>Ga0272443_10000098_pt1 | contig 167957 bp, 140 predicted proteins | sample SSMAcet12_FD_193581 | JGI IMG/M metagenome (GOLD analysis project Ga0272443, IMG submission 193581) | Marine sediment archaeal communities from Little Sippewissett salt marsh, Falmouth, MA, United States - SSM-Acet-12 | ecosystem: Environmental > Aquatic > Marine > Wetlands > Sediment ... | reverse complement strand
TGTGCCTACATATTTCAGCTCACACCTGACATTTGGCTCGATATATGTTGTTGAAATTTAGCGATTTTGACTTATCTAATGGAGTGAATTCGACCGATTTTGTGCCTACTGACCGCAAACCCAAGTCAATGCCAGGAATTTCTTTCTCGGCCTCTGGCATGGTATGCACGGCTGGCGTTGAATGGCTGCGACAAGGCCTGTACAGCAAAAGTGTCGCAGCAGCTTAGCTCTTTTTTGCCGCCGCTTGAAGGAGTTTGATTTAACCAATGGATTGCAGCGCCAAAGCCACCATGTAGACCCATTTCCCACCCATTATGGGCGCCCCGATCCGGTGGCGGTCTGCAGATGTTTTCCCCATCAAACAACGGTTCATCAGAGCCGGGCCACTCATCTTCATCCGCGACAATCTCAGCTGGCTTGCTCTCTCGTTGGGCGGGTGCCGGCGGCGCCCGCTGATTCCTGTTCTTTTCAAAAACCCCCAGATGGGTGGAAATCTTCTAGAGATCCGCCCGGGGGTGGCACCGAGGTGGGCGACAAAGTGGGCAAACTCAAAGGAGATAAAGCCACCGCCGATCCGAAAGTCTTGGCGCACGCTTTTTTGCCATTGCCCGCGCATGCTTGTTGAGGCAACAGCATTTCTGATGGTGGCAAGGGTGAAGGCCTTTGCTGACGACCGGCTCACGTGCCGAGTGTATTTTCTCTCATCGGGCTGAGCAGGCGGCGCCCGGCGGCGCCGCCATGCCCAGAACCTATCACTTTGTCAAATGCTACTCTAGTAAATACTAGCGGTTTACAGGGCTGCCTTGTAAATCGCTTTGACGTCATCATCGTTTGGACAACGTGGATTGGTCAGACCGCAGGCATCTCGTTGCGCGTTGACCGTCATGGTGTCAATGTCCTCGGCTTTTACATCTTTGCCATACCTTTTGCCGAGTTCCACCAGTCCCGCGGGAATGCCGATATCGGTTGATAATTTTTTGATCGCATCCAAAGCGACCTCGGCGGCATCTCGTGTGGACATGCCGGTAACATTTTCGCCCATAAGTTCCGCAATCTTGGCGAAACGCTCCATTTTTGCGATGAGATTAAACCGGCTCACGTGGGGCAGAAGAATTGCGTTACACTCACCGTGGGGCAAGTCGTAAAAGCCGCCCAGCTGGTGCGCCATGGCGTGAACATGGCCCAGACTGGCATTGTTAAATGCCATACCAGCCAAATACTGCGCGAAGCACATGCCTTCTCGGGCGCTGATGTCTTGGCCGTTGGCAACCGCCGGTCGTAGATGTGTCGCGATGAGTTCAATCGCCTTTTCCGCGGCTGAGTCAGTCATTGGCGTGGCAATAGTGGATACATACGCCTCCACGGCGTGAGTCAAGGCATCCATTCCGGTTGCCGCGGTCAATGCCGGTGGCATGCCAACCATCAGCAGAGGGTCATCAATGGCGATTCCCGGGGTAACCCGCCAGTCGACGATGGCCATTTTCACTTTGCGGCTGGTATCGGTGATAATGCAAAACCTGGTCATTTCAGATGCGGTGCCGGCGGTTGTATTAACGGCAACATAGGGCGGCATGGGTGAGCTTGATTTATCAACGCCCTCATAATCATGGATTTTACCGCCGTTGGCGACCACCAGGCCGACCCCCTTGCCGCAGTCATGGGCACTGCCGCCGCCAAGAGTGATGAGACTGTCGCACCCGTTTTCCTTGTAGACCTCGACCCCGTCATGCACGTTAACGTCGGTAGGATTGGGGACGGTTTCGTCGAAAACCATAGGTTGCATCCCGGCACCCTCGAGCAGATCGGTGATCTGCTGAGTAATACCAGCCGCGGTAATGCCCTTATCAGCAACAATCAGCGGTTTCGAGCCTCCCAAAGATTTAATTTTACTGGGAATCTCCTTGGAAGCACCAATGCCTATCAGGGTAACGCTTGGAATGAAATACCCATACACTTGTTCTTTGACTGCCATCAGAGCACCTCTCTTAGCTTTGGTTGTTTAGTTTGCAAATGGCCAATGGAACCTCGTGCTACATTGTTCCAAGGCCACTACATTAACCATTGTTTACTTTGACTATTGCTTAAAATGCTATCATCATGGCAAGAATAGCCATTTGGCTCCTCTCATCATATCACCCAGCCAATCAAGATGGTAAGAATTTGCTTTCTTAGCGAGTCCTCATTTCACCGCTGATTTTCACCCTCTAGCAGTGTGGCTCAGCAGTTTAGCTCTTTTTTGCCGCCGCTTCAAGGAGTTTTTTAAACCCGCTTGATTGCGCCAATGGATTGCACGGCCAAAGCCACCATGTAGACCCATTTCCCACCAAATATGGGCGCACCGATCCGGAGGTGGTCTGCAGATTTTTTGCCATCCAAACATCGGTTCATCAGAGCCGGGCCACTCATCTTCATACGCGACAATTACCGATAAATCACCTGCTTCATACTTCAGCTTTTCCAGAGAGTAGGAATTACGGATACTGTATTGAGAGAGATTTTCTATTGCTTTCGCGTCGTCCGGTGCTATCCGAACCTCATTATGGACGCTGAATCCAGAACTATACCGCCACTTCATGATCATTGTTATGAAGCTATCATCTATCAGCCCTTCCTGTTTCAACATCTTGAGCACATGGGCACGGAAAAGCCCGGCCAACGACGGAGAAACACCTTCGGCATGACAAAAAAATAGCCACTTTCGAGGAAGAGGCCGTCGGCCACCAGGGCATGGAGATGAGGATGCCGGCGGGCGTAGTTACCGAAGGTCTGTATGGCCAGGATGACGCCGGCAATACCGGTTTTCTTACCAAGGGTGAGCTGAAGTATTTCCACCTTCAATTAAAAATTTTCAATTCCATATCCAGCAGAAGGATCGGGGTACGTCCCCTATTCACTCAAGAATTGAAAACATGCACAAACAAAGGAAAGATGCTTAACTCAGCGCAACTCTAAGTATCATCCGGCACGGTCTCCGCCAGGGCCGAAGACACTGATATTATGGGCGTACATCCTTCAATAACCGCACCGCCGGATGAGCAATACTATAATTCAGCCGAGGACGTGGAAAAGAGTGTGACGCCGCCCTTAACGAAATCCTCACCAACTGCACTGAATGCGGTGCCTGCCGGCGTGACTGCCTGTTTCTACAGCATTACGGGCTCCCCTACCATCTTACCGATGCCTTTAAAAAGGCATCTCAGGGCTTAACCGTTCCATACTGCTGCAGCCTTTGCCGCTTATGCGCGGCGGTATGCCCGGAAAACCTCGATCCCGCCCGTCTTTTTTGGCTGATGCGCTGCCTGTTCATACAGCAGGGCGTTATCAGTGCCCGTCCCTACCGCTCAGTGCCCGCCTATGAGCGGATCGGCCTCTCCAGCCTGTTTCGCCGGTTTCATCTGCCGCCTTCATGCCGCACCGTTTTCTTTCCCGGCTGCGCCCTGCCGGACACATATCCACGCATTATGGTGCGTGCCATTGCCGCTGCAAGCCCAGACCCCTCATTTAGGCGTGGTGCTGAGCTGCTGTGCCAAGCCCTCTCATGATCTGGGCCGGATCAACTATTTTTCAACGGTGATGGAAAGCCTGTTTGATCGATTACGACAACACGGGGTGGATACCATCCTCACCGCTTGCCCAAGCTGCCATCAGATGTTTTCTTCTTATGCAGCAGGTTTTACCATCCGTTCAATCTATGAAGACCTTCGTGCCGGTGGTGCGGCCATACCCACCAAAACCTCTGAGAACGTGGCTTTACACGATCCCTGTGCATCCCGTTTTGACCGGTTAATCCAGAAAAATGCGCGGGAATTTCTGAAAAAACATGGATACAGGGTACACGAGCCCGAACACTGTGAAAAAAAGACCATGTGCTGCGGTGAGGGTGGTGCGGTTGGTTTTGTTGAGCAAACCTATCGGGAAACATAGGTGGCAAAACGGAGCTCTGAAATGAGCCACCTGCCACTGGCAACCTACTGCGGAGGATGTGTGGAGATCCTTTCACCACATCGGCAGGTCCGCCACATTCTCGATCTGGCGTTTGAGCCCGATGCGAGGCCTGCCACACCGCCGTGGCCGTCTCTGAGGCACCTCAACCGATTATGGTTGAAATGGAAGCTGTAAAAAGAGTCTGAGGGCGTTTTTCAACACCTCAAACAAGGCGTGGTTCAGGTGCCGTCCACCCCCTGCACCGTTTTGCAGAATCCCTCGAGAGCCCGATGAAATGGCGTGGCATGCAGGGCACAGGCGGCGGCCGCCTGCTTCCGGGAGGTGGCCGAATCGCCGGACAGGAGGCCGTGAATTGCTCGCCGAGCAAGCCGGCCGGCATCAGCTTCTATGATCAGCAGCTGTCTCAAATCAGCTTCGCAGCGGGCGCATGCGCCCCCCTGCCGATACCGGGCCTTGCAAAAAGGACACTTCTCCACGGTTCACGAGTCCAGATAAAAGATAATTTCAGATAGTTCATCCATATGTTTTCCGAGATCCTCGATATCATGCCCAGCAATGGCATTGTTCATCGCACTGAGCAATTCGATGATATCCTCCTTATCATCATCACCGACTGTATCCAGCAGGTTGCGGCCCTTCTCCATCAACACACCGGCTTCAACGAAGAGGTTATCGGCACCTTCTGAACGCACTGGAACTTGTTCGGCTGTTGAGGGGGTGCGGGACTCTCTCTCCAAAGCGTTGGAATCATCTCCGAAAAGCTGCCGGATATTGTCCCGCGCTTTGGCAAGAGACTGCTCCGAGCCTTCAGTGAGGGCATTGTGAATGGTTATCGATTTTGCCAAGCCGGTGGCCTTTTCCGTGGCGCTGACCTGCAAAATACCATCGGCATCGAGCGCGAATTGGGCAAGTATTTCATTCGAGGCCGGGTATTTGCCCAACCCCTCGACAACAAATCTCCCCACTTCTACATTGTCCCGGGCATCTTCACACTCACCCTGAAATACCTTAACCTCCACCACCTCCTGGTCGTCTATAACGGTATAGAAGACCTCGCCTCGGGTCACCGGAATCGGAGTATTTTTCCGGATTATCGGTACGAACTTGTCATATGATAATATACCATCCACCTCTCCGATTGCGCTGATACCAAAGGTATACGGGGTCACATCGATGAGCACCGCCCGAATATCCGAGCCGCCGATCATTGCTGCTTGCAGGGCCGCGCCCGCGGCCACGCAGAGATCGGGATCCATCTCAAAGCGTGGAGCCATGCCAAAATTTTCCTCCAGCTTCCGCTGAACCAGCGGGGTATGGGTAGAGCCGCCCACCAGCAGGATTTCTTCAACTTCGGTGGCGGTTATGCCACTATTTTTTAAAACCAGATGGGCGGCATCCAAGGTTTCATCAACCAGAGGCTCGATCATCTCCTCATAGTCGGCACGGGCAAGTTCGACCCGAAGGTGATAGGGAACGCCGTCTTGATCCAGCAGGTATTCTTCCTCAATGAGCACAAACGGCTGGGACGAAAGGTGCTTCTTTGCATTCTCCGCCGCCCTTCTGATTCTGGCCCGGGCCTGCAAAGCGATATCAACAAGGCCATCCTCCCGTAACTTTTCCACTACATAATTTTCAATAAGCCCATCAAAATCATCTCCGCCAAGCTGGTTGTTACCGTGGCTGGCAAGCACCTCGACCACATCGTCTTGTATTTCCACCAGGGACACATCGAATGTTCCACCGCCAAGATCGTATACCAACACCTTTTTTGAACCGTCGTGAGAACTCTCGTAAACCAGAGTGGCGGCGGTTGGCTCATTAATGATTCTCACCACCTCAAGACCGGCTATCTTACCGGCCTCCCGGGTTGCCTGGCGCTGGTGGTCGGAAAAAAAAGCGGGCACGGTGATGACCGCTTTATCAATTGAATGCCCCAGATGCGTTTCCGCGATTTGTCTAAGCCGGCGAAGCATCATTGCGGAAATTTCCTGGGGTGAATAGCTCTTTTCACCCAGCTTAACCTGCTCCGCCTGGCCCATCAGCCGCTTGATCGATTTGATGGTCCGATCCGGGTGGAGGACATACTGATTCAACGCCGGCGCGCCGACTAAAAGCCTACCGTTATCGTCTAAACCCACATAGGAAGGCAGTAATTTTCCATCCTCTCCTTCGATGACCGTTACCGTATGTTCGGCGTATACCGCAACTTCTGAATTCGTGGTTCCCAGATCTATGCCGATAATCACCTCAGGCCGCGATTCCATGATGTCATTCCCCTCGTTTATTGACAACAACGTCGGCCACCCGAACAATTTTTCCACCTTGCATAAAGCCGGTGCGCACTTCCTCTAATACGGTATTGTCGGGATGGCATGCGTCTGTTCTGAAACTGATCGCTTTCATAATAGCGGGATCGAATTGTTCACCAGCGGTTTTGACCGGCTCCACCCCGCATCGTTGGAGCAGATCAAGGGTCCTGCCAACAACCATCCGCTGCCCTTCAAGAAAGCTCTCAAACCAGGTAATCTTTCTCCTGCTCCGCGGCAACAAACGCTCGATAAACGACGGTGCCGGCGGCGGTGTCCGCAAACCCGCCGCCAACCGGTCATACAGCTCGATCAAACCGGACATCACAGGCTCAAGAGCGGTGCGAATGGTGTCGCTTTCCCCCAGCTTTTTCGCCCGCAACATGCGGACAATATCCTGTTGGCTGGCATCAAGGGAGGAAAATACGAGATTAAAATTATCAAGCGCCCCCTTGAAGCGGCGAGATTCGATTCGAACCTCGTTTCTCAGGCCCTCCAATTCCTGAAACAGGCTCATACGATCAACCCGGGGGGAGGGTGCGTCAATAGTAAAATCATTGTCAAGATAGGTTCGAAAGCGTTCAACAAGTTGTTCCTTCAACTCACTGTTTGTACTACCCACCTCGTTGTTAATCACGGCGTTAACTCCCGGCAAAAGAGCCGAAGACTGGCGGCCAGCTCCTGCTGCCATTTCTCGCGGGATTCTGGCACCTGTCGTGTATCCTCACCCAGCAGCAAGGTCGCGATATCAGACGGCTCTGGCTGGTGGCAATAGAACAATCGGTGCGACAACCTCTCCTGCGCCGTTTTGATTTGTTCAAACGCCCGGTAAATTCGTTGGAAATCATGGGGGTATCGTTCGGGGGGGAAACGTCGAACCAGGTCGAGATAGGCCTTTTTTATCTCGCCGTCATCACCATTCTCGCTAACCCCAAGTATTTCATAGGGAGTTTTCATCATTCGTCGTCAAAAAGGTTGAGTTGTCTGTTCTTCGGCTCTTGAGGGCGAGGTTTTTTGGGTTTTATATGCTCATCGTGCGCAATTTCGGGCATTGTGAAAGGACCAAGGTCATCAAGAACAACTTCCTCAATATATTCAGGATAGAAGGGATCAGGTCGGGGTAAGCCTCTTTGCTTGATAGTTTGCTCAATTTGTTCAATGAAATCAAACCGATCTTTTTCTGCTAACTCTTCAAAAATAGTATCTAATTCACTATATAAATAGTGTGTTGACACCTTGTTCTTATCCCAGGCGGAGGCCAGTAAACACCATAATTTCAATTCCGGTTCGTCAGGGAATTTCGTTTTCAGGCGACACGCACACGATGCCAGAGCCGCAATCAAATCCATTCGTTCCAGCGCCAGACACAAAGATAAACTCTCGGCGAAACTCAACTGGGAAACCGCGGTTTTGCTAAAATAGTTCGCCAGAGTCTGACACGTCTTTTTAAGCAGCAACCAATTTTTATCTTCAGAATCAAGAATCCAGGAAATCAGATGGCGCAGTTCTTTACCATCGTTGCTCATTGAGGTTTTGGCATAGTTTCTTAAACTGGTGTCAAACGTTTTTTGCCGTTGCCGAGGCAGACCAAAAAGCCGGGCCTCCAGCGCAACCAGCAAATGCCCCAGAAGCGGGTAAGGATTTTGTCGCCGGCCGTCGTCGATGTGCTGCAGTCCTGATTCATTTTGCTGAAGCAGAAACAGCATGCCAAGGCATATCTGCTTGCGCCCGACAAGCCGAACCGACCTCACTCGCGTATCCGCGGCCAGAATCTGTTCTTCAGCCAGTGCCCATTTTTTCCGCACTGCCAGTCTCCGTCCATGCTCTAGCCGCGAGGCCACCGATGAATCAAGGGCTGTGGTGTTGATCGGATCAAGTTCCAGAACCCGTGCCGCCAACTCGGCGGCTTTTTTATGAGCGCCTCGATTCCTGCTTGCCTTCATGGCCGCAAGGAGAATAGGGACATTGTCCGGCAGCTTCTTGACTGCGTCCCGAATGATTGCGTAATATCGATTCAGCTGGTCGTATTGTTTGGCGTATTCCGATGCCTCAAGCCAGGTTTGGGCGTGATCCGGATCATATGCAAGGCTATCCATCAGCGTATTGAGGATTAGTTGAGGCGAATAAGCGTAGGGAGCCTTCTTCATCAAATCGACCTGATGCCGTAACACCATTGCAACCAGTCGCCACTTGTCCGGATCCTCAAAGCCTATTTCATCCAGATATTCACTCCAATAGGATGTAGCGATATCAAACACCTGGTCCTGCTCGGCGGCCAAGGCAGCGATGCGGTATTTTTCAACGGCACTGAACATCGGTAAGCGTTTGACTATATCAACCGCCTGCTCTTGGCAAAATGGAAGGATGTTTTTGTATAGCGTCCTTTTATCCCGGGCGGTGAAACATCGTTCATGGCGACGAATTATCTTGTACAGCTGTATCGGAGTACCGTCGAAGCGGGCAAGATCCTTTAGCACCTTCACCCCGCCGGGAGATACACTTCTGAGCCTTAACTCCCAGAAACTATCGACTTTTTGATGTTCGGCGATCGAGTTCAGCAGAGAGTCACATGATTCATAATCAGAGGAGTATGCCGCCGCGAAAACACCATAGGGTGAATCTTTTCCGATCTTCTTCAGATAATCCCCCGCCCTGCTTTTATCTGTTGGAAAATGATGCAGACCATCGAGCAACAAGCGAACATCCCGATATGGTGAACGAACAGGAACTTGTCTCAGGGCCTCAGTAAGCGCGCCTCTATCGCCGGTGAAAAACACCTCTAATGCAGCCACCGCATTCGGGTAGAAACGAACAATCGGCGACGCCGACGGGAAATCCATCAAGGTAACACCGGTGCCGGCTAGCAGCAGCGCACCAAACAGAGCCTCTATCTGTTGGCGCTGATCGGAACTCAGCTGATCATGACACAGCTGGTAGAATGCGGCCGCCTCCTGATAATTTTCGCTCTGGAAAAGCAGGGTGAGTTTGTGATGATCCGTTTTCGCGGCGGGATAACGATTATTCAGAGTATCGAGCATGGCGAGTGCTTCCTTGTACATCGACTGGCCGGCAAGTGCGGTAGCCCTTCCCAGATATGCCTTTTCTAATCCCTGAAAATAGTGCTTTTTGTGCTCATGTTTGAGAAGTTGTTTAAAGCAATCTATCGCCTCCTTATATTTTTCCTCTCTGAGCAGGAAAGCACCTCTCTCTTCCAGTCCCGCCACCGAGAGCTTTTGTGGAGAGGCGTCATTATGAGATGGGCGCCTGCGTCTCTTTTTTTTTCGTGCTGCCATCTAGAAATGATATTGATATTTTTCTAAGACCTGCAAAATATCTAATAATAACAATTCAATAAATCTTCTTCGGGGTGGGTTGCCAAGCAGCCGTAAGCAGATGGCACCCTGTTTCAATTACAGTGACATTGCTTAAACGATCTGCTTTGATATGGCCATCAAAAACGAAAACCCCGCACAGCAAAAAAATACAAGCACCTTGTCTTTGCCGGTTTGTTATCGGCTTCCCCATTGGGCCGTCCGTTTTATTGTTCAATTATCCTGAACGTTACACCATATATCGTTAACAGAGATGAACGCGGCAAAAGTCAGGCCGCCGGTTTCGGACGGCTCACTCATCGGCACTCTTAGAGAAGTGGTGGTCGTTCCGATCTCGCCACCATAATGGGTGCGTCAAGAAGTCAAAACGATCTCACAACGACGTAGAGCGAAGTTTTTACGACTTCATCATCTATCAGCCCTTCCTGTTTCAACATCTTGAGCACATGGGCACGGAAAAGCTCGGCCAACGGACGGAGATTCACCCTCACCATGACAACAAATAGCCACTTTCGAGGAAGAGGCAGTCGGCCACCATGGCATGGAGGTGAGGAAGCCATCGAGAGGTACGTCTTGAGGAGGCTCAATTTCACCCTGCTGGTGCCAGCAAAACATTTTCCCGACTAATTAATGGTGTCTTTTGGTCCGGGCGTGTGAGCTAAAGGCATCGCGCTCTCGGTCATCCTTCGAAACCAAGCAGGAAACAGCCATAATTTCGCTTTGAAGAGAAATGCGGGCTTAGGACCCGTATCCATTAACTCAACGGTATCATGTAAGAAGCGGTGGGGGTTCCAGCAGACCGTTGCGCCACGAGGCCGGCCACGCTTCGATGCCATGGCGGGCGCCCAGCAGAGCGCCGATGACCACGCCGCGACCGCAGTTGTCACCACCACACATGGTATTGGCGATCAGTGCCTGGCGCGGATCGTCTTCATAGCGACTGGCCAGGTAAAGGGCCGCCGGAACCGCATCGTCTACGTAGCAGGCAGTGGAGAAGTGGCGGCCGACCACCTGCTCATCGGCAAACCGGCTGAGACCGTGCAGACGCTTTGGGCTGCACGGTGCGTCATCCGGCACGGTCTCCGCCAGGGCCGAAGACACTGAACTGCCGGCCATTATCTCATTGAGGATGCGGACCAATAGGCTGCCCCATGTGCGCATCAATTGACCGCCATGGGTCAGAGCGAGATGGTTAAGCAGCAGCTTCTCATCTGGATGCGCCAACCCACAATAGAGCGGCAATAGCTGAGTAAAGCCGCCGATGTGTTTTTCATCACTCCGGCCACACCGCTCCGGCTCTATCCCCCGTCCAAGGTTGTCAAAAAAATGGCGTAGATATTCTTCTAGATAGGTGTCTTTATGGGTGCCGGCAGACGTGAGAAACTCGATCATCACGGCGAGCCAGCGTGATGCATCGTAGCTGGTGTCGCGCTCAAGCAACAACAGAAGCTGGCGGGCAAGCTTCATGTTCAGGGTATTTTCACCGGCGGCGAGGAACTGGTGGTAGTGCACTCCCGCCGTTCCCCAGTAGCGCGCCTGCTCATGACGGATATCAAGCTCCGGTCGCACCGGCCGCCATGATGAGCGGTAGAGAATCGAGTCAGGATGCGGATTGCGGGGCGACAGATACGCGTCCACGACCCCGTAATCACGCCGCAGTGCACTCCGGTCATAGTACCAGTGTACCGGCATGGCCAGCGCATCGCCGATAAACATGCCAAACAGTGCACCGTGACGACGGCTGGTGGTATTCATGTGCGGACCTTGATTAAAAATAATAGTGGCAAAGCAGTGCTGTGTATTACCCGCAACCAGCCGAAGAAAGCTTAGCCCGGCGTCAGAGCAAAGGTATTGTGCTGCACGATCCAGAGGTTGATGGCCGTGGACAGGGCCAGCCAGACCAGATAGGGGATGAGCAGCAGCGCCGCGGTACGGCTGACCCGGCCGTAGGTATAGGCCATGGAGAGTACCACGCCATCGAGAATGTACAATTCCCACAGGGCTATGTCCGGTCGCTGCATCGTGAAAAACAGCAGGGACCAGCCGCCGTTCAGCACAACCTGGCCACCATAGAGCATAAGGGCCGCCATAACCAGCGGCCCCTGTAATTCGACCTTGCGCGCCACCAGCCAGGTGGCCGGCGCCAGACAGGCCAATACCACCACCCAAACCGGGGTGAACAGCCACGGCGGCGGCTGGAACGGGGGAAAATCGAGTTGGTAATACCACTCGTCCAGGCCAAGATAGGTGAGCCAGCCGCCAAGCAGAAGCAAACCTACGGAAACGAGTGCAAAGAACAAAAACCAGACCGGGGAATTAATGACGTCTTTGTGCACGGCCATCACTGAGCTGACAACGATTTGTTCATAGTCTTGAGGAAATTCTCACCTGACGGCCAAGCTTACGTACCGGGCCGATTGCATCTTTAAAGCTTTACCGCACAAAGATATATCGCTTTGGTGTTTATGCTACCTCACGTATGATCAGGGTCGGTCATCGTAGCGCCTTCAGGCCGGATCACAATCTCTGATTTGCCATCCAAACCTGCCACAACCCGGTTGAGCAGTGTGCGCCCGATATCGACACTACAGGTGCCCCGCAAACACGTTCATACCAAGTCGTTTGGCAACGATTTCCACCCCGACCTGACCGTGTATACTGTTTGCCACCTCGTCCAGGGTCGGGGCGAAAGCAGCAATCGCAAGCTGACCGGGCACCACCGCCATCAGACCGCCACCCTGTACCATCTCATGTGTTACGCTCTGAGTTCCAGAAAACTTGTTTATAAGCGCTTCATGCCTTATTGCATTGTTCAGACCACTCGACACCCCCCTCTTCGTCAAGGAAGCCCACCATGACTGCCACCATCTACTCAGAAGCCCTGGAATATCACCGTAGCGGCCGTAAGGGAAAAATCGAGGTTATCGTCACCAAGCCCTTTGCCACCCAAAAAGACCTTTCTCTTGCCTACAGCCCCGGCGTAGCACAGCCGTGTAAAGAGATCCAGGCAGCGCCGGAGGCGGCATTTGAGTATACCGCCAAAGGCAATCTGGTGGCGGTAATCTCCAACGGCACCGCGGTGCTGGGCCTGGGCAATATCGGCGCACTGGCCGGCAAACCGGTGATGGAAGGCAAAGGCGCACTGTTTAAAAAATTTGCCGATATCGATGTGTTCGATATCGAGGTGAACAGTGAAGATCCTGATGAATTTGTCAGAACCTGTGAGCTGATCGCCCCCACTTTTGGCGGCATCAACCTCGAAGACATCAAGGCCCCACAATGCTTTTACATTGAAGAAACCTTGAAGCAGCGGATCGACATCCCGGTGTTCCATGACGATCAGCACGGCACCGCCATCATCACCGCCGCCGCTTTTCTCAACGCCCTGGAAGTCACCGGCCGCGATATCGCCGAGGTCAAGGCGGTGTTCAACGGCGCCGGCGCCGCCGGCATCGCCTGTGCCACAATGTTCATTGCCCTGGGACTGCGTCCGGAAAACCTCACCTTGTGCGACTCACAGGGGGTTATTTACGAGGGCCGCCCCGACTCCATGAATCCTTACAAAGAGCGGTTTGCACGGCAAACCGACAAGCGGAGTCTGGCCGAGGCGATAATCGGCGCCGACGTCTTCTGCGGGGTGAGCGTGGCCGGCGTGCTGACCCCGGCGATGGTGCAATCAATGGCGGCCAAACCGATTATTTTTGCCATGGCCAATCCGGAACCGGAGATTTCCTACGAGGCGGCCATGGCCACCCGCCCCGACTGCATCATGGCCACCGGCCGCAGCGACTACCCGAACCAGGTCAACAATGTGCTCTGTTTTCCCTTTTTGTTTCGAGGGGCCCTTGATGTTCGGGCCACCGAGATCAACACCGAGATGAAGATTGCCGCCGTCAAGGCGATTGCCGACCTGGCCAAGGAAGATGTCCCCGACCAGGTGCTGCGTGCCTACGGCACCGAGCATCTCGAGTTCGGCCCGGAATACCTCATCCCCACCCCATTTGATCCGCGTGCCCTGCTGCGCATTGCTCCGGCGGTGGCAAAGGCGGCCATGGAGAGCGGCGTAGCACGCAGTCCCATGGAAGATCTGGAAAGCTACACCAACCATCTGGAATCCACCCTGGGCCGCTCCAAGGCAATTCTTCGCAACGTCACCAACCGGGTACGACGAACCCCGGTACGAGTCATCTACCCCGAAGGCACCAACAAATATATCGTTCGTGCCGCCCAGCAGGTGGTGGAACAAAATCTGGCCACCCCGATTTTGCTCGGCAATCATGATGAAATCCATGCCCAATTACACGCCCAGGGGATATCGGAGGATGCGATGGAGATCATCGATCCCCATCGAGAAGATGAACAGGTGGAGCGCTATGCCGCCCAGTTTCATCTGCGCATGCAGCGCAAAGGCATTACCCTGCCCTATGCGCGTACCATCATGCACCGCGACACCGGCTATTTCGGGGCGATGATGCTGGCCTCAGGCGATGGCGACTGCCTGATCTACGGCCAATCGTTGCCCTATCCCTACGCCATTCGGAGGCTGTTGCAGTGTATCGGCAAGTCGGGCCGCCATAAGACGGTGGCCTCGGTTTACATGATGGTGTTCAAAAACCGCACCCTGTTTTTCGCCGACACCACCGTCAACATCAACCCCAGCGAACAGCAGCTGGCGGAAATCACCATCGCGGTAGCGGATTTCGTCAAGGAGTTTGATTTCACTCCCCAGATCGCCATGCTCTCCTATTCCAATTTCGGCTCATCCGACACCGCCGATGCCGCCAAGGTGGCACGCGCCACGGCACTGGTAAAGGAGCTCCGACCGGAGCTTGAAATAGATGGTGAGATGCAGGCAAACCTGGCGTTTAACACCAGCCTGCGCGAGGATATCTTTCCCTTTTCAACGCTGAAGGGTGAGCCCAACATCCTCATCTTCCCCGACCTCAACGCCGCCAATATCTGCTACAAGCTGTTTATGCGGCTGGCCGAGGTGGATACCATCGGCCCCATTCTGGTGGGGCTTGATAAATCGGCCCATATCGTCGAGCGTGGGGCACGGGCCGACAATATCTACAACCTCACCGCCGTCGCCGCCTTAAAGGCGAGCCAAAACAGGGGATGACGGTAACGGGGACGGCATTGTTTTATGAACCGTTACCCATGCCGACTTATACTATCTCCTCCAACCGGTCGGTGGCCGGTGGCGGATGTGGTGAAAGAGCACTGATTTCCCGGCGCCACTCAGGTGTCATGTCGATGGTGACCGCGTCCAGCGAGGCCCGCAGTTGTTCCACGTTGCGGGCGCCGATAATCGGCGCGGTTACATCCGGATGCGACATCACCCAGGCCACCCCGAGGGTGACCGGATGGACGCCTCGGGACGAGGCATGGGCGATAAAGCGATCGGCAATCTCATAGTAGAGATCGAGGCTGTAGCGCTTGGCGTAGAACCCCACATCCTGCAGGCGGCCGCCGTCGGGACGGTGCTTGGCGCCGTATTTACCAGTCAGCAGGCCGCCGCCCAGCGGATTGTAGGGGATCACCGCCAGATTTTCGGCCCGCGCCAACGGCAGCAATTCCACTTCCGCCTGACGCTTGGCCAGGTTGTACATCGGCTGGATGCACTGAAACTCAGCAATGCCATGGAGGCGGGAGAGGCCAAGGGCGGTGGCGATTTGATACGCTGCCCAATTGCTCACCGCCGGGTAGATAATCTTGCCGGCCCGCACCAGATCATCAAAGGCCCGAAGAATCTGTTCACCATCCACCGAGGGGTCGAATTTATGGGCAAAGTAGATGTCGATCCGGTCGGTTTTCAACCGTTTCAGGCTGGCCTCCACGGCGGAAACGATATGACGGCGAGAAAGCCCCCGGTCGTTGATCCCTTCACCCATGGGCTCGAAGACCTTGGAGGTAAGCACGATGTCATCACGACTGCCGACCATGAGTCGACCCAGTATTTCCTCAGCCCGGCCCGTGCTGTAGGCATCGGCGCAATCAAAAAAGTTGACGCCCGCATCCCGGCAGGCGGCAAACATCGAACCGGACATCTTTTCGTCGGCCTCCTTGCCGAAGGTCATGGTGCCGAAGCAGAGCTGCGATACCTTGACGCCGGTTTTGCCCAAATCTACGTATTTCATGGCCACGCCTCCAGGTATGGGGTCATCCATTAAAAGGCCTCTTGTTAAGAAAAACACTTCACCATTCAAGAAAAAACCACTTTTTTCTTACACTACGATTATCAGTACGTTCCCGCACCCTTTATTTCAGCGTTATTGCGTCAGCACTACTTCAGCCATATGCCCGCGGTAAAATTTTCCACACTCCTTGATCTTGAGCGAACACGCCATCGGCGTCAGCACGGTGCGAACCCCGGTTGAGATTTCCCCTGATCGATACTATCGTGCGCTGCCGTCAGCTCTTGAAGCTGCTCTGTGGCGCCGACGCCATCCCACCATCGAGAACAGGGTTGAACGACCAGAGGGGCGCGGCGGTTGTCCCCCTGGCATTGAGTCCTGCCAGGGTGATATGAAGCGAGCGGAGCCGATCAATCACACCATGAACAGACCATCACGAACGGGGCACCATGGGCCATCGAAAAGAGATATCGGCGACCGCCGGTGAGGGCGCTCAGAACAATTGTTCGGAATCTTTCGAGGCCCTGCTTCTGGAAATTTCCGCACTTTTTATCAACATTCCCATCGATACGATCGACTCCGTCATCGAAGACGCCCAGCGCCGTATCTGTGAATATCTGGGGCTTGATCTGTCGTCGTTATGGCAATGGTCGGAAAAAGATCCCCGGATCATGACCATTACGCACCTGTTCAGCCGGCCGGACGGACCTGAGCGGCCAGAAAATATCGACGCGTCGATCAGCTTTCCCTGGGTCTTCAACAGGGTGCTTGGCGGCGAAATGATGATTTTTTCCAATCGTGACCTGCCCGTCGAGGCGGCCGCCGTTGATCTGGCTTCGCGCTCTTTGTACGGGGTGGAATCCACCGTTGTCATTCCGTTGCGAGTGGGCGATGAACCGATACTGGGTATTTTGACGTTCGAAACGCTCGGCAGAGAACGGTTCTGGGACGACAGCGAGGTGCAGCGGCTTACCCTGGTGGCGACGATCTTTGCCAATACACTCAGGCGCCGGCGGGCACAGCAAAATCTACGCGACAGCGAGGCACGGCTCAGCCTGGCGGTGGAATCGGCCGGCGCCGGGCTCTGGGAGTTTGATTGCGCCACCAGCCTGTTTTGGGCAAATGAACGGGCCCGCGCCATGTTCAACTATGGCACCGATGAGCGCATCAGCATGGATCGCTTCGAGCGTTCCGTTTACGTCAATGATCTTCTCGCCGTCAAGGAGGCGCTGGCCGAATCCTTTGCTACCGGGCGCAAGCTCAAAACCGAATATCGTATTTCAGCCGGAAAACATGGGTACAAGTGGGTGTGCTCCATGGGCCGGCCCTATTTTGACGAGCATGGGGCGCCGGCCCGGATGCTCGGTATCTCTCTTGATATCAGTGAGCGCAAGCGGCTGGAAGAGCGGCGGAGGGAGGATACCTCTGAAATCAAACGGCTTAAAAAGCTGCTGGAAAAAGAAAATACCATTCTCCGCGAGGAACTCAAGCAGCAGTTGGGAACCCATCAAATTATCGGCAGTTCACCCCCATTCAAGGCGGTCATCGACGCGGTCAACCAGGTGGCGCCGACAACGGCAACCGTCCTGATTCGTGGCGAGACGGGGACCGGCAAGGGCCTCATCGCGCATCTTATCCATCAGCTCAGCGAGCGTAAAAGCAAACCTTTTGTCACGGTAAATTGTGCCGCCCTGCCGGCATCGCTCATCGAAAGTGAATTGTTCGGCCATGCCAAGGGGGCCTATACCGGCGCTCACGCATCTCAGGTTGGACGATTCGAGGTCGCCGACGGTGGGACGATATTTCTCGATGAAATCGGGGAAATGTCTCTGGAGATGCAGGCCAAACTGCTGCGCGTGCTCCAGGATGGGAATTTTGAGAAGCTGGGCAGCCCCCGCACCATCAGGGTCGATACCCGGGTTATCGCGGCGACGGCGCGCGACCTGAAGGGTGAGGTGGCGGCGGGGCGGTTTCGCGAGGATCTGTTTTACCGGCTTAACGTGTTTCCTATTTCCATCCCGCCGCTACGGCAGCGGATTTCGGATATCAGCCTGCTTGTCGAGCATTTCATGGAAAAATTCGCCCGTAAAACCGGCAAACATATCGACCGCATCCCCAGCCGAGCGCTTGAGATAATGTGCCGTTATCACTGGCCGGGCAACGTTCGGGAGCTTGAGCACATCGTCCAGCGCAGCGTTATTCTCAGCCCCGGCAGCGTGCTCGCCGTCCCCGAGCAGACCTTTGCGGTGACGGAGTCCGGGCATCGCGAAGTGAAAAAAGAGATAAAGGATCTGCGCTCAACCGAACGGGACCACATCATCGAGGTCCTTGCCATGACCAACTGGAAAATAGAAGGGGCCGGCGGCGCCGCCGGCATCCTTGATATTCATCCCAGCACCCTTCGTTTTCGGATTAAAAAGCTGAACATAGAGCGGCCCGGCTAGAAGTTCGACTACCCTCAATATATGGCGGATCCTTAATCTATTGAGGTTGGCTGTTCTCTTCCCGCCGCTCTTTCAAGGCGGCTGCGTCTTTATAACCTCTTGATATCTTTTCAACTCTTGTGGGCTCAGCTACTTTTCACGGGTGGCACCATTTTTGCTTACTGATTGGATGACGGGGTCTCTTGCGTGAGTATCACACTGGGCGCTCTAGCAAGCGTTGTCCCGGCAAAGGTCCGATATGTCCGCGCAACCCACATGAAATCAAATATCTCGGTGCGGTCTGATTTTGCTGGGTGGCTACATACAAGGAGGACAGAGATGGGGATTAGTTTAACGGCTAAAAAGAGTATTACTGGTGCCGTCGGCGCAGTGCTTTTGCTGGTGGCCGCGGGAGGCGCCGTTTCGGCCGCGGAGTCTGGTGGCTGGCACAACGAGATCACCATATACGGCTGGCTGACCGATATCGGCGGCACCACCAGATTTTCCGACATAAACAATAACGATATCAGCGTTGACGTCTCCGACATTATTGCAAACCTCAACATGGTCCTGATGGGAAACTATGTGGGAAAGACCGGTCGCTGGTCAATTATCGGTGATCTTGTCTATGTAAATCTGAGCGACAGTTCCACCACTGATACCGCTCTGGGTGGCGCTGCTATCAATTTGGACATCACCTCATGGCTGCTGACCGGCGCTGTCGGTTATGATCTTATCCAGTCCGATCAGGTGCTGGTGGCGGCTGTTGCCGGGGTGCGCTACATCGATGTGCAAACAGATGCCACCTTGTCGCTGAATGGGGCGCGGCTGGCGGATGCGTCCGAATCGGAAGGGGTCACCGACGGCATTATCGGCCTGCGCGGTGAGTTTATGCTTGGCGAGCATTGGTTCATCCCCTATTACGCGGATGCAGGTACCGGCGGCACGGATGTAAGCTACCAGTTGTTCGGCGGCGTCGGTTATCGGTTCGGCTGGGGCGATGTGCGGTTGGGTTACCGGTACCTGGATCTGGATTTCAGCGACGATAAACTCCTCCAGGATCTGAACATGGGCGGCCCGGTTCTGGGGGTCGGTTTTCGATTTTAAGACGACTACCCGTGGATGCAAGAACCGCCTGGTTTTCAGTAACGGCACTAACAGACAGAGCTTGATAGATACGTCAACCCAGCAGTATAAACGGAGGCAACAGCATGATAACGACCACACCCGGGAAGCTCATCGCGTTCTGCGTTCTGGCGCTGTGCGCGCTGAGCTTTCCCCCGAGAGACTCATTGGCTCAGCAAACAGCGATCGATCCCGTCGCTCTTGAGAAACTGCGGGCGATGACCGACTATCTCGGCAGCCTGCAATCATTCAGCGTACACACCCACAACACCCTGGAAGAGTTGCTCGATTCGGGGAACCGGGTCGATGTTGACGTATCGGCGGATATCATCGTCAGCCGCCCGGACAAGCTCCAGGCCACCCGCTCGGGCGACCTCGTCGATCAGCACTTTTTTTATGACGGCGCCACGCTCACCCTGTTTAATCCCACCGACCAGGTTTATGCAACCGAACCGGCGCCCCCGACCATCGAAGAGATGCTCGATCTCGCCCGTGAATCACTTGGCCTTGACATTCCCGCCGCCGACCTGATTTACGGCAACGCCTATGAGCTCCTGACCCGAGAGCTGGATCTGGCAATGGTGGTCGGCGCCTCGGTGATCGGCGGTATCCGTTGTGACCATCTGCTGTTCAGTCGACCCGGTGTTGATTTTCAGCTCTGGATTGGCGCCGAGGGTACCCCGCTCCCTTACAAATACGTGGTGACCGATACCGGTTTTTACAACCGCCTGAGTATCGGTACGGTGATGAGTGAGTGGAATACGGCCCCGCAAACGGACAATACATTATTTCGGTTTGAACCGCCTGAGGCCACCAGACGAATCAATTTCATGCCCCTGTGAATCGAATGATTCACGCGCTACGTTCTCCGAGGAGGTGGAACATGACCCGGATACTCAAGTTCGTTATGCTGGCGGCCGCACTCATCGCAATGCTGGCCGTCGATATGTCCTTTGTCCTGGAAAACAATCTTCCCATCCCGTTCAAGCGGGACCTGCACGCTCAGCTCGAACAACTCGTCCCGAACGCCGAGGCAATCCTCGGCGTTCGGCGGCGGACGAGAAGAAGAACGGCGGTGGTGGTGGGCAGTGCCGCCGCCGCTTCAACGGCCGCCGCCCAGCAGCAGGCCTATGAGGCCCAGCAACAGGCAGCGGCTGCTCAGCAACAAATCGCCGCCCAGCAGCCTGTCGCGGCGTCCTCGCAACCGATAATTCCGGTGGGCTCGGCGGTAAAGACCCTGCCTGGAAACTGCAAGGCAGTGCCGGTCAATAACACGAGCTATTCCGACTGTGGAGGCGTGTTCTATCAGCAGGCCTATCAGGGCAGCAACCTTGTCTACGTGGTGGTGGCAAAACCGATATGATCGGCATGAGTTCCCGGGGCGATAGCGCAATGAGCGGACGTTTCCCGCAACATAACGAGGAAGTACGATGAAACGAATGACCCTTGTGTTCACAATGCTTGTGGCACTCTTCTGGCCGGGTGGTCCCGCATCCGCTCAGACCTCATCAGGTGATGCGGACGCCATGGCGATTCTCCAGGCCATGGCAACGTATGTCGGCAGCCTGGAGACAATCAGGCTCAGTTTCGACAGTGACATTGAAGTAATCACCCCAAAGCTGGAGAAGATTCAGTTCACCAATTCCGGTGAAGTGCTTCTGCACCGGCCGGACAAGCTGTACGCCCGCAGGCTGGGCGGCTATGCCGACGTGGCGCTTTACTATGACGGGACCACCGTCACCATCCATGGCAAACATCTCAACGGCTATGCTCAGTATGATGCCCCGGGCGATATAGACGGCCTCATTGAATCGTTGCGGCAGGGCCACGGCGTCGCCCTGCCGGGAGCTGATCTGCTGCTGTCACATTCCTACGATCATCTGGCGGCAGATGTTTTGGAGGCCAAGCATATCGGCCGCGGGGTCATTGATGAGAGAGAATGCGAACATCTCGCCTTTCGCAATTTTGATACCGACTGGCAGCTCTGGGTGGAAACGGGCAGTCGGCCGGTGCCGCGCAAGCTGGTCATTACCACAAAAACCCTGAACAGCGCGCCGCAATACACGGTTCGCATCAAAGAGTGGGAAACCGGGGATGTTCCCGCACCGGCGGCGTTTATCTTCACCCCGCCGCCCACCGCCGAACTGCTTGACCCCAATGCGCTGATCGAACTCGATGAGTTGCCGCCGGATACCATACCGGGAGGCACGAAATGATCTCAGCCAGAATGAAATATCTCCTTATCGGAAGTGTGGCACTCGCCGTATGGCTCCTGGAAATTGGCGCGGAGCCACCGAAGCTGAGGGTGGGAAGTGATGCCGAGGCGGTCATCGGCAGGCCCGTTACCCCGGTAAGCTATGCCGGGGTGGCGCGACGATCCACCGTGGGGCTGGGGGCTCCCGGAGTAGGCGTCGCCCCCAGAAATAAGGGCGGGCCGGTGAACAGGGTCGGGCGCTGGTAACACCCGCCTTTCTCATTCATACAAAGTGAGACGTAAAAAATAGTAGGCAAGTATGCGCCGTATGATGATTTCCGGCCAGGCTGCGAAGCATGCCCATCTGCGTGAGCCTCCACTTTGCGGAGATCAACGGCGCCATTTTGATACCGCGGAGCCGTTACTCTGCCGCCGGGCGATGGCGGGAACTGAGCCGCAAACAATGCGTTTTAGTCCTGTAACAAAACCTCAACCATCAAACATAACAAGAGGGGGAATGACATGAAACAGCAGTACCATAAAACCACAGCAATGATCGGAGTGCTTCTGATCATTTTGGCAATGGCCGTACTGCCGGCCATCGCCGTGGAAACTTCAGGTGAACCCGGTTCGCCCGGCGCCACGGCGACCATCAGCGGCACCCAGCTGCCTCCGCCGGTGCCGGAGTTCGGCGGCGTCATCAAGGAGGACGCCCTGCAATCAAAGCCGTGGTGGCCGCCACGCACGGTGGCGCCCAAGGAGGCGCCCAATATTCTGTTGATCATTACCGATGATTCAGGCTTCGGCGTCCCCTCCACCTTCGGCGGGGTGATCCCCACCCCGGCCCTGGACCGGGTCGCCGAAAACGGCCTGCGCTACAACAACATTCACTCCACGGCGCTCTGCTCGCCATCGCGCGCCGCCCTGATCACCGGACGGAATCATCACTCCGTCGGCTTCGGGGTCATCTCCGAGCAATCAACCGGATTTCCGGGCTATAACAGTATCATTGAAAAGGACAAAGCGACCATCGGCCGAATCCTTCGTGATAACGGCTACGCCACCGCCTGGTTTGGCAAAGACCATAATACCCCGGCGTTTGCGGCCAGCCAGGTCGGCCCTTTTGACCAGTGGCCGACCGGTCTTGGGTTTGAATACTTTTACGGCTTCGTGGGGGGCGACGCCAACCAGTGGGAGCCCAACCTGTTTCGCAACACGACCCAGATTTATCCGTTTAAAGGGGCCAAGCCCGGTACCTGGAACCTGATCACCGCCATGGCCGATGACGCCATTGACTACATGCACCGCATGAACCAGATCGAACCGGATAAACCGTTTTTCATCAAATATGCCCCCGGCGCCACCCATGCCCCGCACCATCCGACCAAGGAGTGGGTGGAGAAAATCCAGGCGATGCACCTGTTTGACGACGGCTATGAAAAGCTGCGTGAGACCATCTTCGAAAATCAGAAAAAACTGGGGGTGATTCCGGCTGACACCGTGCTTGAACCGTGGCCGGACGATGTCTTGAAGCCGTGGAGTAAATGCACCGAGGACGAGAAGAAACTGTTTATCAAACAAGTTGAAATTTTTGCCGCCTTCGCCGCCTATACCGACCATGAAATCGGCCGGGTCATCCAGGCGGTGGACGACATGGGCGAGCTTGACAACACCTTGATTATTTACATCAACGGGGATAACGGCACCAGTGCCGAAGGCGGGCCGCTGGGAACGCCTAATGAGGTGGCCTTTTTCAATGGCATCAACGAGATGCCGGTTGAAACACAGCTCAAATGGTATGATGAGTGGGGCACGGAGCAAACCTACAACCATATGTCCGCCGCCTGGGCATGGGCCTTCGACACGCCGTTTACCTGGTTCAAGCAGAATGCCTCCCGGCTCGGTGGGGTGCGCCAGAGCATGGCGGTATCCTGGCCGGAGAGGATCACCGACAAAGGCGGCATGCGCGAACAGTTCATGCACCTGATCGACGTGACTCCCACCATTCTCGAGGTAACCGGCATTGCGGCGCCCAAAGAGGTAGATGGCATCACCCAGGCCCCAATCGAGGGCACCAGCTTTGCCTACACCTTTGCCGCGGCCAACGCCGCGGCGCCGTCTCAGCACAGAACCCAATATTTTGAAATGATGGGCCAGTGGGCGCTCTACCACGAGGGTTGGCTGCTGGCCACCAAGGTAAATCGCGCCCCGTGGGATGCCTACGGCGCCGCCAATCCCGATCCACTCAACAATCAGGTGTTGCAGCTCTACAATCTGGAGAAAGATTTTTCCCAGTCACAAGACCTGGCCGATCAGTATCCGGATAAGGTGAAGGAGCTGAAAAAACTATTCATCGAGGAAGCAAAAAAATACCAGGTGTTCCCGATGGACGCCTCAGTGGCGACCCGGGTAATTGCGCCGCGGCCGAACATCACCGCCGGACGGACGGAATTTGTCTACACCCGTCCCATGACCGGTCTGCCTCAGGGCGATTCGCCGCTGTTGCTCAACACATCCTACACGATCAAGGCCGACATCACCGTGCCGGAAGGTGGCGCCGAGGGCATGATTCTCACCTCCGGCGGTCGTTTTGCCGGATATGGGTTCTACCTGCTCAAAGGCGCGCCGGTGTTCTGCTGGAACATGCTCGACCTGGAACGGATCAGATGGGCAGGATCCGAACCGCTCACCCCCGGCAACCATGTCATTGAGTTTGACTTCGATTATGAGGGGCTCGGCGTCGGAACGCTGGCGTACAACAGCATGAGCGGTCTGGGCCGACCGGGAACCGGCACCCTGAAGGTAAACGGCGCGGTTGTCGCTACTAAAAAAATGGACAAGACCCTGCCGATGATCCTGCAATGGGATGAATCGTTTGATATCGGTATCGACACCTTGACCGGCGTAAATGATAGTGATTACCTCCCACCGTTCCCACTGACCGCAAAACTCAACAAGCTGACCATCACGGTCGATCGTCCGGAGCTTTCGCCTGAGGACATCAAAAAGCTTGAAGAGAACATGAAGAAGGTCGCCGCCGCCCGACAATAGTGGTGCGGCATCGGTATTGCACAGCCTCGGGCAAAGGCCTTAGGCTGTGCTTTACCTTCGCCCATGGGCTCGAGGACCTTGTCATCTGCCCCTCTCCTGGTTCATGGGTGTGATTTCGGGCCGCCTCATTGTATTATTGTGACACGATTCCAAGCAGGATGGCGCACCGTTCATTCCTGCTGAAGCTCCGACGACGGCTCAGTGACGAGTACGCTCGATCCTAATTCCTCCAATACCTGCTGTTCCAGGCTGTCCTGTTTGAGACGCAGTTTTTTTAGCGCTTCAGGGGCGAACTTTCGCGGCAGCTTGCCAAGGTTGCAGATCGGCTCCCCCGGGCTGACCGATGGCAGAGAGGTCATCCCCATTACCACCGCGTTATAAGGAGCAAAAAGGGTACTCCGCTCTTCACCGAGAAGTGTCGTACTGGTAGTCAAAGGCTGCCCTTTTTCCACCAGGTCACCCGGGCTGATGTGGAACTGAAGAAATCCACCGTGCTCGGCACGGATCCATGTCGATTTTTCGATAATGATCTGATACCGCGGCTTTTCACTCTGGGTTTCAACCATCTGCAGATCGCCAAGCACATTTTTAATACCGCGAACAGCGGTTTCGACAATGCCCGGCTCGACCTTCCACACCTCACCACCTTCCATGACAATGGTCGGGCATCCAGCCTTGCAGGCCTCTCGTCGAAAGGAATTTCTCGGCCCTTTACTGTTGATGATTATTTCCGTGCCAAACGATTCGGCGAGCCGGCGAACGGCAGGGTCACCGAGATCGGCACGCACCGTGGGGTAATTGGTGCGGCGAACGGCAGCGGTATGCAGATCAATCCCATAGTCGCATCGCCGCACGATCTCAGTAAATATCGTATGAGCCATGCGGCTGGCGAGGCTGCCGGTGGCAATACCAGGGAAACAGCGGTTCAAGTCACGACGGTCGGGCAGATAACGGGAATGTCGCTCAAATGCCGGGAGGTTGAGAACCGGCACGAGCATTAACGCACCTTTTTTGAGTTTGAGATCTGAGTCCTGAATCAAATGGCGCACGGCGCCGCAGCCATTGAGCTCATCACCGTGAAGGGCCGCCGTGACGAACACCACCGGGCCCGGCTCAACCGCCCGGCGAATCTGAATCTGAATCCGCATGGCCATGCTGGTGTAGCTTTCACCAACGGTAAGCGCCACATTGGTTGTTGTTCCAGGGGCTATCGTTTTACCAAACCAGTGGTCAATGGATATCGATCTCGGCTTCACCATCATCCATCTCCCCTGTTCAGCTCCACCGGTACTGAAGCGGGGGACGCTGCACCTGAATCTTTGGATACCTCGTCGGCAACCGGCAGTTCGGGCAAAGTTTTAACCGGTGGTTGTCTTTTCCGACGGGTTTTGCCGGGAATCATATCGCGCATCATGGCCAACCGACCAAAACAGAGCAACCGATCTCCGGCCAGGAGCTCACGTCCCGAGCGCGGGTTTGGAATCACCTTGCTATCGCGGTGCAGGGTCAAAACGATAATATCTTTGCCGCGCAGCCCGGAATCAATAATTGTTTTACCTACAAACTCGGAGCCTTCCGGAATGGCAATCTCGGCAACCCCATAACCACTGCTCACGGTGAGACGCTGGCGCAGATCTATTTCCGGGAAATTGACCTGAGCGGCAAGATAGTCGATGACCGCTCCGGCAATATCAAGTTGGGTACACTCCTCGATGCCCTCCAGTCCCGGTGAGGAATTCACCTCCATGATCAGCGGGCCATCCTTGGCCTCGAGCATATCCACTCCAGCAACACGAAGACCTAAAATCTGCGCCGCCCTTACCGCGGTTTCCTGATACAGACCATCGAACGCCACCGGCTCAGTCCGTCCGCCCCGGTGCACATTGCTTCTAAACTCCTGGCCCTGAGCAACTCTTCGCATCGCCCCGACAACACGATCACCAACGACAAAGGCCCGGATGTCCCTTCCCTTACTCTCTTTGACGAATTTCTGGATAAGAATACTCTGCTTCTGGCTCTGCAACAGCTCGATGATACCGGCAGCGGTTTCGATGGATTCCGCCAAAAGCACACCGATACCCTGAGTGCCCTCAATGAGTTTGATAATCACGGGAGCGCCGCCCACTCGTTCGATGGCGGGCAGAACATCATGTTTGTCCCTGACAAATGTCGTTTTCGGAATACCGATCTGATGTTTACTGAGAATTTGCAGGCTGCGCAGCTTATCGCGTGAATTTGCGATACTGGCGGAAGAATTGGCGCAGAAAATATCCATCTGCTCAAACTGCCTGACAACCGCGGTACCATAATAGGTGATCGAAGCGCCGATCCGCGGCAAAACCGCATCGTACTGCGACAGGAGCTTTTGCTGGTAGTATAAATCGGGCATACCCTGCTCGAGATCGATGGCAAATTTTAGCGTATTCAACACCTTGACCTTGTGGCCACGCTGCAGCGCCGCCTCGCGAAGGCGTCGGGTGCTGTAACATTGTGGGCTGCACGAAAGAATAGCGAGTTTCATGGTGTACCGTATTCTGATTTTATTGGTTATCTTTCGAGGCCTGGGTCTTTCTTCCCGGTCTTCCGCCGTAGAAGGAACGGCCGCCATCAACTAGAAACCGGCCCCTGAATGCCTCGCGCCCCAACAACATCCGAAAGCCCATATTGTCGCGCCCGGCCAGCGTCAATTCGACCAGCCAGCGCATATTCATCAATTCAACATGGGTAAGGATCACCGGTCTGATACGTGCCAACCCACTTGAGTTCCTAACGGATCTGAATTCCACAATCGGCGATTCCACCTGCACCGCAATCTTGCTGTTTTTCTGAACCGGATGCACCCCGAAGCGAACCCATTGCTCGTTACGGCGTTCAAAGACCTTGATGTTATATGCATGCAGAGACGAAGAGCGGGCACCGGAATCGACTTTTGCCTTGATTTCTGAAATACCGAAATCAGGCAGTGCGACCCATTCCCGCCAGCCGATCAATGGTAAATGCAGCGATTTCTGTTTGGAACCATGTTTTTGTTTCACTGCCGACCCGTACATTACCTCTTTGAATCGCGGCTTAGGCCCACATTTACAAACGTCAGCGCGGGTATGGGGGCACGTCTTGAAATGCCACATTTGTCATGCGGCGCACCCCACGCACCCTTACCGTAGTGCGGAACAACAACATGTTGAGGCCGTCGTGTCAAGATTTTATCAGGGAAAGGTAATGTCCTCATAAAAGTATAGAATACCAGATAGTTATACCGGTTGTATTGTTAAACTATTCTGGTACATTGCGTGCTTCTGCGCTGATGTGCTGTATGCACCAGAGGGAGACTGGGAGTCAATCAGAACGAAGTGCACCGCATTCGCCCGGTTTTCCATACTGGCTTGGTAACATCTGTGCCGATCACAGGCGATATCACGACCTCGTTTTGACAACATTATACCGTTAGGCAATGGCGTGCTACCCGCCATCGCCGTGGAAACTTCAGGTGAACCCGGCTCGCCCGGCGCCACGGCGACCATCAGTGGCACCCAGCTGCCACCGCCGGTACCGGAGTTCGGCGGCGTCATCAAGGAGAGCGCCCTGCAATCAAAGCCGTGGTGGCCGCCGCGCACCGTGGCGCCCAAAGAGGCGCCCAATATTCTGCTGATCATTACCGATGATTCAGGCTTCGGCGTACCTTCCACTTTCGGCGGGGTGATCCCCACCCCGGCTCTGGACCGGGTCGCTGAAAACGGCCTGCGTTATCACAACATTTTCTCCACGGCGCTCTGTTCACCACCCTCCCTCAACATTCTGACATTGTATACAGCGTATCGATAGTGTATAGGTGTTTTTTTATCTCCGGGTTTGCAACGAAATTTTACTGCTTTTCAAGACGTGCCCCCCAGCCATTCTTTTTTGGTGCATCTGCACCCGCGGACAATACCTGCCGAGACGCTGCGCGTTACCCTCAGCTTCGGGCTGGGCGGTATGGCGGCGACCCTTGTCATGCTTCTGTTTATCAGTGGCCTGCTGCAGTTGCTCAGTTATTCACCCCAGGCCCACCAGGCATATCACTCGGTGCTCAGTATGTATGAACCGGGCGGGCTCGGCGGCTTTGTCCGCAATTGCCATTACTGGGCCGGTAATCTGCTTGTCATTATCACCTTTCTCCATATGCTCCGGGTCATGCTGACTGGTGCGTTGACCGGGTTTCGCCGCTACAACTGGGTGGTGGGAATCGTATTGTTCACCCTGGTATTGTTTGCCAACTTTACCGGCTACCTGATGCCTTGGGATCAGTTGGCGTTCTGGGCGGTGACCATTTTTACCGCCATGCTCTCCTACATCCCGCTTATCGGAGATGCGCTGATGACCCTGTTGCGCGGCGGAGACGAGGTCGGTCCGGAAACGCTGAGCACCTTCTTTGCCATCCATATCGGCATTGTTCCGGCTCTGTTTGTGCCGCTTCTTATCTATCATTTCTGGCTTATCAGAAAAAGCGGCGGACTGATCAGAAGAAGCAGGGAAAGCACCAACTCGTCCGTTGAGCGCCTGCCCGCCATGCCCCATCTGGTGGCGCGAGAAGCGGCGGTGGGCTTTTCCCTGCTGGCCCTTGTCCTGCTTTTTGCCGCCTTCGTGGATGCTCCCCTGGGAACCGAGGCCAACCCGGCCCAGAGCCCGAATCCCGCCAAAGCGGCCTGGTATTTTATGGGGCTCCAGGAGCTTTTACTGCATCTGCACCCATCTTTTGCGGTGAGTGTGGTGCCGCTGCTGGTATTTCTTTTCTTTCTATCACTGCCGTTCTTAAAGGATGGTACATTGTCGGGTGGAGTCTGGTGTGGCGGGCCCGGCGGGATACCGATAGCCGCCGGGGCCGGTTGTGCCGGTGGATTGCTCGGTTTTTTCGTTGTCTGGCTCGACGATGTCCTGCTGAGCCGGTATGCCGATATGCTCGACGCATGGCTGGGGCGAGGCGTCATACCAACGGCCGGACTCGTTCTGATATCGGTCACCGTATTTCTGCTTTTGAGCAGGCACCCTGCTGTTTCCCGGGCTCAGGCGCTCATGGGGGTGTTCATGCTGGTATGTGGCGGGGCGGCAAGCCTTACCCTGATCGGGGTTATGCTCCGTGGTCCGGAAATGGCGCTTGTCTGGTAGCGCTCCTTTTTCCAACGATACTCTGCCGTCAGTACTCACTATCATGACCTCACAACAATGATGTGCACGACACATGACACCCCCTGAAAAAGAAGTGGTGGACCACACTATCACAAACCACGGCCGCAGAAATTTATTCACCTATCTGTGGCGGCTGCTTGCGGTGATTTTCTGTATCGAATTGTTATGGGCGGCAACCTCTTTAATCTCCAGGCGCGGAAAAAAAAGACAACAGGCCGATGGCGGCGCCCAACTGATCTACGCCGGCGCCGCGGCGGATATGTCACCGGGCGATGTCAAAGCAGTCCCGGCCGGAAAGTTCTACCTGGCATGTCTGGAAGACGGCGGTTTCATGGCACTTTCAAAGACCTGCACACACCTGGGATGCTCGCTTCCCTGGAACCGGGAAGAGCAGCGCTTCACCTGTCCCTGTCATGGATCAACCTTTGATATTCGTGGCAGTGTCATGACACCACCGGCAATCCTCCCCTTGGATATCTATCCGGTTCGGGTGGAGAATGGCCGCATCATGGTTGATGTCAGCCAACCACGAAAGCGTGATTCCTTTCAGGCCTCTCAGGTTGCATACCGTTGAAATGAAGGATACCCCACCTCAATCCATGTCTGAAAAGACCACCCTGAAGTGGCATGGTGCCGGCCTCATTGCCGCCGTAATCTGTCTTCTTGCCCCGCTGCTCTATCTGATGCGAGACAGCTACGCAATCAAGCCGGTGGTGGCCGGTGAACTGGAGTTCACCGGCAGCGAGTCCTGCAAGTCATGTCACCGGGCCGTCTATGACAAATGGCACAACTCTCACCATGACCTGGCCATGGACGTGGCTGCCGAAGAGACGGTGCTGGGGGATTTCAGCGATGTGACGTTTACTGATTCCTATTCAGGTGCTACCAGCAGGTTTTTTCGCAATGGCGGAAAGTTTTTCGTAGAGACCGAAGGCGTGGAGGGCACCCCTGTAACCTATGAAATCACTCACACATTTGGCGTCTACCCACTCCAGCAGTATCTCATTCCTTTTCCCGGCGGCCGCCTGCAATGTTTGAACATCGGCTGGAATTCCCGGGAAAACCGTTGGTACCGGTTGCCACCCTATGAAGTGGAGGGCCCGGATGACTGGCTGCACTGGACCCGCGGTGGGCAAACCTGGAACGGTATGTGTGCCGAATGCCACTCTACCCGGCTGGAAAAAGGGTATGATATGGCCACCGAGACCTACGATACCCGCTGGTTCGAGATACACGTGGGGTGCGAGGCATGCCATGGGCCGGGTTCCCGGCATATCAGCTGGGCGGAGCGACCGGAAATGGCACGGCCGAAAGCCGTCAATTACGATCTTGCCGTACAGCTTGACGCTACCGACCCCGGTAATCGCCGGCAGATCGCCGTTTGTGCGCCGTGTCATTCCCGGCGCTATCAGCTTGGTGACAATCTCCACCGGGAAGGGGAGTTGCTCGACACAATCGTGCCCTCCTTACTGAGTGAAGGGTTGTATTACCCGGATGGGCAAATCTATGAAGAGGTGTACGTCTACGGCTCCTACACCCAGTCAAAGATGTATCAGCACGGAGTGCGGTGCAGTGACTGCCACGACTCCCACAGCCTGCAACGCCATCACGAGGGCAATGAACTCTGCCTGCAGTGCCACCGGGCCCAAACCTACGACACCCCGACCCACCATTTTCACAAGCGTGAGCATAACGGCGAGCCTAGCGAAGGTCATCTGTGTGTGAAATGTCATATGCCCGGCAGGATTTATATGGGGGCGGATTACCGGCCGGATCATAGTCTGCGCATACCCCGGCCCGACTTAAGTGAAAAGATCGGCGTACCCAACAGTTGCTCGGCGGCCGCTTGTCATGCCGACAAATCCCTTGACTGGGTTAACGAACACTACGTGAAGTGGTACGGTTCAGCCAGAAAACCGCACTACGGGGAGGTGTTCGCTCGCGGGCGAAACCAAATCCCGGAGGCGGTTGAAGAGCTCATGAATACCGCCGAGGACGGGTTGCTACCGCCGATTGTCCGGGCCACGGCCCTGTCCCTGTTGAGCACGTATCCCCACGAGATTACTTCGGACGTGTTCATCAGGGCCCTTGAGGATGGTGAGGCCCTGATCCGCCACAGCGCCGTTCGCAACCTTGCCCATCTGGACATAGAGAGCCGGCGCAAACTGCTGGAACCCAAACTCTACGACGACGTCAAAGCTGTTCGTATCGAAGCCGCCGCCCTTCTTGCCGATGTCGACCCTGAGTCGATCAGACCGGAACACCGACAGGCACTGGCCAGAGTACTTGAAGAGTATCGCGACGCCATGGTCTACAACAGTGATTTTGCGCCGCAGCGCTATAATCTCGGAAATCTTGCCGCCGCCACCGGCAAGCCGGATGACGCCATTAGGCTCTACCGGGAGGCCCTTCTGATCGATGATCGGTTCTACCAGGCCAAGATAAATCTGGCCTTTCTGTTAAACCAGAATGGCGACAACCCGGGTGCCGCGGAGTTATTCAGCCAGGTCCTTGCCGAGAACCCGGATCTGCCCGAAGTCGCCTATTCGTTCGGGCTCCTGCTTGCTGAAATGGAGCAATACGAACAATCAGCCTTTTGGCTGGGCGAGGCAGCCGACCGTATGCCGCATCACAGCCGAGCGCGCTACAATCAAGCGCTGGCGTTGTTGAAACTTCAGCAGTGGGAAAACGGCGAAAAGGCCCTGCTCCAGGCTCTGGACCAGGAACCGGGCAACCAGGAATATTTCACCACCCTTGCCAACCTCTACCTCAATTTCGGCCTCATCGACAGGGCTGAATTGCTGGGTCGCAGGACACTGGCGATAGACCCGAGTCATAACCGGGCAAGGGAACTGCTGGAATCTTTGCCTAAATAAACGCAGGCTCGGAGCCGCCACCCGCGTACGACCCGTCACTGGGTCTGTTCCTGTATCCGCTCAAGCCGCTCCTGCTCAAGCCGCGCCGCCTGTTCAGCCTGTTCGATGGGACGCCTCATGGCGGTAACCGCCGCATCGGCGATCTGTTCGCGAGCGTCTTCTGAAACAGTATGCTGCGCGTGCGTCTCCGCTTTTTCATCATCACCGCAGCCGGCCAGAAGTATCAGAACAAGCACCGTCAGAAGCCCTTTCATAATCTGCCCCCTCCTGAACCACCACCAGCACATGGTATCGGGACAGGCCCGAGACCTGTCCCCATTTTCACTGCCATCACAGGGTGATGGCGTCGTAAAGACTTCGCTCTACGTCGTCGTGGGATCATTTTGACTTCTCGACGTACCACCTGTACGCCTGCGAGGTCAAAATGACCACCACTCCTAGTAGAGCTTTGTTTTTACTTAGCCATCTTAACCTGCAAGTCTAACTTTTTACGATTTCATCACAGGGTGACTCAGATGATAAGTACCGTGACCACGCCGTGATCCGGACAATCACCTACGCCCCTACCCGCTTAAGCGCCATGGCCATGCCCTGACCGCCGCCGATACACAGGGTGGCAAGGCCATGCTCCAGCTCCTGGCGCTGCATCTGGTACATCAGGCTCACCAGAATGCGGGCGCCGGTGCAGCCGATGGGATGGCCTAAAGAGATACCGCTGCCCACCATGTTGGTCTTTTCCATATCGCATCCCAGCTCGCGGATACAGGCCAGAGCCTGGACGGCAAAGGCCTCGTTGAGTTCGATGGCGCCGAAGTCGGCAATATCCATGTGTTGCGCCGACAGCAGTTTACGCACCGCCGGAATCGGCCCCAGTCCCATATAGGCGGGATCGAGGCCAGCCGATGAAAAGCCCGATATTTTCACTGGTGGCGCCAGCCCCAACTCTTTTGCCTTGGCCGCCGACATGAGTAGCACCACGGCGGCGGCATCGTTGATGCCCGAGGCATTGCCGGCGGTAACCGTGCCATCCTTGGTAAAGGCGGGCCGCAGCTTCGCCATTTTCTCTATACTGGTATCCATGGGTCGCTCATCCGTACTGAAAACAACCGGATCCCCTTTACGCTGAGGCACCATAATCGGCACAATCTCATCATCAAACAACCCCGCCGCCATGGCGGCCCGGGCCCGCTGATGGCTGAGCACGCCCAGTTCGTCCTGCTCCCGCCGGCTGATTTCATAGCGCCGGGCGATGTTTTCGGCGGTCATCCCCATGTGATAATCGTAAAAATATTCGAGCAGACCGTCGTAGAGCAGCAGATCGGTAAGCTCACCATGGCCCATGCGCTGTCCCCAGCGTGCTCCGGCCAGGGCGTAGGGAACCCTGCTCATGGACTCCATGCCGCCGGCCAGCACGACATCGGCGGCGCCGCACATGATCGCCTGGGCACCCAGAGCAACCGCCTCCATGCCCGAGGCGCAGAGCTTGTTGACCGTGGTGGCGCTCGCCTCTTTGGGTACCCCGGCCATGATCATGGTCTGGCGGGTGACGTTTTGTCCCTGGCCGGTGGAAAGCACGTTGCCGAGGAGCACCTGATCGATCTGTACCGGCTGAAAACTCTCGTCATAATCATGATACTTTTTTTCCAGTTCGATCATCGTATCGGTACGGATTCGATCAGGGCCAGAACCCAACACCGCCTCACTGGTCACCGGTCGCAGCCGGCATCGATTAAGGGTGGTCCTGATGACCTCGGCGCCAAGGCTGACCAACGGTACCTCTTTCAAGCTTCCACCAAATGCGCCAATCGGGGTGCGCGCCCCGCCCGCTATCACCACCTCTTGCATAATCACGCCTCCTTTAGGGTTAATGATCTCAATCTCACTCGACACGCCGTTCAGGCGGGCCGTCATTTACAATATACCCGCTCATTGCTAAGATAGCCAAACCCGTTTTCGGTGAGCACGGCTTTTCGCCGCTTTTTTCATGGCCGATATATGCAGTACAAGACATCCATAGCCGGTACATACAGCATCAGACATGGAGAATACAATGAATGCTTCCCGCGCAGACAAGGTGGTAACGGCAGCCGAGGCGGTTGCCGCGATTAAGGACGGCGACATGATCGCCACCGGCGGCTTTGTCGGCAATGGTTTTGCCGAATACCTCGCCATTGCCCTGGAAGAGCGGTTCCGGCACACCGGCACGCCGCGTGGCATCGGCCTCATCTACGCGGCCGGTCAGGGCGACGGCAAGACGAGGGGGCTCAATCACTTGGGGGCGCCGGGCATGGTCGCCAAGGTCATCGGCGGCCATTGGGGGCTGGCGCCCGCCTTACAGAAACAGGCGGTAGCCAACGAAATCATCGCCTACAACCTGCCCCAGGGCATCATCTCCACCATGTTTCGCGATATCGCCGCCGGCAAGCCGCGCACCATCAGCGCGGTGGGCCTGGGCACCTTTGTCGACCCCCGCCTGGGCGGCGGCAAGATCAACGAACTGACCACTGAGGATATCGTCGAACTCATGATAATCGACGGCACCGAATATCTTGCCTATAAAACAACACCGGTGAACGCGGCGCTCATTCGCGGCACCACCGCCGATCCGTTCGGCAATATCACCATGGAGAAAGAGGCGCTCACCCTGGAGGTGCTGGCCATTGCCATGGCCGCACGCAATAGCGGCGGCATCGTTATCGTTCAGGTGGAGCGCATCGCCGAGCGCGGCACCCTCAAGGCCCGCGATGTCAAAATCCCCGGCATCATGGTGGACTACGTGGTGGTAGCACCGCCCGAACATCACTGGCAGACCTTTGGCGAGCAGTACAACCCGGCGCTCAGCAGTGAGATCAGGATACCGGTTACAAGTATCGCCGCCATGGAGATGGGGGCCCGCAAGATTATCGCCCGCCGGGCCGCCCTCGAGCTGAGCCCCGGCGCCATCGTCAATCTGGGCATCGGGATGCCGGAAGGGGTCGCCGCGGTGGTTAACGAAGAAGGGATCCTTGATACCATGATGCTTACCGCCGAGCCCGGTGTCATCGGCGGGATTCCGGTGGGGGGCTTGAGTTTCGGGGCGGCGATCAACACCGAGGCACTCATTGACCAGCCGTACCAATTCGACTTCTATGACGGCGGCGGGCTTGATATCGCCTATCTCGGGATGGCCCAAGCGGATGCGGCCGGCAATGTCAATGTCAGCAGATTCGGCGACCGACTGGCCGGCGCCGGCGGCTTTATCAACATCAGCCAGAACGCCAAGACCGTGGTATTTTTGGGTACCTTCACCGCCGGCGGACTGGAGGTGAGGGTGAGCAACAATCAACTGGACATCGTGTCCGAAGGCAAGATGCGTAAGTTCCTGGACGGCACGGTGGAACACGTCACCTTCAGCGGCGCCTACGCGGCGAAGCGCGGCCAGCGGGCACTCTACATCACCGAACGCTGCGTATTTGAACTGGACGAAGGTGGGCTGATTTTGACCGAGATCGCCCCCGGCATCGAGCTTGAACGCGACATCCTGGCGTTAATGGATTTCACTCCGCGGATGACCCAGCCTTTGCCAAAAATGGATCGAAGGATCTTCAATCAGGGGATAATGGGTTTAAAACAGCCCAATCCTCTCAACAATTCTTAGTTTTTTCAGGTAACCTTCTACCGCCCGAAGAAGATTGCCGGCAACCAGGTAATGAGGCCGGGGAAAGCGGCCAGAATAAGCAACCCAGCAATCTGCAGCAGCACAAAGGGGATGATGCCCCGATAGATGTGCCCCATGGTATAGCCCTCCGGGGCCACCCCTTTAAAGTAAAACAGGGCGTAACCAAAGGGAGGGGTGAGAAACGAGGTCTGCAGATTGACGCAGAGTAGAATGGAAAACCACAACGGGTCAAAGTCAAGCTCCATGGCAATGGGCATGAAGATGGGCACGGTAACCAGCAAAATAGCCGCCCAGTCGATGAACATGCCCATGAGGAAGACGATGCCCATCATGATCAGCAGCACCACCCAGCGGTTCATGCCGGAGCCCACCAGCACGTCGGCCACCACGTCGCCGCCGCCCATAAAGAGAAAAACTGAGGAAAAGAACTTGCCGCCAATAAAGAGCATCATCACCATGGCGGTGGTGCTCAGGGTGGAGCGGGCCGACTCGCGCATCACCTCCCAGCTGAATTTGCGGTTGATAATCGCCAGGATCAGCGCCCCGAAGGCGCCTAAGCCTGCCGCCTCTGTAGGGGTAGCGATTCCCGCCAGGATAGAACCCATGACCGCGAGAATCAGAAGAATAGGTGGGATTAACGATTTAAGCGTCAGTACAATCTTTTGCCCAACCGACCAGCTTGACGCTTCTTCTCGGGAAATCGGCGGCCCCAGACTCGGGTTGATGGTGCACCGCACGAGAATATAGCCGAAATAGAGTCCGGAAAGCACCAGACCAGGAAAAATCGCCCCGGCAAATAAATTACCTACCGAGGTCTCTTTCAGCCCGGTAAGTCCGCCATAGACTACCATCATGATGCTTGGCGGAATAAGAATGCCCAGGGTGCCTGAAGCACAGATGATACCCGCTGACATCTCCTTCTGGTAACCCTTTTTCATCAGCGCCGGCGCTGCCAAAAGCCCCATGGCCACTACCGAGGCGCCGATGATCCCGGTAGTGGCGGCAAAGACCGTGCAGACCACGACCACCGCCAGGCCGAGACCGCCGCGCAGGCCGCCCAGAACCACGTAAAGTGTTTCGAAGAGCTCGTCGGCCACTTTGGAGCGATCCAGCAGCTGGGCCATGAGAATGAACAGTGGTATAGCCACCAGCACATAGTTGTTCATCAACCCCCAGGTATTGTTGGCGAACATGTCGAACAAACCGGCCACGTCCCCGCCATTTTCAATGAGCCCAAAAAGAGTGGCGACGGCAGCAAGGGTGAAGGCCAGTGGATGGCCGAAGGCAATGGCGATGATCAGTGTGGCGAACATCGCCACGGTCATGAATTCCGGACTCATGCGTCCTCCTCACCGGCGCCCAAGGCAATGCGCACTTGTTTGAGAAAGCTGGAGACGCCCTGGAGCAGCAGCAGAAAAAAGCAGACTGCCATCACCACCTTATACGGATAGATGGCCGGCGCCCAACTGGTGGAGTTTAGCTCACGGGTCTGAACCGCATACCAGGCAAATTTTGAGGTCCAGATGGTCAGGCAGACCATCACCGGCATAAACATGACGAGATAGGTCAAGGCACCGATAGTGGCACGCACCCTGGGACGAAGCATGGAAGTGAAAATATCGACCCGGACGTGACCGTCCTTCACCTCGGCGTAGGAGTAACCGAACATGTAGTGTATGCCATAGAGAAAGGTGGTCATCTCAAAGGCCCAGACGGTCGGGGAGCTGAACCCGTAACGCATCGTCACCTCATAAAGCACCACCAGCAACAACGGGATGATCAGCATCGCCGTCCAGTCGCCCAGTGTGGTGGTAAACCAGTCAATGGCTGAGGTTATTTTTTTCAGCATCCCCCCTCCTTACCGTGCGGTGTTGCCGTTACCACCATGCCTTCCCCACGGAGGGGAGGGCATGGTGTTTTATCATTTTATTCCGTGATTCTGCCGGAAATGTACGTCTCATAGGGCCATGGGGTAACGCCACTGCGGGCGTCGCGCCAGACCGCGAATTCCTCGATAAATGCCTCCTGGCTGTCCAGCACCTTTTTCACCATGGGATACTCGGCCTTGACGGAATCGAGATACTCCTTGGTTACCTTGCGGAACTCAATGAGAGTTTCCGGATCCATTTTGACAATCTCAACGCTTTCCTGAAACCGGTTGATGGCCTCGGCGTTGAGGGCGTTGATCCAGTTATACGACCACGCCTGGGTCTCGGCCGCGGCAATCTTGACGATCCATTTCAGGTCCTCGGGCAGCTCGTCCCACGCTTTTTGATTGAAGAACAGGGCGCACTGAATGCCCGGCTGATGCGCACCAGGCTGAATAACGTACTGGGTGATTTCATCAAAGCCCATTGGGTAATTGATGGCAGGTGATGAAAACTCAGCAGCATCAATAACACCGCGCTCCAGCGAAAGATAGATATCACCGCCGGGAACTGGAATAACAGAGGCACCCAGGTTGTTCATGATATCCATATACCAGCCCGGTGTTCGCACTCGCATGCCTTTGAAATCCTCCATCTTGGTGGCCCGCTTGTTCGAAAAGAGCCCCATCTCCTGACCGGTTTGGCCACCCGGCAGGGCATAGAGGCCAAACTCGCCATACACCTCCTGCATCAGTTCGATACCCCCTTTCTCCTGCAGCCAGATGTTGTAGCCCTCGGCATCCAGGCCAAACGGTACCGAGGCAAAGGCGACAAACGCCTCGTTTTTGCCTTTCCAGTAGCCGGGCCAGTCATGCCCCACTTCGGCGGAACCTTTGGCCACTGCATCAAAAGACTGCATGGCCGGTACCAGTTCATCGGCGGAAAACGGCTTGATATCCAGACGACCGGCAGAGGCAAGCCGGACACTGTCGCAAAAATGGACCGCAATATCGTAGAAGAGCAGCCCCTTTGACCAAGGCATTACCATCTTCCAACGAATCTTCTCATCTGAGGTTTCAAAATTTACCCGCTTGGCACCTTCGCTGCGCGGATCAACCCCGAATTTCTCACGGGCCGCCTGGCTTCCGGTAGCTCCGATACCGAGAACCAGGCACAATGCCACTGCCACGGTAATAACTTTCTTCATATCTCCTCCCATCTGTTTTTTGGTGCGATCAGCACGTCTAACAGGCGTACGGATCACGTCATTTGATGCAGGGAGGATTCCCCGCATCTCTTTGGCAAACCGGTGGCATGCCAAAACTGGGTAGCCGTAATGAAACAGAACCGGACATCATCATAGATATAGATTTCTTCAGCATAGTCGAAAGTGGGCCAAGAATAGTATGTTATTTCATGTCGGGCAATTGTTTTTTATTTGCCCTCACCGATTTGATGAAATTGCGTCACTGCTGGCACCAAGGTGAGGGCCATGTTGTGGCTAACAAAAAAAGTATAGAAAAACGGACTTTAGTTCATGGCGGAAATGCAGAAAAATTAGCTCCAGACCGGATTAACTACAGCCCGTCACACCCTGATGACGCTGTCGGCCAGCTCCATGGCACTGACAATATCCACCATGTTGGTAGCCTCGCCAACCCGCTTTTTGTCGAGCAGATCGAAGTGATTCAGGCAGGTGGTGCACACCATGATTTTCAATCCCGCCGCCTCATACGCGGCGAGATCATCGAATACGCCGGAGGTGTCGATGGTAAATTTCACCCCGCCATTGACAAACACAAGCCGCCAGAGACTATCTCCCATCTCTTTGAGCGTACACAGAAAATTGATCATTAATTTTCTGCCCAGCACATCATCACCGGCACCAAAGCGCTCACCGGCACATACAACCAGAATCTTCTTACCATCATCGGTATTTTTCATAGTGATGCATCTCCTCAACATAAACGAAAGGGGTGAAACAGTACCAGAGTTGCCGTCATTTTACCAGGCGATTGTCGGCGGGTGGAGTGCAGCCCTCCATAGCGCATTGGTTTTTGGGCTCTAAAGCTGATGGCGTCGCAAAAACCCTGAATTTGATTGCAAACGTCATTCCCGCCCTCGATAACAACACTCAAGGGCAGGCTGCAGCGGGAATCCAGTGATTTCAATTTATTATAGGTGTCGGGTCAATTCCGGCATGACGGACATATGGGTTTTACAAGCGCATCAAAGCTGCGAGATAAAAACAACAACACTGCACGCAAAGCACCTGCAATTGTCTATCCTTGCTCACCACACTCTGCTTTTTACGGAAACCTCATGGGGATGGCGCAAGCTTGAATTTACCGCCACGCAGCTAATGCCACGAACTTATTGCTTGCACGATCATCCACGATGATTAATTTCAGCATTAAATTAAAAACTAAATCAACTTGCTGGAGGTCATATGAACAAACTGCTTACTCAAACTCAGTGGAACTGGTTGACCAGCGGCGTCGCGTTAGGAGTCACTTTTCTGTTGGCCGTGCTACTGGTAAAGCCGATCGGGGTTTCCACCCAGTTCGTCATTTTCGACGGCATCGTCTGGAACCTGTTCAGCAATTCCGTTGTGCAAGTGGATGAAGGGGCAAAATCCGGCTACACCAGCGCCAATAGTTATCTCGCCAAAAGCGGCGGTAAGTACGCCGAAAATGTCGCCAATCCGTTCAACTACAGCTTTATCTTCGTTATCGCCATGATCGGTGGCGGGTTTCTCGCGGCAAGACTGCAAGGCGAAAAGACCCCACCGGAACAAAACATCGCCCCGGATATCTGGCGCGATACCTTCGGCGACTCATTGTGGCGACGCTACGCGGCGGTTTTTTTAGGCGGTATTCTGGTCTTGTTCGGCGCCCGGCTGGCAGGGGGCTGCACCAGCGGCCACATGATGAGCGGCATGATGCAGACATCGCTGTCCGGCTATCTCTTTGCCATGGGCGCATTTGCGGCGGCGGTGCCGGTGGCCCTGCTGCTCTACAAAAGGAGGAATTAAGATGGATATTATACTTGCCATCCTGCTTGGCGGACTTTTCGGCTTCGTGCTGCAAAAGGTGGGCGCGGCAAATCCGCAACAGATTCTTGGCATGTTGCGGCTTTCCGACTTGCACCTGATGAAGGCAATATTTCTTGCCATCGGTATCAGCAGCCTGACGCTTTTTGGGCTTTTGGCCACGGGTATGATCGACGGCGCCCATCTCAGCGTTAAATCGTCGTATGTGGGCGTTATTGGTGGCGGCATCATTTTAGGAACCGGCTGGGCGATTACCGGTTTTTGTCCCGGCACCGGGCTGGTGGCGGCCGGCGCCGGCCGTAAAGATGCGCTGGTGTTCATCCTTGGCGGGCTGTTGGGTGCCTGGCTCTTTACCCTGAGCTTCGGCGCCCTCGCCGATACCTTTCTCTTTGCCGATCTGGGCGGCAAGGCAACCCTTGCACAAACGGGCTCAACCAGCTACCCGGCCATGTTCGGCACTCTCCCCGGCCTGCTGGTCGCAGGGAGCCTGGCGCTGATGTTCATAGCCATTGCCTGGCTGCTGCCGGAGCATTCCACAAAAGTCCATTCCACCAGAAATATTGTAGATACCGCGCCCAAAGAGACACTCAGCTCGGAGCGTTAGTCCCCATCTTCTTAACTCCCGTTACCGGCGACTTGTGCCGCCGGTAACGAGTTAGAGCATAAGGGTCTTCGGGGATAAGGGCGATCGCATAGAGGTAGATGCTTCTTTTACCGGGCAATGATTGATGGCGTCGTAAAAACCCCGATGACGGTCATTGTGGAGTTGAACCAAAATCCATAATTATTCGAAATTACTGGATTCCCGCTGCAGCCTGCCCTTGAGTGTTGTTATCGAGGGCGGGAATGACGGCAGCAAGCGATTTTGAGGTTTTTTACGACGCCATCATGATTGATTCAGGCAATGGTCCACTCAACCGCTCATTGCCGATAAGGTGCAGACCATTTTCGCTCAGCCTCTCGCTATAAAGATGAACAGAGCCGTACCACAGCTGCTTGAGCAGCATTTCAATCTGCCACTCATCACCCCGGGCTAAGCTGCCCAGAGTGATTGCCAAACGTCCATCAATACTGCTACAGCAACAGGGCAGATAAAGCTAATTCTCGTTATCCTTTTCCCCAGCGCGGCCGGCAATTCATACTCGCCATTGATCCATCAACCGGCAGCCCTTTTCAGCCCCGCTGACTGGGCCTTGCGTCGATCGAGCCAGCGCATGATGGCTTTTTCGATCTCCACCAGGAAAAATACGCTCACCGTGAAGCCAAGCAGCCGCAACCAGTCGCCAAGGGGGATAGCGGCGGTCCCGAAGACTTGCTGAAACAGCGGCAGATAGGTAAAGAGCATCTGTAATGAAGCGATTCCAGCCACCGCGAACAGCACCGCCCGGTTGCCCAACAGAGCCTCCCGTGAAAATGCCGACGCCTTCAGGTAACGGGCATTGAACAGATAAAATATCTGAAAAAAAATCAGGGTGTTCACCGCCGTGGTGCGGGCCATTTGCAGGGTTTCGTCATGAGCAAGATCCCAGAGGAACAAGCCCAGGGTTCCCATCACCATAATCGCCGAGATAAAAACGATGCGCCATGAGAGAAACTGGGTAAGCAGCGGCTCATCCGGCGGCCGCGGCGAGCGCCGCATCACATCACCCTCGGGCGGTTCAAAGGCCAGCGCCAGACCAAGGGTTACCGCCGTTACCATATTCACCCAGAGAATCTGCAGGGGAGTGATGGGCAGGGAAATACCGATCATCACCGAAGCGATGATGATACCAGCCTGGGCGCCGTTGGTGGGGAGCACAAACGCAAGGGTCTTGCGAATATTGTCATAGACCGTACGCCCCTGCCTGACGGCGCTGGCAATCGAGGCGAAATTATCATCGGCAAGCACCACCTCGGCCGCCTCCTTGGCCGCTTCCGTGCCTTTCTTGCCCATCGCCACCCCCACATCGGCCCGCTTCAGGGCGGGTGCATCGTTGATGCCGTCACCGGTCATCGCCACCACCTGACCATCGGCCTGCAGGGCGCTCACCAGTCGTAATTTGTGTTCCGGACTCACCCGGGCAAAAATCGAGGTCCTGCGTACCGCGATAAGCAACTGATCATCATCCATCTGCTCGATCATCTCGCCGGTTACCGCTTTTTCGGCAGCGGCCAGACCAATCTGGGCGCCGATGGCAGACGCGGTCAACACATGGTCACCGGTGATCATCTTCACCTGGATGCCGGCATCCTGACAACTGCGAACAGCAGCGATCGCCTCTTCTCTGGGCGGATCAATCAGACCGTAGATGCCAAGCAGCACCAGATCGTCACCGATGTTATCGATATCAACCGAGGTATTGGTATACCCGCGATGCACGGCTACCGCCAGGGTACGCCGGCCGGAACGGGCGATGTTTTCGATAACCTCCGTCCAAAACTCCTGCTGCAAAGCGACTTCACCGCCACCACTACGCTGCCTGCTGCACCGGGCAGCGACCCGCTCCGGGGCGCCTTTGACGAAAAGCACGGCACCATCATCACCTGAGCTGTGCAACGAGGCCATGAATTTATGCTCCGAGGCAAAGGGGATGATGTCCAGACGAGGTTGCTCGTTCAGGCAGGTTTCCTGACTCAGACCGGCCTTGGCGGCAACGGTGAGGATTGCGCCGTCGGTGGGGTCACCCTGCACCTGCCACTTTCCATCTTCCTGATACAGCTCACCTTCGTTGCAAAGCATGCCGGCCCGCAACAGCTCCATCAGATCAGGATCATCCGATGCTGAGATTGCCACGCCGTCTTTGCGAAATGACCCCACCGGTTCGTAACCGGCACCGTCGATATCATACTCGCCGTCGGCGGTGACGATGGTGGTGGCGGTCATTTCATTTTTTGTCAGGGTACCGGTTTTGTCGGAACAGATGGTGGTCACCGAGCCCAGGGTCTCCACCGCCGGCAGCCGTCTGATGATGGCGTTGCGCCGCGCCATGCGCTGGACGCCGAGGGCCAGGGTAATGGTGATAATCGCCGGCAGCCCCTCGGGAATGGCGGCAACCGCCAGGGCGACACTGGCAAAGAACAATTCGGTAAAGGTGTAATCCCGCACCAGCAGACCAAAAAAGAGGGTGCCGGCGGCAAGAATCAGAATCGCTCCGGTCAGCCATTTGCTGAACTCATCGATGTGCTGAGTAAGACGGGTGGTAAGGCTTTGCACCCGGGCCAGCAAAGCGCTTACCTTACCGATCTCGGTCTCAGCCCCGGTGGCCACCACCACCCCGCGCCCCATACCGTAGCTTACCAGGGTGGAGGAAAAGGCCATCCCCGTGCGATCCCCCAGAGGTGAGCCGGGGGCCGTGGGCGCGGAGTCTTTATCCACCGGTACCGACTCACCGGTCAACGCCGCCTCTTCAATCCGCAGATCCTTTACCTCAAACAACCGGATATCGGCGGGTACCTTGTCACCCGCCTGGAGCAGAACTATGTCGCCCGGAACCAACCCCTCCACGGTGACGGTATGACGGTGACCGTCACGCATCACCACCGCCTCATGGGAGAGAATCTGACGGATCGCGTCCACCGCCTTTTCCGCCTTACCCTCCTGGAGAAAGCCAATAATTGCGTTGATCACCACCACTCCCAGGATTACCCCGGAATCAACCCAGTCGGCCAGCAGTGCGGTAACAACCGCGGCGGCCAGCAGCACGTAAATCAACACATTGTGGAATTGCAGTAAAAACCGATACCAGGCCGGTCGCCGCGGCGGCGGCGGCAGCGAGTTGGGCCCGTATTTCTCAAGTCGCGCCCGGACTTCTTCATCACTCAGTCCTTTTACATCAGTCTGAAATTCAGTAAAAATATCGTCAACATCTCGTGCATACCATTGCCCGGCTTGGATCGACTGAGACTGCTCAGTGTTTGTCATAGCTGCGTACCATGTATTTTGTTGAAAAAATGTTGCACCGACAGGCCGGTGCCCCCATTGCCTAGGTAACTGATCAAACAGGTAGGTAATCTGACGGTCGGACGCAACAAAAAAGGGGGCCTGACCAGGTGGTAATAGCATCGGGCCGCGCTGGTGACCGCCGAAATTCAAAAAAAGACGAATTATCTCGACAATACAGGACAATACTAATAGGATAATGTGTTGGGCAATCGTCGAGAAACTGGCGAAGTTTTGATTGCTGACCTTACCGCTTCTTTGCCGACTGGAGAGTTCAACGGACGCAACACCGCATATTGTCCCCTGTGCACCACTGTTCAGCACCCTATACCGTATGCAACGAGATGAGGCAGTCTACCTATCAGTAACAGGCTTATGACGCCACAAGAACAATCATCACTCCAAGGCGCTGCACCATCTCTTGTCGCCGCCTGTAAAGATTGTGATCTTCTCCATGTTATCGAACCGCCGCTGCCTGGCCAGCTGTATGAATGTGACCGGTGCGGCGCAACCCTGGCGTCGGGTTCCAACAACAGCATTGACCGGGTACTAATCCTCAGCCTCAGCGGCCTGCTTCTCTATCCGCCGGCCATGCTTCTGCCCCTTATTACCCTGTCCTCCATCGGTTTTACCCAGGAAGGGAACGTCATCCAAAGTGCTGTTTCTTTTTGGCACAGCGGCTACTATGTGGTGGCGCTCATGGTATTTTGCTCGGCGATCATATTTCCGTTTATCAAGCTGATACTGCCATTCACTCTGGCGCTTTCACTCAAACTGAACCGATCAAACACCTTTTCCAAAAACAGCCTGAAATTTCTCACCCACCTGGAAGAGTGGGGCATGGTCGAGGTGTATCTGCTGGGCATCCTGGTCACCCTTATTAAGATCAGCGGGATGGCCTCGGTCACCTACGATTACGGTTTTTTTTGTTTTGTCGGCCTGGTATTGCTGACCATGACCACCTCGGTCAACCTGGATCGACCACTCTTCTGGTCGCGCCTTGACAATACGCAACACCCAAGTATTGCGGTGCGTCTGCCGGCTATCATCAACACTCCGCGAGAACGAACCGTACGGTCAACCGCCCTGCAATACGGCATGGCCCGCTGCCATCAGTGCGGGCTGCTCAACCCGTCGCCGCACATGGGAAGCGCATCCTCGTGCCACCGCTGCCACGCGCCGGTACACGCCCGCACCACACAGGGGATGCAATGGACATGGGCGCTGGTGTTGACCTCATTTATTCTCTTTTTCCCGGCCAACATGCTGCCGATTATGCAGGTTGATTTTTTAGGAGTACCACAGCGTTCAACTATCCTCGACGGCATCCTCTATTTCTTCAAGGAGGGCTCCTACGGCATCGGGTTGATCATCCTGACCGCAAGCATCCTGGTGCCGCTCTTTAAGGTTGTCGGCATGCTTATTTTACTCTTCACCACGCAATCGGGTAAAAACCGGTTTTTGAAACAGAAGGCCGGAATGTTTCGATTTATCAAGTTTATCGGTCGCTGGTCCATGCTCGATATTTTCGTGATCGCCCTGCTCACGGTATTGGTGGATTTTGGCTTTTTCACCTCCATTCATACCGCCCCGGCGGCCACCTATTTTACCCTTGTAGTGATATCGACCATGTGCGCCGCCATCGTGTTTGATCCTCGCCTCATGTGGGATCGCTGCGCGCCGCTCGACAATCCAACAGGAGAGTATCATGCCATCAGAGGCCACCCTTAAAGAGAAGAAAGGAATCTCACCACTGTGGATTCTCCCCATCATCGCGCTCTCAATCTGCGGGTGGCTGCTGTATCGCTCCTATATGGAGGCGGGCGTGGAGATTGTCGTCTATTTTGACGACGTAACCGGTCTTACTCCCGCCAAAACCCAGGTTATCGCCAAGGGACTGCCCATCGGGGTATTGCGCAAGTTAGTCCCGGACATAGAGCAACAACGGGTTAAGGCAATCATTAAAATCGACCGGCTGGTTGAGTCTTACCTGGTTGAAGGCACCCAGTTCTGGATTGTCCAGCCGGAGATTTCAGCCAGCCGGGTGAGCGGCCTGGAGACGGTGCTCTCGGGCGTCTACATCGGCGCTCAGAGCGGTAAATCCACCATCCCGGCACGAGAATTCACGGCCCGCACCACCCCACCCCCCGCCCCCGCCGATACCCCCGGGCTGTGGGTTACCCTGAAAACTCCGGCCCTGAATTCAATCCAGAGAGGCTCGATTATCTACTACCGAAACATCGACATCGGCTCGGTACAGTCCTACTCGCTGGACAGCGATGAATCTATCCTGATCGAATGTTTAATAAAGCCGGACTATGCCCATCTCGTCCGCACCGGCAGCCGCTTTTACAATGCCAGCGGTCTGACCATATCAGGGCGTTTTCCCGACGTAAAAATGCATATGGAATCAGTGGCAAGCCTGATCAGCGGCGGCATCGTGGTATTCACCCCGGAGCAGCTTCATGACACGCCGCCGGCAAAAAACCGTGCGACTTTCACCCTGCACGAAGACTTCGACGCGGCCGACTACGGGCTTCCCATGACCTTGAAGCTGGCCTCCGGCGCTGGCATCAACGAGGGCGCCACCAAGGTGATGTATCGCGGGCTGACGGCGGGCTACGTCAAGCAGGTCACCATTAACGAGGACACCCAGCGCTCAGTCACCGCCCATATCATGCTCGACCCCCGGGCGGAAATCATCTTACGGGAGACCACCAGGTTCTGGATGGTTTCCACCTCGGTAAGCGTACGCGGGGTGGAACATCTCGATGCCTTGCTTACCGGTCCATACATCACGTTTCAGCCGGGCGACGGACCCTTCCGCGACCATTTCGAGATTCTCACCGAGCCGCCGGTAAAAGCGCCGCTGAGGCCGGGAAAAGAGATCACCCTGGTGGCCCGGGATGCATGGGCGGATTTCGGCGCACCAATTTATTATCGCAAGGTGCAGATCGGTGAGATTATCGGTTTTGATCTTGCCGCTGATCGCGCCACCGTGCAAACAAAGGCGTTTATTTACCAGGAATATGAGGATCTGGTCCGCCCCGATTCCGTCTTTATACAGACCGGCGGGGTTCGTCTCAAGGCATCGCTCGCAGGCGTAGAGTTTGATGCGGAACCGCTAATCACCACCATTGCGGGCGGCGCATACGTGGTCAATCCCCCCGGCTCGGAGCCGGCGGATCAGGCCACTCTGCCCCAGAGCTTTCCCCTCTACAGGGATTTCAGTGAAGCCCAGAACGCGGTAAAGGCGCTACGCCCGCGGGGATTATATATTGAACTGAGCGGAGATGATGTATCCGCCGCCCGGTTGGGCAACCCTATTCTTTTCAAAAACATGCAAATCGGCCAGGTCATCGATTTCACCTTCCCTGCTGATGCCGACAGCGGTCGGCTCACCTGTTTTATCGAGCGGGAGTATGAACACCTGCTCAGCAACCGCTCCCGTTTTTATGAGGCCGGCGGCGTGCGCGTTACCGCTGGTCTCAGTGGACTTTCCGTGGAAACCAAATCGCTGGAAGCGCTTTTGACCGGCGGCATCGGCATATTCACCCCGGAAGGAGGAGAACCGGTTAAACAAGGTTACCGCTTCACCCTCCATGACTCACTGGCCGTCGCCAAAGGGGTGGACAACAGTGAGATAGAGGTCAGCTTTCAGCAGGCGCACAATCTCGCCGTCGGCGCGGCGGTGAAATATCGCGGCATTGAGATCGGCACCGTCTCCGCCATTGGTTTCGGCAGCGATTACCAGACGACGGTTGTCACCCTGAGCATCGCCCCGCCCCATGAAACCCTGTTCCGAACCGACACCCTGATCTGGCTCGATAAACCGGTGATCAATCTGAGCGGCATCAAGCACGCCGAAGCCATCGTCTTTGGGCCCTCCGTTGCCCTCAGACCGGGGCGAGGCTCGCCGCACTCTCAATTTAACGCCCTCACTGAACCACCCAAACCGCTGCTTGGGGAAGCAGGCGGGCTGCAAATTATGCTGGAAGCACCTCAGTTGGGATCGCTGGAGATCGGCTCACCGATATTTTACCGGCGAGTTCAGGTGGGCAGGGTGGCGGGCTACGATCTTGCCGCCGATTTCAGTGGAGTATTGATTTTTGCCGAGATCAAAAAACGTTATGCCGCCATTGTCCGCCAAAATACCCGGTTCTGGAACGCCTCGGGCATATCCGTGGAAGGCGGCCTGTTCTCAGGAATTACGGTAAACACTCAATCCATGGAGGCAGTGCTGTCCGGCGGCATCGCCCTGGCAACGCCCGGCAATGAAGAAATGGGGCCACCGGCAGCAACCGGCGCCCGGTTCACGCTTTATGACAAGGCCGAAAAAGGATGGCTGGACTGGAGCCCGACCATCTTTGCCATCGAAGAGGAAGCGGGACGGCTCACCGGGAGATAGCCTACACCATCTCCCGGTTTTTCACCTCCTGCTCAACGTCCACCACCAGCTCGCGCAGGGTTTCCAGCAATACGTAGACCACCGGTACCAGCATGGTGGAAACGAAAGTAGCGGCGAGCATGCCGCCAAGCACCACGACACCGATGGATTTCATGGTCATGGCGCCGGCGCCGCTGGCGATTGCCAGGGGAATGACGCCGAAAACAAAAGAGAGAATGGTCATCATGATGGCGCGGAAACGCAGCTTGGCCGCATTCATCGCCGCATCGCGGATAGAGACGCCTTTTTCCCGCTGTTCTTTTGCCACCTCAACGATCAGAATGGCGTTTTTTGACGAGAGGCCGATAAGCAGCACCAACCCGATCTGGGCAAACAGGTTGTTGTCCAGGCCGGCCAGATGGATGCCCGCCAGGGCGCCAAGCATAACCAGCGGTACCGAAACCATGATCATAATGGGCAGCACCCAGCTCTCGTACTGGGCTGAGAGCACCAGATAGACGACGATGAGAGCGAAGGTGAACACGTAGATCTTCATGTTGCCCGCCAGCCGCTCCTGGTACGACATACCCGACCATTCATAGCCGTAGGAATTATTGGTTGGCAGCACCTTTTCGGCCGCCTCTTCCATGGCCTCCATCGCCTGACCTGAGCTGAAACCGGGCGCCGCGGCACCGTTGATGGTAATAGCCCGATACATGTTGTAATGGGGCAGTTCGGACGGACCGATATCCTGTCTCAGATTCACCAGGGCCGCCATCGGCACCATTTCGCCGTTGCTGTTACGAACAAAGAGCTGAGAAATATCACCCACCTCGCTGCGATACTCCCTGTCGGCCTGCACAAACACCCTGAACACTTTGCCGAAAAGGGTAAAATCGTTAACGTAAATAGATCCTAAATAAGCCTGCAGGGTGCTGAACAATTCAGCCAGATCAACACCGAGGGTAGACACCTTCTGCCTATCAATCTCAATCTCAACGAAGGGATAGTTGGGAGCAAATGTCGTATAGGCGCCGATGATGCGCGGGTCTTTGTTGGCCTCGACAATCAGCTCCTGGGCATAATTAACGAAGGTGGTGAGATCGCCGGAAAGATAATCCTGCAGACGAAAATCAAAACCGCCCACGGTGCCGATACCGGGAATCCCGGGCAGGTTGAAAGCCACCGCACGGGCGTCGGTGATGGCGGCCATCTCGGCGTTGATTGTTTGCAGGATGGAGTCAACTCCCAGACCCGGCTCGGTGCGTTCGCTCCAGTGGGTAAGCGACACAAACCCGGCCCCGGCGCTGGAATCAAGGGTGGCGCTGAGCAGGTTGTAGCCATCAATGATAACCATATCACTGAGGCCTTCAGTGTTTTGTAAAATACCTTCAATCTCACGCGCAATCTCGGTGGTTCTGCTCAGCGCTGAACCGGGTTTGAGATTAAACATGATCATGATTGCGCCCTTGTCCTCCTCCGGCACAAACCCGGAAGGAGTCACCGAAAAGGCCCAGTAGGTAATACCCAGCAAACCGACAAATGCCAGCACCACAACATAGCGCAAGGTGATAAGCAGCCGTACAAGGGCGGAATATCCTCTGGTCAGCCAGTCAAAGAATCGATCAAAGATTTTAAAGGGCAGCAGTTTGCCCCCCTCACCGGTGCGCCGGATAAAAATAGTTGACAAGGCCGGTGAAAGAGTCATGGCGTTCAGCGAGGAAATGAGCACCGCAAACGAAATGGTCAAGGCGAACTGCCGGTAGATGGTGCCGGTAAGCCCAGGCATCAATGAAACCGGGATGAACACCGCCACCAGCACCAGGGTGGTGGCGATAATCGGACCAATTAACTGGATCATCGCCTTTTTCACCACCTGGGCAATGGTAAGATCGGGTTCTTCGCCGGCAATACGCTCGACGTTTTCCACTACCAGAATAACGTCGTCGACGACGATGCCGATGGCCAGAATAAGCCCGAACAGGGTGAGAAAGTTGATGGAGAAGCCCACCGCCAACATTGCCCCGAAGGTACCCACCAGGGAAACCGGAATGGCCACCGCGGCAATGACCGTGGGCCGCCATGAACCGAGGAAAATAAAAACGATGAGAACCACCAGGGCAACCGCGATTAGCAGGTTGGTCACCACGTTTTCAATGGCAATCTCAACAAACAGGGTGGTGTCGTAGGGAATATTATAGCTTATTCCCTCAGGGAACCGTTTTGAAAGCTCATCCATTTTGGCCACCGCCCGCTGTTTGATGTTCAGAGCGTTGGCCCCCGGCAACTGATAAATGGCGATGGCGGCAGCCGGTTTGCTATTGACCCGGGCGTTCCAGTCATATTTTTCGGCACCCAGCTCAATATCGGCCACGTCTTGCAGATAAACCAGGCTGCCGTCTTCATTGAAGCGGATAACGATATTACCGAACTGCCGGGCGTCTTCCAGCTGGCCCTTGGTCGTCAGGGTGAACTGCAGTTGCTGATCATCGAAAGTGGGCGGAGCACCCAGCCGCCCCACCGCGGCCTGACGGTTCTGTGATTGTATAGCGGCGATTACGTCATTGGGGCTCATGCCCATCGACTTAATCCGGTCCGGATCGAGCCAGACACGCATGGAGTATTTTTTTTCTCCCAGCACCTCGGCCTTACCCACCCCGGGAATGCGGCGCAGCTCGTCGATAATGTTGATGGTGACGTAGTTACTTAAAAAGTTGGCGTCAAAGCGCTCATCCCCGGTGATCGAAATCAAGCTGACAATAGAAGGGGACTGCTTATCTGTAATAACCCCCTGCTGGCGAACCTCGGCGGGAAGTTGCGGGGTAGCCATGGATACCCGGTTCTGAACGTCCACCGCGGCAATATCCAGATCGTAGCCCGGCTCGAAAAACACGGAAATGGACGAGGTGCCGGCACTGGTGGACGACGAGGTCATATAAATCATCCCCTGCACCCCGTTGATCCGGTCTTCCAGCGGCCTGGTTACCGATTCCTCCACGGCAAACGCATTGGCGCCGGTGTAGGTGGCCGAAACGAGCACGGTGGGCGGTGCAACTTCTGGATATTCCTGAATCGGCAGCACGAAAATCGAGACCCCGCCGGCCAGCAGAATGAGCAGCGAAATAACCAGCGCGAAAATGGGGCGCTTGATGAAAAATACCGAAAACATGACTACTCCTTATCGGGCAGCAACCCCTGTTCGGCCATTACCGCCATTACCCCTCTGGTATCGGTGACATCCTGGGGCTGCACCGGCGCCCCGGGTTGGAGCCTGACAAATCCCGAGGCAATCACCTGCTCACCGCCGGCAAGGCCATTGTTCACGATCAGATAGTGCCGCGACTCATAGTTGGAGGTAATGTCCACCCGCTTGGCCTGATGGTTTTCATCGACGATATAGACAAAGCGACCGAGCTGATCACGCTGCACGATTCCCGGCGGGATCATGATAAATGACTCCTGGTCGGTAACCATCACGTTCACGTAGACGAAGGTGCCTTCCATAATGAGGTTGTTGGGATTTTCCACCTGGGCCCGCATGGTGATGGTGCCGGTTGTCGGCTCAACCCGGTTATCGGTAAAATCCACGAAGCCGGAGAGCGGCTCACGGGAAAGCTGTTCCGCCGCTCTGTTGGGGATAACGACAACCGCCGGCATCTTGTCTTGCGACTTGAACTTGCTCATGATCTGGAACTGAGACTCGGTGGGGTTGAAAAACGCAAACATCGGGTCATCATTAACGATATTGGTGAGCACCGCCTGCTCTGCTCCGCCGACGATATTGCCCACATCAAAGAAACTGCGGCTCACCCGGCCCGAGGTTGGTGCTTCAACCTCAGTGTAGCTCAATTGCAGCTCGGCGTCACGAATCGCCGCTTCATCCGCCGTGATACTGGCTTCCAGCTCAGCAACGCGGGCTTCGTACTGCTCCAGGGTCTGGCGCGGAGCCAGATCTTCGGCAACCAGCGGTTTGTAGCGTGCCACGTCGGCGCGCGCCAAGGCAAGCGTCGCCTCGTTGCGCTGCCGCTGCGCCATGGCCTGATCCACCGCCGCCTGATATGCCGTTTGCTCGATAATAAACAGCGGCGTACCCGCCTCCACATAGTCTCCCTCGGTAAACAGTATCTGCTCGAGACGTCCGCTTACCCGGGCGATTACATTGACCCGCTCGGTGGCCTCTGTTCTCCCGGTGTATTCCAGCCACACCGGAGTCTGCTTCATGGCAACGGTAATAACCTCCACCGGCAGCGGCGGTGGGCCCTGGGGCTGGGCGGGTGGCTGCTCTTCAGCTACAGTAGTTTCGGCAGCCGCTTTTTCCTCTTGCGACGGGGGCGACTCCTCACTGCACGAAGTCAAGACAAACAGCGTGAGCACGGTGATTGTCCACAAAATGAATCGGGTCATGTTTTTCCTCGATGTTGAACTGAAGTGAGCTGAGATGAGTTTTCATCTATGGGGTGCGCTGCCATCAGGATGGCCGGGCACATCCAGTCAATTCTTCTATAAATACGTGATAGAGTCTAGCATTTTTATCACCTGCGTTGTAATAAGAGGGTTTCTACTGACAAGCACACGGATATCAAACAGACGGAAACCATGAGGAACTCATCATGAATTATTTTGCTTCATTGTGTTTGACAATAGCCGTGATAGCCGTACCCATGGGAGCATGGGCCACCAGCAGCCTGACTCTCAGCGATTGCATCGATATCGCCCTGGCCAACAACCCAGAAATAGATGTTGTCCGGCAACAATATGCCGGCAACGAAGGGCTGCTCACCCAGGCACGGGCCGGATACCTGCCTCAGCTTTCCGCCGATGCCGGCTATGGCCGCTATCATGTGCAGGATTTACAGCCGGTGGATGAAGACAATGTCGGCCTCGGCCGTATCAGATTATCCCAGCTTATCGTCGACTTCGGTAAAACCACCGGGCTGATCGACAACCGGAAATTCACCCTCACCGCCTCCGAAGAGGCCCTGACCCAGGCGTACCAGGATGTCGTTTTCCAGGTAAAAAGGGATTTCTTCCAGGTGTTGGCAAGCAATCGGTTTATCGTGGTTGCCGAAGAGGCGGTCAGAAACTACGAACAGCAATTGTACCGGGCGCGGCGTTTTTTCGAGGCCGGCATCAGGGCCCGTATCGATGTCACCAATGCCGAGGTGGTGTTGTCCAATCAGAGACTCGCCCTGTTACGTGCCGAGGCCGACCTGCGCTCATCAAAGGTCGCTCTGGAGCAGACCCTGGGAACGATACCCAACAACGGTGACTATGAGATCGTTACCGATGATCCGCCCCTCGCCAAACTGGCCGCGCAGAAACCGGAGCTCCCAGTTCCTCTTGCCGAACTGCTCGATTCCGCCGCTGAAAACCGCCCCGGCCTCAAGCAGTTCAACCTCCTGGTTGACGCCGCTCAGGCCAACATAACCCGGGCCAGGGGCGGGTACTGGCCCTCCATTGACGCAGTTGGCGATTACACCGGCTATGACACCGATCTGACCAGCCTTACCGACACCTGGGAGGTGCGGGTCGGCCTGACCTGGGAGCTGTTTACCGGCTTCAGGACTCAGGGTGAGGTGGCTGAGGCACAGGCGGGGTTGCGCGAGGCGCGGGCATCACTGCGTACCTTTGAGCTGGAAGTGACCCAGGATGTCACCGACAGTTTCCTGCGCGCCGAAGAAAATCAGGAGGCGGTCGACATCGCCGATCAAACCCTCGAGCTGGCCGAAGAAAACCTCAGGCTGGCCGATGGCCGCTACACCGCCGGCATCGGTGATATCCTCGAATTCAACGATGCGCAACTGCTCTATATTGAAAATCAGAACACCCTGGTGGATACCTACTACACCTATCTCACCTCACTGGCGAGGCTCGAACGGGCAACCGGGGTTGTCCCCGAGCTTGAGACCCGGCCCGTTGACCTCGCCGGCGGATATCAAAGCGAGTAAGGCGGTTGAAACCGCAGCCTTGTAATTACGATGATGGCCGATGACGTCCTTGGCACCCATGAGCATCATCTGGTGTATGGGACCCTGTTTGACTACCTCACCGGCGAAAAATTGACCGATACCGACGATGAGCGCATCCGGCAGGGGATTTCGAAGCGGATGGTTGAAGAACTGGGCTACAGCCGCCATGAGCTTATTCCCCGTCTCACCATCGAGACCCTGTTTACCAGGAATTTCGTAACCTCGGTTATCGATCTCACCGTGATGCTGGCCAACCGGTACTGTATGATTGTCCGCTACGGCCCGGGGTCGCTGGTCAGTCGGGAACGGGCCGCCTGCGCCGCCGCCCGGGTACTTACCCCGCACTATCGAATTCCGCTGGCAGTCGTTACCAACGGCACCGATGAGATGCTGATCGACACCACCACCGGCAAGGTGATGCAGGAGGGTGGATTGGTAATACCTGCACATAATGATTTACTACAAATGGTACCGCGCCTGAGCTTTTTACCGCCGCAGGACAAAAAGAGGCAGGAACTGGAAAAACGCGTCCTCAACACCTTTGATCTGGATAGGTGCTGTCTCGGCACCTGGCACATCTGACAAGAAGAGAAAACCATGAATGAAAACACCTCCGACACCTGGTCGCTTTCCAGTTGGAAAAACTTTACCGCCCTGCAACAGCCAAACTGGCCCGATGAGACCGCCGTCGACATCGCTCTGGCCGAGCTGAAACAACTGCCGCCGCTGGTCTTTGCCGGTGAGATCAGGGCCCTGAAAGCGCTGCTTGGCAAGGCGGTTACCGGTGAGGCATTTTTACTGCAGGGCGGTGACTGCTCGGAAAATTTCGCCAAGGTAAGCGCTCCTAAGATCAGAGAAGCACTCAAGGTTCTGCTGCAAATGGCTATTACCTTGACCTATGCCGGTGGGGTGCCGGTGATCAAGGTGGGCCGCATCGCCGGCCAATTCGCCAAGCCCCGTTCAGCCGACACGGAAACGGTGGGCGACCTGGTGCTGCCCTCATATCGCGGCGATATGGTCAATGACGCCGCCCCCACCGGCGCAGCTCGCACCCCCGACCCTCAGCGCATGGTGAAGGGATATCATATGGCGGCGGCCACCTTGAATCTGCTGCGCGCTTTTACCCGCGGGGGCTTCGCCGCCCTGCACCGGGTGCAGGCCTGGAACCAGGAATTCGTCTCCCAATCCCCCATGGGCATGACCTATGAACGGATGGCAAAACAGATCGACGAGGCCATCCGTTTTATGGAGACCATCGGCATCTCCATGGACACCCCGCAGATCAATCAGGCCCAGTTCTTCACCTCACACGAAGCTTTGCTCCTGGGCTACGAAGAGGCCCTCACCCGGGTCGACTCCACCACCGGTGACTGGTATGACTGCTCGGCCCATCTGTTGTGGATCGGCGAGCGCACCCGCCAGGTGGACGGCGCCCATGTGGAATTTCTCCGCGGCGTCCTCAATCCGCTGGGCGTCAAAGTGGGTCCCGGTCACGATATTGACGATCTCAGACGGCTTATCGATGTTCTCAACCCGGCCAACGAGCCCGGCCGCCTTACCCTGATTACCCGGCTTGGGGTCAGCCAGATCGATGATGTACTGCCGCCGCTGATTCGGGCCATGAAGCAGGATGGACGGGCCATTGTGTGGAGCTGCGACCCCATGCATGCCAACACCATCACCACCGGCGGCGGTCATAAGACCCGAAAATTCAACGATATTCTCACTGAGTTGCGGAGCTTTTTCGAGATTCATTGGGCCGAGGGAACCATTCCCGGTGGAGTCCACTTTGAACTCACCGGCGACAACGTCACCGAGTGCACCGGTGGCGCCCGTGATATCGGCGACGATGATCTGATCATCAACTACGAAACATCGTGTGACCCACGCCTTAACGCCGAACAGAGCCTCGAACTCGCCTTTCAGCTGGCGGAAATGATCAGGACGTAGACCCTGTTTTCGCAACGACGCACAGGCCGTCCCAGCCGTGGGTGTCCCTTGACCGCACCCAAACCTCTCTTACCTTATTGAAAACGCGGGAATTAACGCACAATTCAATAAGGAGATGCTTTTTATGAATCGCACGCAGTTTTTATCTATTGTTACCGGTATGCTATTGCTTCTGCTGGTACCCTTAAGTGGCTATGCAGATGAAGCAGAAGAGCGGGTGGCAATGCTTGATCGCTCCGCCAAGGTCTTTGCCGAGGTGGTCAAGGATGTTACCCCGGCAGTGGTGCATATCCGGGTGGAAAGCACCGTTGACATGAACCCTGAGTTCGATGAGTTTTTCAATCACCCGTTTTTTGAGCGGTTCTTCGGCCCTGAGTTCAGGCGCTTTCAGGATCCCGAGCAGCGCAAGCGACGCCAGCAGGGCGCCGGTTCAGGATTTATCATCAGCAATGAGGGCCATATCCTCACCAACAATCACGTGGTGGAAAACGCCGAGGATATCACCGTCACCCTTGCTGATAGCAGCACGGTCAAGGCGGAACTGGTGGGCGCCGATCCACAATCCGACGTTGCCCTGATTAAAATTGATGTGGATGAGACACTTCCCACCGTGCCCCTGGGCGACTCTGACAAACTCGACGTTGGTGAATGGGTGATTGCCATCGGCAACCCATTCGGCCTGAACCAGACGGTCACCGTCGGCGTGGTCAGCGCCAAAGGCCGCAGCCGGGTAGGCATTAATGAGTATGAAGATTTTATCCAGACCGATGCAGCCATCAATCCCGGCAACTCGGGCGGGCCGCTGCTCAATATCCACGGTGAGGTGGTGGGCATCAACTCGGCGCTTTACAGCCGCACCGGCGGGTACATGGGAATCGGATTTGCCATTCCCATCAACATGGCCAAATCCATCGAATCTCAGCTCCAGGAGTTTGGCAAAGTCACCCGCGGCTGGCTAGGCGTGGGTATCCAGGATATCGACGAACAACTGGCCCAGTCGTTCAACCTGCCGGACAGCAACGGGATTCTGGTCACCGAGGTACACCCTGATACCCCGGCTGAAAAAGGTGGGATCAAGGAAGGTGACGTCATCGTTAAACTCGACAACGAAGCGGTTGCGGATGTGGCCGAACTGCGCAACGGCATCGCCATGACCAGCCCCGGCACCGATCTTGCCATCGAGATATTTCGGGATGGAACATCTCAGACCATTAAGGTTACCATCGGTGAGCAGCCAGACGATTTCGGAATGGTGGCGCAGAAGAGCAACGAGACCCTTCTCAGCCCGTTTGGTCTTGTCGTGCAGGAGTTGACCCCCGAGCTGGCCGAGCAGTTCGGCTATGAAAACCGACAGGGGGTAATCATCAGTGAAGTTATACCGGACAGCCCGGCAGCCCGAGCCAACCTGAGATCCGGCCATCTTATCGAAGAGGTCAATCAAAACAGGATTACCAGCCTTGCCGAACTTCAGCAGGTGCTCGATCAGAACGAAGGCAGCAATCGTGTTCTGTTGAAGGTTCGGGTAGGAAACTTCAGTCAGTATATTGTCTTGAACATCGAATAAAAAAATTGGGGGTACCGCTCGGTACCCCCAGTTCCTTTCTGTCTGTAAAGCAGCAATCAGTCGGGAAAACAGATCTTACGCACATCGTCAAAGGTCTTGACGAATACCGCCGATACACCTTCCCGGACGTGATCCGGCAACAGATCGAAATCCTCTCGGTTATCTTCCGGCAACACCACCTGCTTCACCTTCGCCCTGGTTGCGGCAATCACCTTTTCCTTGACCCCGCCGATGGGCATCACCAGCCCCGTCAGGGTCAGCTCTCCGGTCATCGCCGTGTTGGCGACCATGGGAGTAGCGGTTGCCAGTGAGTAGAGGGCACAGGCCATGGTTATGCCGGCCGAGGGCCCGTCCTTGGGGGTGGCGCCGGCGGGAACGTGCAGGTGAATAAAGTGCTTCTTGAAGAATTCGAGCAACGCCTTGTTCTTGCTGAATAGCGACCTGACATAGCTGTAGGCGATCTCCGAAGATTCCACCATAACCTGGCCCAGCTGGCCGGTCTGTTTGAAGCCCGGCGATCCCGAGGGTACCGCGGCCGCTTCGATATGCAGGGTGGTACCGCCCATGGCAGTATAAGCCAGCCCGGTAACCACCCCGACCCGCGGCTTGCTGAAGATTTTTTCATCGGAAAACGACTTCTTACCCAGCAACTCCGGCAGATCGCTGATTTTCACCTTGACCTGCTTGTCGGGCTCTGAGACCAGATCTTTGGCAACCTTGCGTAATATCTTCTTGATCCGGTTCTCCAGATTACGAACCCCCGCTTCTCGGGCATAGCCGTCAGCAATGGCGGCGATGACCGGCTTTGCAATGGAAACCTGAGACTTGGTCAACCCATGCAGTTTCAACTGCTTGGGGATGAGATGGCGTCTGGCGATCTCCACCTTTTCCGCCTGGATATAGCCGGGCAGCTGAATCATTTCCATACGGTCGATGAGCGGGCCGGGGATGGTTTCCAGCTGGTTGGCGGTACAAATGAAGAGCACTTTGGAGAGATCGAACCGGACATCGATATAGTGATCGAGAAAATCGCGGTTCTGCTCCGGATCCAGCACCTCGAGCAGGGCGGAAGCGGGGTCGCCGCGGAAACTGGCGCCGATCTTGTCGATCTCATCGAGCATGATCAGCGGGTTGGCCGTCTTACACGTCTTCATGGCCTGGATGAATTTACCAGGTAGAGCACCGATGTAGGTGCGGCGATGCCCCTTAATCTCAGCCTCGTCACGCATACCGCCCAGCGAAAACCGGTAAAATTCACGCCCGACACTGCGCGCAATGGACTGGCCGATGGAGGTTTTACCAACCCCGGGAGGGCCTACCAGCAAAATGATTGAGCCGGCGAGATCACCCTTGATGATACCCACCGAGAGCAGCTCAAGGATGCGCTCTTTGACCTCTTCGAGGCCGAAGTGATCCTGGTCCAGGATCTTACGCGCTTTAGTAAGGTCATAGTTGTCCTCGGTGTACACCCCCCAGGGAAGCACGGTAAGCCAGTCAAGATAGGCGCGGGTGACATTGAATTCGGCCGACGACGGCTCCAGCAGCTTGAGTTTCTCAAGCTCTTCATTGATGCGGGTCTTGCCCTCTTCGGAGGGGTTGAGGGTCTTGAGCCGCTTTTCAAATTTTTCAAGCTCGCTCTGGGTGTCATCCTTGGCGATACCAAGTTCTTTTTTAATCTCTTTGAGCTGCTGCTTGAGAAAAAATTCCCGTTGCTGCTTGGAGAGCCGCTCTTCGATACGCTTGGAGATATCGGCCTTGAGCTTTGATATCTCAATCTCCTTTTTGAGCAGGATGAGGACGCGTTCCAGTCGCTGCTGTACCGAAACGGTCTCGAGAATCGCCTGCAATTCCGCTCCTGATGAGGTCGTCATGGAGGCGGAAAAATCGGCCAGAGCACTTGGGTCGCTTACGTTGATGCGCTCCAGCAACAGACTGAGCCCTTCCTTGAACAGCGGGTTGAGGTTGACCAGCTCCTTGATGCAGTCGATGATGGCCACCGAATAGGCTTTGAGCTCTTCGGTGGATTCGTCATCTTCATCCTTGAGATAGGTTACCCGAGCCTGAAAAATGGGCTTTTCCCTGATCAGTTCCTTTACCGCATAACGCTCCTGGGCCTGGGCCACCAGCTGCATCGGCTGATCGCCGCTGGGCGGAGTTATCTGCACCACCCTGGCCGCTACCCCAACCTCATAAAAATCCTCCATTGCCCGCGGTGCATGGGCAACGGCCGATTCATTGGGTTTCACCAGCAGCAGGCCGAGATAGATCGGCACCCCCTTATCCTGAGCCGACTTGATGTTCATCTGCAGACGTTTATCCTCCACCATGATCGGTCCCATCATTTTAGGAAACATGGGACGATCATACAGGGGGATAATAAGCAGGGTGTCGGGTAGAATATCCTTGGCCGGCAGCAGTGCTCCGTCCTGTTGAGAATCGTCTGATTCGTTTTCAGTGATTACACTATCTTCTTCCGCCATAACTACTCCTATTAATTGATGAAGGTGTTGCCAAAAACTATTTACATAAAAGGGTAAATCCCGTTTTACATTTGGCAATACAAGAGAAGTGGTGCAAAAGATGGAATGAGCTTAACACCCTGAACGGGTGTAATGATAAAACAATGAAGCCGCGCCATGGCACTCGGGCGCCGGCAAGACAGCGCACCGCATACGCCATGAAGAGGCGGGGTGCGGCACACTCTCTCTGCGCCGCACCCGGTTCAAGAGACAATCAGCTCAGCAGTCCCAGAAGAAGCAAACCACCGAGAACGAGAACGAAAATGACCCCAACCTGATAGCAGACCCGAGGGTCTTCGTGATGATCGTGGTGATCCATGTTAGCACTCCGGTAAATAGTATTATCCAAATAACACATCCATCAATTCGGCCAGTGAACCGATTTCAATGTGGGCAAGGCTGCCTTCATTCGGCGCCATATCCTCCTTTCCGACGGGCGTGATGAGGCGGCCAAAACCAAGTCGCCTTGCCTCCTGGATACGCGATTCCATGCCGCTTACCATCCGCACCTCACCAGCCAGACCAACCTCCCCGCACACCGCCGTCAGCGGTTCCACCGGCGTATCGAACACGCTGGAGGCCATGGCGACAACAACGCCCAGATCAAGCGCCGGCTCGCTTATCTTGATGCCCCCGGCAATATTGATGTAAATATCGCGCCCAGCTAAATCTAATCCCCCCTTTTTTTCAAGCACCGCGCACAGCAGCGCCACCCGCTGCGGGTCGGTGCCGATCGCGGTACGCCGCGGCGTCCCCAGATAAGATGGGCTGACCAGGGCCTGCACCTCCACCAGGATCGGCCTGCTCCCCTCCATGCTGGGAACCACCACCGAGCCGGAAACCCGCTCCGGGCGTTCGGCCAGAAAAAGCGCCGAAGGATTTGCTATTTCCTCAAGCCCCTTAGCGCTCATGGCAAATACCCCGATCTCGTTGGTGGAGCCGAAGCGGTTTTTGACGGTACGTAACAATCGGTAATTCTGGTAGCGCTCACCTTCGAAATAGAGCACCGTGTCCACCATATGCTCAAGAACCCGGGGCCCGGCAATGGCGCCGTCTTTGGTGACATGTCCCACAAGGATAATCGGCAGATGTTCTTTCTTGGCAAACTCCACCAGCCGGGCGGTTGATTCGCGCACCTGGGCCAGGGAGCCGGGCGCCGAAGCCACCTCATGACAGCGCATGGTCTGGATGGAGTCAACGGCAATCAGGGCCGGACGCAGCTCCTTTGCCATGGCGCACACCGCCTCTACCAAACGCTCGGTGCTCAGATATTGAGTAGGGCGCAGGGCACCAAGACGGTGGGCTCGCATTTTTACCTGGTGCGGCGATTCCTCACCGCAGATATAGAGCGCCGCCGCGCCCTGATCGGCTAATGCCGCCAACACATGCAACAGCAGGGTTGATTTACCGATACCGGGATCGCCACCGATCAAAATAGCGGAACCGGGCACGATACCGCCGCCCAGAACCCGATCAAATTCGGAAATGGCAGTCCGCAGGCGGGGTTCGGGGAATTCCGGCGCATCCATCAAGGGTACCGGCCGCTCAAACGAAGATGCAGAGTGCGGCACCGTCTCCTTCTGCTCCACCAGGCTGTTCCACTCTCCGCACTGGGGGCAACGGCCAAGCCACTTAACACTGCGAAAATCGCAGTGGCGACAGACAAAGTGTGTTGTTATTCTCTTCGGTGCCACCATTTCATTTCCCATTCAAGATGCACCTGATACATACCATACAATGTGCCGGTACCACACGTGCGCTCTTCAATTAACCTCGATCCGATGAACACCACATCACCACAAAATCCGGCCTGGGTCAATCTTTCCGGGGCCGTATTGTTTCTGCTCCGCCATCCCGGGCTGCTCATGTTCTCGCTGGGACTGGTCAGCCTTACCGCCTTGCTGAGCTGGCTGGGCTTTACCTTTATCATAGCCCAGTTGGATACGTTCTTCACTGATTTGCTGAAACCACCGCAGCCCAGTGATGGTTGGTGGGCAATAATCATCGAGGGCGGCTGGCGGCTGGTAATGTGGTTTTATCTGCTGGTTTCACGTTTGATTGGGTTCTATCTCTGTTTTCTGCTTGCCTACACACTGAGTTCACCGTTGTATAGCCTGCTCAGCGAAGCGGTTGAGCGAGCAACCCTTGTTACGGGGACAAACGCCATCAGATTTTCCCCGCGCACCCTGCTTCTTGATATTAAAGAAGGCGTCAAGCTGGCCCTGATGGGGATTGGTATCGCCGTGGCTTCACTTGTTATCGGCCTGGTTCCCCTGTTCGGGCCGGTACTGGTGCTGATTATCTACATCTTCTATACCGCTCTATTGTTTATCGATTTTCCCGCCGCCAATCGACACTGGGCGCTGCGCCGCAAGATACGGTGGCTGCAAGACCGACCCCGTGTCGCCATTCGGTTGGGCACATTGCCCGCTCTGATCGGCATGATCCCGGTAGTAAATATTTTCATCATGGCCCTGCTTTTTCCCCTGCTCGTGGTCCAAGCCACCCTGAATTTTGTGAGTATTGAAGAGTGATATCGGTGTCAAACAGTCGATCGTACAAATAAATGGTGCCGAGCGCCAGCCCCTGGAGTTTTCCTCAGATCAACCGGGCCATAACCATGTTGGCGTAGCGAAGTCCGCGTGGGGTCAGATATACTCGACGGGAAGTCCGGTGCAACAGTCCCTGGTCGACCAGTGTGGTAATTTCGTCTGGGTAGACCGTGTCGATATCAAGCTGATAACGCTGCTGCAGTTCGCTGATATCGGGGCCGTCCATGAGCCGCAAGCCAAGCATGACACTTTCTTTAAATCCGGCCTCAGCGGACAGTTTTTCACACTCGGCAAATACTGGTTGCCCTGTTTCCAGGCTGCGGCAATAGCCTTCCGGGTCGCTTACCCGGCGACAGCGGCTACCGTTGATAAAACTCACCGACCCGGCGCCACAGCCGTAATAGGGCAGATTGCGCCAGTACGTGAGATTGTGCCGGCATAGATTCCCCGCTCTGGCGTAACTGGCGATTTCATAGCGGTGCAACCTGGCTGCCGTGCAGACCCGTGATGTTATCTCCTCCATTTCCGTCAGGTCATCCTCGGAGCAGGTGGCAAGCTCACCCGCCGCCTGCATGACACCAAACGGGGTATCTGGTTCGATGCTCAACTCGTAGATGGAAAGGTGAGTGGGCTGACCGGCAAGAACCGCCTCCAGGGTTTGGCGCCAGCTGTCAGGGGTCTGGCGGGGAATACCATACATCAGATCGACACTGATGTTGGTAAAACCGGCGGATGCCGCCATGGCAATGCACCTGAGCCCGGCCGCACCATCGTGTAGTCTGCCTAGACTTGCCAGTTCATCGTTGTGGATGGATTGGACGCCGACGGAAAGCCGGTTGAACCCGGTCCCGCGCAGCAGCTCGAGATCGGCGTTGCTCACCGTTGCCGGATTTACCTCTATGGTGATCTCCGCATCGGCCTCCATCCTGAAAGTGGTACGGCAGTGCACCAACAGATCGGCAAGAAGGCTGGGGGCAAGAGCACTGGGAGTTCCGCCACCCATATATACGGATGTGAGTGAATCGGTCTCCCCCAGATCCCGCACGCCGCTTATTTCTCTGACCAGAGCCTGGATATAACGCTCATGGCTGAAAAAAGGGTCATCAGTGGATGGAAACCCGCAATAGAGACACTTTTTCAGGCAAAAGGGCAGATGGATATAAAGGGCCCGTACCATGTTTCAAGGCTCGCCTGAAACGGCAAAACCACTGGTAATGGCAGCGGCCCAGTCAGAGATCTCGGCCATGATGCCGTTGTCGGCAAAACTGAAATAGCCATCTCCGATAATGATGTGATCCAGCAGCCTAATCTGCATCATGGTACAGAGCAGATAGAGTTGTCTGGTCAGGGAAATATCCGGCGCCGAGGGGGTTAAAGAACCGGATGGATGGTTATGCGCCACCAGCAGCGCGGCGGCGTGCCGGGTAATGGCACGCTGCATAATTTCACGCGGGTAGACGGTATTGACGGTGATTGTCCCCTCGGCGATCACCTCGGCATCGATGATGCCCAGTGATGCATCGAGAAAAATAGCGGTAAAGCACTCGATGCGGCGCCCCTGCAGGGAGTGACGCAGATAGTTTATGACATCGTGGGAGGATTTGAGATACGACTTGCCGTGTAACCGCTCCTGCAGGTAGCGATCAGCCACTGCCTTGACGAATTGCAGGGCAAAACTGTTTTTTTCACCCACCCCGGAAACCCGGCTCAGTTCATGCGGGGTGGCATCCAGCACGGCGGCGAAGCTTTTGAATGCTTTGAGCAGCTCCCGGGCCGGTTCCTTGCAATCTTTACGCGGGGTACCGAAACTCAAAAGCAGTTCCAGCACTTCCGCGGCGGAAAACGCATCCAACCCGGAGGCAAGAAAACGCTCTCGCAACCGCTGCCGATGTCCCGCTCCTTTTTGTTGCCATTGCCGCTTTTCCATCGGTGGCTGCTAGCGTGCCGACAACTCCCTGGTAAAGAGCTGATTGGCAAGTTTGGGGTTGGCGGATCCTTTGGTTTTCTGCATTAACCGGCCGATGAAGTAGCCCATCACCTTGGACTTGCCGGCCTTGAACTGGGCTACCTGATCGGGGCTGGCTGTGATGATCTCACGCACCAGTTTCAGCAGTTCATCTTCGTCCGATATCTGACTGAACCCTTTTTCGGTAATGATGGTGCGCGGGTCTTTACCGGAGGAGATCATCTCGGTGAAGACACTTTTGCCGATTTTTCCGCTGATCGTGCCATCTTCTATCAACAGCACCAGGGTACCCAGATGTTCCGGGGAAACCGCACCATCAGCAATAAGGGCCGGTGCGGTAACTTCACGGAGCAGCTCAGTCATCACCCAGTTGGCAACCTTTTTGGCGGGTGCGCCGGTGGCCGTGGCCTGCTCAAAATAATCGGCCAGCTCACGGGCTTCGGTGAGCAGGGCGGCATCATAAGGGGGCAGTCCATAACTATCCACAAAGCGATTTCGACGCGCTTCGGGCAACTCCGGCAGGGTGTGCCGGACGGTATTTACCCAGCTATCATCGACCTGCACTTCAAGCAGGTCCGGGCAGGGGAAATACCGGTAATCATGAGCGTCTTCCTTGCCCCGCATGGGCTCGGTAATCCCTTTGTCCGGGTTCCACAACATGGTCTGTTGGATCACCGTGCCGCCTTCCAGCAAAATATCGCGTTGACGCCGCTGTTCATATTCCAGGGCCGCCTGTACGTGACGAAATGAGTTCATGTTCTTGAGCTCGGTACGCACTCCGAATTCAGCGGCACCAAAGGGTCGCAGGGAGATATTGGCATCGCAGCGAAAACTCCCCTCCTGCATGTTACCATCACAGACATCGAGATAGCGCAACATGGTGTGGAGTTTACGCAGGTAGTCCACCGCTTCGGCGGGTGAACGCAGATCGGGCTCGGAGACAATTTCAAGCAGAGGGGTTCCGGCCCGGTTCAAATCGACAAAGGAGCGGGGTTCGCGCTCGTCATGAATCAGTTTTCCGGCATCTTCTTCCAGGTGCATACGGGTAATACCGATGGTTTTCACCTCATTGTCAACGGTAATGTCGATGCGGCCATGTTCCACCAGTGGGCGATCATATTGCGAGGTCTGGTACCCCTTGGGTAAATCGGGATAAAAATAATTTTTCCGGGCGAACTGGCTCAGCGGATTAACCGTAGCGTTGGCGGCAAGCGCCACCTTGATGCCGTACTCCACCGCCATTTTATTGAGCACCGGCAAACTGCCCGGCAACCCGAGGCAGACCGGACAGGTATTGGTATTGGGGGGGGCGCCAAAAGTGGTCGCACAACCGCAGAAGATCTTGGTGGCGGTTCTCAACTGGGCGTGTACTTCAAGGCCGATAACCGTTTCAAATTCCATCGTATTATTCCCGATCAAACGCGCTCCGCGGCGCCATGCACCCAGCGGCGGATGGCCCGCAATTCTTCATCCCACCCTGCACTGGTGCGCACGGTGCAGAATAACGAAAATAATTCATAAAACAGGCGAACCACGGTTTCAATTGCCTCAATACGGTCATTGAGTTCCTGCCCCTCAGTCCCCGTACCGTCCGGCCCCATCAGCGTTTCCGGCTGGGTTGAGCGGGGCAGGACGATATTTTTAAAACCAAAGGTACGCGCCGCGAAGGTAAAAATGTACTCGGTATTGAACTGCGATAGTTTTATCCGAGCCTGTTCGAGCTTTTTACCGTGGCGAAGGGCGGTTCGCGCTTCGTTGAGCTGGGTATTTAAACCGCTGCAGATGACCCGTTCGTGATAGTCGTCCACCCCATACTCAAGCACCATATGCTTTTCGAATGTGATGGCGATATCGCCCGCTTCGGCCAGCGTGACGGCGCCGCCCCGCTGTTCGCTCTTAAACCAGAGCCAGGTAAGAAATTCCTGGCCGACAAAACCGTAGTCGCCGATATCATCGAGATAGTTCATGGTATCCTCATGCAAAAACGGCGGGTGAAGCGGTACGTAATGATGACGCCTGCTCCTCACTCAAACCGATAGCGGCAATTTCCAGAGGTGAATCACGGATAAGAATCAGGTCAAAACACTGTTTGAAGAAATCCTCTAGAATACCCTCAATAATTGCATTACCTCCACACAGAAGCAGTGATGATTCGGCAAGATTCCAACAGATATCATACATTGCGGCAACCGGTACCGCCTTGGCAAGCAGGTGGGCGCGCACCTTGTTTTTAAGTTTTCTTCGCTCAACTCTGGTGAGCGAAGGAATCTGTTTCTGCTTGAGAATGACCGCTTCTTCTTTCTGGACGAATTTATTGATCAGCGCCGGCGCGACCTTGCGCTGATCAATACGCAGCGACGCTACCAAATGATCACCAGTCAAAGCAGGCGGGTAGTTGAGGTCAAGCCCCCACAGCCTCCCCAGTGACACCCATCCCACCGAAAGCTCATCGGTATGATTGTCAATATCACGAAACGTATAAAGTTTCAGCCGTTCCTCAAGAAAATCTTCGCCGTCGGCAGGTAGAGAACCATCCACCTTAAACCGGACAAAACTGACGGAACCACGAGCCAAGCCCATGAATTACCTCATGTATTTCAATGCAACAGACGACCCAACGGCCACCTGTCAATAGTTTACCCAAGAGACTCTTTAGTATCGCACATTGCATATATCGGCTACATTTTTCTTGACATTAAGCCAGCAAATCTATAAAAAATAACCGCTTAAGGGTCGTTAACTCAGTCGGTAGAGTATCTGCCTTTTAAGCAGAGAGTCGTTGGTTCGAGCCCAACACGACCCACCAGAATAATGTCGTCCCCATCGTCTAGTCAGGTCCAGGACACCGGCCTTTCACGCCGGCAACACCGGTTCAAATCCGGTTGGGGACGCCACCTGGACTTCACCCTTCCTCAAAAAACAGCCCAACTTACTAAAATCACACGTTTTTGTCGCCCTATAACGCTCTCTTGAACACCATGGCGCCCCGCCTCACCAATACCGGGCAGGGCAAAAAGGGGTGATGATTACCGGTATCCTTCCTGTCCCACTGTTTCACGTGAAACAATTCGCCCAACACATTTCAGTTGACACCCTCTTACCCGCTAACACCCGATGGTAAAGTTTTTCTCTTGCCGCTTTCGGGGTTTGGGTATAAAAGATGGTCACAAAGGGAGATGGTATGAGTAAAAAACAAACGGGGCGGATAGTCGCGGTGGCGAACCAGAAAGGCGGGGTCGGCAAAACCACCACCACCCTGAACTTCTCCGGCGCCCTGGCGTTGACGGGAAAACGGGTACTGATCGTTGATTCCGACCCACAGGGAAATGCCTCCAGCGGTTTAGGGATCCATCCTGGAGCCGACGAGAAGCACCTCTATCACGGCATGTGTGGTGATATCTCCGTTACTGGAATCACCAGGCCCACCTCCACCAAAAAGCTCTTTGTTATCCCAACCAATATCGATCTTGTTGCAACAGAGCTTGAAATCATCAACGAAGAGAACCGGGAGTATTTTTTACAAAACCTACTGGAGCCTGTTCGCGCGGATTATGATTTCATTATCATCGATTGCCCCCCTTCCCTTGGGTTGCTTACCGTGAATGGCCTGACCGCCGCCGACTCGGTTCTGATTCCGATGCAGTGCGAGTATTTCGCCATGGAGGGGCTGGCAAAACTGATCAACACGATTCGCTTGGTGAAAAACTCATTCAACTCAGATCTTTATGTTGAGGGGCTCCTTTTAACGATGTTCGATACCCGCAACCGCTTGTCACATCAGGTTGCCGCTGAGGTACGCCGTCACTTCACCTCGCAGGTGTTCCAAACTGTCATTCCAAGAAACGTGCGGTTGAGCGAGTGCCCAAGCCATGGCAAAATCATCATGGAATATGACAATAAATCCAATGGGGCGCAGGCGTATAACGCCCTTGCCCGGGAGTTTCTCAAGCCCAGGAGGTAAAATTATGGCAGCGAAATCACTGGGCCTTGGCCACGGCGTCAATGCGTTGTTCAAGACCAATCATGATTCTCATCGTTTTTTCCAGTGTGATGTTGACTCAATTGTTGCGAACAAACATCAGCCCCGCCAACACTTCGCCGATGACACCCTGTCCGAGTTAGCCGATTCGATCAGAGAAAAAGGGGTTATTCAGCCGTTGATCGTCGTTCGGGCCAGTATTGATTCATACGAGCTTATCGCCGGCGAACGACGGCTGCGTGCCGCCAAACTGGCGGGACTCAAGACGGTGCCGGTTGTGGTTCAGGATATCGAGGGTGAAGATAGCCTGTTGGAACTTGCTCTCATAGAAAACATCCAGCGCACCGATTTAAACCCCTTGGAAGAAGCGGCTGCCTACCAAAAACTGATCGACCGATTTGGCTACACCCAGGAGCAGGCAGCTGAAAAGGTCGGAAAAAAACGCTCCACTATTGCCAACACCTTGAGATTGCTTTTATTACCCGATTTCATCAAAACCGATGTACTTTCCGGTACGCTTTCCGAGGGTCATGCCAGAACTCTGCTTCGAGTGGCGGATGATCAAGCCCTGATGCAAAAGGCCCGCGACCGGGTGGTTGCCGGACAACTTTCGGTGCGCCAGACCGAGCAACTCTTACATCGACTTCTTTCTCCAGAACCTCAGCGGCGACGACCGCTGGTGTCGAGACGGAAACTACCGCTGGCATACCAGAACAGCCTGGAACACAAACTCAACGCCACGCTCAAATCACGGGTCGTCATCAAACAACAGGGAAAGCGGGGCACCATTGAGATCGACTACCTTTCTCCGGTGGATCTTGAACGGTTGGTATCGCTGATTACCGGCGAATCTTTCAGCTGAGCCCCTTAAAACACTTTAACCGATGATATATTCATGCGTATTATAAACAGATGTATCCTGCTGCTGATTCCGGTACTTTTTCTTTGTTTTGGTACCGTTTCCGCATTCGCCTTAACGATGGTCAGCGTCGCTGCCGAAAACGTCAACCTGCGCAGTGGCCCCGGCACCACCTATGATGTTAAGTGGCAGTACGGCAGCGGCTTTCCGCTCATCGTAAAAGACTCCAAGGGAGACTGGCTGCAGGTGGAGGATTTTGAAAAAGACACCGGCTGGCTGCATAAAGACTACACCTCTCGAGAGGGACACATGATCGTAAAGGTCAATAAAGATAAAAAAAGCCGTATCAATATTCGCAGCGGTCCGGGGACCTCCTATAAGGTTGTCGGCAAGGCCTACTACGGGGTGGTCTTTAAAACGCTCAACCAGCAGGACGGCTGGGTGAAGGTACGACACGAAAAAGGGTTGGAAGGGTGGATCGAACGATCCCTGATGTGGGGTTTTTAAGGGTGGTGCCCAAAAAGTTTAAAAACATTTGTGAAGTACCCGCCCAGTAAATCCATAACCGGTTAAGTTTACCCGATTACCGCCACAGTCCACCATGAGCAACATGTCAGGCCGACAATAATGGTGGTTGGCAATATCAGGGTTTTACGGGTGTTGGGCAGCGGTGACGGTAAAAGAAAACGCTGATGAGGCCTGGGATGCTCCAGGTGATGATTGGCGGAGAGAGAGGGATTCGAACCCTCGGTGGAGTGTTATCCCCACACTCGCTTAGCAGGCGAGCACCATCGGCCAACTCGGTCATCTCTCCTTTTGATCGGGTGGCGGAGGGAGTAGGATTCGAACCCACGGTACTTTCGTACAACGGTTTTCAAGACCGCCGCCTTAAACCACTCGGCCATCCCTCCAGCGCAAGTGTAATTAACACTGAAACGTTTTTCTGTCAATAATATGTCATTGCAAGCAGCGCAATGCAACAATATAGTGCTCAGGTCGGCTCGCACTGCCGTGTTTGCGCATCCCGCGCACTGAATATTAAAGAGAAAAATCTACCATGTCTGTCAAGGAAGGCTTCGACACCACCGATCAGCTCATTGACCTGAGCTGCCTGTATGAAATAACCAGAGAGTTGGCGTCTTCTCTTGTCCTTCGCAATTGTCTGGCCCAGGCCATGTCGCTTCTGTCGGAAATGAAGGGGATGAAAAACGGCACGGTAACCATCGTTAACCCGATTACCGGAAAACTTGAGATAGAGGTTGCCCATGGCCTCACCGCGGAAAACAAGAAACGTGGTAAGTATGATATCGGCGAAGGGGTTACCGGCCGGGTCGTCGCCACCGGCGAACCGATCATCATCCCGCAGATCGGTGAAGAGCCATTGTTTCTCAATCGCACTAGGTCACGCGGTGATCAGGTGGCGTCCGACCGTTCTTTTCTGTGTGTTCCCATTAAGGACTCATCACGGATTATCGGTGCCCTGAGCGTTGACTGTCAATACGAGGAAGGTATTGACGATCAGGCCCGGAAGGATCTGCAGTTTCTTACCGTACTCTCAAGTATTATCGCGCAAACGGTGCGTCGAATTCAGATCGTCACCCAGGAAAAAGAGTCCCTGCAGATCGAGAATCTCAAGCTCAGGCGTGAGCTTTCCAACAAGAACCGAATCGATGACATTGTCGGCAACTCCAGCAGGATGCAAGAGGTGTTTGATATGGTTCACCGGGTTGTCGACTCGAACGCCACCGTGTTGCTGCGTGGTGAATCGGGAACCGGTAAAACCCTTGTTGCTAAGGCCCTGCACTATAACGGGGTGCGTCATGATAAACCCTTTGTCGCGGTGAACTGCTCGGCATTGCCGGAAACACTTCTGGAAAGTGAGTTGTTCGGTCACGAAAAAGGCGCCTTTACCGGGGCCACCGAACGAAAGATCGGCAGGTTTGAGAGCGCCGAAGGTGGCACCCTGTTTCTTGACGAAATTGGCGAAATTCCACACTCGGTGCAGATCAAGCTATTAGGTGTTGTTCAAGAAAGGGTGTTTCAACGGTTAGGCTCCCCCCAGTCAATATCGTGCGATGTGCGGCTGGTTGCGGCAACCAACCGCGACCTTGAGCATGCGGTGTCAGAGGGCAATTTCAGAGAGGATCTCTATTATCGGCTCAACGTGTTTCCCATCTATCTGCCGCCGCTACGCGAAAGAAGAACCGATATTCTCCTGCTGGCGGATTTTTTTCTTGAAAATTATGCATCGGAAAACAAAAAACCAATTCGCCGTATATCAACTTCCGCCATTGACCTTCTGGTTCAGTATCATTGGCCGGGAAACGTACGCGAACTGCAGAACTGCATCGAAAGGGCGGTGCTGATATGCGACGGCGACTCGATCCTTGCAACCCATTTACCCCCAACCCTTCAGACCGCACCGGCTGGATCAGATGCAAACCCCCTATCACTGGCGGTTGCGGTGGAGAATTTTGAGCGTGAAATCATCATCGATGCACTGAAAAAAAACAACGGCAACCAGACAAAAACCGCTCAATACCTTGACACCAGCCTCCGTATCATCAACTACAAAATTCACCGCTACGGGATAGACCCGAAACAGTTCAAGCTATAACACTCATGAGTATATTACTGCATGTATGCTGTGCTCCGTGCCTGCTATATCCGGCGCGGATTTTGGCCAACGAGGGGGTTGATTTTACCTGCTATTTTTACAACCCCAACATCCACCCCTTCAGGGAGTTCAGGCAACGTCTGGAGACCTTAAAACAACTCATCGATCAGCGCCGCTACCCATGTATCATTGAACCCGACTACGGCCTGCGTGACTTTCTTCGCGCGGTGGTCTTTGGTGAGGACCATCGGTGTTCATTCTGTTATTCCAGTCGCCTCACCAAAACCGCACAACGTGCCGCCGGTGAAGGGTTCAACGGGTTTTCCACCACCCTGCTCTATAGCAGATTTCAAAATCACACCGCAATTACGAACATTGGCCACCACTGCTCTGATGAGCATGCGGTGCCGTTCATCTATCATGATTTCCGGGTTGGATGGGAAGAGGGGATCAGAGAGTCACGAGAGCTTGCCCTCTACCGCCAGGGGTATTGCGGATGCATTTTCAGTGAAGAAGAACGCTATAACAAACAATCTCAAAACACATCAACAGATCATCATGTTTAATATTTTCGTTCTGGCCACCACCAATCAAAACAAGGTACGCGAGTTCCAACATGGGGCAACAACAGCCGCTGTTGAGCTGAAAAGTCTTGCCGACTTCAGCCCACTTCCACCGGTTATTGAAGATGGGGCGGATTTTGATGAAAATGCCTACAAAAAAGCACTGCACTATGCGCGGGTGCTGGGACTTCCCGCTATTGCCGATGACTCAGGACTCGAGGTTGAGGCACTGGGGGGCGCCCCCGGCGTCCGCTCGGCCCGTTATGCCGGAGAATCGGCTACTGATGAGGACAATTGCGCCTTGCTTTTGAAAAATCTCGAGAATATACAAAACAGAAGGGCGGCGTTCGTCTGTGTGGTCTCCATCGCGGTCCCGTCCGGGCCGGCACTCACCTATGAGGCACGCTGTGAAGGTACAATTCTCACCAAACCACGTGGGGCGGGGGGATTTGGCTATGATCCGCTGTTTTACTTCGAGCCACTGCAAAAAAGCTTTGCCGAGCTGGACATTGACCAGAAAAACAGAGTAAGTCACCGGGGTAAGGTACTTTCTGAAATCAATAGTGAGTGGGAGAAGATCAGGAAATGGACGGAAGTAAGGTTAATGGAAGCCGCACCGCCAAAGCCTGATCATGATCAGTTTATGGATAACGACTGGTCCTGATGACGTTGTAAAGAATTCGGAGGACCCTGAAAAATATAAATGTTCGGTTCGTTCAAGATCAAGGCGCGAGGAACATGGTTCCAAAACCATATACCTAGTCGTGCCGAGGTGAAAGTTTTTGAGCAACAAAGAAATTGGACTAAAAGACCATGTGGTGAGGTTCCCTACGCTCTAAAGGCTCAAGGGAGCATTTTCAACATATACGGCTTAACTGTTGTGATGAGACAATATTTATCATTAACCTTTTGATATATTTACTATTCTTCTCTCTGTTCGCGGTTGAGCAGGTCCTCTACCGCCGCTTCGCACGATTTGTTTTCATACAAAATGCGATACACTTCGGTGACGATGGGCATATCGATGTTTCTTTGCCCAGCCAGACGATAAAACGCCTTCGTGTTGACCACCCCTTCAGCCACCATATTCATGTCTGCGAGCACTTTATCCAGGGGTTCACCTTTTCCCAGGGCCACGCCAACCGAGCGGTTTCTGCTTAACGGGCCGTTACAGGTCAAAACAAGATCACCAAGACCGCTGAGCCCGACAAAGGTTTTTTCATCTGCCCCCAGCAAACGGCCAAGCCGCCTTATTTCCACCAGCCCCCTGGTGATTATGGCAGCCCGGGCGTTATCTCCGTAGCCGATTCCATCACTGATGCCTGCCGCCAGGGCTATGCAGTTTTTCAAAGCTCCGCAGATTTCCACCCCCAGAACATCGCTACTGGTGTATACCCGAAATCTCTGGGTGCTGAACACTCTTTGCAGAAACTGTCCATGTGGTGCCGCGGAACAGGCGAGGGTAACCGCGCTGGGCAACCGCTCAGCGACCTCCTTGGCAAATGAAGGGCCGGACAACACGGCCGGCGCCGGCGCCGATGTACAATCAAGCATTTGAGTCATAAGCGCCGTCATGGTTAGTGAGGTGTCGGTCTCGATACCTTTGCTGGCCGAGACAAAGTAGGCATCTTTGCGGCAGTAGGAGATTAACGCGCCAAACACCTCTCGAAAGGCGTGGGACGGTACCACCATACAGATAACGTCCGCCCCCGTGCAGGCGTCTGCTAGCTCGGCGGTAACGGTGATAGAGTCAGGAAATGTAAAACCGGGCAGGTATCGGTTGTTCACCCGTTGGCGGTCTAATACTCTGATATGTTCCTTGTTGTGCCCCCATAACCGAACCGTATGGTTTTTGCGGCCAAGCAACAGGGCCAGGGCGGTCCCCCAGGAGCCGGCGCCGATTACCGCAACGGCACAACGCTCAGCATTACTCAGATTCAGGCTCGTCATCTGGTTCGTCTTCGTTTTTATCCACCACCGCCATTCCCACCACCCGCTCGGATTCAGACAGGTTGATCATACGAACACCCTGGGTGGTTCTACCGATAATACGAACGGATTCCACCCCCATACGTATCATTTGACCACTGTCGGCAATCAGAATCACGTCTGAAAGATCATCAACGATCTGAGCGCCGATTACCGGTCCGTTTCTAAGACTTGGCTTGATGGCTATGATCCCCTTTCCACCACGGAACTGAGTCCTGTACTCGGTTGCGATGGTCCGTTTGCCATACCCATTCTCGGTTACGATCAGAATCGACTCTTCGCTGTCGGAGGCAAGCACGTTGGCTGCGACCACATAGTCACTATCCTTCAGTTTAATTCCCCTTACACCGGCGGCAATCCTGCCCATGGTTCGGACGTCTGATTCATGAAAACGGATGGATAACCCGTGGTGGGAAATCAAAAATACCGTATCATCACCACCAAGCAGGTGAGCCGAGAGTATTTCGTCGCCTTCATTAATGGTAAGGGCCCGTTTTCCCTTCTTAAGGGGGCGGGCAAACTCTCTCAATGCTGTCTTCTTGACCTTGCCGTATTTGGTTACGGTGAGAATGGTCTGGCTTGCCGTTTCCTCCCCAAATGAAGAAATGGGTAAAATTGCCGCAACACGCTCCCCTTCACCAAGTTCCAGCAGGTTAATAATTGCCTTGCCCCGTGCGGTTCTGCCGGCCATCGGCAACTGGTATACCTTGCGCCAGAACACCTTACCAAAGTTGGTAAAAAACAAAAAAGTATCCAAGGTTGAGGCAACATAGAGGTTGGTGACAAAATCATCCTCCACATGGGTCAGACCACGCACCCCCTTACCCCCTCGATGCTGGGCTCGATACAGACTCACCGAGTTTCTTTTAATGTAGCCCGAATGGGTCACCATCACCGCCATATCCTCCGGGGTTATCAGGTCTTCAGGCAGGATTTCATCGGTTGCATCGACAATCTCGGTGCGTCGCTCGTCGCCATAGGTCTCGCGAATATGCTCAAACTCCTCTTTTATGGTGGCCATTATCAGGGCATCACTGCCGAGAAGCTCACGCAACCGCGCTATTTCAGCAAGGGTGTCTTGATACTCCTGATAAATCTTGTCACGCTCCAAACCGGTAAGCCGCTGTAATCTCAAATCAAGAATCGACTGGGCCTGAACGGCGGAAAGGGAAAAACGCTCCATCAACTGCTCTTTGGCAACAACGGGGTTTTGCGCTGCTCTGATAAGGGCCACCACCTCATCGATATTGTCTATGGCAATGGTCAACCCCTCGAGCAGATGTGCCTTTTCTTCAGCTTTTTGCAGTTCGTAGGCAGTGCGTCGATACAGAACAACCCGGCGATGCTGAATGAAGTGTTCCAGCATCTGCTTGAGGTTGAGAATCTCCGGCTTGTTGTTGACCAGGGCAAGCAGGATGATACCGAAGGACTTCTGCATGGGGGTCATGGCATAGAGCTGATTGATTACAATATCAGCATATTCATCCTTCTTCAGATCCATGACGATGCGCAGCCCCTGGCGGTCTGACTCATCACGGATTTCACTGATGGCGGTAATCTTTTTGTCGTTGATGAGCTGGGCGATCCGCTCCACCAGCACCGCCTTGTTCTGCTGGTATGGAATTTCGGTTACGACAATTTTTTCATGCCGTTCGTCCTTGCTTTTTTCAATATGGGTTTTTGCCCGCAATAACAAAATCCCACGGCCCGTCTCATACGCCTCCCTGATTCCGTTTCTCCCACAGATTATACCGCCGGTGGGAAAATCGGGCCCGGTGATTATCTGGTTGAGGTGGTGAATGGATATGTTGGGGTCGTCGATTAACCGGATAAGCCCGTCAATAATCTCGTTTAGGTTGTGTGGGGGTATGTTGGTGGCCATACCGACGGCAATACCTGATGACCCGTTGATCAACAGGTTGGGGATCCTGCTGGGCATGATGACCGGCTCGGTCAGGGAGTTGTCGTAGTTGGGGGTAAAGTCAACCGTTTGTTTATCGATATCGGCAACAATCTCCCGGTCAATCCGGGTCATCCGTGCCTCGGTATACCGCATAGCCGCCGGTGCGTCCCCATCAAGGGAACCAAAGTTTCCCTGGCCGTCCACCAGGGGATAGCGCATGGAAAAATTCTGCGCCAACCTGACCAGGGTGTCATAGGCGGCTGAATCTCCATGGGGATGATACTTACCGAGTACTTCACCGACGATGCGTGCCGATTTGACATAGGGACGATTGAACTGCACACCAAGTTCGTGCATGGTGTAGAGAACCCGACGGTGCACCGGTTTCAGGCCGTCTCGGACATCGGGTAAAGCACGGCCGACGATTACGCTCATGGCGTAACCGATGTAGGATTTTTTTAATTCGAGCTCGATGGCAATGCCATCAGGCGGTGTGGTGATATCGGTAGTTTCGTTCATTATATGTCTAACTCGGTTACCTCAAGGGCATGGTTTTGAATAAATTCACGTCGCGGTTCAACCTTGTCACCCATCAGTGTGGTAAACATTTCGTCAGCCGCTTCGGCATCGGTAATCCTCACCTGCAGCAATTTTCGGTTCTCAGGTTTCATGGTGGTTTCCCACAATTGATCCGGATTCATTTCACCAAGTCCCTTGTAGCGCTGGAGATTGCTTCCCTTAAAGGCCTCTTCCTTGACTCTGGCTAGCAGGGTTCGCCAGTTTTCAGCGGTGGCGATCTCTTCCCCGCCCTCTTTTCTGACAATGGCAAAGCTACACTTCAGAAAGCGCTCTATTTTGGGAAAGAGCTTATAGGCGCTGCGATATTCGGCAATAAGCGGTAGATGCGGGCCAAGTGTTGTGCTGATGTGAGACTTTTCGCGGATCGCCACGTCAACCTCATAACATTCCGCCCGCCACCTGCAGGGGCGGATTGTCCCGACGATCATACTTTTTTCCTCTTTTAACAAAGAAAGTAAGGATTTAATAAATTCCTCATCGGTAAACTGATCGGCATTGTGAACTGAGTTCTCCAGCATGAAAAAGAGCAGTTGTTCCCACACGTTGAGCTTTTCAAAGTAGTCGGTAATCTTTTCAAAGGAAAAGAGAGAGCCTAACAATTCGAATAACCTTTCGTCCTCTACCGTTTCCACATCCGGCAGTTGTGGTGTAATGGAAAACTTTTCACATGCCTGGTTGAAAAGATGCCGGTTGAGTTCTTCCTCGTTGAGGAAATACTGCTCCTTTTTACCTCTGGACAAGCGAAACAGCGGTGGTTGACCGATATAGACATACCCCCCCAGCAAGAGGGGCTGCATCTGTCGATACAAAAATGTAAGCAAAAGGGTGCGAATGTGGGCGCCGTCAACATCGGCATCCGTCATGATGATGATTTTATGATAGCGCAGTCTTTCCATATCAAAATCATCTTTACCGATCCCACAGCCAAGGGCGCTGATCAGATGTTTAATCTCATCACTTGCCAGGATCTTATCAAATCTGGCCTTCTCCACGTTCATTATTTTGCCGCGCAGCGGCAAAATGGCCTGGGTTGAACGATCCCTTCCCTGTTTTGCCGACCCGCCAGCGGAATCACCCTCCACAATAAATATTTCCCGCCTGCTCGGATCTTTTTCCTGACACTCGGCCAACTTTCCAGCCATGAGCAGGCTGGTTGCCCCTTTTTTCCTGGAAAGATCACGTGCCTTGCGGGCTGCCTCACGGGCCCGGGCGGCATCCACCACTTTGGTAAGTATCTTTTTGGCAACGCCGGGATTCTGCTCGAGAAACAAGCCAAGTTTCTCGTTACAGACCGACTCAACAATCGATTTGACCTCGGAGTTGCCGAGCTTCGTCTTGGTCTGGCCCTCAAACTGCGGATTTGGTACGTGTAATGAAATTACACAGGTCAGCCCTTCCCGGACGTCATCACCCCCCATCTTTTCTCGCAGGTTCTTAGGGGCGATGTCGTCGCTTGCATAGCGGTTGATACACTTTGTCAACGCGGCCCTGAAACCGGCGACATGAGTACCCCCTTCCCGGGTGTTTATATTATTTACAAAGGAGAACAGCCGTTCCGAATACCCATCAAAATATTGAAAAGCTACCTCCACCTCAACCTGCTCTTTTTCCGCACTCAGATGGATCGGCTCACTATACAGTGCCGTTCTGTTTCTGTTGAGCCACTGCACATAAGAAACAACCCCGCCCGAGGCATGAAATTTATCCTTTTCCCCGCTTCTTTCATCTTTGAGATAGATTTTTACCCGGCTGTTGAGAAAGGCCAGCTCACGCAACCTGTTTTTGACCGTTTCGTAGTCATACTCGGTGGTTTCGGTAAATATCTCCGGATCGGCCTGAAATGTTATAATCGTACCTGTCTTCTCACTTGTTCCAATTATTTCAAGTTCGCCGGTCTTTTCACCATAGCGGTACTCCTGCCGATAAATCTTTCCATTTCGCCGCACCTCTGCCACGGCCCTGCTGGACAGCGCATTTACCACGGAAACCCCGACGCCGTGCAGACCTCCGGAAACCTTATAGGTGGAATGATCGAATTTTCCCCCCGCATGCAGGGTGGTCATAACCAGTTCCAGGGCGGAAACCTTTTCAGTTGGATGAATATCAACCGGTATGCCCCTGCCGTCATCTTCCACCTTTACCTGATTATCAGACAGGATGGTCACCCGAATACGCCGGCAATACCCTGCCAGTGCTTCGTCGATACTGTTATCCACCACCTCCCAGATAAGATGGTGCAACCCCTCCACTGCGGTATTGCCGATATACATCGCCGGCCGTTTACGTACCGCCTCGAGGCCATCGAGTACCTTTATCTGGTCGGCATCATATTGTGGCTCATGTGAACTCAATGCACTGTTCTCCGATTGCATGGGTGAGGGCGTATGGTGCAGCCCTTTTTTTACTGTTTTTACAGAGTTACAACAGACTTACGGGAACTTTATAATATGGTCTTTTCGCTCAATTTAATTGTTAAAAAGCATTCTAACAATATTAGGTGGCTGCCTGCGGTAATATTTCCTTCACGCCTTGATCCTGAACATAAAATCTCATGTTACAAGGTTCTCTCATGTTTCAAAATTCATTAGGATGTGCAGTCCCATCAAAAATAAACGCTTTTATAGCTGCATCGGCATGATGACACTGGTAAAGCCGGGATCATCGTCTCCTTGCAACAGGCAGGGACTGTTTTGTGTATCGATGTATGCCTTTACCACTTCACTTTCCATAACCTGAAGCGCATCGATAAAATATCGGCAGTTAAACATGAGCTGCATGGATTCTCCTTCATACTCAATGGATAATTCATCCTTGGCGCTGCCGATATCGGCATGTTGCGAAGTGATGACCATACTGCCGGCTTCGATGGATAATTGGATGGTATGAAACACGTCCTCGGTAAATATGTCGGTTCTTTTCAGAGATTCTAGAAATGGTATGCGCGGGATACTCAGCTTATTGTCTGTTGCGATGGAATCGAGAATTGACTGATAATGGGGAAATTGTCCCTGACGCAGGCGAATCACCATTACCGCCTCGCCGTCCCTTACCACCAACTGCTTATCCTCGAAAGCCAGTTCAATGGTATCTCTGTTTTCACAAAACTTACGTAACTCCTGTACCCCTTTTTTAGGAATAAGGGTTACCTCACTCAAATTGAGCCCATCAACATCGGTAGCCACATCCTTTTCCATGATGGACAAACGATGGCCATCTGATGAGATCATCCGCAGATATGAACCATTTTCTTTCTTTTCCTTTTCGAACAGGACCGAAGTGAGAGAGTAGATGTTTTCATGTTCTCCAGCTATGGAAAAAATCACCTTGTCGACGAGATCAAGAAAGATGTGTGACTCAAACGAGATAAACCCGTCTTCGTCATAGTCGGGAAATCGGGGATACTCCTCACTGGGTATACCAGCTACGTTATAGGTGCTCTTTCCTGCTGTTATGGTTATCCAGTGATTTTCCTTCTCTTCAAGGTGAATTGACTCTCCGGCCGACTCCCTGACTATTTCAAATAATTTTTTTGAGGGAATGGTTATGGTACCGGTTTCATTGACCTGGCCACTAACAATAAGTTTCAACCCTACTTCCAGATCGGTGCCGGTCATGACGATTCCCTGGTCTTCAACTTCGAGCAAGACATTGTTCAAAGCAGCCAGAGTACCTCTTTTATTTGTGATGTTTTGTAACTCACCAAGCTTGTTTGATAGTTCGTTCTTGTTTACAAAGCAGTTGAAGGCCATGGCTCAACTCCCTATCATAATTTATATTCTTATTATTTTTGTTATTAGAGCTGCTTATATCTTGAAAAAAAGAGTAACCGTTTAGTTTTACTTATATTTTTTACAACAATAGCGATGTTATTAAAATGTCTTTTCCGTTATATTCCGTGTTATTAACACCGTTATCGACACCTTGTGATCAGGTTGTTGTAAATCGTTGTCAATTGAGTGTTAAAAAAAATTGTGCGACGCACCAACCGTTGCTTTGATTAGTTTTCTTCCATAAACCATAAAGTATACCAGAACTACCTAAAATATCAATAAATAATCAGAATATGACGAAGTTTCGGCAAATAGATGAAAAAATAGATACAACGATGTCCCAAGCGCTTCTGAAGGGGTATGAGAATGGAGTATATACGGGGGCGTCAGCGGGTTTTATGTGGCAGGAATTTAATAATGATCCATCACATACCGTTTTTTACGGAAATACCGGTCATGGTTGTCAGGATTTGATTAATCAAAACACATATTTTGATCTGGCCTCGTTAACAAAACCACTGGTAACCCTTCTCTGTCTGCTCATCTTGATAGAAAAAAAGTCAATCCAGTGGAGCACCCCGATCTCCGCCTGTCTGCCCGTGAATAATACCTCCCTGTTGCGTGAAAAAACTGTATTCGACCTGGCTGCTCATCTTTCCGGTTTACCGGCGCACCGCAATTTCTGGGATTGTTTTGATACTAACACAGATAACAAGCAATACACCCTTATAAAACACATTGAGGCCGAACCACTACAAAGTGGGCAGCCGCTGCCACTCATCTACAGTGATCTTGGTTATATCCTGCTGGGATACCTTATTGAGTGCATCACTGCGCAATCATTGGCCGTGTATTGGCGTAACACCGTGGCAGCACCTCTTGATCTTGGCAATGCACTTCATTTTTCCGACCCTTCAACTGACCCTGATAATTATGTATGTACGGGCCAATGTCCATACACCGGCATCGTTTTGTCCGGGGTGGTGCATGACGACAACTGCCGGGCCATGGGAGGAGTTGGCGGTCATGCCGGCTTATTCGGGACGGTGGAGGGGGTGTTGCGTATCTGTAAAGAGATGATAAAGCTTTATTATGGTAAGAAATCGGCACTGCCGATAGCAACTGATGTTTTTCGTCGGATATGTACCCGCATAAATGGTTTTGATTGGTGCACAGGCCTTATGCTGCCCTCACTGGATTCACCCAGTTGCGGTCAACATTTTCATAAACAAAGTATCGGCCATCTGGGGTTCACCGGTACCTCTTTCTGGGTTGATCTATCAAAAAAGGCCGTCGTGGTATTACTGACAAATCGGGTAATAAAAGGCGATGACCTGAGCGGCATCCGGCGGTTTCGGCCCACCCTTCACGATGCTGTTATGTCCGCTCTGTTACGATGATAACAGACCCCCGCCGATCAACGGGGGTCTGTTAAAGAGGACTAATATTACCACCAGCAGATCGTTTGATCCGCCGCGAAAATTTTATCAACCAGGGCACTGTAATCAGGACTGTCAACAGATAGATCAAAACTATCCTCTTCTCGGTCGCGGGTCACGATTTCAACGAGTTTTTTTACGGTTTCGTCCGGTTCGGAACGATATACGTTAAGTATCTTCATAATTTCCCCCAATTATTTGAGGCCGTAAGGAATGATGATGGTCATCTCGCGCAGCTTTTCACCGACTTCTTCCAGGGTGATGGGCTCCAGTGCATTTTTTTCGACATTTGCTTCCACAGTGGAAAAAATTTCTCCTTCCATATCGCGCAACATCTCGATACTCTCCAGATTATGCTCGTCAAGCTTGTCCATCTCATGGTCCATAACGACCCCGTAGGAGTACATGTTCTCCACCGCCAACCCAAGCGCGGAACGCATTCCATCCACCGCATAATCTTTGTTTCGATAGAGAAAACAGACTTTTTTGTATTCCATGTCATGCTCTCCTATAAACTGAGGTAGTAGTCGTAGTCTTCGATGATGATGCCGTGCTGGGCCTGCGTTGCCATTTGTTTGGCACTGAGGCCGGCCGGAACATCATTTATGTCGTAGCCCTGTTTGGCGTAACTGTCTACGCAAATAGAGATATCATCGACAAGCTCGCACAGGGCGGGAAAATCTTTATCCTTGGCGTTGTGAGTGGCGGTCCAGGTAAAAAACACCTTGACCTTTGCGCCTTTTTCCTTTGCCGCCTTGGCGACGCCGATGACATGATGGAGCTGGTTCGGGTTGGTTACAAAAATACCCAGACTTTTTGCCATGGTGAGCCCTCCAGTCGCTCTATGTTAAGCCGTCAGTGCAAGGCGTGAGAGAAACCATGTGATGGTTGATTCACGCCTTGGGTGCGGATAACGGCAATGGTGTATTTCTTAGCCTTTCTTGATGAAAAAACTGAAATAGCCGCTTTCCTCTTTCTCTCCGAGATACTCATGTCCGGCACGGTCACACCATCCAGGAATATCATTGCGCGAACCAGGGTCGGTGCCATCTACCTGCAGAACCTGACCGGCCTGGATTTTGCCGATCTCTTTCTTGGTGCGCAGCAACGGCATTGGACAGCTCAGCCCTTTTGCATCGAGAACCAAATCCGCTTTCACATCATCTGCTACCGGTTTTACATCACTCATGGTTTTCCCTCCAGATATGTTTTTAGGTCAACAATCAGGTGAACGTTCACCCCTGAAACAGCAAACCGCATAAAGTGAGTACAACATGTCAGCCTACCATAGACAGTGTGGTTGTTAAAGTAAATAAACAACCGTGCGTTCGAGGTCTTTATACAACCACCTCAGGCAGGGGGTGGATGCTTTCAGTGGTATTGTTTCTGACGTTTTGGAAGGGTCGGTGCTGGTGGGGCTGACAGCTGGTCTGTATCATGGGGCGGTCAAGATGGTTTGCGGCACCAACAATATTGACAAAATCCGGTACTGACGGTAAAGCAACCTGAATTGTTTTCAATAAGTTGGTTATCGATAAGGAGGATTCCAATGAGTGAAGAAAGCGTCATGGTAAGCAAGGTGAAGGGGTTATACAAAATCCTTTGCCAGACCGAGTGGAACGCCACCGTCACCGGTATCCTGGTAGGTTTTTTGTCGGTCATGATTATGGCTTGGTGGCGCCCATGGGGAGCGGTTGGGGCGATTCGCAACTGGGGAGACTGGATAATGCACGGCATCGCCTCCGGGCTCGGCTCCGATGCCGGTATTCTTATCCTCTACGAGGAGGCCCCAGGTGCTTTGCTGGTCAATTCCGGCTCGGTTATCGGCATTGGTTTTGTTCTGGGCGCCTTTGTCTCTGCCTGTCTGGGCCGTGAGTTTGCGCTGCGGGTCCCTCCCCACCGGGAACTGGTCAAGGCGGTAATCGCCGGCATCCTTATGGGTATCGGCGCCGCTCTGGCTGGGGGCTGCAACGTTGGGGGTTTTTACAACGCCCTTGGCAACCTTGCCGCCAACGGATTCACCATGATGATTGGGCTTGTTGCCGGCGTCGTGCTTGGTCTCAAACTGCTCTATCTTGAAATGGAACACATCAGCTGGGGTGACGGGGGCGCCAAAACCATTGAATTTCCCAAGCCGGTGGTAACCCTTCTGGGGATTGCGGCGCTGCTTTTTGTGTTGTGGCAGGCTTACTCCTACTCCACAAACGAAGATAGTTCATATATCGCCTCACTCAGTGGTGTCATTCTTATTGCCCTTGCCCTGGGTTATGCCATGCAGCGCGGCCGCTGGTGTATGGTGCAGGGGTTTCGGGAGCCGCACATGACCGGGGACACGACCATGGCGCGATCGGTGATGATATCGATTTTTATCGTTGCGGTCGGGGCGGCCGTCTTGAAATTCGGGGTACCCGTTCGCGGTGAATTCGGCGACCCGGTGTTAAACCCGGCCTACTACGTGCGCGGCACCTTTGGCTGGGGTGGTGTGGTCGGTGGTTTTATTTTCGGCCTGGGCGCCATGTTTGCCGGCGGCTGCGGCTCCGGAACCCTGTGGCGGGTCGGCGAGGGGCAGGTGAAGTTGATGCTGGTGGTGCCGTTTTTTGCGGTGTCCAACTCCCTTCTGTCTTCCTGGTTTAAAGATAATTCGTTTGAAGAAGACGGGGTGTTCGGCCGTTATATCTATCTCCCTGAAATCATGGGATATGGCGGCACCCTGGTACTGATCGGGGCGTTTCTGATCGTATGGTATCTCATCGTCACCTGGAACGAGGAAACCAACAAACTGATTGTACCGATGTAAACCCGGTAAGCCCCTCATGGATGATGCTATCGCAAAAAGTCGAATGTACAGCTAAAGATGGCTAAGTAAAAACATAGCTATACTAGGAGTGGTGGGCGTTTTGACCTCGCAGTTGTACATATGGTACGTCGAGAAGTCAAAACGATCACTTGAGGCCGTAGAGCGAAGTTTTTACGACGCCATCATGGGTAAAAGGTTGTATTTTCCTGTTGGAGAATACAACCTTTTTTTATTATGGTGTTGGCTCATACCGAATTCTCTTTTTAATCTGTGGGGCTTTTATGCGAAAGACGGCGGTGTTCAAAGATAGGTTGTTTCTCATGCATGACCCGGGGGCCAATCACCCCGAGAGAATCGATCGGTTGCGGGTGATCTATGATGTTGTCGAACGTCCGGAGGTGCGGGAAAAGTTTCTTTTTCCAGTTGCGGATCCTGCTCAACCCGAGCAGATTCAGGCGGTTCATGATCAAGCACAGTTTGACCGGGTGTCTCGAACCCAGGGGAAGGATTTTGATATTCTCGATGCCGATACCACCACCTCATCGCGTTCCTATGAGGCTGCCCTGCTGGCCGCCGGTTCGGTAATGAAAGGCATTGATATGATGATGAGCGGCGATGCCGATAACGGGTTTGCCCTGGTTAGGCCGCCCGGCCACCATGCCGAACGCGACCGATCCATGGGGTTTTGCCTGTTCAACAATGTTGCCATCGCCGCCCGTCACGCCCAGCGTGCTCATCAGCTCGACCGGGTCATGATCATCGACTGGGATCTACACCACGGTAACGGCACCCAGTTCTCTTTTTATGGTGAGAAGGAGGTGTTGTACCTCTCCACCCACCAGTACCCCTACTATCCCGGCACCGGCAATGTTGCCGAGGTGGGGGTGGGGGACGGTGAGGGGTACACGGTCAATGTTCCCCTTTCGCCGGGCTGCGGTGATCTTGAATATGCCGCTATCTTTAACGAAATAATCATTCCCATCGGTATATCGTATCAGCCGCAATTGATTCTCGTATCCGCCGGTTTTGATATCTACCATGGTGATCCGTTGGGTGGTATGTCGGTGAGTCCGGCCGGGTTTGCCTATATGACCAAAACACTTGTTGGTCTCGCCGATACGTGTTGCGATGGCCGCATACTTGTCACTCTGGAGGGCGGGTACAACCTCAAGGGTCAGCGTGACGGCGCCGTTGCGGTGTTGGCGGAACTGCTGGGCGAGCCTCTGAATACAGAGGGGTTGGGCGCCTACTTAAGTGATGAGCTGGATCAGCAGATGAGCAAGGCCACTGTATCACGCCTGGAAGTAACAGAGGTGAAAGATGCGCTGGCAAAATATTGGCCGTATCAGTAGAACAGCAACTATCTCACCGAGGTATAACAGATGATTTCACGTCAAGAGGTTGAGCACGTGGCCCACCTGGCCCGGTTACACCTCTCAGCTGATGAACTGGTGCGCATCACCGAGCAGCTCACCACCATTCTCGCCTATGCCGATACTCTGGCCGCGGTTGACACGGACAAGGTTGCCCCCACCACCCATGCCGCCGCCAGCACAACCGCCTTTCGCGACGACATTATACGTGCTTCTCTGCCGCTGGAGACGGCGCTTGCCAATGCCCCCGCCCGCGATGAGCAAAACTTTATCGTCCCCCGGGTGATCTAGCTTCCAACTTTTTCTTTTTTCACTATAGCGCCAACTATAACCCGTGAACCCTTGTTTTCTCACCATATCTGAAGCGCTTGCGGCGATGGCGCGCGGGCAGCTCAGCGCAGTGGAGCTGACCCGGTCGTGCCTGGACAGAATTGACACATTTGATTCGCGCCTGCACTCCTTTATCACCGTTGACGAAGAGGGCGCCATGGCGGCTGCCGCGGCCGCCGATACGAAGCGCGACTTAGGTGATGAAGGAAAGCTGCTCGGTATTCCGCTTTCCATTAAAGATCTGATCTGTACGGAGGCGATGGCTACCACCTGCGGTTCCAAAATGCTGGCCAACTTCATCGCTCCCTACGATGCCGCCGTTGTGGAGAATATCAGAGCAGCCGGCGGCATCATGGTGGGCAAGACGACGATGGATGAGTTTGCCATGGGGTCTTCATCGGAGACCTGCTGCTTCGGCGCCCCGGCAAACCCGTATAATACCGACTTCGTGCCCGGCGGTTCTTCCGGCGGGTCGGCGGTATCGGTGGCGGCGGCGGAGGCCCTCGGGTCGCTTGGTTCCGACACCGGCGGCTCGATCAGGCAGCCGGCCGCTCTGTGTGGAGTGGTGGGAATGAAACCGACCTATGGCCGGGTGTCGCGCTACGGGCTGGTGGCGTTTGGCTCATCGCTGGATCAGATCGGACCGATCACCAGAGACGTCACAGACTGCGCCCTCATGCTTGCGGTTGTTGCCGGTTATGACCGGCGCGACTCAACCTCGGTTAACCGGCCGGTGGAGGATTACCCCGCCGCCCTGAGAAAAGGAATGGATACCTTAAGGATCGGGGTACCGCGCGAGTTTTTCCAGGAGGGTATCGATCTCGAGGTAGAAGGGGTGGTACGCGGAGGCATCGACATGCTCAGCGATGCCGGCGCCACCGTGGTGGAGGTGACGCTTCCCCATATCAAGTACGGGGTTGCCGCCTATTACCTGATTGCCTCCGCCGAGGCCAGCTCCAATCTGGCCCGCTATGACGGGGTGGCCTATGGGTTTCGCGCCCCGGCCGATGAACTGCTTGCCATGTATAAGGATACCCGTACCCAGGGGTTTGGTGAAGAGGTCAAGCGTCGCATACTTATCGGTACATACGCCCTTTCCAGTGGGTACTATGATGCCTACTACAAAAAAGCCTCACAAATACGTACGCTTATTATAGAGGACTTCAAGGCGGCATTCTGTGACTGTGATGTTCTCGTTTCACCGGTGAGTCCCACTCCGGCCTGGCGCATCGGGGCCAAAACGGATGACCCGCTGGCCATGTATCTGTCTGATATTTTCACCCTTTCCACAAATCTTGCGGGACTGCCCGGGATCAGCGTACCCGGTGGTTTCAGCGGCGACGGCCTGCCCATCGGTATTCAGCTCCAGGCCCCTCATTTTCACGAATCCGTCCTGCTCAGAGCGGCCTATAACCTCGAGCTGCAAACGGAGTTGGCAAACCACCTGCCATCCCTGTGAGATAGAAATTTTCAAGGTACATCACGATGAACATAGCCATTCCGGCCCATATCGAGGCGATTGTTCCCTATCCTCCCGGTAAGCCGCTGGAGGAAATAGAGCGCCAGTATGGCCTGAAAAACGCCATCAAGCTGGCCTCCAACGAAAACCCCTTTGGCCCCTCCCCCAAGGCGTTACAGGCAATCCAAAACGCGATGACCGGTCTGCACCGGTACCCCGACGGCTCAGGCTATTACCTGGTTCGGGCGTTGGCCGAGCATCATCAGGTGGAACCAAACCAGATCGTGCTGGGCAACGGCTCCAACGAGGTAATTGAGTTTCTGGTGAAAGCGTATGTCAATGAGGATGATGAGGTTATCACCTCACACCCATCTTTTCTGATGTATTCCAAGTTCGTGCAGATCAAAGGTGGGGTAAACCGGGTAGTACCGCTGCGCGACATGGCCCACGATCTCGATGCCATTGCAGCTCAGGTAACCGAACGAACCCGTCTTGTGTTTATCGATAATCCCAACAACCCGACCGGTTCCGCCCTTTCCCCTGAGTTGTTTGCATCATTTCTGGATGGGCTGCCGGACACGATCATCGTTATTATTGATGAGGCCTATGCGGATTTCATGGAGGCGGCTCTGCGGGTGCCGTGTAAAGAGCTTATCTCCGACCAGCCGGGCCGCTGTGGGGTCGTCTGTCTGCGCACCTTTTCAAAGGCCTACGGGCTGGCGGGATTGCGGGCCGGATACGGGCTGATGCACGAGAGTATCGCCGCCATTCTCAACAAGGTTCGGCAACCGTTCAATGTAAACTCCTTTGCCCTTGCCGCCGCCCATGCCGCAATACATGACCGGCACTATTATAACACCGTGGTAAGCCGGATCACCGAGGCCAAAGAACAACTGATGCGGCGGGTGGAGGAATTGGGGTGCAATCCTTACCCGTCCCACACGAATTTTTTCCTGATCAATATCCACGACGATGCCGCAACCTTGTGTGAGGCGATGCTCCACTCAGGGGTAATTGTCCGGCCCATGTCCAGTTACGGTTTCACCAACTGCTTTCGCATCAGCGTCGGCACCGATACCGAAAACGAGCGGTTTCTGGAGGTGTTGTCGCATTGCCTGAAGGTGTGCGGCTATGGTTGATGGCGTCGAGGTCGTCACCATAGACGGCCCGTCCGGGGTCGGTAAATCCACCATAAGCAGGCGCCTGTCCCACCATCTGGGGTTTACCTATCTTGATACCGGGGCCATGTACCGGGCCGTGGCCTGGTATGTGAATCGTCATGGTATCGATGCCGACAATGAGGCCCAGCTCACCGATAACCTAGATAAGATTTCCATAACTCTCATTCCGGCCCACCTTCCCGGTGAGGATACCGGTGTTATCGTCAACGGCGAGCACCTTGGCGCTGAGTTGCGCACCCCGGAGATTTCCATGCTGGCCTCAAGAATTTCCGCCCTGCCGCCGGTGCGCCGCTGCTTGACCCTGATGCAGCAGGAGATGGGTAAACAGGGCAAGGTGGTGGCGGAAGGGCGCGATACCGGCACGGTGGTCTTTCCCGATGCCGCCTATAAATTCTTTTTAGATGCCAGCCCCGAGGTTCGGGCAAAGCGCCGGATTGGTCAACTTCAGGCAAATGGGGAAACAATTTCCTTTGATGAGGTGCTGGCCGCCACCATACAACGCGACCGGCAGGACAGGGAGCGCTCAATCGCGCCCTTGCGTCCGGCCGACGATGCGCTGCGTATCGACACCTCCACGGCGACCATCGATGAGGTCGTTGACCGTATGCTTGGTGTTATAGCCGCCGGCCCCACCCTCTAAAGGGGGCGACCGGCGGAGGCGGTAAGCGAGAGTTACTCGAGAACGAGGTCGGCCCGGCGGTTCTGGCTCCAGGCGAACTCGGTTTGTTCGAAAAACAGCGGGCGCTCCTCGCCGTAGCTCACGGTCCTGATCCGGCTGGGATTTATCCCCAGATTGATCAGGTAATCGCGAACGTTGATGGCCCGTTTTTCACCCAGGGCAAGGTTATATTCCATGGTGCCGCGGTCGTCGCAATTTCCTTCGATGATGAGGTTGTTGGGTACCCCGGCGAGGAAGGTGGCATTGTCAATGAGGCGGGTCTCCATGTCGGCGCGGATGGCGGCCCGGTCAAAATCAAAGTAAATGGGAAGCAGGGGGCCACTGGAGCGGCCATAGGTCTGTTTGTACTCCTCCGTCGAAGCCGCCATCGCATCCTCCACCACAAGGCTGCCCATATGTCGTGGCCCGGTGGTGGCGGAATCATCCAAGGCGCCCTCGACGGGTAGATTTGATTCATCATAGATGGAGGTGGCGGGGGGATAATCCAGGGTCGACACGCCGGACTCAAGGGCGGTGGCACTGCCCGATTGTGATTCCGGGGGAATCACGGTTTTCTTTGAACAGGCTGCTCCGAAGACGACAAGTGTAATGATGATGACGGCCGCCAGGCAGGTTTGATTGACGCGTGCACCCATGTTTGTTTCCTCCGTAATTTAGCGTTGCGGACTTTTGCGCGTCATTTTTACCATGGTTTGCACATTATGTCAGCGATCTTTGCTGACATAAATAAAAATTTGAGCCGTTGCGGCAGCGGGAATAGTTTTTTTGATGGGGTTGTCTTGTATCACAACAAAACCCGGTATGGTCGGGAGCCAGCATGAGTGGGTTACGCTTTTATGTTACTTGTGCGGTGGGGTTGGAGGAGCTTGCGGCGGGGGAGATCAGCCGGGCGGGCGGTACCGTGCAGCGCTTGAGTACCGGCCGGCTGGGGGTTACCGGCTCTCTTGAAACCGCCTACCGTCTCTGTTTGTGGTCGCGGTTTAGTTCCCGAGTGGTGTTGCGACTGGCCCGATTTGCCGCCACTAATGGCGACGAGCTCTACGAGGGAGCCCGCAAGATACGGTGGCGTGAACATATCGACCCGCGGGCAAGTTTTGCCGTGAACGCCCGCATCGATACCAACCGGGAGCTCAATCACAGCAATTATGCGGCACTGCGCATCAAGGACGCGGTGGCCGATTACTTTCGCGACCGGGTCGGTTACCGACCGTCGGTACGGGCCGTGCGACCCGATGTACAGCTTATTCTTCGGATTGCCGGCGGCTCCGCGGAAGTGGGGGTGGACCTGGCCGGCGAGAGTCTGCATCGGCGCGGCTATCGCACCGGCGCTCACGGGGCGCCGCTTAAAGAGAGTCTGGCCGCGGCAATTGTCGCCATGAGCGGCTGGCGGATGGATGAACCGCTGGTGGATCCGTTTTGCGGGTCGGCAACACTGCTGATCGAAGCGGCAATGATGGCTTGCGATACCGCGCCGGGACTGTACCGTTCATATTTCGGTCTGCTCGGCTGGGCCGGACATCGCGCTGATCTCTGGCGCTCTTTGATCAGCGAGGCTACCCAGAGAAAAAAAGATGGTGGCGCCCGCCGCCCGCCGCCGCTGCTCGGCTATGATGGTGACCCGGAGATGGTGAAAACGGCACGCCACACCCTGGCACGGGCCGGTTTTGGTAACAAGATAGAGGTGGCGGTAGGCGATTGCGCCTTCTTGCAGGTAGAGGCCGATTCCGGGCTCGTGGTATGTAACCCACCCTACGGCAACCGGATGATTGCAAAGCGGGCGGCCGGCTATCTCTATCGCGGGTTTGGTGAACGACTCAGCGAGCAATGTGATGGCTGGCGACTGGGTTTTTTTACCGGCCTGCCGGAGTGCGCCGAGTTTGTCGGGGTCAGGTGGCGGAAAAAAATTCGATTGCAAAACGGCCCCCTGTCGTGTCGCCTCTTCGTCGGTAAGATAGAGCGCCGTTCCAAGGCGCCATTTCACCCACGGTTGGCGGAGGGGTTGAGCCCTCCCGATGGTGAAACTCATAGTGCCCGCACCCTGAGGGACACGATTGCACATCGCTTTACGTGGGCCAGGTTACGGGAAATAGAGTGTTTTCGCTGTTATGACGGCGAACTCCCCGGCTACGATGTCCGCCTTGAATGGTATCGCAAGTATATGGTGGTGTCTGAGCGGGCCGACTCACAAGCATCACCCCCCGCATCCAATCCCCAGCCAATGGCGCATATGGTAAATGACGTTCGCACCCTGCTTGGCTTGAGCCGGGATCAGGTGATCCTTGCACGTCCTCGCCGTCCTGACGATAGCCGGCCGCCCAGATTGTATGAGGCTGGTGAGCAGGGTGGTATCTTTCTGCTTGATTTCGCCTCGGCGAGTTCTTTCGGCCTGCCCCTTGAACAGCGTGAGCTGCGGGCCAAAGCGGCCGCCGTTGCGGCGGGTAAAAGATGTCTGCACCTCTACAGCGGCACCGGGGTCCTTGGGGTGCTTGCCCTGCGTGGCGGAGCACACCGATGGGTCGGGGTGGAGCCCGACCCCGAGCTGCATGGCAGGGCGGAGCTCAATCGCGCCCGAAACGGCTTAAGCGAGAAGGGGCTGGAGTTGATCCAGGAAGAGTGCCTTGCCTGGCTGGGCGGCGGCCGGTCCTGTTTCGATCTGATCATTGTCGACGGGACGGCGGCTGTCTTTGATGAGAAGATGGACCATCTTATCATGGCCGCCCTTGGTCGGCTCGAAGCGGGCGGCATGGTCTGGTTCTGGGGGACGAGAGCGCCTTTTGCGGCGGCCGGCATATCCGCCACCGCCATGAGCATATCATCTTGTTCCGGGCTTGCCCCTGATGACTGCCGACCGCAGCCACTACCAGTGTTATGGCAAATCAGCACGGCACGTGAGAGCCCCTGTTAAATTCTGGGCGTGTATGGTACAATGGTGGCCGATACACAAGAATAAGCGTACATTCTTCAAGGTAGGACAGGTATGGGCACATCTGATCAAAAACCGGATACTTCGGCTAATCGGAGCATCGAGAGTTTGGTGCAAGAGTGTGATGATTTGCGCGCACAGTTGGCCGAGGCTCAGCAGCACAACCGCGACAAGACCGATTTTATCGTCAATATGGGGCATGATATCAGAACCCCGTTGCACGGAATCCTGGGGATGACCAATCTGGTACTGGAAAGTTCATTGACCGATGAACAGCGTTCATACCTGGAAATGGTCTCTTCATCAGCCGAGCGTCTCTCCGATGTGGTTGCCCAAAGCCTTGTTTTTACCAGGATCGAGGCCGGCACCCTCACCCTTAAAGATGAGACGGTGGCCCTGGCTGAAACCCTGGACTATGAGTTGTATGTGCTGCGGCTCACGGCGCAGAAAAAGAACCTCACTCTTATCTTTACGGTGAGCCGTGAGATACCTCGCCAGGTAAACACCGATATTGCCCGGTTGCTCCAGGTGATTGGACACCTGGTCAACAACGCCATTAAATTCACCACCAAAGGCTCTATCGAGGTGTTGGTTAGGGTGGTCACCAGGCAGGCCGACGGTGCCTTAGTGCTAAAATGTACGGTCACCGATACCGGCATTGGCATCGCCCAGGAAAAACTCGCCGGTATCCGGGATAAATTTCATCACAACCATACCTCCTTTGCCCGCAAATACTGGGGAGGTGGGATGGGGCTCACCGTCGCCGCTCGTATTGTCCAGTTGGCCGGCGGTGAGATCGATGTAGAGTCCACCGACGGACTGGGCGCCACCTTCTGGTTTACCTGGCCATGTCGTTCCGCCGTCCCTGAAACAATCAACCATCAACCGCCTCCGGACGACGAGGTCGAATCCGCCTGAATTTCTGATAGATGATGTTTTTTAAGCAGGTCCGCCTGCACAGCTACGGCTATGAATTGCCCGAACGGGAATTGAGTTCCGCCCAGATCGAATATTGGCTCACCCCTTTGTACGAGCGCCTTAAGTTGCCGAAAGGGCGTCTTGAACTGATGAGCGGCATCACCACCCGTCGGCTCTGGGAGCCGCCACGAAAACCGAGCCAGGCAGCCGCCGGTGCAGGTCGTAATGCACTGGCCCGGGCCGGGGTTGACCCAGGTGAAATAGAGTGTCTGATCTGCACCTCGGTGTCCAGAGATATGCTGGAGCCGGCCACCGCCTCATTTGTCCATCATGAGCTGGGACTATCCAGCCGCTGTCTGATTTACGATCTGTCAAATGCCTGTCTCGGCTTTTTGGATGGCATGCTGATGCTGGCCACCATGATCGATGCCGGTAATCTGAACAATGGGTTGATCGTGTCGGGTGAAACCGCCGAAGACCTAATCGAGTCCACCATTGCCGCCTTGCTGGCCGATCCGGAGTTGACCAGAAAAGATATCAAGCCGGCCTTTGCCTCACTCACCATCGGCTCCGGAGCGGTGGCCTGGTACCTGTGTAAGACTTCCTCTTCGACCACGTCAATGCCGCTGCTCAGTCATGGCTGCTGGCGGGCCCAGACCAACCATATCGATCTCTGTCAGGGCGACCGCTACGGTGGCTCAACCACGTTGATGGCTACCAATTCCGAGGAACTGCTGGTGCAGGGAGTGGAGACGGCGCAACTCACCTGGCACGATTTTATCGCCACCGGCGGCTGGGAACTTGATGAAATCGATCACTACTTCTGCCACCAGGTGGGCAGTGCCCATGCCCGGTTGCTGATGGAGCGCCTTGCTCTTGATCCGGCGAAAAATTTTGAAACCCTGGCTACCCTGGGCAATGTCGGTTCCGTCTCGGCGCCGCTGACCATGGCACTGGCCATGGAGCAGGAGGTGTTTCGGCCCGGTCAGAAAGCGGCGCTGCTCGGTATCGGCAGCGGCATCAATTGTCTGATGGCGGGGGTGACGTGGCCATCCTAGATCAACCAGCGGGATTTACCGACGAACAGGCTCAGGCGCTGCTGAATATGGCCCGGGGAAGTATCGGCCATCGTTTGGGTTTGACACCACCGGTGCAGCCGCCGGATGATCCGGCCATGCAGCGACATGCCGGCGTTTTCGTTACCCTGCTGCTGGCGAACAAACTTCGTGGCTGTATCGGCACCCTGGAACCGGTGGACGGCATCGCTGACGCGGTAATTCGTAACAGCGTCGCCGCCGCCTTTTCCGATCACCGCTTTGCTCCGCTGACCGCTGAAGAGTACAAACAAATCACCATCGAGCTTTCCATCCTGAGTGCGCCTCGCTCCCTATCTTACGATACCCCGGAGGAGTTGCCGGGACTGCTGCGTCCAGGGATCGACGGGGTCATCCTGGCCTTTGGTTCACGCCGGGCAACTTTTCTTCCTCAGGTCTGGCAGCAATTGCCCGACGCCGCGATGTTTCTGCGGCAATTAAGCATCAAGGCGGGGAGGGAACCCTCGGCATGGCGCTCCATGAACCCGGAGGTTTTTATCTATCAGGTCGATAAGTTGGTGGAGTCGCCATAACCAGCCAATGTGAACTTTCACGAGAGCATCATGAATAAGCTTTTACTCAACCCTGATCTGCGCGACCAATTGCGACAGCTCTACGAAGATATGGAGACCGCCTATGATGCGGTCGCCGTTTCATTGTCGCTGAGCTGCACGGGGTGTCCCGATAATTGCTGTGACTCCTATTTTCATCACCATACCTATATCGAATGGTGCTATCTCTGGGAGGGGATTGCCCATCTGCCCCCCGATCTTCAAGAACGCATCATGGCCCGGGCGCGTGCATACGAACTCAACTCCTCCCGGTTGACACCCGAGCCGGCGCCCGTCATGTGTCCGCTTAACGAGGGGGGGCGCTGCCTGCTCTATGCACATCGGCTCATGGTGTGCCGAACCCATGGGGTACCGGCGCGGCTGAGCCTGCCCAACGGGATGGTCAAGGAGTTTCCCGGCTGTTTTCGGGCCCAGGAGTTGGCGGTTGCAGTGCCCGCCGGTAGCGGCGGGGTTATGGAACGAACCTCGCTGCTGGTGAGACTGGCGGAACTTGAAAAAGCGCTGATCGGCGGCCACCGTCTGCCCCGTATTAAAATGACCATCGCCCGCATGATTGTCGGCGGTCCGCCCCGGCTGCCCTGAGTTTCGCGGAGTTGCGCGGCGGCGTTCACCATCGGTGGATTACGGCAGATCCCTGCCGGTGGAACTCATCGCCAGTTGACAGTCCCGGATGCCCCTGAGCGCCCGCAGTCGGTGAGCGAGGTCCTGGATGGAAGGCGCCGAGCCCTTGACCACCACCACCTCAAGACAATTGTTGCCGTCCATGTGGACGTGGGTGGTGGAGACCACCTGCTGGTGATGTTCATGCTGGAGCCGGGTTACCTTTTCCTGGAGCTGGTGCTGGTGATGATCATAGACCAGGGTGATCACCCCCATAACAGGGGTGTCCGATTGCCAGACCTGCTCGACAAGATCCGTCCTGATCAGATCACGGATCGCCTCGGAACGGTTTGAGTAGCGCCGTCGGCTGATCAGCGCATCAAATTCGGTCAGCAGACTATCTTCCAGAGAGACGGTAAAGCGTTTCAGCATAATGAAAATTGTTTCGAATATGTATGTATAGAAACATGTACCGTACACAATCCGTGGCCGTCAACCAAACGAAGCGAAGTATCACGATTTTTTTCTTCGCGATATAAGTCTGAAGTCTAAAGTATCATAGTTGAGCCACCTCAGAGTGACTGGGTGATTTTTTGTCGTCATGGTGTTCTTTGACAGCGTTAAAACGGTTTTATTTCACTGGATTTTCATATGTCAACTATCAACCTCGATGGTCTGCACAGCCCCATGCAGCCCATCGGCGTTATTGAATCGTGTTTTCCCGAAAAGTTCGGCGTTCCCCGACAGCCGGGACTGACCCCGTCGGCCACCGGCCGGATTATGCTGCGAGAGCCGTTTGACCGTCCGGAGATGTTTCGCGGTGTGGAAGATTTTTCTCATCTCTGGGTTGTCTTTCTCTTTCACCAGGCGGTGGCTGAAGGGTGGAAGCCGACGGTGCGCCCGCCGCGGCTCGGTGGAAAACAGAGGCGCGGTGTTTTTGCCACCAGAAGCCCGCATCGCCCCAATCACCTGGGGCTCTCCGTGGTGCGTCTGGAAGAAATGGTCTTCGATTCACCGCTCAGCTATCTGCGGATAAGCGGTATCGATATGGTGGACGGCACCCCGGTGGTCGATATAAAGCCCTATATCGCCGCCACCGATCAGCCGGCGAACAGCGTGCCGGCCCCCGGCGAGGGTGTTGCCGAGATCGTATTCAGCAGCGACGTACAAAGGTTCTGCCGCCGGTATGAAGCATCCACCGGCCGTCGCCTGCACGCCTTGATCGGCGAGGTGCTCGCCCAGGACCCACGCCCGGCCGGCCAGCGGAGCAGGGAAAAGGAGTTTGGTATGCTGCTCTGGGATGTCAATGTCAGGTGGCGCCGGCAGGCGGACGGCTACATCGTTACCAGCTGTGAGCGCGTTGATCCCCCCACTTAGCTCTCATCAAAATCCATGATCACGCAGCGCAGCCTGCCGCCGACCTTGTATTGAGCGGTGGCGATGTCGTAGTCGAGGCTGGCGCCGTCAATCTCGATATACTCGCCCACCAGCCGGGCCGGGCCGGGTGATTCGATGCGCTGTGTTTCATCGAAATAGAACAATTTATCGGAATAGAGCGTCTGCTGCTCGCTTTGCCGATTGACCACCACGTTGTCTTCCAGGGTCAGGGTACGTGATACCATATCATAATGGCCGATATCGGCAACCACGGTGATGATATCGCCCTGCTCACTGTAAATCTCGCCATCCACCGAGCGGAGGATAAAGTCGTTGGGGGTGTTGCCGGTTTGCGCGGTTTTGGCGCGAATGACCCCGGTTTTTTTGTCCGCCTTGTTCTGCATAATATGGACATTGTCCATGACGAATTCCTGGGTGGCGGCCGGGGCCGAGCTTGGGCCGCTGTCGAAGTCGCCGCGCGGCGCCAGGAAAGAGGCCACCGGCGGGCGCCACAGCGGAAAGGTGACAATCATGACAAGCGGCGCCAGCCACAGCAGATTACGGCGGGCGTTCATCAGCACCGGTACTGATCCAACAGGGAATGGTACTTGCCCTTGGCACGCACGATTATCTCGCATAGCTCGCGCACCGCTCCCATCCCGCCCTTCTGGGCGGTGACCAGGTGGCATGTTTCGCGTACCTCGGAAGCGGCGTCGGCCGGGCACGCCGCGAGCCCCACCCGCTGCAGCACGCCGAGATCGATCCAGTCGTCCCCCATATAGGCGACCTCATGCGGGGTTTTGCCGGTGGCGGCGATAATTTCCTTAAAAGTATCAACCTTGCGGCCAACCCCCTGAAACAGGTGTTCGATTCCCAGTTCAGTGGCCCGGCGTGCAACCATGGCGGAGGTGCGGGCGGTGACCAACCCCACCTCCACCCCGATGTTCCGCACCAGTCTGATGCCCATCCCGTCCCGGACATGAAAACTTTTTTCCTCGGCGCCCTGGTCGTTATAGGTGATCCGGCCGTCGGTGAGCACCCCGTCAACATCGATGAGCAAAAGTGATATCTGCTTGGCCCGTTCCTGAACCACCGGGTCCATCGAGAATGCTTCGGCCCGGCGCCGCGAGCGTTCTCGCATTGCGCTCAGCACCTCACAATCGGAAGGATGGTTGAACTCGGTCGTACTACTCATGGATTTCGGAAGAGATATCGACATCAAGGGCGGCGACACTGCGCCATAAGGGGACGATCTGGGAAAGAAAGCCATCCATCTTATCAAGCATATAGGAGTTGGCGCCGTCACACTTGGCCTGGGCCGGTTCCGGGTGGACCTCCATGAACAATCCATGCACGCCGGCGCCGATGGCGGCCCGCGTCAGCGGTGCGATAAAGTGGCGCTGGCCGCCGGAGACCGCGCCGCCGCCCGGCAGCTGGACGGAATGGGTGGCGTCGTAGATCACCGGGCAGCCAAGGGCTGCCATAATCGCCAGCGACCGCATATCCACCACCAGATTATTGTAACCAAAATTTGCTCCCCGCTCCAAAAGCATGACCGGGCTTGTCCCTGATGCACGGATTTTTTCCACGCTGTACCGCATGTCCCAGGGGGCGACAAACTGGCCTTTTTTGAGGTTGATCGGTTTGCCGGTGCGGGCGGCGGCCACCAGCAGATCGGTTTGCCGGCATAAAAAGGCGGGAATCTGCACGATGTCGAGGACCTCGGCGGCGGTTTCGGCCTGATGCGGTTCGTGGATGTCCGAGACTACGGGGATACCCAGCTCATGTTTGACCGCCGCCAGCAGCTCCAGACCTTCAGTCAGACCGGGCCCGCGAAAGGAGTTGATGGAGGTGCGATTGGCCTTGTCGAAAGATCCTTTGAATACATAGGAAATATTGTGGTGTCGGCACAGATCGCGCATGGTGCGGGCCACCGTAAAGGCCACATCTTCGGACTCCAGCACACAGGGCCCGGCCATGAGCAGCGGCGGACACCCATAGCCGATCTTAATCGGCGGCTGGCCGGGACGCGGGATGCGAACCACTGAATCGATCATCTGCTTATTTTTGCTGATAGTCAACGGCGGCGCCGATAAAGGCGCGGAAGAGGGGGTGCGGCACCATCGGCTTGGATTTTAATTCCGGGTGAAACTGGCAGCCCAGAAACCAGGGATGGCCGCCAAGCTCGACGATCTCCACCAGGTTGTTGTCCGGGGAGACGCCTGAGATAATCAGACCGGCTGCCTGCAGCGGTTCGCGGTACTCGTTGTTGAACTCGTAGCGGTGCCGATGGCGCTCGGAGATTTCACCGACCCCGTAGGCCTGCTTAGCCAGGGTGCCGTCAATCAGCGTGCACGGATAGGCGCCCAGCCGCAGGGTGCCGCCCATGTCCGAGTGTTCGTCACGAACCTGGACGATATTGTTACGATAATCAAACCACTCTTTGCACAGATAGATTACCGGATCGACGGTTGCCGGATCCATTTCGGAGGAATGAGCGGTGCTGATCCTGGCCACATTGCGGCTGAACTCCACCACCGCCAGCTGCATGCCCAGGCAGATCCCGAAAAACGGGATACCGTGCTGCCTGGCATGGGAAATTGCCTTGATCTTGCCTTCCGCGCCGCGCTTGCCGAAACCGCCGGGCACCAGAATGCCGTCGCAACCGGCCAGCAGTTCGGCGGCGTCGGCGCCTTCCAGATCCTCGGCGCTGATGTAGCGCAGGTTCACCTTGGCACGGTTGGCGATGCCGCCGTGGCCAAGGGCCTCGTGCAAGCTCTTATACGACTCGGTCAACTCCACGTACTTGCCGGTGACGGCGATGGTGACGGAATGTTTGGGATTGTTGATGGTTTTGATCAGGGATCGCCATGCCGACACATTGGGTTGTCCGGTCCAGACGTTGAGCAGTTCGAGGATTTTCGTATCGACCCCTTCCTCGTGCAGGTGCATGGGCACTTCGTAGATGTTGGCCACGTCGATGGCGGTGATCACCGCGTCCGGCGACACGGAGCAGAACAGGGCGATCTTGGCCTTAAGCTCAGCACTCAGGGGCACCTCGGTACGGCATAAGATGATGTCGGGCTGAATACCGTCGGCTCTGAGTTCCCGCACCGAATGCTGGGTGGGCTTGGTCTTTACCTCGCCGGAGGTTTTGATGTAGGGCACCAGGGTCAGATGGATAAACAGGGAGTATTCACGTCCCAGATCAACCCGAAGTTGCCGGATCGCCTCGACAAAGGGCAGCCCCTCGATATCGCCGATGGTGCCGCCGATCTCGATAATGGCGATGTCGGCGCTGCCGTCGAGCTGCAATACCGCGGCCTTGATTTCGTCGGTGATATGGGGGATGACCTGGACGGTACCGCCCAGATACTCGCCGCGCCGCTCCTTGGTGATCACCGAGTAGTAGATGCGGCCGGAGGTGTAGTTGTTTTTCTGCGCCATCACCGCGTTGGTGTAGCGCTCGTAATGGCCCATGTCCAGATCTGTCTCGGCGCCGTCGTCGGTGACATAGACCTCGCCGTGCTGAAACGGGTTCATGGTGCCCGGATCGACGTTGATATAGGGATCGAGTTTTTGAAAGGTGACGGTAAGCCCCCGGCTTTCCAGCAGAGCGCCGATGGAGGCGGCGGCCAGCCCTTTGCCGAGGGAAGAGAGAACGCCCCCGGTGATGAAAATGAACTTGGTCCGTTTGGTGTTGTGTGGTTGTGGCATGAAGTCTCTCCGCGGCGGCAGGGGTAGGCGAACGATGCGCTCTCTTATACAATGGTTTCATACTGGAATCAAGGTGTTGAAAAGCGGCCGGAGATGGCCATGCTCAGTTGCCGGTAAGGCGGTTTGTGCCTATTGTAATATATGAAACATCAACATTGATCATGGAGTAAGCCATGAAGTATTTGGGTATTATCAGTCTTGTCATGATTTTCGGCGCCATATCTGTTATTGGCGTCTCTTACGCTACGAAACAACAGGAAGATACAATGAAGCAACAAACAGCACTATTTGGCGGCGGATGCTTCTGGTGCATGGAGCCGCCCTTTGAGCAACTGGAGGGGGTAACCGATGTAGTTGCCGGCTATACCGGCGGCAGCGCCGAGGATGCCACCTACGAAAAGGTATCACGGGGCAAAACGGGACACTATGAAGCGGTACGGGTAACTTATGACCCGGAAACGGTATCGTACGACACCCTGCTCGACACCTTCTGGCGGCAAATCGATCCCACTGACGACGGCGGTCAGTTTGCCGATCGCGGCAGCCACTATAAAACCGCGATCTTCTATACCACCGAAGAACAGCGCTTAGCGGCCATGCGCTCCAAGGCAGCCCTTGATGCCTCCGGTATTTTTGAAAAGCCGGTGGTAACAGATATCGTGCCGGCGGAACCGTTTTACGTGGCTGAGGAGTATCACCAGAATTACTACCAGAAAAACGTGGTCCATTATTCGCTGTACAAAGAGGGTTCCGGGCGCAAGGGGTTCATCGAGCGGGTATGGAAAGACCAACCCATAGCAGCCGGCGGATTCGTCAAGCCCAGCGAGCAGGAACTGCGCCAGACCCTTACCGATATGCAGTTCAAGGTAACCCAGAAAGACGGCACCGAGCCACCGTTTAATAACGAATACTGGGACAACAAGCAAGAAGGGATTTACGTGGATATCGTCTCCGGCGAACCGCTCTTCAGCTCACGCGATAAGTTCGACTCGGGTACCGGCTGGCCCAGTTTCACCCAGCCCATTGAAGAGAGCCGGATAACCGAGCACGTTGATCGCACGCTCTTCATGACCCGCACCGAGGTGCGCTCGAAACAGGCCGATTCCCATCTCGGCCACGTCTTCACCGATGGCCCGCCCCCCACCAACCTGCGCTACTGCATCAACTCCGCCGCCCTGCGCTTTGTCCCGGTGGATGAGATGGAGGCCAAGGGATATGGGGAGTACCTGGAACTGTTCGCCAAGAGTGAAACCTGATAATCTTTTTTGTTGATACCGGGGCGGTTTATAAACCGCTCCGGTGGGTTTTTTACGGCGCCATCAGTTTGGTGCTCTCGTAGAAATTCGAAATTGCTTTCCTTTGCTTCTGCGCTTGCCGTAGTCACCTCAAGCTTTTTGGTGTATCACCCTCCATGGTCAACACGACTGTAATAGTGTAGTATGGCTCGTCGCGCCCGGTGGGTTTGCCGTGTTTGGGGTGCGGTTTGTCGGCGGTTACTGGGTGATATAAAATGAAGCCATTTGCAAGGGGGAATCGGGTGAGCGATTTTTTAGATATTTCCGGTAAGATTTTTCTTATATTCGGGGTGGCCAACAAGCGTTCGGTGGCCGCCGCCATTGCCCGCACCCTGATCGATCAGGGCGCCGTGGTCTATCTTTCGGTACGCTCCGAGCAGCGGGCGACTACCGCCCGCAAGCTGTTTTCCGGCAGCCCGGTGTTTGTCTGTGACGTGGAGCATGAAGAGCAGATCGTTGCGCTGAAAGCCCAGGTGGAACAAGAACTTGCCGCGACAGGTGGGGTGAAACTGGCGGGTATCGTCCATTCCATCGCCTTTGCCAATTACAGCGAAGGGGCCAAGCCGTTTCATCAGACCCTGAAGCGGGACTTTCTGCAGGCGGTGGACATCTCCTGTTATTCACTGATCAGCATTGCTGATCAGTTCGCGCCACTGTTGGCCGAAGACGCATCGGTGGTCACTATCTCCATCTCCACCACGAACATGGCGGCTGAAAATTACGGTTACATGGCGCCGGTCAAGGCGGCTCTGGAGTCGTCCTTATCCTTTCTCGCCAAAAGCTTTTCGTCTTTTTCCCGGGTGCGCTTCAACGCCGTCGCCCCGGCCCTGCTCAAGACCTCGGCCTCGGCGGGGATTCCCGGCTATGTCGAGAGCTATCTCTACGCCGAGCAGGTGATTCTTCGCAAAACCGCCATTGCCACCCAGGAGGTGGCGGATACCGCCGCATTTTTGCTCTCGCCGCGTTCCTCAGGTATAACCTGTCAGTCAATCGTGGTTGATGGCGGCATGGGGGTAAACTATTTTGACCAGCAGTTGATTGGTGCCACCCTGTCCTGAACGAATCGGCACGCGTGCCGGCATCTCAGCAAAGTTTGTTTCCACCTTACCCATCATGATCGCGCTGCATGGTGACCACCCTTTGTGGGAAGGGGATTTCTATATCCGCCTCGCCGAGCGTTTTATAGATGGAAAAATAGAGATCGGAGCGTACCGAGAGCATGGAATTGACGTCCTTGATAAAGCAGCGCAGCTCAAAATCGATGGAACTTTCTCCCAACCCCATGAAGAGCACTGAGGGTTGTGGAACGGCGAGGACCATCGGGTGCCGCGAGGCAATCTCGAGAAGCAATCGCTTCAGCTCTTCGGCGTCGGTGCCGTACGCCACCCCCACCGGTACCACCACCCGTCCGATCGTGCCGGTGAGGGTCATGTTGGTCACTACCCCGGCAATTAACTCGGCGTTGGGAATGATCACGTCGTGCCGGTCAAAGGTTAAAATCCGCGTTGAGCGCACCGATATTTTCTGGACGTAGCCCGAGTATCCGGCCACATCGATCCAGTCGCCCTCTTTTATGGGCCTTTCCACCAGCAAAATGATGCCGGACACGAAATTCGACGCGATGGTCTGCAGGCCGAAACCGATCCCGACCGAGAGGGCGCCGGCGAAAATTGCCAGACTGGAGAGGTTGAGCCCGGCCGAGGAGATGGCGATCAGCGTTGAAAAGGCGATACCGGTATAGCCAATCCCGGTAATCAGCGCATTTTGGCCACCGATGTCGAGCCGGGTGCGTGGTAAAATGGCGACTCTGAAGAGCTTTTGCAGCCAGCGGGTAATGACGAGACCAATGGTGAACACCACCGCCAGCAGAAAGATTACATCCAAGGATAAGCGCACCTCACCGATCGACAAACCTTCGTTTAACGCATGCCAGATATCCACCAGGGTTGTCCAGCGCATCCCCCAATTCAAGGCCATAAGTGGCAGGACGGCGACCCCGATAAAAAAGGCGACGAAAATTGGTAGCAGGGTTGGCGAGGTATCCTGGATGGCACCGCCACGATTGAACAATGGCTCCAGCAACGTTGTGAGGATCTCGAAAATAAAAAAGCACAACCCCAATAGGGCAACGGTGGCCAGCATGGGCCCGAGAATCTCGCTGGCAAGCAGGGAAAATCCGAGAATAATCAGGAGCGTCGAAAGAATCGCCGCTACCCTGAGCGCCCATCCAAATACCAGCAACAGGGGGCCATGGATGGCGGCCTCGGCGTCGGTGATCTCGGCTGCCCGGCTCCTTATGTTGTCACGGGCGCGCGTAAAGACGATTGACAGTCGCCACAGTACAAAGCTACCGAGCAGAATAATGGGAAAGGTCAATACCGCTTTGGCGGCACCGCTAAACTGGTAGCCCGCCTCGATGAGTCCCCAGGCGGTAAGCAGTGACAGGGTGAGGCCTAGCAGGAACATGAGCCGGTAGCCGACTCTGGCCTGTTGTTCGTCTACCCGGATGATGCGGATTTCCTCTTGCCCGGGGGCAAACAGCGACTGGCCGAGCCAGTGACCGACGGCAAAGAAAATGGCCACCAGCGGCAACAGTGAAAACGATTTCTTCAACCCCACGAAATCGAGCTGAAGCAGGTAAAAACCGCCGATGAACAGGCCGGCGCTTAGAATAGGCAAAGCGAGCTGCGTGCAGTTGATGGCAATAGCCGGCCAGTTGATGGTCTCGCCCTCCTGAGCGGCCCGGTAACGCGGGATGAGACGGCGCATGACTTGGCTGCGGAACAAGGTCACGGTGACAATACCCAGGAAAAAAAGAAACAGTGAAAGCGGCAGTCGGTTTTTCAATGCTTCCCTGGCATAGGGTTTGGCAAAAACCGTTTGCAGTGATTCTTTTTCCAGCCGCAAACCATCCATGAGTTCGGAAAAAGCGGGCTTCCAGTGAGTGATATTGAGTGGTGAGGGATCGCGAGCGATCAACGACCTGGCCATTTTCTGTCGAATGGAGTTGTCAAGTTCGGTGATCAGCACACCGGACTGCAGGACGATTTCTTCGGCCTGAACCAACGGTTCATTGGCCGCGGCGATTTCTTCCTGGAGTTCCAGCCGGCGGGTAGCCATCTGTTCGGATTCGACCGCGCCATCGGCGGGGACCGGGCCGAGGGCCTCAAGCTGGGCAGTGAGGGTGCGTAGCGGGATACTGCGATTGTCGACAATCGCCTGCGCCTTCTGACGCTGGTCGACAAGTCTTTGGCGTATCGTTTCCAGCTCTTTGACGGTGGTCTCCGGTTGCTCAAGCAGCACCTCCGCCTGCATGATATTGGTGTTCCAGATAAGAAACTCTCCGGTATCAGATGCCGTGCTCGCCAGTGGCCACAGCAGCAGACAGAAAAACCAGGCAAGCAGCCACACGGGTTTTAATAGGGGTGGTATCGTAGAGTTCATAATTTCTCTTTAGGTAAGTTTATCGTCAAACTCGGGTAGTTGTCTCTACAGGCGTAGCGATATGGGTGGTAAAACCTCTGATATGGGAAGTTTCTGGGATGGAGTAAAACGGATTTATTCAAAAAGATCGCCAGTAATGAGGACACCTCTTCTCATCATCTCGCATGTAAAACAGCAGTGTCTTTCGTGTTCATCGTGATGCGACCGGACCTTTTTTCATAGTAGGCGGGCGCTTTCGAGGTTATGGACATAATTATCCCCCGCGAACATCGTCATGTCTCTTGTTGTGAACCCATCGTTTCCCGTCACCTGATCTCTATCGTAACCTGCCCCGTCAATCCATGACGGTCCAGTTCATCCCTGCCATTTTCTCAAATCGACCAGCAGATAGCCTTCCGAGTCGACTATTGTAACCGGGATGGCAAATAGCGAGCCGGGCAACACCATGGCTGCCTCGGCCGCTGTCGAGGTAATGAGGAGCTGCCGCCTCATCATTAGCGAGAGTGCAGCCTTTTTATGGTGTTTCATGAGAGTTCCCGACCTATTGCTCTGCACACAGCAGATCTGTGGTGCATTTGCTCGTTAACAGCAGCTCCGTGAGCACTGTTTTGTTGAAATCAGCGGTGAAATCGTCGCGCGCCGCTGCGGTTATGGTAATCTGCCCTCTGGTTCCTTTGCTCAGCCAGCCACTATTAACCTTTTATCAACCTTTCTTCTGACCGTTTCCCGTGGGATACCGGTTGCTTCGCTGATCGAGAAGGCATTTGTCGACTCTTGAAGTTTCAACCGATCCTCTCCCGTGGGAATATCGCTTCGGGTTTTCAGGCACCCATCTTCCTGGTAGTAGAATGCGCGTATGTTGTGATGGGCGATTTCACCGAGGATGATGGGCATGAGAAGGTCGCCTTCAAATTTATGGTAAAGCCGGAGAAGATGACGGAGCATATGCTGTCCCATCAAAACGGCAATCGTTGATTTGTGCGTTTCATAATGCTCCAGTTCAAAGAGCGTATCCGGGTTTATTGCTTCGTGATCATGGCCACTGCCTGAAACACTTTTCTCATTCGTCATCATGATCTATGGTTGTGACGGGTAAGCATCTTGGCGGAAAAGGATTACCAACTATCAAGGATTTATGAATCATGCACAAGCAGCAGACTGCCCATTTTGGGCACTGAGGGGGGTGCGGCCTCACTTTTGATGGAATTTCTTGATGAGGGTATGGTACGATGGCGCACATTTAAAAAATTTGGTGTCGTACAAACTCGCTCAGTCTTGCCGCGGGCTCGTTATGACTTCTTGATCTCCACCGTATCTAAGCGTGCGGGGTAAAAACAACCACCACTTTTGGCAATGCGCCTTATGGCGAGCCATCGTCGATGGTAAGCATGATTGTCCATACGAACACAAACCAAGACCAGTCGTGTCTGTGCGGGTTGTGCGTTGAGTCCTGCCCTGTATGGTCTGAGCTCTGGTTGATATAGCTTGCTTTCTAGACGAAACGCGACAGAATTCCGGGTCAGTAAACGATAACTCCCATGAAATGTGAAAACTTCCTGATATCGTCTGTGCGGCACGGCGTGGTGGTACTGCTTTTTGCCCTTGCTTTTGCTGGGATAGCGGTCGAGGCTTTCGCCCTGTTACCTGAAGCGGCCGCGAACACGGCTGATCAGAACAATGAGGCGCAGGCGGAACCGGTTGCGGTGGATCGTGATGTGGCCAGGCTCATCCCGAAAATCACCGAATTGGGGAAACATCGTCTGGACATGCTCAGCCAGCTGGCCCCGCTGATAGAGATTGAACCGCTGCAGGATAAACTGTTGGAGCTCTCGGAGATGCGCAACGGGCTGATCGAGACGTTTTACCGGGTGAAGGTCGACCCGCAGAGCAATATCGAACAGATATCCGAAGTGCAGGTGCAGGTCAACCGGGTGGAAACGGACGCCGAAACGCTTGTCAGGGAGGTAAGCGAGTATATCTCCCGAATTGATCAATGGATCGATTTATGGGACAAGGAAGCGGCCGATGTGCCGCTGTGGCGCGAAGGGCTCGGTCCGGCCGGCGAGCTCGCGGCGGTACTGGCTCAGATCGACCGGCTCGACACCCTGATCCAATCAGCTCAGCGTGAGGTGGACGACTACCTCGGCCCGCTGTTGTCCCTCCAGCAGGAGGCCGGTGCGCTGGAGATGTCGGTTCATGAACTGAAGACGACGGTCGATGCACTATTTCAGACTAATGTCCGTGATCGTACCGGCGTATCATTCATGTTTTCGGTTGATTTTCTCGATCAATTCAATCCGAGCCTGTGGAGAAAGGCTCGCGAAGGGGCAGGGCGGCTGTTAAACCCTGATTTCAGTGTATGGATCGGCAATGAACTGCAGATTGGCGCGGCACTGTTGATTTTTACTTTGTTGACGGTGGTGTTGTGGCTGTTCAGAGACACGCTGCAGAAAAGGGTTTCACTTCGGTTCCTCGCCCGGCGGCCGGTGGACGTGGCGCTTTTCCTGTGCCTGAGCTTTTTTCTGTTTACCACCGAGGACCTGGGCCGCTTCTGGTTGTCACTGCTCTGGGCCGTTGCCCTGTTCTGTTTTTTTCGAATCGGCTGCCTGCTGATCAATACGTCGCGCCAGCGCCGTATTCTGATCTTTCTCGTGACCCTTCTCATCGCGGCTGACCTGATTGTCATGCTTTCCCTGCCACAGGCGCTGACGCGCGTCTATGTGTTCGTGCTCTGCCTGATTGTCGTGAGCCTGCTCGCCGTATTGACTCAGCAATCGGTGCGCCGCCTTGGCCGGGCTGACTGGATCGTCTGGTTCGGCCGTATGGGGATGGCGGTTTTCGCTGTCATCATTCTGGGTGAGCTGGTCGGGCTGGCGCAATTTTCCATGTATCTGTTTTTTGCATCGATCAGATCGGTCTTTGCCCTGCTCTATGTATGGGTGATGTATCGGGTTTTGACGGGGGTGGTCGAAGCCCTGCTGATTTCTGTCCCCATACCTATTGTAGGCGAACAGGCAGAGCCGGTGACGCGCTCCCTGCGGCCGCTCGTGTTCGTACTCGCTGGGTTTTACACCCTGGTATTCCTGTTGGTTGACTGGCGAATTTTCAGCGCCCCCCGCGAGGCCATGGAGGTGCTTGCCAATCTGAGCGTCGGCGTCGGCGGCCTGACGATTACTCTTGGTTTGGTGGTTGCCGCGTTGTTCACCTTGTATGGCGCCTACTGGATTTCAAAGATGATCGAATTTGTCCTGCTCCAGTCGGTACTGCCCCAGCGCGGAATCGACAGAGGTATACAGCTGTCCATCACACGTTTGGTGCACTACGCGTTTATGCTGGTGGGTTTGCTGCTGGCGTTGGGGGCCCTTGGATTCAATATGACCAATTTGACGATCCTTGGCGGTGCCCTCGGGGTCGGCATCGGGTTTGGTCTGCAGGCTATTGTCAACAACTTCGTCAGTGGGCTGATCCTGTTGTTTGAGCGGCCGGTCAAAGTGGGTGACACCATACAGATAGGCGAGGAGATCGGCGAGGTCAAGGAGCTTGGTCTACGGGCCACCGTTGTACAGACGTTCGACCTTGCCGAGATGGTCATCCCCAATGGTGATCTGGTCACCGGGATGGTGACGAACTGGACGCTGCAGGCACGCCGGGTCCGGGTGCGGGTACCGGTTGGCGTGGCGTATGGATCAGATGTGGAGCAGGTGCTTGAAATTCTTCAGAAATGCGGGCAGGAACACCCTGCTGTCCTTGACGACCCCAAACCTCTGACGCTTTTTCTGGGCTTTGGCGCCAGCTCTCTTGATTTTGAACTGCGCGTCTTCATCGCCGATATGTCTGAACGGGTAGGGGTGCGCAGCGAGCTGAACTGCTCCATAAATGCGGCCTTTGCCGAGGCTGGTATTGAAATACCATTTCCGCAGAACGATCTGCATGTCAGAAGTATAGATTCGGAGCTGCTCACCAGATTGGGTGGCGTGCACAGCAATGAAAATCCCGGAGTGTCCCGTTGAGCGGGATATTGTTACGACCCAATCAGATATTGATGGGGGTTTCGGCGGTAATGATAAAACCCCGGGGCGTCCCCTGACAGGCTTTGCTCGACCCGTCCTGAAAATCGATACGAATCTGCTTGCAGTAGCTGAGCAGCGACGAGTCAACCACAAGCTCGATGGTGTCGAAGGCAAAGCGTTCGTCCGTTTCGTCCGGATCGTCCAGCATCAGACCGATACCTGATCCCTCGGCCCCGCCTCCCATAACCGCCAGGCGAATGGCTGAGCCGGCGCTGGGCTGGGCGGCGAGCATGGCGGCAAGATGAGGTCGAGCGGCGGCGGAAACAACCAGCCGCTGGTCACTGTCGTGTTCACTCATGTTCAGAGCCCTTGCCTTCGTCTTTCAGGATTCCACGGCCGATTATAACAGGGCCAGCAGGACGCCGGCCGCCACCGCCGAGCCGATCACTCCCGACACATTGGCGCCCATGGCGTGCATGATCAAATGATTTTGCGGATTGGCCTCCAGGCCAACCTTGTTCACCACCCGGGCCGCCATCGGTACCGCGGAGACCCCGGCCGCGCCGATGAGCGGATTGACCGGGGTCTTGGAAAGCTTGTTCATCAGTTTTGCCATCAATACCCCGCCGGCGGTGCCGATGGCGAACGCCACCATGCCCAGAACCAGGATACCGATGGTTTCCATGTTGAGGAACTTGTCGGCCGAGAGCTTGGAGCCCACCCCTAGTCCGAGAAAGATGGTCACCGTATACATCAGGGCGCCTTTGATGTTTTCGGAAAGCCGATCAATCACCCCGCACTCCTTGGCCAGGTTGCCCAGCATGAACATCCCGATCAAGGGCGCCGCGGTGGGCAGCAGAAAGGCGCAGATGCCAAGCACCAAAAGCGGTAGAATCATCTTTTCCAGCCGGGACACGTGTCTGAGCTGCACCATGGCGATTTTCCGTTCCTCGGGGGTGGTGAGCAGTTTCATGATCGGCGGTTGAATGATCGGTACCAGCGCCATGTAGGAATAGGCGGCGATGGCAATGGATCCCAGCAGCCGCGGTGAGAGCTGGCTGGATAAAAAGATGGCGGTGGGCCCGTCGGCGCCGCCGATAATACCGATGGAGGCGGCATCACGCAGGGAAAAACCGATACCGGGAACGAGATCGGAGAGAATCAGCGCTCCCAGAAGGGTGACGAAAATGCCGATCTGGGCGGCGCCGCCCAGCAGAATGGTCTTGGGGTTGGCGATCATCGGGCCGAAATCGGTTAAGGCGCCCACTCCCATGAAGATCAGCAGTGGAAAAATGCCGGTGAGGATGCCCACCTCATAGATGTAAAAGAGAATGCCGCCCGGCTCGGCGATACCGGCCAGCGGGATGTTGGCGAGAATCGCGCCGTAGCCGATGGGAATCAGCAGCAGCGGTTCAAACTTTTTAAAAATGCCCAGATAGAGCAGGCCGAGGCCGACGCAGATCATCAGCACCCGGCCGATGCCCACCGTCCAGTCCTTGTTGAACTGGCCGTCGATCACCCCGTACAGGCCGGTGGTCTGGAAGAGGTTTTTCACCAGTTGCCCGATACTTGGCAGTTCGCGGCTGGTCAGTGCGGCGGGCTGTTCGGCGATGATGGTGGCCGGTATGATAACCCCGATCACCTGATCCCGTGCAATCGGTTCATATGGCGCGACCTCGATGCTCTGTACCTCTCCCGCGACCCCCGCCTTAAGCTCGACGGTGACCCCGCTCTTACTCTTGAGGATGGCGAGGATGTCGCCGCTGAAGACGGTGTCGCCGGCGCCGACATCGAGGCGGACGATTTTGCCGTCCATCGGCGCGGTAATGGAAACTTCCTCCGTCGCCACGGCGCCTTTAGCGCCAAGCAAAAAGAGCAGACAGAAGGTTGCCAGGGCTGCCAGCACCGACAGGTTTCGGCGTTCTGAAAAGACCGGGCTATGTGGTAAGGTGGGCACGATTAGCACCTCGATAAATTAGGCGATGGTAAAGAGCTGGTCACCGGTCTGCACGGTGTCGCCGGCGGTGACATGCACCGCCGAGACCGTGCCGTCGCATGGTGATTTCACCTCCGACTCCATCTTCATGGCCTCGAGAACCAGCAGCGGCTCATCCTTTTTCACCTCATCTCCGTTCTGAACCAGGATTTTTACCACGTTGCCCGGGGTGGGCGCCTCCACCTCGGTGCCCCCGGTCGCCGGCGGCGGGGTCGCGGCAGCCGGCGCCGTGGCGGGAGCGGCGGCAATGGCGCCGCCTTCGTTTACGGTAACGTCGTAAATCCGGTTATTCACGGTGATGGAGTAGGAGCGCGGTCCGGCCGGGGCCGGGGCCGGGGCTGCCGCCGTCTTGGCCGGGGCCGGGGCCGGTTTTTCTACTTCATCAGATTTCTTGCGGACATTTACCTTGGCGTTGCCCAGCAGATAGTCCAGCCCTTTTTGTTCGCAGCTGGCGATGATGAAGATATTTTCATCGTTGACCGGCAGATTGTTTTCCTCGAGTACCTTGGTGGCCTTGGGAATGCCGGGCTCCAGGATATCCAGCGGATCGTCGGTAAATACCGGCTTTTCCAGCTGTTCGGAGGCGAGTTTGACAATCTCCGGATCGGGCGGCACCGGGGTGCGGCCGAAATAACCCAGCACCATGTTGCCATAATTTGGATTGATCACCTTCCACTTGCCCTGGGTGACGTTGAGATACGCCTGTTGAAAGTAGAATTGTGATACCGGGGTAACCGAGGAGCCGAAACCGCCCAGCCGCACCACCTCGGCCATCTCTTTGATGACCTCCGGATAGAAATGCAGGGTGTTAGTGTCGCGCATCATCATCGTGTTGGCGGTGAGCGCCCCGCCGGGCATGGGTGAGAGGGTGATGGTGGGAGACACCATCTTGGCCTCGGGCGGGAAGAAGTAATCGCTCATGGCCTCCTCGAAGGCCTCTTCGGCGGCCAGGATCTTTTCGTAATCGAGATCCAGGGTGAAGTCGGTGCCTTTGAGCACATGCATCATCGATAAGATGTCGGGCTGACAGGTGCCACCGCAGACCGGGCTCTTGGCTAGATCGATGCCGTCGGCGCCGCCCTCGATGGCGGCGAGGTTCTGCGAGATAGCGATGCCGGCGGTGTCATGGGTATGAAACCACAGGGTGGTGTTTTCAGGGACCATCGTCCGGGCGCCTTTCAGGGTATCGTAAATCTTGCGCGGGTTGGCGGTGCCGGTGGCGTCCTTGAAGCAGATGGAATGAAAAGGAATGTCCGAATCAAGAATCTTTTGCAGCCGATCCAGATAGAATTCGGCGGTATGTGATCCGCTGCAGCCGGGCGGCAGATCCATTACGGTAACAACGATCTGGTGATGCAGGCCGTGATGGGCGATGCGCTCGCCGGAATATTCCAGGTTGCGTATATCGTTTAAGGCATCGAAGTTGCGGATGGTGGTGATGCCGTGCTTCTTGAACATCTTAGCATGCAGATCGATAATGTCGCGGGGCTGTTGGCTTAAGGCCACCACGTTGATGCCGCGGGCCAGGGTCTGCAGATTGGCATCAGGACCCACCTCCGCCCGGAACCGATCCATCATGTCGAAGGCCGATTCACCGCAATAGAAGAAGAGGCTCTGAAAACGGGCGCCGCCGCCGGCCTCCATGTGCGTGATGCCGGCATCAACAGATGCCTGCAGGGCGGGGAGGAAATCGTCCGTGAGCACGCGTGCGCCGAAGACGGACTGAAACCCATCCCGAAAGGATGTATCCATGAATTTGATGACCTTTTTACCCACTTTTCTCCCCTCGTCTTTTTTGTTATTCAAAAACAGGTCTCATAAAGCTTCTTTCAAAACTAACGATACAGCTTGTCTTTTCAGCATGTTCCCACGCCGCTATACAGTCTCCGTCGGTTTTAATTTTGTTCCGGTAAGTCTCATATTCGGCTAAACTTGGAAAACTGAAAAGCGCATATGCTCTGTTGTTGGCACCTTCATGAGGCAGAAAATACCCATGATGGGTGCCGCCAAATTTAGTAACCAGCGGTATCCACAACCTGGCGTAGGTTTCAAATTCCTCGACTTTATAAGGGTCGATAAGGTAGTTCAGGTAGCACGTAATCATATGGGAACCTTGCAAAGTGGCCTGTTGGCTCAACCTCATCGTTGCTTCAAAAATTCTATCCTCTAAATATCAGTCATATGCCTATGGTAACATGTTCCTCGCGCCTTGATTTTGAATCAACATTCTCATTTTTCAGGATCCCTATCTCTGTGACGCTCAAAACTCACCCCCGGCTAACGCCGTGCGGCAGTCATGTCCGCCTCAAATGCCGCCACCGCCGCGGCAATCACCACAATATCCGCGTCGTCACCGGCAAGCGCCTGCTCCCGCTGTAATTTCTCACGGCGCCGGCGGGCACTTTTCTCATCACTGATGGCCTGCATTTCCCGGGCGGTAACGTGCCGGGTCAGATGGGCGATCAGCTGGATAAGAAGAATCATAAGGATGAGAAAGAGCAGAACGGTTGTCATGCCGACAACCATCAGTTTGATTCCTTCAACGATCATGGTCCCATTCCCCCGCTCAGTCTTATTCCTCGTACACGGCGTATTCGGTCTCGCTGCCGAGAAGCAGGTCGATCTCGCTCTGGATGGACTTGCGTTGCTCATTGCTCAGCCAGTTCTCCCAGTCCTCCACCGAACGCCAGGTGGAAATCACCATACTCTCATCGGGCTCATCGATGCGGCGCAGGGTCTCGCCATAGATATAGCCCGGCTGATTCAGGGTCAGGCTGCGCAGCCTTTTGAGCAGTTTAGTGAGTTCGATGATGTTCTTGTCCACTCCCTTTCTGCGGATCAATATTTTGACCGCCATGATGAACCCTCCCTGGTTCTTGCCTGTTATAGTCTCGTTGCGTGACGGCGCCGACATCTTCACTATGGTGAAAAACGGGTCGACATGGTAAGCGTGGCGGTACCGTCATACATCTTTCACAATCTCGCAGACTATCGAGAGACGGTGGTTTTGTAAAGCTAAATCACCATTGTTTTGACTGATTAAAAGATGAGCAGGGACAGCAATTTCTACACAATACCGGAGCAGGTTTCACCTGACGGATAAGGTGGTTGGGTGGTACCATCTGACTTCAACGTTTACCAAAGAACGGACGCCGATGAGCAGTGGTGAAAATCTGATTCAGTTTATCAAATACGGTATCGCCGGCGGGGTGGCGACGCTCACCCACATCCTCATCTTCCACCTTTGTGCATGGCGGTTGTTTCCCGCCCTGCAGGCGGACGACCACCTGGTTCGCCTCTGTCACCTTTCGCCGCGGCCGGTCAGCGAGGATGAGCGGGCCCGCAATTCGATGATCAGCAACCTCATCGCCTTTGTTTTTGCCAACATGGTGGCGTATATCAGCAACGTATTATGGGTGTTCACCCCCGGGCGCCATCATATTATCGTGGAAATCGCCCTTTTTTATGCGGTATCCGGTATCAGTGTGGCGCTGGGTACGGGGTTTATGGGGCTCTTGATCAAACGGTTCGGCATGCTCACCACCTATGCCTTCGGCGCCAATATCGTAGCGGCCGTGCTGATCAATTACGCCATGCGCAAGTTTTTTATATTTCAGGGATAACCGCAATGCCGGGACGGCCATGCGCCCCGGCAACAAAGATCTGAACGTGTAACGCTGGCGCTACTGGTTAGCGAGCAGCTCCGCCATTTCCACCAGCCGGATAAATTCCGCCCGGTAGCCCTGTTCATCCACGCCTTTTGCTCCTTTAGCCAGGCTCAGGCAGGCGTTCCAGTCAAAGTCGCCCCCCTGGGAGGACTCTCGAAGCAGCGCCGCGAAACCGGCCACGGCGACGGCGAAACGAAAATCATCACTGGTGTCACCAGGTTCAAAAGGGCGATCGGCCACGGCCACGCTCATCTGCGTTGACCGTGCCTGTCCCCGCGGCTTGTAGCGCATCTTGACGGTCGCCAGCTCGCCGCCGTGAGCATCTTCGGCTGGAGCAACACGCTGATAGGTCAGCTCATCCACAGCCGGAATCGCCTTATGGCTGGCCGGAATCAATTCATAGAGCGCGGTTACCTGGTGCCCTGCTCCCACCTCGCCCGCGTCTTTGGCGTCATCGCGGAAATCCTCGTCGGCCAGGGCCCGGTTTTCATAGCCGATCAGGCGATAGGCACCGACCGTGGCGGGATTAAACTCCACTTGAATTTTCACGTCCCTGGCCACCGTGAACAGGGTGCCGCCGATCTCCTTGACCAGCACTTTTTTGGCTTCGAGCAATGAGTCGATATAGGCGTAGTTGCCATTGCCCGAATTGGCCAGAACTTCCATGGTGTCGTCGTGATAGTTGCCCATGCCAAACCCAAGCACGCTCAGATAGACTCCGGAATCACGTTTTTCCTCAATGAGTTTTTGCAGCTCGCCGCGGCTGGTGACACCCACGTTGAAGTCACCGTCGGAAGCCAGGATGACCCGGTTGTTGCCGCCCGGCATAAAGCTTTGCCCGGCAAGTTCATAGGCGGTGACAATGCCGCTGGAACCGTGGGTGGAACCGCCGCTTTCAAGATTGTCGATGGCGGCTGCGATGACGTCTTGCTCAGCGCCAGTGGTTGGACGCAGGACAACCCGGTCGGAACCGGCATAGACCACCATGGCGACCCGGTCAACCGGACGGAGCTGTTTGGTGAGCAGTGTGAGGGACTGCTTGAGCAGGGGCAGTTTGTTTGCATCGCTCATGGAGCCCGAGACGTCGATCAAAAATACCAGATTCGAGGGTGGCGCCTGCACCATGTCAAGCGCTCTGGTGGCCAGTCCGATGCGCAGCAGCCGGTAATCGGGGTGGAACGGACTTGGCCCCACTTCGGCGGCGATGGTGAATGGATCGTTACCCGTTGGCGTGGGATAGTCGTAGGTAAAATAATTGATCATCTCCTCGGAGCGGATGGAGCCGACCGGCGGCAGGCTGCCGCCGTTGATGAAGCGCCGCATGGTGGCGTACGAGGCGGTGTCGACATCGATGGAGAAGGTAGAGAGCGGGTCATTGGCGACGGTGATGAAACGGTTTTCCTCCAGACTATTGTAGGATTCACGATTGTATTGGGGGGGCGGGCCGTGCGCCTGCTCTTTATCAATGGCAGGCAAGGCGACACGCGATGCACCTGTGCCGGCAGGGGCAGGTGCCATGGATAGTGAGTGTCTATCCAGTTCTTGTTTGCTCATGTGACGTGGAGCGCCCGAAAGCGTATCGGTCATTACCATTTCTTCTCTTATCGTCGAGGACGGTTGGGTCACGATAAGTCGACTTGATTTCTCATGTTGGTTCTCTATATCTCTTTGTATTGGTTCAGGCAGATTTTCTCCGCTGTCCCGGTCAACCGGGATGGGCGAAATGGAGGGGGTAGCTTCTCCAGAGCCAACGGTGGTGGATGTATCGACGTGCTGCGTCGATGGATCCTGCTGTTTTGTTCCAACCGGTGGTTGCTCCGAGCAGACGCCAATCAGTAACAGTGGTATAACGGCCGCCAACAAATGGTATTTTTTCATCATCATCACCTTTTGGTTCTTGTTTACATTCGGGTAGAATACCAGCCATCTGGTGTTATCTCTGAAGACGGCACGGCGTGCTGAAGGTGTCGGGGGCGTTACATTTTTTTATGGCGGCTGCCTCTTTCTACACCTGCAAGAAAAGCGTAACAGGTGAGCGGCAGATGGTTATCCATGGCTGACCCACAACAACGACAAGAGCTCGCAAAAGACCCGCGCAGCTGGGTGATGGGGCAGTGGCAGACCATCAATCAGCTTGCCGGGCGCCGCTTTGGCCGTGAATCTCTGGCCGAAGAGGCGGCCCTGTATGTCCTTGACCAGTTGGCCGCTGAAGATTGGCGGCGGTTGCGCGAGTACCGGGGGCAAGCCTCATTGCCGGGCTATTTTCGCGCGGTGGTGTATCGGCTGTTGGAAGATTTCGCCCGGCGCCGCTTTGGCCGCAGGCAAGTCCCAGGATGGCTGGCGCGACTGGGCGGAGCATGGCTGACCCTGTTTCGACTGCTGTGCTGGGAGCGCTTTTCCTTCCCCGAGGCCATCGCCCTGGCCGCAACCCGTAGGCCGCGGGTGGAACAGAAGCGCCTGGAGCGCATGGCTGAGCATATCCTGGCCGAGGTTGTCCATTGTGGATCCCATCAGGAAGAAATCAGTGTTGATTCAGAGGAAATGGAGGCGATGGCCGCTACCGGTGCATGTCCGAATGAGCAGGCGGAAAAACGGCAACGCGAAGATATGCTCCAGGCCCTTTTCGTTGAGCTGGTCGGCGCGGCGGACGAAAAGACGAAAACTGATTTCCGATTGGCCGCTGACGCGCTGAGCGGGCTTCAACTCAGCGGTGAGGAGCGCCTGCTCCTGCAACTCTGCTATCGGGACGGCCATTCGGTTACCACCGCCGGTACCATGCTGGGGCTTAACCGGTTTCAGGCCCACGGCCGGCTGCGGCGGGTTTTGGCAAGAATCCGTGGGGTGTTGAGTGAGTCCGGATACGGAGAAGAATTACAGAGGTTTTTACACAATGAGCCGACACGATGAACACGCTGATCCGTCATTTTCAATAAGAAACATGGGAGCATATGGCAGCAACGAATAACACCGAAAAGAGGCGGGTGGATGAGCAGTTGGCGCGGCTGGCGCTGGCCTCCGGCTCGTCCGAAAGTGCTAAAACCTGCCCGGATATCGACACCTTGTCGACCCTGATTGAAGATCCGGGGCGGTGCCGGGATCGGGACACGATTCTCGCCCACCTGGCCGGATGCGAGGCGTGCTATCAGCAATGGGTTGATCTGAGCAAGGCGTACGCCAAAGAAACGGTGCACACCAAGCGGCGCACCATTATCAAAATGATTGTCCGCCCCCGCTACCTGGCCGCCGCGGGTTCTGCCCTGGCGGTGGCCGCCTCGGTGCTGCTCTACCTGGGCATCCCCAGTGAGCAGTTGCGCCGGGCGACGGTGAGGCAAGAGCTGGACGGCCAGGGCACCTACCACGATTCTCCGGCTGAGACTATGGGTGGAGAGCTGACCGAGAGTGAATCGGATGCAGGGCAACCGGATAGAGCGTGGCGTGTCTACTCCGGACGTGAAGATCCCATGGATGAGGCGGAGCCGGCGAAACGCTCACCAGATGATGGGGTTCCCGCGCCGGTGGGTAAAGCGCCCGGCGACCAGGTGTTGCGGCAACGGCAAGCGCCATCAGAGAGCACTCAGGCGGCGGTGGAGAAACCGCAAGGTCCGGTATCGCCGCCTCGGCAACCCGTGAGCGAACAGTTGGAATTCGCCGATCGTGGTGCAGTTCAAAGCAAAGAGCTTTCCGTAGTAAATGATGAAAAACAATCCCTGCTGAATGAGACAGCTTCAACTGCTTCAGCCGGTGTGGGTAAGGAGGAGGACAAGGAAAAAAGCATGGCTGTGCCACGCAGTTCGGCAACGACGATGGGGGATTCGGCCGAAGATACCTTTCATACCCAAGGCGGGGTTGATAGTGAGTTGGGAGCGTCTCTGAACGAGCCCGCCGGAAGGGGGGCAGCGGTTCCGGCACCGGTTGTCATGGAACCGGAAGCGACACGCTCCGCCCCGGCGCCGATGCTTCATGGCTCAACGGACAGCAGCCGCCTGAAAGAAGAACAGGCTGAGTTTAACTCAACCTCTTCGCCGAACATGTCGGCTCTTGCAATAGCGGAAGAAGTGGCGCCGGTGGCCGGGGAGTACCATGCATACCCCCAGTTTATTGATCATCTGCGACTGCTCTGCACGCAGGAGGTCCCACCAACTGACGACGAACTGGAGGCCATACGCGAAAAGGCAGCTCTGCTTGCGGCCGAGACTACCACGTCGGCGGCGGATCGCGACCATCTGCAAGCGCTTATCGAGGTGCTCGGTAAAGATGAAACAGAGCCGCAAGGTTTTGCCCTTCTGTGCGGTCGGCTAAGCGATAGTGGAGAGGGAAAATGACAGCGCCCATGATACGAGACATTGCCCTGCGCGACCGGGTCATCGTCGCCCTTGATTACCGCGATCCCAGCCAGGCGAGGGCTTTGGTGAAGCAATGCGAATCGCACATCGGTTTTTATAAGGTGGGGCTGGAGCTCTTTATGGCCGACTGGTTCTATACCGTTGACTGGCTGATCGAGCGCGGTCATCAGGTGATGCTCGATCTGAAATATCACGATATACCCAATACGGTGGCCGGCGCGGTGACGCAGGCGGCTCGTCATCGGATTCGTTTTTGCACCGTCCATGCCCGCGATACCCTGATCGGCGCCGCGGTTCAGGCATCGAGCAACACTGAAATACTGGCGGTCACGGTACTGACCAGCGTTGCCGCCACCAGTGACAATGTTGAAGAGAAGGTGCTTGCCCGGGCACGGCGGGCCCTGGCCGAGGGTGGTGCGGGAATTGTCTGTTCGGGGCATGAAATCAGCCGCATTCGCACTGAACTTGGCGATCAACCGATAATCGTCACACCCGGTATCCGTCCTTTTGGCTGCGGCGGTGCCGATGATCAGCGACGGGTGGTCACGGCCGGTGCGGCGGTGGCGGCCGGCGCCGACCATCTGGTGGTAGGACGTCCCCTCACCAAGGCCGTCGATCCCCTGGCAGTGATTGAGGTGATGCAGGAGGAAATCGTCAAAACGGTTGATGGCTGAGCAAGCTGCCAGGATATTGACATCATCTTTTAATTTGTTATTGATTGAAGCTGTTAGCGGGTTAACATAAGAAGGTATATTCAAGCGCTTGGTACATATCGTCAACCACAGATTAGGGAGGAAGTCATGAAATATATCGCACTGCTGTGCACCGCTGCCGCGGTGATTTCTCTGAGTTCATGTACCAACACCACCCTGAGTAAAAGCCAGCAGGGTGCGGTGGGCGGCGCCGCCGGCGGCGCCCTGATCGGCCAGGCCATTGGTCGCAGCACCGAGGCTACCCTGATTGGCGCCTTTGTCGGCACGACCCTGGGCTACATCGTCGGTAATGAAATGGAAAAATATGATCGACAGCGGCTCAACGATGCCTACGAGCGTGGCCCATCAGGGCAACAGTACAGCTGGGTGAATCCGGATACCAACAACCAGTATCAGGTGACCCCGCAGCCGGCCTATACCGCGGCGGACAATACCATCTGCCGAAAGGCGGAAATGACCTCAGTGATCGACGGCCAACCGCAGACCATAAACACCACCGCCTGTCGCAACGCCCAGGGACAGTGGGTGCTGCAATAATTGCCGCCGGGCCGGTTCAGAAAAGGCTTACCCGGTTATCAGCTCAGAGATGGGGTAATCCGGATGGCTTCCAAGCCCAGCTCTTCCTTGAAATAGCTGATGCCCTCATGGTTGGTCAGATCAAGGTGGATGGGGGTAATTGAGACATAGCCGTGGTGCAGGGCATAACTGTCGGTATCGCGGCCGGATTCAAGCTGGGCATGGCCGCCGCCAATCCAGAAATGGGGTCGGCCATTGGGATCGCTGATCTCCTGCACCGACTCTTGCCATAACCTTCTGCCCTGCCGGGTTATCCTGAGCCCAGCGATATCGCTGCCGGCAGGGACGTTGACATTCATCAAGGTGTTTGCCGGCAGTCCGGTACCGATGATGCGCTCAGCCAGCAGGTAGGCGATGTGGCCGGCTACGGCAAAATTATACGGAGGCTCGCCGGCCAGCGACACCGCCACCGAGGCAACCGCATACATGGCGCCCTCGATGGCGGCGGAAACGGTGCCGGAATAATTGATGTCATCGCCGATATTGGCCCCGTTGTTGATGCCCGAAACCAGCAGGTCCGGCGGCTGCGAGAGCACCTTGTTGAGGCCGATGGTAACACAATCGCTGGGGGTGCCGTCGAGGCTATAGCGATCCGGGGCAAGCTCGATAAGGCGTAGTGGCCGGTTCATGGTAAGGGCGTGGGAGATGGCCGAGTTGTCCCGGTCCGGGGCCACCGTCACCACCCGGCCCAGTGGCGCCAGAGCCTGGGCGAGGGCGTGCAAGCCGGGATTGTTGATGCCGTCATCGTTGGTAATGAGAATGGTGGTCATGGGGTTGCTTCTATGTTGTGGTGTTTTGGTAAAAACCTCGAAATTGCTTTCTGCCGTTATTCCCACCCCCGATTAACCCATTCAAAGGCAGGCTTCAACGGGAATCCAGTAATTTCAATTTATTATGGACGAAGGGTCAAGGCTCGTCCGTCGGGAGCATCTCTGTAACGGCACGATCAATTCCTGAAATTCTCGTAAAAGGTCGCACGTGTGGTTAAAGATGGCTACGTAATACCTCAGCGGAGTGGTGGTCGTTTTGATTTCGCAGGCGTACACATACTGCGTCGACAAGTCAAAACGATCCCTTGAGCCCGTAGAGCGGTGTTTTTATAACGCCATCAATTCTTGACGCGATGGCTCATAGAGCATATAGAGCATCGGCACAACCGAGTCTAACCGATAACAAGGAGGAATAACATGGCTAATTATTTCAATTCGCTGCCATTTCGCCGGCAGGTGGAAGAACTGGCCCAGTGCCGGTTCATGGATGCGGATGAATTTGATGGGGTGGAGGAACTCAGAGGCAAACGCATCGTCATCGTCGGCTGCGGCGCCCAGGGCTTGCACCAGGGGCTGAACTTGCGCGACTCCGGCCTCGATGTTTCCTATGCCCTGCGCACCGAGGCCATCGCCGAAAAGCGCCAGTCCTGGAAAAACGCCAGCGAACACGGGTTTCTGGTGGGCAGCTATGAAGAGCTTATCCCCGAGGCTGATCTGGTCATCAACCTCACCCCGGACAAGCAGCACAGCCAGGTGGTGGAAACCATCATGCCGCTGATGAAGCAAAACAGCCGTCTTTCTTATTCGCACGGGTTCAACATCGTCGAGGTAGGCATGCGGATTCGCCCCGATATCACGGTTATCATGGTGGCGCCGAAAGGCCCCGGTACCGAATTGCGGCGTGAGTATCAGCGCGGTTTCGGGATTCCGACGCTGATTGCCGTGCACGGCGAAAACGATCCCCGCGGGGTCGGGCTGGAAATTGCCAAGGCGTATGCCTGCGGTACCGGCGGCGACCGCGCCGGGGTGCTCCATTCCTCGTTCATCGCCGAAGTGAAATCCGATCTGATGGGCGAGCAGACCATTCTCTGCGGATTGCTGCAGGCCGGCTCCCTGTTGTGCTACGACAAGATGATCGAAGAGGGGATCGATTCCGGCTATGCCTCCAAACTTGTGCAGAACGGCTGGGAGGTGATTACCGAGGCGCTCAAGTTCGGCGGTATCACCCTGATGATGGATCGCCTGTCCAATCCGGCTAAAATCCGCGCCCATCTGCTTGCCGAAGAGTTGAGGATGATACTCACTCCGCTCTTTGCCAAACATATGGACGATATTCTCTCAGGAGAGTTTTCCCGCACCATGATGGCGGACTGGGAAAACAACGATGCTCAGTTGCTTGAATGGCGCCGCCGGACCGGCGAGACCGCCTTTGAGCAGGCGGTCTCGACCACCGATGAGATTGCCGAACAGGATTATTTCGATAAGGGGATTTTACTGGTGGCCTTTGTCAAGGCCGGTGTCGAGCTTGCCTTTGACACCATGGTGGCGGCGGGCATCAAGGAGGAATCGGCGTATTACGAATCGCTGCACGAGGTGCCCCTGATTGCCAACCTCATCGCTCGAAAAAAACTCTACGAGATGAATGTAGTAATCTCCGACACTGCTGAATACGGCTGCTACCTCTTTGCCCATGAGGCAGTGCCGCTGCTTGGTGACTTTATGGACGCGGTGTCCGCCGATGTCCTGGGCGCCGGCCTGGATCCGGCCGATACCGGGGTGGACAACCTCGAACTGCTGGAGGTCAACGAGGCAATCCGCTACACCGAGGTAGAAGCTGTCGGCGCCGAACTACGCGCCTACATGGGTGCCATGCAACCGATCATATAGCGCCTTAGCAAGGTGCCCAGGGGTGCCGCCGACTTCCGCGGGTACAGATAAAACGATACAGTGAGCCGTTCGGGATCGTCCATGCTTATGAATCCCGTTATATCGATGCTTGGCCGGCGGCTGCGGTTGGCGCTGATCGGCGGCGGGCCGGGGTCTTTTATCGGGGCAATGCACCGGCAGGCGGCACGGCGTGACGATCGTTTTGAGGTGGTGAGCGCCGTGCTTTCCTCTGACCCCGCACGCTCTTTGTCCGCCGGGCGGGCTCTGGGGTTGGCCGAGGGACGGATCTATCCCGATGTCACGGCCATGTTGGCCGCCGAAAGCGCCCGCGCCGACGGTGCCGAGGTGGCGGCCATCATGACTCCCAATGACTCCCACTTTCCCTATGCCAAGGCTGCGCTTGAGCATGGTTTTGACGTTATCTGCGACAAACCGATGACCAATACCGTTGCCGAAGCTCAAACCCTGGTTCGCCTGGTAAATGACACCGGGCTGGTCTTTTGCCTTACCCACAATTATACCGGCTACCCGATGGTTCGGCAGGCACGGGCGATGGTGGAGTATGGGGAGCTGGGCGATCTTCGCCTGGTGCAGGTGGAATATGTTCAAGGAGGTAAGGCCCTCGAAAGAGACCCCGATCCGGCCGCCGGACCGGTTCCCTGGCGCTTCGATTCGAACAGGAGCGGCGCGTCTCTGGTGCTGGGCGATATCGGCAGCCACGCTCACAACCTGCTTCGCTATATTACCGGGCTAGAGGTGATGGAGGTTGCCGCCGAGGTCGGGGCGGTGGTTCCGAACCGGCTGGTTCATGACTTTGCCGGTGCGCTGCTTCGCTTGGAGCGCGGGGTGCGGGGGATGTTCTGGGTGACCCAGGCGGCCGCCGGGGTGGAGAATTGTCTGCGCATCCGAGTGAGCGGTACACGCGGTACCCTGGAGTGGATGCAGGAGCATCCTCAGGTTCTGCACTTCAAACCGCTGGGGGCGCCCGCCGAGACAAGAACTCCCAGGGGGCCGGGAACGTTGCCGCTGGCGGCACGCGCAAGCCGTATTGCAGCCGGCCATCCGGAGGGGTTCCCGGATGGTTTTGCCAACCTCTACAGCGATGCGGCCGAGGTTATTGCCGCCCGGCGCAGCGGGGGCAAAGCTGATCCGCTGGCGCTTTATTTTCCCAACGCCCGCGACGGATTGCTCGGCGCCAGATTAATCGCGGCCATGCTCAGCTCCAGCGAACATAACGGAGCCTGGACTGTCTGTTGAATACGGTGGGCTCGAAAAAGCCCTGTTCCCGTCATACCGAAGGTGATCAGCCTGAGGAAGTTAGCGCAAACCCTGATGGATCCCCACGTTTCTCAATAGGCGGATAGATGGGGCGCTATTAGGGCAATATGCCCGCGGCGAGCACTGTGCACTGATGATTATTGTCTCTATAAAGTTTGTCGGCCCGCTGAGGAAATAGCTCCTTATGACGTGGCCTCCGGCCAGCGTTACTTTGGTCAACCAATAGAATGTTTGGTTTTAGTTGCCCGATGTTTGTTGCTAATAGTGACCGGAAAAAACCACTTTTTCACCTATTGTCTTTATGACCGCAACACCTCAGCGAAACTCACTATTGTGTCCTAATTGCCGGCGGCTCGTGAGTCGTTCGGCGCCAAGCTGTCCCTATTGTGGCCTGTCGCGGCCCGGCTCGGTTTTCAAGAACAATCCATTGAGCCGGCTGGTGAGCGACGAAGAAGCGCTCTTCCGCCTGATTCTTGGGGCGAACATCACCATGTTCGTCTTGTCGCTGCTCGTGGTGCCCCAGGGTGGTGCGCTTTCGCCCAGCAGCGAGAGCCTCTTTGTGCTGGGGGCCTCCGGCAGCATGCCGGTGTTCGCGGCAGGTCGCTGGTGGACACTGATCTCGGCCAATTATCTGCACGGTGGTCTGCTTCATATCGTCTTCAATATGGTTGCCCTGTATAATCTGGCACCGCTACTGATCAAAGAGTACGGCGCCAGCCGCATGGTGGTTATCTATACGCTGAGCGGCATCATCAGCTTCCTGGTCTCGGCCGTTGCCGGTGTGCCACTGACAATCGGCGCGTCCGGGGCGGTATGCGGCCTGATCGGAGCGGCCCTCTATTTCGGCAAAAGTCGGGGCGGCACCTATGGCCGGGTAGTCTTCAGCCAACTCGGCAGTTGGATGGTCGGCATCTTTCTCTTCGGATTTCTCGTGCCCGGTATCAACAACTGGGGCCACGGCGGTGGACTTGTTGCCGGTGCACTGGTCGGGTATCTACTGGGCTACCGTGAGCGTCGGCAGGAACGGTTCAGTCATCGCTTGCTGGCCGTGGCTTGTCTGGTCATCACCGGCCTAGCGCTGGGCTGGTCGGTGGTCAACGCGGTGGACTATCTTCTCCTGTAGTGCGCCAAAATTGCCAAAGCTACCAGTGTCATGTCAAGTTTCAGATGTTCAAAAATTGCGCCGTAATTTTGGTTTCCCGCAAGGCGCGAAAGAGGGCGCATAGCAGCGCTATGTAACCGACTGAGTAACGAAGTCGGGAAGCCAAAAGGACAAGCAAGATTGAACAGATGAGGCTTGACAGGGCACTAGTTGGCTGAGCAGATGCCGGCTCGATTCTTGGGTCTGATGGTGCGCTGCGGGCTTGACGAGACTCCTCAATTTTCAAGAATACTTCACTTCCTTTCTCCGCCGTCCACTACCTGCCGCAGGGTGCGCTCCACCTGGCGATAGTTGCGGTTAAGATCGTGATGAGTGCGGATATGGCGGGCCGCGGCGTGGCCCATTTCGGTGCGGCGCGGTGCATCGCCCAGCAGGGTCCTGATTGCGGCGGTGAAGGTCTCCGGGCGGGAATACTCGGTGAGAAGGCCGGTTGCCTTGTCAATGACCGTTTCTCGGGCGCCCCAGTCACCACAGGCAACCACCGGCAGCCCGCATGACTGGGCCTCCAGATAGACCATGCCCAGTGATTCGTCGATGCCGGGAAAGGCAAAAATATCGGCGCCGCTGTAGCATTCAAAAAGTCTGGTGCGGGTAATCCTGCCCAGAAAAAGGACATCCTCACCAAGCAGCTCGTGCCCACGGCGCGCCAGTCGAGCGCGCTCCTCGCCATCGCCGGCAATAACCAACAGAAGAGGCTGATTATCGGCCCGCAGCTCAGCGCAACTCTTCATTACCATCTCCATACCCCGGCTTTTGACGCCGGGGCGCAGCATCGCCGTGCTGAGCACCACCGGCCGGTCACCGGTTCGCCAGTTCGCCCGCATCCGCGCTCGGGCCTGGTGGTCGAAGTGAAATTGTGCCGGTTCTATACCGGGGGCGATGTAGCGTACTCGTGGTTCTTCCAGCAGCCGTTTGAGATTGATTTCGTCGCGTTTTTTGTTGGTAAAAACCAGTTGAGCTTGCTGCAGGGCCCTGCGGTTGAGCACAAAACCGATATAGGTGATGGCGCTGCGTCGTCTTTTGGTGGAGTAGATTCCCTGAAAGATGACGTAGGGAATCGAAAGGGTGCGGCTGCACCATGGGCCGAGCAAGTCCGGCGCCTTATAATAGCTGTGATAGCTCAACCAGAGCTCCGCGCCGCTTTTCCGCGTGTGGCGTAGAGCGGACTGCCGGGCATGCGCCAACTGTGGATAGCGCCACGGCTTCAGATAGAGCCAGCGGCAGCGCAACCGGCTGGCAATGTTCAGCGAGTGGCCGCCATCGCGCAGAAAATCATGCAGCTCCATACCGGTGATCAGGTCGCCGGAGGGATTGCGGTGCCCCGGCGGTTTGAAGGGCATATAGTAGGCGATCTGCATGGCGGCAATTTCAGAAAAGATAGTCGGCTTTGCATCATACCCGGTTTTTCATTGCAGTGGCAATCAGTTGTGCATCTGCTATAGTGGATCTATGGATCGTCTCGATGTCTTGCTATATGCCCATGACGGGCGCGGCCTGGGGCATGTGAGCCGGGCCGCGGCAATCGGCCTGGCCCTGCGCCGGCTGGCCCCGGAGTTGAAAGTATGTCTGGTCAGCGGCTGTCGTCACACCGCCGAGTTGATCGGCGGCGGTGAGCTGGACTGGTTGAAACTGCCCGCTTATCGCACCGAGGTTATAGACGGTACGGCCAGAGGGGTTACCGGCTCTTCAGGCTACTCGGACTCCCAATTGGGACAATTGCGCGGCGAACAGCTGGCATTTTTCGTTGGCCAGCTCCATCCCCGCGTAGTGCTGGTTGATCACAGCCCCCAGGGCAAGCACCGTGAGCTGCTGCCCGCTTTGGCGGTGAGCAGCGAACAAGGCGGCACCCACTGGCTGCTGGGGGTACGGGGTGTGGTGGGTGAGGTGAAACAGCTTACCGAGGCTCTTGCCCGAGACACCTTTGCTCGGTATTACCAGGGGCTGCTCTGGTATGGCGATGAAAAGGTGATGGGTGCTGAGCCGCGTGTTGTACTTGAGCGGAGCTTCGGTACCGTCGCGCAGCCATGCGGCTATGTCTCGCGTCTGCGCGAATTGAGATATCTGCCGAATGGCCCGCTGTCTGAAGACACACGATCCGGCGGAACCGTCTCGATTCCCTGGCTGGGTGAACACACCCTGTTCATGCTTGAACAATGCGCTCAGGCGCTGGAACGGCTCGGTGGGAAGCGCGGCAGGGTCTCGTTCTTTCTGGGCGAGCCGCCGCCTGATTCGCTGCATCGACGGCTTACCACCATGGCCGGGGTAACGGTGGAACCGTTTTCGGCACGGTATGCCGACAGCCTGCCGCGGTCGAGCTGGGCGCTTGTCTTCGGTGGTTACAATTCAGTCATCGACGTGTTGGCGGCGGATGTTGCCGCCGTGGTGATCGTCCGCGATATGCGCGACGGCGAACAGCGTGCCCACCTGGACGCGCTTCGTGCATACCGCACCACCCACCTGATCACGGTGCCCGAGGCGACGGCCGATGCCCACCGGCTTTACCAGGCACTGGCCCAGGTATCGCGTCTTGATCCGGCGGCGGCCCCGCCTCTTGCCCTCGATGGTGCGCAAAACAGCGCCCGGGCTATCCTGAGCCACTTTAAGGCTGCGACAACCAGCCATGGATCACGTTGACAGTCGGGGATGCTTGGGCTAGGGTGAATTCCACGCAGTCAATCGCCGTTGTCAATCCGCATTTTGGGGAGAAACCCAAGTGATTGATCAGGAAAAGCTGTCCATGCTTACCGATCTGGTGCCCTTCGCCTTTCTGCCACGCCGGAACGTGACCCAGCTCCAGCCCCATATTTCAGAAGAGACCAGCGCTGCCGGTGAGATCAAATTTGTTCAGCAGAAGACACCGGTGCACCACCTCTATGTAATCGCCAAAGGCTCAGCCGAGCTCTACTTCGAGCATGACCAGAAAAAAACCCTGCGCGGTATGCTTTCCGAGGGTGATTGCTTCGGCGGTATCTCGATGCTGGTGAACGGCGGTGTTGCCATTCGCACCATGCAGCTCGTTGAGGACACCTCGTTTTTTCTGGTGCCGCACGATCAGTTTATCGGGCTGTGTGACGAGTTTGAGGTGTTCAAGGAGTATTTTACCAACACCTTCGGCAAAAAAATGGTGGATCGCGCCTACGCCGATATGGTCGCCGGCCAGATCAGGGCGGATAGCGGCGCCACGCCTTTTCTGCAGCAGCCCATAACCGCTCTTATCGAACCGGCCATTCTGCGCTGTCCCGCCACGGCAACCATCAAACAGGCGGCGACCATGATGAGCGAGGCGGACACCGGCTACATCTTCGTCCACGATGGTGATGAGGTTATCGAGGGCATCGTTACCGACGAGGATCTACGCACCCGCGTCATCATCACCGGGCTGTCCGGCGACCAGCCGGTGGCAACGATCATGTCCAGCCCCCTGGTCAGCGTGGAGGTGGGCGCCCTTGTCTTAGAGGCCTACATGGCGATGATCGAGACCTCCATCTCGCATCTGGCGGTACGCGATATGGACGGCAACATCGTGGGCATCGTCACCGACCGGCAGATTATCACTGAACAGAGCCGCTCGCCCTATTTTCTCATCCAGGAGGTGAAGCGGGCCGAACACGCCAAGGAGCTTACCAATATTCACCGGCGCCTACCGGACATTCTCCTGGAGCCCATCAAGAACGGCGCTCAGCCGGAAACCCTGACTTCGCTGATCACCACCTTCTCCGACGCGGTTCTGGAAAAGATCGTCGAACTTGCTCTGGCCGATGCCGGGCCGCCGCCCTGCACCTTCGCCTTTCTGATCATGGGCAGTGAGGGGAGGCGGGAACAGACCTTAAAGACCGACCAGGATAACGCGATTATCTATCAAGATATCGAAGATGAGAACGACCGGGAAGAAGCGCGAAGCTATTTTCTGGCGCTCGCCACAACAATCAGCACCTGGCTAGATGAGGCCGGTTACTCGCTGTGCGAGGGCAACAACATGGCCTCCAACCCGCACTGGTGCCAGCCGTTGTCGGTGTGGAAGCGCTATTTCATGGATTGGATAAGGACACCGAATCCTGAAGATCTGCTCAACTCCTCCATATTTTTTGATTTTCGCCATGGTTATGGTGATACAGCGCTTACCGATCAGCTGGCACACTACCTTTTTACCTCTCTTCAGAACTGGCCCGGATTTTTTCGCAACATGGTGGAAAACGCCCTTTATTTCAAACCGCCGCTAGGATTTTTCAGAAATATCGTGGTGCAGTCAAAAGGTGAGCATAAGGACAAATTCGATATCAAGCGGGCCCTACAGCCGATTATCGATTTTGCCCGGATCTATGGCCTCAAATTAGGCATCCGCCACACCAACACCCTTGAGCGGCTGCGGTTGATCCATGAACAACGCAAGCTCACCACCGCCGAATATGACGACATTGTCCAGTCGTATCACTATCTGATGAACATGCGTTTTCTCAGGCAGATTACCGCCATCAACGAGGAGGGCGGCAGCGCCGATAATTTTGTCAACCCGAAACGGCTCTCCCGCATCGATCAAACCATGCTCAAGGAGATATTTCGCCGGACCGAGGGGATCCAGCAGAAGATGAGCATCGAGATGACCGGGATTGTCTGACAATGCCGGTAATATAACCCATATTGAAAAAGAGCGGATATAGTATGAATGACGGAAGATTATCGCCCTATCGTGATGCTGAGGGACCGGACGATCCCACCAAAAACCGGATCACGCTGATCAAGTTTCTCGTTATCTGCATGCCGCTGTGGCTTAGCCTGCACTATTTCAACGGGCCGCAGGCGGAGCTGATAAACATCTACATTTCCGCCATACTGCTGCTTATTGTAGCAAGCCTGATTATCCAGATAGCCGTTCCCCGGCTCCGGGAAAAACAGGTGCTGCTCGGCTGCTTTGTGGTGCTGAGCGGTATCGAACTGCTCGCCGGGCAAATTCCCGCCATTGGTGCGCCATTGTCGGGAACCACGCTGTTTGGTGATTTTTCCATCAACAAGATACCCTATTACGGGGTGGGCGGTTTTATCGGCTTTTTCATTCTCCAGGCCTGCCGGATTCATAAACGGTGATGGCGTCGTAAAAACTTTGCTCTTCGTCGTCGTGGTGCCCTTCCCGGCTTTCTGAGAGTCTCGACAAAACAGGGGCCGCCCGCACTGTGCGGGCGGCCCGTGGTAAGGTGAGCGCCGAAGGCGGCGCCCCCGGCACAGTGTATTATGAGCGGTGTGCGCCTATCCCCACAGCCCCATGCCGAATGAGGCGGTAAAGGCGATAGCCACGGCCACGACAATAATCAACCACATATCTTCCTTGGCCATATCGTTCTCCTTTGCTGGTGGTTAGGCTTCCTTGACGACGATCATCTGCTCTTCGCCGGCACGCTTGATCTGCTCTTCCGAGGTGGTGGACATCTCCGCCTTGAAACAGAGCGCCCACATCATCACGATACCGATGATCCACCAGACAATCTGCCAGGACCAGACGGCTGGAAAACCGGCGAACTTGAAAGCGTTATTGCCAATGATGCACAACGGTCCAATGGCGAATACATACCAGAGCGGGACCAGGAATTTCATGGCGTTACGCCATTTCTGGCCGCGTTCCGACGGGCCGTCCACGTCATTGATCCAGACCCGTATCTCTTGCTGGCGCTTGATGGTCTCCTCGGAATCCTTGATGCCGATGCCGCGGCAGATATAGGCGATTATGAGGCCGACGAACAGACCCCAGAAGGCCGTGTGCATGGTAAGCGGGTACCTGTAGTAGAAGTAGGTCACGAAACAGGCCGCAATGGCGCCGATCAGGCCGATCACCACGCCGATGGCCGGGTATCTGAAGCCGTAGTGGACGCCCAGCAGCATCAGATACATGATGAACCCGAAGGCGGTGGCAAAACCGCCGATCATGACGATGGCGCCGGGCGCCGTGAGGCTGACGAAAATTGCCAGGGCGGTGAGGATGGTGACGAAGATCCGGTTTGCCCAGATCTGCTCGGCGTGACCGGCCTCCTGTTTTTTGAAATAGCGCCAGTACACGTCGCGCAGCACAATGGTGCCGCCGGTGCCGATATAGGGTGCCGCCGTGGAGTGGATGGCGGCGATGATACCGAGGAACACGATGGCCATCATCGGTCCGGGGAGCAGATAGTTCATCAGCATCGGCACCACGTCGCCGTCGACATTTGGCGATATTTCTCCCATCCCCTGCAATATCCTAGCCCCCATGCCCTGGAATGCCGTGAAGAAGAACAGGGCGATACCAACCACGAAGGTGGACATGAACACCTGCTGCCAGGCCAGCGGTTTGGGGGAGGACATCCCGTAATTCCAGAGGGTGAAGGCAGGCGATGACTGGATGCCCATGAGGGCGAACATGTAGGTGAGAATCATCACCGATGTCCAGCCGCCGGTGCCGAGCTCGAATTTAATGACGGCGGGGACTTCCAGGTATTTTGCATCGAGCTCACCGATTTTTGCTGAAAATACCGACCATCCACCGAGCGCGTCGCAGGTGACGGTGAAATAGCCCAGCACGACGATGGAAAGGACAAGGAGGATAAACTGAATGACCCCCACCCAGGTGGAGGCCTTCAGGCCGCCGGTAACCACGTAGAACCATACGATGAAAGCCATGAAGAAAAGGCCGTACACATACGGCACGCCAGCCACGATTTCAAACAGCTTGGCGGCGGCAATAAGTTGCAGGCCGGAGTAGAACATGGAGTAGAGCACCGCCGAGAGCACCGTGAGCCAGCGCACCGCCTCGTTGTTGTAGTAGTAGGCGAACATGTCGCCCGGTGTCACGAACCCGTAGCGTTTTCCCAACAGCCAGTTGCGCTTGGCGAAGAAGGCTCCGGTAATGGGAATGGTGAGCACGTAAAATGAGGCAAAGGCGTATGCCAGCCCATCACGCCAGATCAAACCCGGGTGGCCCACCGTGGTCCAGCCGGAAAACGAGGCCGCGGTGGCCGCCATCAGAAACGCGATAAACGGAATGGAGCGCCCGCCGATTGCGTACCCGGATGCGGTTTTTTCAGTGAAGTACCCTCTGAGACCCCACCAGAAACAATACACGATGTATAGTAACAGAAATATCCACACCCACACTCTTGGTTCCATCGATTTCCCCTCCTCTCTTGTGATTTATTCTTTTAGCCTCGCGGCCTGTTGGTCATGCTGCGCCCATCGGCTGTGTTATCACCCCCTTATAGAAATTGTGCATGTGAGAACCCTTTCCGCCATACTTTCATCCATCTCTGCATGGCTTATCTCATCATCTTGTCCAATGATGCCGCAGTAGAGTAAAATAAAATTTGATAATTAACATCATTTTTTTTTATTTTTTATGAAGATGTGGTACATCAATCTCACGCAGGAGGTCTTGAGTTGTGGAAAATGGCGCCGCGATCGGTTGTATTCGTGGGAGCAAGCTGGTATGAAGGCGCACGTATGGCCGTGCATTTCACGCTATTGATTGCTAACACTTTTCCTTGAAAGCCATGTCCGAACAGATACCTGCGAACGGTTCGCGGCCGGATAACCCGTGGCCGCTTTCCACCGATCTTTATCAACTGACCATGGCTCAGGCCTATTTGCTTACCGGGATGGCGGATCGCCGCTCCATCTTCCACATGTTTTTTCGCACCGCTCCCTTTGCCGGCCGGTATGCGTTGGCGGCCGGTATCGGGCCGTTTGCCGACTGGCTGGAACGGCTGCACTTTTCCGCCGATCATATCGATTATCTCGCCTCACTCACCGGCGCCGATTCCAGGGGATTGTTTCACCCTGAATTTCTCGACTATCTCCGGCGGTGGCGGTTTCGCGGTGCCATCGAGGCGGTGGATGAGGGGGAAATCATCTTTCCCTATGAGCCCATGCTCCGGGTGCGGGCGCCCCTGTTGGACGGTCAGCTCATCGAAACCGGCATGCTGACCATGGTCAACCACCAGAGTCTGATCGCCACCAAGGCGTCGAGAATGAGAATGGCGGTGGGCTCCGATGAATTGCTGGAATTTGGACTGCGCCGCGCCCATGGTATGGACGGTGGGCTTTCCGCCAGCCGCGCCGCCTTTATCGGTGGGGTGGATGCAACCTCCAACGTGCTCGCCGGACGGTGTTACCAGATTCCCGTGCGCGGCACCCACGCGCACAGCTGGGTGATGTCATTTGCCGATGAGCAGCGTGCCTTTGATGCCTATGCTTCGGTATTTCCCCATAACGCGGTGCTACTGGTGGACACCTTCAACTCCCTGGAAGGGGTACGTCACGCCATCATGACCGGTCATTCCCTGCGTGCCCGGGGCTCCGATCTGCTCGGCATTCGCCTTGATTCCGGCGATCTCGCCTATCTTGCCAAACAGGCCCGAGTAATGCTCGATGAAGCGGGGTTTGCTGATACCAAAATCATCGCCTCCAGTGACCTTGACGAACGTTTGATCACCAGTCTGAAGCTCCAGGGGGCGCCCATCAATGCCTGGGGCGTGGGCACTAAGCTGGTAACCGCCTATGATGATCCATCTCTTGGCGGCGTCTATAAGCTGGCGGCGGTGGAAAAAGAGGTGGGTGAGCTGGTGGAGTGTCTTAAGCTATCCGATCAGGCGGCCAAGACCTCGATTCCCGGTTGTCTCGATGTGGCCCGGCTCAGCGTCGATAATCATTGCACCGGTGATGTCATCTTCGACACCTTTACCGAGCCGCTGCCCGGCAGCGATGAAACGGTGATTATCATCATTTCCCCGGTTGATCCCTGGAAGCGCAAGGTGGTACCGCGAAAAAACCTGGAGAGACAAACCCTGCTCACCCCTCTTTTTGCAGACGGCGTTCGGGTGAAAGAGGCGCCGCGGCTGGCCCGGATTCGCGCCCGCACCCGGGAGAATCTGCGCCGTTTCGATCCGGCCATCTTTCGCTTCGACAACCCGCATGCCTACGCCGCCGGGCTGTCGCACCGGCTTCATGAGCGGCGTGAAGCGATGAAGGCGCATGAATTTGAACTCATCAAGGCGCACCTTGCTTCCCAGCACGAAAACGGAAACAACCATACAGAGCAGAAGAGCGATTCATGAAAAGAGCCTTGCTGATTATCGATGCGCAGAACGACTTTCTCCCCGGCGGCCCGCTGGCGGTGCCGGAGGGCGATATGGTCATCGACACTATTTTTGGCCTGCTTAAAGAACCTGAGCGATATGATCTGATCGCCGTCTCCCAGGATTGGCACCCGCCCGACCATGGCTCGTTTGCCGCCAGCCACCCGGGCGCCACCCCTTTTTCCATGGGAACCCTGGCCGGTCGAGCCCAGATGCTGTGGCCGGAGCACTGCATTGCCGAAAGCGATGGGGCGCGTCTGGCGCCGGCCCTGCGTGAGCGGCTGGTTACCATTGCTGAGGATGGTCATAAAACGGTGATCATCACAAAGGGGCTGGACAGGGAAGTGGACTCATACTCCGCCTTTTTCGACAACGCCAGAATCAATGAAACGGGTCTGGATCGAGCCTTGCGGGCGCATGACATCGAGGCGCTCGATGTGGTCGGTCTGGCCCTTGATTATTGTGTGAAGTTCAGCGCCCTGGACGGTGCCGCGCTGGGGTATGAAACCCGGGTCCTGCTGGCTGCTACCAGAGCAGTTGTGCGGCAAGATGCCGATGCGGTAATTAACCAACTGCGTGGCGCCGGCGTTGTCTGTATCGAGGATGATACCACTGAGTCATCGTCCGTCGCCACTCAGAACAACCGTCGCCACCACGGATAGGTTATGGTCTGATACCCGTCGGGCGCCAGGTCCCAAGTTTCACCGAATACGTGGACGCGGTTGGTTACTCCCCGCGCGTCAGTGATCAGGCCGCCCTCGAGAATCCAGGCCAGCAGGCCGCCGCGCAGGTTGCAGACGGTGATGCCGCGGGCCGCCATCTTCTTGGCAAACAAGCCGCTCCGGTAACTGATGGTACAATAGACGACTACCAGATGATCGCGGTAGCGGTGGTAATCTTCGATAAATTGTTTCTTGTCGATTGCTCCCGGCAGCATGGAGATCTCCTGCTCGGCGCTGCCGCGGACATCCACGAATAGTATCGGTTTAGACGCCGCTGCCGTCGCCCGAGCCTGTTTCACCGAGATCTCGCAAATTTCCGGAAACTGCCGGCGATACTCATCGTAGAGCCGGTAGACCAAGGTTAATTTTTGTCGATCATCAGCTGGTGTTGCGGCCCCGTAGTTTTGGGCGCATGCCACCGGCGAACCAAGGGCAAGCAGGCACAGCGCCGTCGTCATGAGCGCCCAGATGGCCCGGTTCGACGGTGGCGCTGATATCATGACGGCAGGTGCAAAAACCTATCCTTGTTCTCCGAGGTGCCGATGGCAATCAGTTCATCGGAGATATGCAGTTCGGTTTCAGGCGGAGGACTCACCAGCAGGTTCCCATTGCGTTTGATGGCGATGATGGAAAATCCGCTCTGTTCACGGATACCGCTGTTCATAATGGTCTTGCCGGTAAAGGCGGGTCCCACAAGATGGTGGAGCACCACCATACCTTCGCTGAGCAGGGTCATTTCGTTTGGCTGCAAAAGTTGGAAGATGGTACCGGCCCCCAGAGAGGCGTACGACATAACCTGATCGGCCCCCGCCATGTAAAGTTTTGCCACGTTTCGTTGGAGAATCGAGCGGCTGATGATCTGAATATCGGCCCGCAGTTTACGGCAATAGAAGGTGAGATAGATATTCATGTCGTCACTGTGAGTGGTGACGATAACGGAATGGGCCTGCTCGATGCCCGCCTCCTTGAGGGTGTTGATATCGGCGGCGTCGCCGGTGACGATTGTTTCCCGGGCGTACCTATCGGCGGTGACGGCGCGTTTTTCAATAACCCGATAGCTGATGTCGTGGGCTGCCAGGGTTGCCGCCGCCGCATCTCCCACCCGGCCGCCACCGAGGATAAGTACCTCGGGCTCGGCGTTGCTGGCCTGGTAGCTTGGTTCAAAAAGTTGATCAAATTTTTTCAACTGGACGGTGGAGCCGGCCAGCATCATGATGGTCTGGGCGTTGATCACCGTGTGCGGGGTCGCCGCCAGAAATCGCCCGCGTTCCGACATACCGATCACATTGACCCCGGTCTGCTGACCAATCTGCGCCTGAGCAAGGGTCTTGCCTTCGAGACCGGTGTACATGGCCGGCATTTCAGAAATCAGCAAATCATCCATGCGGCCGATGATATTGGCCGAGCGGCCCACCCCGAAGGTACGTTTGCTCAGCGATTCACCCAGCATCTTCATAAACTCAAAGACGCTGGTGTTGCCGGAATATTCGAGAATATCAATGGAATTCTGGTTCTCGGCATTGGTAACGATGGGCACGGTTTCATCGACTTCGCGAATGGTAAAGGCGATGTTGGTGCTCACCTGATCATCGTTGGTAACCACCACCAGTGATGCCTGGGCCACCCTCAGGTTGCGATAGGTGGCCGGCAGATCTATCTCTCCCAGTACCACCCGATACCCCGCATCCTGGAGTCGGCCCGCCTCCTGCGGATCGGCGACGACGATGACATAGGGCTGATGATAGCGGATCAGATATTCAATCAATCTGGTGGTGATGGGATCCACGTGGGTGATGATCACGTGGTTGCTCACATTGTCCGGCATCGCCCGCGGAATCCTCGTTTTTTCCTGGGCTTCCAGCCACGGTGCGTAGAAAAACTGAATGAAGGTGAAGGGAAGAATGATGAGCAGAAACATGATGCCTGAGATCAGCACCACCATGGTAAACACCCGGCCGATGTCGCTGTGGAAGGTAATATCGCCAAAGCCCAGGGTGGACATTACCGTCATCGTCCAGTAGAGGCCGGTAACCCAGCTGAAATTCCGGCCCTCGTACATCATCAGCAGATGAAAGAGCAGAGAGTAAATGCAGATGATCAACCCGAGAAAGACAAGGAATTTGCTGAGCAGGACGAGGTTGCGCTGGGTCGTCTTGTTTCTGAAAAAAAACAGCAGTTGCGGCATTAAGAATTTCATGTCGGCAGCACAGTGGAAAACTGTTCAACGAAGAAGCTCGGGATGTTTTTTATGGGTGCACTGTTCTACCTGAAAAATTCTCGTTCGGCAAACGACTTTCTATCTGGTGGCAGACAGGGCAATGGGTTTGAGCAGCTGGGGAAAGTCGGTTATCAGGCCGGCCACCCCCCAGTCAATATAGCGGCGCATGGCCTCGGTTTCATTGACCGTGTAGAGGTTGACCGCACATCTTTTGTCGTGGGCACGGGTAATCTGCGCACGATCGATACAGTCGCCGTTGGCATTGTAGGTGCGGTAGCGATAGTCGCCCCAGTTGTTGCCAGCGGCCGGATCACCACCAATGAGCGCCTGGATCTCGATATCCGGGCGCCTATCGCTGACGATGTCGAGCTGACGGTGATCAAAGGAGGAGATTACTACCTTTGCCGGCGCCACCTTGTGGCGGTCAATAGCGTCAAGCACCGCCTCCGCCAGCGGGAAGGTCTCCATCGGGGGGGGCATTGATTTCAGCTCACAATTAATCAGCCACGCCTTGTCGGTGATAAAGTCCAAGAGCTCAGAAAGCGTGGGGATCGTACATCGGTGAAAGGTCTCCGCCTCGTCCCGGTTGATGGCGCCCGCGGCCAGCTGTCCGAACGGATCGGTATCGATGAACCAGGAACCGGCATCAAGGCTTTGCAGCTCACCCATGGAAAATGTGGTGAAGGGATGATCTTGCCGATCCGGGAAACGAGCGGCGACATCGGTGGTACGAGTAAGGGTTGGATCATGCATCAGGAGCAGGACCCCGTCGCCGCTGACGCCAACATCCACCTCGACGCCGTCAGCACCCGCTTCCCACGCCTTTTTGATTGCCGCCATGGTGTTTTCCGGAGCGAGGCTGCGTGCCCCGCGGTGGGCGATGGTAAGAACCATGGGCGGGAACTCAGCCGCGGGTGCGGTGAGCTGTTTCACCGCGCAGCAGATACCATGAGAAAAAGGTAACGACACCGATCAGTGCCAGGGCATACCAGGGGAACCAGCCGATCGAGGCGCGAAATGCACCATGTTCCACCGCCTCCGCCGACCAGTCCGGATGGGCGGCGGCGCCGGCCCCGCGCAGCCGGTGCATGAGCAGGGCGAACAATACCCCGATGGCGCCGTAGGCAAGATTATAGGCCAGTCCCTTGAAACTCAGGACAGTAGCACGCAGCTTCGAGCTGGTGATTTTGTTCAGGTAGTGAGAGGTGAAAAAGTCGGTGAGCAATAACCCCACCATTACCATGGACATGGGGATAAGCCCGAAGTAGGGGATAAAACCAGTTAAGCCGATCAGGGTGACCATGGTCAACAGTGCCAGCCAGCCCGCATTCTGGGCCGGGCTGAACCGCTGCACCATCCATTCGGCCAGTCTGGCCACCGCCAGCCCAAGCAGGGAGAGCGCCGCCATAATCACCCCGAAGCTGGCCTCGGGCAGATCGATTAACCTCAAATACTGGCTGGTCAGGGTGATCATCATGCGCAGCACATGGTCGTAGAGCATGGCGTAGAGGATGATAGCCAGGGCGAACGGGGTGGTGAGGATCCAGCGACCGGCCCGCAGGGTCTGCCGGCCGGTGTCAATCAGGGTCGAGACCCCGGTGGGCTCGTCGGCGGACTCAAGATGCGGTTCTTTCAGCCTCAGGGTGGTAATAAAGGCGGCCACGGCCAGCACCAGGGTGAGATAGACGGGAAATCGCATGGTGGTTTGTTGATCCACGCTCAACGAAGAGCCCGCCAGATGGATAAGCGAGTTCACCACATCGGGGTCGTAGACCAGGGCGCCCACCGTCATGGAAACCATGGCGGCGATGGACCTGATCCGCATCTGCACCCCCAGCACCCGCGGCCACTGATTGGCGTCTCCCTCCAGGCTGAGGGTGTCGTAGGCAATGGCCTCATCGGCGCCGCTGGCCATGGCCTCGGCCAGACCGCTGATGATGCGGTTGATGAGAAAGGCCCAGAAGATCAGGGTACTGCTTGCCAGGGGAATGAAGGCGATGACGCTGAGTTCGACGATCATCAGCACCGAGGTGAGAACCAGCAGCCGTTTTCTTCCCAGCAGGTCGGCAAGGGCGCCGGACGGCACCTCGGTGAGTACGATAGTGATCGCCCACACCGTGTTGAGCAGGGCGAACTGTTCGATGCTGAGACCGTAGTCGAGAAACAGGATGGTGAATACCGGATAGTAGAAGCGGGCGTTAAAACATACCCGGAAGGCAATGAACAGCCGGATATTTCTAAGCTGAAAAGCGCTGGCGGCGGCCATTGCGATTCTCCCTAACGCCTCCGAAAGGCGGTGAATTTTTTCTCCAGCCGGTGAACCCACATGGAAAGGGAGAAGCAGATCAGAAGATACATCAAAAAAAGGGTCAGCAGTATCTCGATGTCGGCCTGTGTCGATGACATGATCTGCATTCCCTGAAAGGTGAGTTCCTGGATGGAGATGAGTGAAATAATCGAGGTGTATTTAATGGTGTTGATAAATTCGTTGGCCAGCGGCGGTATCATCATGCGCAGGGCCTGTGGAACAATAACCAGTCGCAGCTGCAAAAAGCGGTTCAGCCCGATGGCCCGGGACGCATCCCACTGGCCGCGACCCACCGCTTCGATACCGGCCCGGACAATCTCGGTGACATAGGCGCTTTGAAAAAGACCTACCGTGATCACCCCGGAGAGAAATTGGCCAAAAAGGCTGGGCGGGGCGCTCACCAGGGCGAGCCATTGCTGTGAAGAGGGCGACAGGGAGCGGACGAAATCGTCCACCCCGAGCACCGGCAGGATCTGATCGCTGACGAAATAGTAAAAGAGAATAACCAGCACCAGCGGCGGGGTGTTGCGGATCAACTCCACATAGGTTCTGGTGGTTAATTTGAAAAACAGCCGGTGGGAAACCCGCAACACCCCCATGACAAGGCCGACAACGGCGGCCACCAGGGCGCCCCAGAAGCTGAGCTTGATCGTGGTGAACAGCCCCTGCAGGAGCAGGTTGGGGAGCCATCGGCCGCTTTCTTCATCAAAGCGAACGAGATAGGTGGGAATGACCCCCCAGTTCCACTTATAGTTTAGAAATGCCAGGCGATAGGCGACAAAAATGCAGAAGCCCGCCAGCAGGGCGATCAGCAGCCAGTCGTACCAGCGAAAGCGCCACCGGTGCGCAGGAGACCTCATAACAGCTTGTTCGCCCGCCTCACGCTGCCGGTGGCCGGTGCTCTGTCTTGGACCGGGTTATTCGACGAGTCCGGCCCAGTCACGGGTACCGAACCAGTAGCGGTGCCGCTCGTCTAACCATCCTTCGTGGGTAACCCCGGTGATCCATGCGTTGAAGAAGGCCAGGGCATCGGGGTCTCCCTTGCGCAAGGCAAATCCGATGGGTTCCTTGGTGAAGGTTCCTTCAACGGGCATAAACAGGGTTTCGGAATACTCAATGGCCTCGAAGGCGGGCCGCGGGGCTGAACCAACCACCGCGTGGACATTACCGTTTCTCAGCTCCTGATAGGTCTGCGGTTCGTTTTCAAAGAGTCGCAGGGTAGCTTGTGGAAAATGCTTCTTGGCGGCGATTACGGCGGTAGTGCCGAGCTTGGCGGCAATCTCCACCTCTTTTTTATTAAAATCTTCCAGTGAATCGAACCCGGCCGCCAGCTCCTTGTGGGCAACGATAGACATTCCGGAGAATTCATACGGCTGGGTAAAATTGACTTTCAGGGCCCGTTGCGGGAGAATGCCCATACCACCGATGATGACGTCGAACTTACCGGTGAGCAGGGCGGGGATGATTCCGGACCAGGGGGTGGGCACAAACTCCACCCGCACCCCCATATCATCGGCGAGCCGGGTGGCCACATCAACCTCGAACCCGATGAAATTGCCGTTTTTGTCTTTCATCGCCCACGGCTGGAAGGTATCCATGCCCACCCGCAGGACGCCACGTTTGAGGATCTGCTCGACAACGCTGCTCTGGCTCAGTTCCTGGTTTATGGAAGCGGCAATGGCCGGTGCTGAAAAAAGAAAAAGGGCAAGAATGAGTGCCGGGGCAAGTATGGGCGACAGACGTTTCATCTCTAGTCCTCCATGAGTTGGTTTTGTGATGATGATCTGGCTGGTAACTATCGATATCGTACTCTTTTTTCCAGATACGCTACAAACAAAGATAGGCTTATGGTAATCATCAGGTAGAGCAGTGCAACGAGGAACCAGATTTCAAAGGTCAGAAATGTCTCAGCCACCAGTGCGTTGGCATTCATCACCAGATCGTATATGGCAATGGTTGAGACCAGGGCCGAATCCTTGATCAGTGAAATTGCCTGGCTGGTCAAGGGTGGCAGAATCGTCCGCAAGGCCTGTGGCAGGATAACGAGACGGTAGGCAAGACCCTTGTTCAGCCCGAGACTGCGGGCCGCCTCCGTCTGGCCCCGATCCACCGATAAAATTCCGGAGCGGATGATCTCCGAGGCATAGGCGCCCTGAAAGAGGCTGAGCGCGAGCACGGCGGCGGGAAAGCGTTCCAACCCCAGAACCGGGCCGAGCACATAATAGATCAGATAGATCTGGATGAGCAGCGGGGTGTTGCGAATGATCTCAAGATAGATGCGTGCCAAAAGCGATGCCACCGGGGAGTTGCTGAGCCTGAACAATGCCGTCATCAGCCCGATGACCAGTGTACAGACAAGACTTACCGCCGATATTTTAATGGTTACACCAAGCCCCAGAAGCAGGGGGCCCATGCGAAACCCCTCCTCGGTGCGGGACAACAGAAAGTCGGAAACCCGGTACCACTGCCAGTTATAGTTCAGATTACCGGCGCTTTGGAACAAGAGCCAGCTCAGCACCGCTATCAGGATCAGGAACTGCGCGGTATCAGCCAGCGGTGAGCGGGGTGGTCGATATATCCGGTTAGTGTGCAAAATAACCTTTTCGCTTTAATCTATGAACTCGTAAAAGCCCAAACCTGCTTTCCGCCGTCATGCCCGCCATCTTTAGCTGCAAGTTTGACTTTTTACGAGAGCTTCAACGGCAATCGATTAATGTAATTAGTTATGAATTACCGGTCAGGCAATGGATGACTGAAATAGAGGTTCTTACGCCGGTCTGAAACAGGATTATCCCCATTCCCTGATCTCTGACGTCAGCTCTTATCTTCACAGCCGAGGCCTGAGGTTTTGGTTTTTTGGCGGATGGCGCTCTAGTTTTTTCGCTGGCTTGCGGAGTTCAGCTCACGCACGACCTCGGTGATGGCGCGAAAATCAATTTTGCCGCTGCCCATTTTGGGTAACTCATCAAGCACCTGGAACTGTTTGGGCAGAGCGATTTTCGGTAATTGCGCGGCGAGCTGTTTCATCATGGCTTTTTCATCGAGCTGGCGGGTAACCACCGCGATTATCTTCGAGCCTTTGGTTGAATCGGGAATCTCAACCACGCAGCACTCAGCATCTTCGGGAAGAACCTTGTCGAGAATCGATTCAATTTTTACCAGCGAAACCATTTCACCGCCGATTTTGACAAACCGCTTCACCCGACCCACATGCCACAGGTAACCCTCTTCGTCGAGATTTCCCATGTCGCCGGTATCGTACCAGCCGCGCCTGATATGCAAAGAGGTCTGTTCGAAATCATCAAAATAGCCTTTCATGACATTGTCGCCCTTAACCAGGATCCGGCCATCTACGCCCACCCCGCACTGCTCACCGGTTTCGTAATTTTCGATCCGCACCGATACGCCGGGTATCGGCTTGCCGACGCTGCCGGGCCGGTTTTCCTCGGGGGTGTTGGTGGAAATAACCGGGGCGCATTCGGTGGCCCCGTACCCTTCGTAGAGCGGCTGTTCATGTTTTTCAAGAAAGGCTTCACGCAGAGCGTCCGGGCACTTGTCGGCGCCCACCAGAGCGATGCGCAGTGAGCTGAAATCGCCCGTTTCCGATTTGCGCAGATAGCCCCAGAAAAAGCTGGGCGTACCCACCATCAGGGTGGCTTGGTGATCCCGGACGATTTCACATATTTTCCGGTACTCCAGAGGATTTGCGTAGGAGAGGATTTTGGCGCCGTGAAACAAAGGGATCCACAGGTTTACGGTCAACCCGAAGACGTGGAAATAGGGCAGTGCCGACATGAATATATCCATCTCGGAAAAACTGAACCGCTCTGAAATCGACAACACGTTGGCGCCGATGTTGCGATGGGAAAGCTGTACCGCCTTGGGGTCTTTTTCGCTGCCGCTGGTAAAGAGAATCACCGCCGTGTCGTCCGCCGCCCCCCCCTGCACAACCAGCTTCAGCAGGGATGCGGGCAGCGCCGCGACCAGGGCGGCTCTGAGTTTTCGCAGCGTTGTTACCCTGGCCATGATGTCTTCGAGAAACACCATCCCGTCCACTTCGACGCACTCGATTTTCTCCAGCAGGGCACGGGCCGTAATGATGGTGCGAAAACCGCACTTTTTCTGGGCATAGCGGGCATTGTCGGCGGCCCCGGTAGAATAGTTGATCATCACCGGGATGCGGCCGCTCAGTAAAGCGGCAAGCGTGGCCAGGATGCAGCCGGCCGAGGTGGGCAGCATGATGCCGATAAAGCCCCGCTCGTATTTCTTGAAAAACCCGGCAAGCAACAGCGCCGCGATGAGGGTGCGGTGGTAGCTGAGTTGTCTGTTTGTGGAAAAATCATGGATGGCGAGTTTCTTGCCGTACCGCTTGGCGGTATCGATAAATCGATGATGAAGTAGCATGGTTACTCTCCTGTTCGCATACCTCATAGGTACTGATAAGAGCTATATTCAGGGTACATTAAGCCCATACATGTAGACCCTACCGTCGAAAAAGACAACCACTCGCAAAGCGGCTACGGCTATATCGTCGTTGCCGTCTGCTTAGCACTGCTAGACCAATTGCCCCTCCTTCGGCGGCCGCGGTAGAATCAATTCAACGATGGCAACCTCTCGGGTCTCCAGGGTGGAGAGGTTGAGCTCATATTGATCCCTGGCGGGGATCGGCTCGTTGTTCGGGGTAGTGGTGACTCGTACGGTGGGACGATCTATGGTGGTGCCGGCCGCGGTGACAATGCCGGCGGATGTATCGGAAAGTTTGACCATGGTGCCGGGAGGATAGAGGCCGAGTATGGTGATAAATGAAGCGAGGATGGCCGGATTGAAGGCGCCGGGGTCGTTGAGCATAACCGAGAATGCCGTATGCGGGGTCAATGGTGGTTTGTAGGGGCGAACCGCGGTAAGCGCCTCAAAGGCATCACAGACCCGCAGCAATGAGGTAATGGGATGGCGCACCGCCCATTGCGGCTGCTCGGGATAGCCGTCCCCGTCGTGTCTGATATGGTGACCCCATGCTATTGCCACGTCGAGTTTGGTGCTGCTGTCCTGGGCAAGCAGAATTTCCGCGCCGATCCGCGGGTGCGCCATCATGATGGCAAACTCCTCTTTGCTCAATCTGCCCGGTTTGTAGAGCACATTGTGGGGAATACCGCTTTTACCGATGTCGTGCAGCAGCGCCGCCGAGCCAACTTCCAATTGCACATCCTCGTGCCAGCCAAAGGCATTGGCCATAAAAACGGCCAGGGCGGCCACCCGCACCGAATGACCGATGGTATAGCCCTCAAAATCGGGATAGTGCACCTGCTGCATCATGTCTGAAAAATTGCCCGTGGAACGTTTCAACATGAATTCGGTGATCGAGCGGGTATGATCCAGATCCACAGCTCCGCCCGTGAGTGCATTGTTATGGGCCTGGGCGACGGTGTCAAAGAGCATTTGGTAGATCAGCGCCGGTGATGACAACATTTTATCTGATTCCTGGCCGCGCCAGATATCCTGCTCTTCTTTGAGCAATGGCGTTGCCGATTCCTTGAAGCGCTGGCCGAGTTTTATGTGGGTAATTCCGTGGGTGCTCAACAGGGTGCGGGCGGCGTTGAGGTCGCCGGGCGGCTCGGTGAGTTCGGTAATGAGTGAGAGAAATTGAGCGAACTCAGAGGCGGGCGTGTTCGCGTCAAAGGAGATGCCGCCGCTCTTCAGGGTGGTGGCGGCATCGATGAATTGAGCGCCGATGATAGTCGGCCCGACAAGGTGTTTGCCTTCAAAGACGAGTTCCCCATCGACGATGCCGATGAAGAGGGTTTCCAGGCCGGCGGCATCGCAAAACTGCTTGAGTTCATCGATAAACTTCCGGGTCAGCTGGGTTACGGTGGGATGGTCGGCGAAATAGAGTTTTCGGGTCGAGATGGTTCGGCACATCAGGATCAACAGATTGTTCAATTGAGCCGACATGGTTGCTGTCTCAGCGTTTTCGTTTTGCCGACAAGACCAGCGCCGCCGCCTTTCGACACGTTGCCGGCCATTGCGGCAGGAGAAGGAGTTTTTTGGCGGTGGCGATTTCTTTCATAAAACTGAGCGATTCCTTGGTCTTCAGGCTGGCAAAGGCATTGATGGATTCCGTCACCCACGGTTCGGTGCGTCTTTCAGGGGGCAATTCTTGCAGGGATTGCACTAAAAGATCGGAACTTTGTTTGAGCAGATCATCAGGTATCTGGCCTTGATGCGCTGCGTGCAGATATTTTCGCAGAAATTCCCGGTGGGCTTGGCGGTCGCCATCCAGAGCCGGAGCCATCGCCTTTGTCAGCCAATCCGGCGGGTTGTGGGTGAGCCCCTCGATAATTCGGGTGCTGATGAGCGGGGCGAGATCGGTATGCAGCAGGATCAGGAAAAGCCGATAGGATTCCACCGGCAGTGTTAGAAAAATGTCTTCGGCCACCATCTTGTTCTGAAAGGCCTCCATCCCTTTTTTGATTTCCGGTGCCGGCCGTTGCGCGGCGAACCGGCACAACGCTTCGTAAAACTCCTTTTCGGCGCCGCGTCCCACCAGGAGAATCTCATTGACGACATACGGCCATATCAGCAGATAGTTCTCTTTTTCACAGAGGCGCACAATGTCTTTGAACAGGGTCGTGGTGGAGGCGTGTCTGGAGCGTCGCAACGGCTCCAGAACCATGTGTAGCAGGGCGCCGGTAGGCGCGGCCTGGCTTGTGGTGATGATACTATGCAGGCCGCTGACGAGAATCGCCCATCTCTTTTCGCTGATCGGGGAAGAGAGTATCTCGCGGAAAAACTTCTGCATGTTCAGCGGCGCCTGCAGCGGCTGCTCATGTTTGAGCCAGTTGCAGCAGTATTGACAATATCTCATCATCGGGTGATGAATCGGCGATGGCGATAAGATTTTTTCGGTGCAGCCGGTTTTTGGCGGTGAACGCCTGGATTTTTTCAGCTACCAGGTGCTGACTAAGGTAATGGTCGGAAGGGATAGGGTTTGCTTCGTCGTGGTGTATCTTTAGATGGGCCGATTCCTTGATGAGTGAGACGATGAGGTTGAGCGATGTGCGTGCCTTTGAATGGGGCGGATGATGCTCAAGTTGCTCAAGCATGGCGCCCAGAGCATCGATATGCGAGGCGGCGCCATGCTTTTGGTCGGCGATGGCGGCCAGATCACGATTTGACTTGACGGCGGAAGCCAGCAACCGGCTGACATCGTGCCAGGAGACGGCGGCGTCGGTATCCTCGATGGGCCCGGATGAGCTGAGGTAACGGGGCAGTGATGCAAGCAGTGCTCTGCAGGTGTCGAGCTGCTCCGCGGAAAGCCCGTACTCGGCAAGCGACTCCACCAGAGTGTCGATGCTGGTGGACGAGGGATCGTCGATGGAGCCGCCCCTGCGGGCAACAAATTTTTTCCGATGTACCTTTATGGAGGCGGGCAGATTGGTGATTTCAACCTGGGAAAAGCTCTTGGCGCTCATGATCCTGGAGCGTTGGGTGAGCAGGATGTGGACAAAATCATGCAGCTCGGTGCAGCTTATATCCCGGCTGATGGTAAAGGCGTGGACGTCAAGCGATGCCATGACCTCTTTGATCTCTGCCACGAAGGGCAAGTCGTGGTCGAGAAGGGCCTCATCTATTCTGATGCTGTTATGACAATTTTCCAGGGTGATGGCGGGCTTGTCGCCGGCTAAAGTGGCAATCAGTCCAATAAGACGGCCGGTGGTTTCGGTGAATATGGGGTGAGCGGCGGGATAGTAGACGCCGATCTTGAAAAGACGCTGCAACGACACCATAAAGTCGCGAAACAGGGCGGGGCCGATGACCGCGTCGGCGGGGCGTGATGAATTCATCTCATGATAACTTCCGCTGAAATAAAGGTTCCTGGTCAATATTACGCGGATTATTGGTGAGATGCGGAGCGCACAAAAAAAGAGTACATGATGGCAAATTGAAATGTCAAACAAATAGTAGTATTGGTAAGAAGAGGGCGTGAGTCCTTGCGCAAATCAGATTGGCAGGGACGTAAATGTCTCCAAAATTAGACAAAAATGCTGTTTTCATGGAAACAATGAACATCGATCAGGGTACATGGACGGAGGTGGGTGGTAAATGATAACGGAGCAAACCGGCAGCCACGCTGAGGCGGCATGGATTCACCAGGCGGCAGCGCCATTTATAAACGGGCGCCCCGCCCTGCTCATAGATGCTCAGCTTTCGGCGGAACTGCCGGATTATTTTTTTGCCCGCTATGAGGCCCAGGACCACGACACCACCGATAAACTTCTGGCGGCCCTGGGCAAGAGTTTGTGCATCGACGACCGGGTGATCAGGGAGCGGGCCCTGGTGGTGGTGTCGCTGATCTGTGAAAGATCTCATGAACTCAGAATTGATGAACTGCGTGCCCCCCTGGTAGCCATTCTTACCAATTGGCTGCGCCAGGAAAAGGAGTTTGTCAGCGGGTTTGAATTTGTCTGCATGCAGTATCAGCGCTGCCTGCTGACGATGATTGACCGGGAGCAGTGGGAGGAACTGCTGGAACCGCTCGCCGCTCTTGAGCAGGTTGTTTCCAGGCGAAGTCTGAAAAGCAACATCATGACCGGCACCGTGGCCCGCATGTGGAGTCGGCTGGCAGCGCCTGACGTCATGGAGCGGTTTTTTGCCCACTATTGTGAGCAGGATGACGAGGGCCGGCTTATCTTCGAGAATTTGTTGCTCCGTCTTGGCACTCTGGCGGCGATATTTCTGGTAAGGAAACTGATCGCCAGCGAGATCAGGGAGGAACGGCTGCATCTGCTTGCCCTGATCCCCAAATTCGGTGAAACCTGTGTCCCTCCGGTCCTTGAAAGCCTGGCCGATGAGCCACCCTGGTTTGTCGTTCGAAATATGCTTGCCATAATCAACAATCTCGGCACCGATGATCATTATGAAACGGTTTCCTCGTATAGCGATTATGGTGATGTGCGAGTCCAGAAGGAGGTTCTTGAGTACATCAAAAACAGCGATGAATCGGTGCGGCGCTCGCGGCTTTTAGCCGCTCTGGGGGATCTGGATGCAGAGTTGGCGGGACAGGGTGTGGGCATCTTATTGGCCGGGGAAGGTGAGTTGGAAACGGGTACCGCTGAGTTGCCCGAAGATTCCGAGGTATATGAAGCGCTGCTTGCAAAAATCGGTACCGTGCTCACCGAGTATCCCCGGGAACAGACCCTGTTGGAATTGCGTCGCATTGGCGCCGAGCGCACCATCAAGTTCGGTCCTGACGATCCGGTAGGTCGTGCCGCCGTCGCCTCACTGGCGCATATCGAAAGCGAATTCGTCACCCCTGAGCAGACCTCTCTCCCGCAAGCGGCAGATGATGCGGCCGGGCCGGAGCAGGAGGAGGCAGGCAACGCTGAAACCGCGGTTGCCGGCCGGCCGCTGTTGGTTGATCGCACCCGTCATGCCATGACCTGGAGCAACCTCTACAAATATATGAGCGATAAGGAGGCGGATGAGTTCTATGACGCCCTGCGTCCCGTTTCTTTTGCGCCCGGCGAGTTGCTGGTGAGGCAGGGAGACATGGTTACCGATCTCTTCTTTATCGACAGCGGCATCGCCGCTGTCAACCGGCATGATCAGAGCAGGGTTTTCACCTTGAACAACCTGCAGTCAGGTGAGTTGATCGGCAGCGAGGGGTTTGATCTGGGTATATCCTGGTCGGTGTCGCTCAGCGCGCAGACCGAGCTAAAATGCCGCATCCTCGAGCAGACCACCTTTTTGGGATTGGCACGCAAGCACCCCGAGAGCATGCAGAAAGTACGCTATGATTTCAACACCCTCGATGTTATTCCCTATTTAATTTATCTGGCCGGCAATGGGGGTGGGGGTATGGGCAAAGCTGTCGATGAAACGGTGGTCATCCAGGCGGACAAACTCTTCTCTTCTACGCCGGGTGAACAGGGCGACGGCATCCTCCAGACCACGCATCGCCAGGTGGCCAGGGGCGGCTATTGCCTGCGTCTCGAGCAGTCGGATGAATATACTCTCTCAACCCTGCTGAGACGACAAACTATCTCCACCATCGAGATGTTTGACGGCGCCATCCGCACCTGTTTCGGTATCGTTGCAGGTGCCTGCGCGGGCGGCGACATGGGTGCGGCCGCCGATCTCTATATCAAATTGTATAATCCGGTGGAAAAGGCCGACTACCGGTGTACCTCTCTTGAGATTTTGTAGGTAAGCTTGAGAATGAGAAGTTTCACGCAAGCTCGAGTTGTGAGGAAAATATGCAGCAAATCTTACCGCCTTTGCCACATGTGATTGAGTTGTAGACCCTTATGAAAGACCAGAAAACTTCTTCCCAGGTGGGGGTAAAGCTGGTGGAATGCCTCAAAGATCCGCTTGCCTCAGAAAGTCAGGAGAGCTTTGCCAGGGCGCTGGAGCTTACCAAGGCATACGCCGGCTCCGGCTCGGTCACTCACTTCAGTTCGGTGGCCCGTCTCTTTTTTGATCTGTTTGAAATGTTTGAAACGGGGCGTGACCCGCGCGACAAATAAGGCTCCATTGCAGCGGTGCCGGCTCAATCAGGGCTGATCAAAGGCATCTTTTTGAAACGAGAGATCCGGGGTGATCGGATAGTCACCGTTGTAACAGGCCAGGCAATAGTCCTGAAACGATTTACCGGTGGCCTCCACCAGCCCTTCCAGGCTGAGATAGTGCAGTGAATCAAGCCCCAGGTAGCGGGCGATTTCCCTAATGGATTTGTCGGTGGCGATGAGTTCTTTGGGCGAGGGGAAATCAATACCGTAATAACAGGGATGTCTGGTCGGCGGGCAGCTGACCACCATGTGTACTTCGGCGGCACCGGCTTCACGCAGCGACTGAACGCGGCTCTTGCCGGTGGTGCCGCGAATGATTGAATCTTCCACGATGATGGCCCGCTTGCCCATCAGAAAGGAGCGTACCGGGTTGAGTTTGACCCGGACGTTGAAGTCGCGCATGGATTGGGTGGGCTGGATGAAGGTGCGGCCCACGTAGTGGTTTCTGATCACCCCGAATTCCAGGGGGATTCCCGAGGCTTGTGAGTAGCCGATGGCGGCGTAATTGCCCGAATCGGGAAAGGGCATGACGAAATCGCCGTCAATGGGGCACTCTTTTGCCAGAATGGCGCCCATCCGCTTTCGTATCTCATAGACATTGCTGCCGTAAATATCAGAGTCGGGCCGGGCAAAATAGACCTGCTCGAAGATACAGAAACTGGAGCGCTGTTTCGGCCAGGGAAAGATGGAACGCATGGTGTTGCCACTGCAGACGAGAATTTCACCCGGTTCGATATCGCGCTCGTAGTGTGCCCCAATCAGGTCCAGGGCGCAGCTCTCAGAAGCCACGATTATCCCGCCATTGTTGAGCCGGCCCAGGCAGAGGGGGCGAAAGCCGTGCGGGTCGCGGGCGGCAATGATGCTTTCGCGGGTCATCAACAGCATGGAGAAGGCGCCTTTGAGCTCGGTGAAGCTCGTTGCCAGCGCCTCATCGAGGGAGCGGTCGGCGGCCCGCGCCATCAGGTGCAGAACGATCTCGCTGTCCATGCCGGTTTGAAATATAGAGCCTTTCTGCTCCAGTTCGTGCCTCAGTGTAACGGAGTTGGTCAGATTTCCATTATGCGCTACCGCCAGGGTGTTTCCCTTGTGGGTCACCAGCAGCGGCTGGGTGTTTACGATGGTGGAGCCGCCGGTGGTGGAGTAGCGCACATGGCCGATGGCCAGTTGGCCCCTGATGGCGCTCAGGTTCTGTTCGGAAAACACCTCCGGGACAAGCCCCATATCCTTATGCATCCGCACCTTTTCTCCGTCCGAACTGACGATGCCGGCACTTTCCTGGCCGCGATGCTGGAGGGCATAGAGCCCGAAGTAGGTGAGCTTGGCGGCATCTTCATGGTTGCAGATGCCGCAGACCCCGCACTCATGCGTCGGTCTGGTTAATTGTTGAGCAGGTTGCATTATCAGTACTATTCGGCGTTTTGGGGACCTTGCAAAATGGCCTTTTTGGCCAATTTCATCGTTGCTCGGAAAAATTTATCCTGGCAATATCAGCGATATGCCTGCCGTACATGTTTCCTCGCGCCTGGAGCTTGGATAGACATTCTCATTGTTCAGGGTTCTCTCTTGGTAATTCATCACTCTGAAGTGCATACCAAGGCGATGAGCATTTCAGTCAACCGGCGCATATCCCGCAGGTCCACCCATTCGTCGGTGGAATGGACCTTGCTCATACCGGTGGCGAGAATGGCGGTGGACAGCCCATATCCGTTAAATATATTGGCATCGCTGCCGCCACCGGCTATTTCCCTATGCAGCTCTCGGCCCAGCTTGTGGGCAGCCGTTATCGCCCGCTGCACCACCGGGTCGGTCTCCCGCAGGCGCATGGCGGGATATTCCGGCTCCACCAGAAATTCAACCCGCGGCGGCGCATCCCCAGCGCCGTTGTCTTTCCGCCGATCTGCCACACTGGCGGTAAAGGCGGATTCTATGTTGGCGGTATAGCGGGCCAGTTTATCTTCTGAATGAGAGCGCACCTCCCCGTGGATGACCAGTTGTTCCGGGATGATGTTGGTGGCCGTGCCGCCCTGCATGACGCCCAGATTGGCGGTGGATTCCTCATCGATTCTGCCCAGGGTGAGGTTGGTAATGGCCTCGGCGGCCATCTCAAACGCGCTGATTCCCTCTTCCGGATTCATCCCGGCATGGGCGGCGATACCATGTACGGTAACGGTAAACCGATTGGCTGCCGGCGCCCCGATGATCAACTTGTCGATCCCGGTGGAGTCCAGGGCGTAGCCATAACGGGCACGTAACAACTGGTGGTTGAGGGCCTTGGCGCCGCGCAGCCCGATCTCCTCACAGGTGGTAAATACCAGCTCGAAGTCACCATGGGGCAGGGACTGTTCCTTGAGCATATGGACCAGTTCGATCAGCGGAGCGATGCCCGATTTGTCGTCACCGCCGAGAATGGTCTGACCGGCGCTGGTAAAGATATCGCCAGTGCGCACCACTTCGACATTGTCGCCCGGCTGCACGGTGTCCATGTGACACGCGAAAAACAGCGGTTCACCCTTCTGGCTGCCGGCAAAGCGAACGATGAGGTTGTTGCAGTCAGCACCGGTCTGGCGGGCGGAGTCATCCTCGACGATCTCGTCCGCGCCCAGTTCGGTAAAGACATGCCGCAGATAATCGCGCACCTTTTTTTCATGCCGTGACGGGCTGCTGATTTCGCACAGGGTGGTAAAGGTGTCGGCAAGCCGTTCAAGGTTTATTTCACTATTCATACGCTTTCCTGTTTAGAGGTGCTGCCGCGGATTCAATCATTACCACGGCATGGCAGGCGATGCCCTCCTCACGGCCGGTATACCCCAGACGCTCGGTGGTGGTCGCCTTGAGGTTTACAGATGACGGCGCAACCCGGCATGCGGCGGCGATCAGCCGGCGCATCTCCGGGATATGCATGCCAAGGCGTGGCGCCTGGCAGACAATGGTTATGTCGGCGTTGGCCACGCGCCACCGTTTTTCCTGGACGATATCCACTACCCTGGCCAAAAGTTCACGAGAATCGGCGTCCTTGTAGGCCGGGTCGTGGTCGGGGAAAAGGGTGCCGATATCGCCTTCGCCGGCAGCCCCGAGGATGGCATCGATCAGGGCATGACATACCACGTCCGCATCGGAGTGTCCAGCAAGGCCGAGATGGTGCGCCACCTCGACTCCGCCCAGAATGAGTTTTCTGCCGCTCACCAGGGCATGGACGTCAAAGCCGTGGCCGATACGCTGATGCACCGGTGAAGATTGAGCCAGGATGGCGCCGACCATGGTCAGATCCTCCGGGTAGGTTACCTTGATATTGGTTGATTCACCAGTGACCACGACCGCCTTGATTCCTGCCTTTTCAAGCATGGCCGCCTCGTCGGTTACCTCGTCATCACTGTATCGGGCAACGGCCTGTCTGAGTAGAGCGGTCTGCATGGCCTGCGGGGTCTGCGCCCGCCAGAGTCCGGCCCGCTCGATGGTTGCCCTGATTGTCCCGCCGCTGTCCGCCTGTTTGAGGGTGTCGGTGACGGGCAGGGCGGCAATGGCGGCGCCATGGCGCCTGGCCGCATCATAACAGCGGGTGATCAAAGCAGGGGTAACCAGCGGGCGTGCCCCGTCATGGATAATGACCACCTCATGGTTGGGTGATACCTGGGCAAGACCACCACGCACCGAATCCTGCCGTCTGCTGCCGCCGCTGATGACGATCATGGTGCGATCGCCCGTGGACAAGGTGGCGAGCCACCGGGTTGTTTGGTCAACCCAGGCCGGTGGCACCACGACGATGATGGTGTCGATGAAGGCGCACCGGGTAAACGGCTCGATCGCAAAAAGCAGCAGCGGTCTCTGGTTGATTTCCAGAAACTGCTTCGGGACGGCCTCACCCATGCGGGTGCCGGAGCCGGCGGCGGCGATAATGGCGGCAGCGGAAATTTCCACGAAAACAGAGGAGTTGAAGAAACCTTACATCGAACAGTGCATTGTGATGGCGTCGTAAAAAGGAGCGGGCTATAAGCCGAATTCTGTTCCCTTTTCAGGGTGTGATCATTTATCTGGGATGCCGGTCACCCGGCACCTCGTGCGACCTACCCGGAGATATCGGACGGGCCGCCCTCAAACATCTCCCTATTTGGTCTTGCTCCGGATGGGGTTTACCCTGCCTTCCATGTCACCATGGAAGCGGTGAGCTCTTACCTCGCCGTTTCACCCTTACCCGCCGTCGGCGGGCGGTTTGTTTTCTGTGGCACTTTCCCCCGGTTGCCCGGCGTTCGCGTTACGAACCATCCTGCCCGGTGGAGTTCGGACTTTCCTCCCCGGCTCGCGGCCGGAGCGATCACGTACCCGCTCCAGTTTCTTTTTAGTACAGGTGGGGGCAAGTTGAAAGAAAAATATTGTCTAATGCTCGATGGGTTGATGATAGAGCAGACGCTGGCACGACGGGCACTCGAGGATTTTGTCGCCGCGCAGCAGAAGATTGAATTGCTGAGGCGGCAGATTCATGAAGCAGCCCTGGCAGACCCCTTGCACCACGTTGACAATCGCCAGTCCGTTGCGCCGTTTGCGCAGCACCTCATATTTTTGCAGGGTGGCGGCGGGAAGTGATTCGGCCTGCTTGTCACGTTTATTCTTTCTGGTCCTTTTTTTCCGGTTAAGTTTTTCAATGCTCTTTTTTACCGTGTCTTTTTCTTCTTCGGCCAGGGTTTGTTCGCCTTTGAGCAGGTTTTTTTCACTTTTCAGTTCGGCGCTCAGGGTTTCCGACTGCTCCATGATGCTGACGATTTTTTCCTCGTTTTCCTTTACGTTCTTTTTCGCATCTTCGATTTCCTTCAACAGGGCGGTCTGCTCACGGCTGGTCTGGACCTGCATCATCTTGGCCTGACGTTCCTTGACATGGGCGATCTTGTCCACCATTTCATCATCCAGGGTACGGCGCTCTTTTTCCAGTTCATCTATGGTGGTGGTCAGGTAATCGATGTGCTGTTCGCGTTCGGCCAGCGCCTCGATGCGCTGGTCAAGCTCGGTCTGCACCTGGCTGATCTCATCTTCAACCAGATCGATTTCCTGGTCGATTACCTGCAGGGCGACAATCTGGGCGGCTAACTCATTCACGGTTGCTCTCCTTTCTTCAATATTTCCGGGTGATACATAAGGGTAAGTGGTGAAATCTCCCGCCGTGACTCGGCAATGACGAGCGGCCAGGCGCGGGCGCTGGCATGGTGTTGCAACAATTCAACAAGAAGGCTGACGGCGGGTCGTTCGGTGGCAAAATGGGTGGCGTCGATGATGCAGAAATTGCATTCCACCGCCCAGCAGCCGATATGATGTTTTATTTCCGCGGTGACAAAGCAGTCCGCTCCCGCCAGTTTTGCCTCAGGCGCATATTCGCTGCCACTGCCGCCGCATACCGCAACCTTGGCGATGCGTTCCGGCAGGGTACCGGCAAGGTAGACGGCGGGCAGTTGCAGGCGAGTCGTCAGCTTTGTGATAAAGTCGGTGCCGGTGATGGCATGCGGATATTCGCCAAGGCGGCCGGATCCGTATGTCTCGGCGCCCGGCTCGGCAATCAGGGGAACAAGACGCTCCAGGTCGAGCAGTTCGGCAAGCCGGTCGCTTACCCCCGGACTGGTCCGGTCCAGATTGGTATGGGCGGCGACCACCGCAATACCACCACGCAGGGCGGTGCTCAGAAATCGTCCCACCGGCGTGGCCGGATCGATGGTGCGCAGCGGCTTGAACAGGAACGGGTGATGGGTAATTACCACATCGGCGCCTACTTCCACGGCCTCGTCAATGAGACGGGTGGTGGGGTCGAGGCCGATCAGCACCGATGAAACTGGTTGTTCGAGGCTGCCCACCATGAGGCCGACACTATCCCAGGGCTCGGCCAGATGCTGGGGGGCGATGGTATTAAGAGCGTCGAGCAGGTGGCGCAGGGTGAGCGTCATGGGCGGCCGGTTTCAGGCAAAAAAAAAGGTACACCCCATGTGGGTGCACCTTGAAATCCGGCGTCCAGGAACCCTGGACGCTGACTGGTGGGTTCGATCTATGAGTGGTGGTCGCCACCCCTCCCGCTTTCTTCTTGGATAGTGTAACCGTGGTCGTACTGGCATTCTTTTGGTGACAATTGATCTCAGCGGTGGGCGCAGTAGGACTCGAACCTACGACCGACCGGTTATGAGCCGGTGGCTCTAGCCAGCTGAGCTATGCGCCCTGTCCGGCATTAAACTCTTCACTTAAATCAATTTAGCAACTCAAGTCAACAAAAATCGGCACCTCTTTTTCCGGCAACCACCACGGTGATTTTTGCCCGGCTCCGGTGGGCGGTTGCGCGGGGATGGACAATATTTATTATTCTAAAATACTATTTAGATGAGAATTTATCCTCGGACTCAATCAATCATTTCCCGTGGTCTACGCCAACCTGCTCATATTCATTGCCGCCATCTTTCTGGTGAACGTCTTTTCCACCGGTTCGGAACCCGGCGAATCACTGGCCCGGACGATTGTCTGGACGGCGCTGTTTTTCGCCCTGTTCAACTATGGCGCCCGGCGGGTCTTCAGTAAAAGCTGGACACGCTCGGCAGGGGGCTATTTCAAAGCCGAACAGCGGTTGTGTCTGGCCGCCCTGCTGGTCTTTGCGGCCATCCTGTTCAGCACCGACGCGGCGCCATATGTGAGTCGCTATTTCGGTGGCGCCCAATTGAGCGCGGTGCCGGGCATTGTCCTGCTCACCATCTTCATCGGCCTGCTCTCTATTGTCTGGCTGGCCGGGCGGCAGAGCTACGCGGCGGTGTTCGGTGCCACCCACAAACCGCTTCGGTTCGTGGCCGTCAACATGGCGCGGAACTTGCCGATTATCCTGCCCTGGCTGATTTTATCGCTGCTCTTTGATCTGCTGCGCGTCCTTCCCCTGGCCCCGGTGCATGCGGTGCTTGATTCAGAGTGGGGAGATATGCTGTTCTTCGGCTTGTTTCTGCTCTTCATCATCCTGTTGTTTCCGCCCATCGTGTTACGCCTGTGGGGATGCACGCCGCTGCCGGTGGGGCCGATCCATGATCATTTCCGCGGATTTTTTCGCCGGCTCGGTTTCAATGCAACAATCTACAGCTGGCCGCTGTTTGAGGGACGGGTGATTACCGCCGCGGTGATGGGGCTGGTGCCAAAGCTGCGCTACATTCTGCTGACCCCGGCGATCATCCAGAATATGAACATGGCTGAACTCGAGGCGGTAATGGCCCATGAGATCGGCCACGTAAAGAAAAAACACCTGCTGCTCTACCTTGTTCTGATTATCGGGTTTGCCCTGCTTATCGGGGTTCTGGCTGAACCGCTGTGGCATTTCATGCTGGCTCAGGATCTTCTCTTTCATATCATGGCAGCCGATCTGCTGGCCCCGGAAACGGTAATGAGCGTCGTTGGCTCGCTGCCGCTTTTTGCCCTGATGCTGATCTATTTTCGCTTTATCTTCGGCTATTTCATGAGAAACTTCGAACGTCAGGCGGATCTCTACGTGATCCGGGTGCTGGGCAGCGGCCGGCCGCTGGTCGATGCCTTTGAAAAAATCGGCGGCGCCGGTGAAAACAGAAGCAAGCACAACTGGCACCATTTCGGCATCGATGAGCGCATAGCCATGATTGATCGGGCCGAACGTGACCCGAGCCTCATCGGTCGCCACGATCGCAAGGTACTGACCAGCCTGCTTATCTACCTGATCTCACTGTCGCTGCTGGTCGGCATGTTGTGGCAGGGGGTGCCCACCGCCTCTCTGGTCCGCGACTACGAGGAAAAGTATATCGAGCTGGTGTTCATGAAGCAGCTCGAGGTGGATGATGAGGCCACCTATTTTACTATCATGGGCGATCTCATGCAGGGCAAAGGCATCTATGATCGGGCCCTTGAGTCGTATGAGACGGCCCTGGAAATCGCCCCCGGCAACGAGCAGGCGCTCAACAACCTGGCCTGGCTGCTGCTCACCGGCACCGATCCCGCCCTGCGCGACCCGGGGCGAGCCTTACGACTGGCTAAGACCGCCGCCCGGGACACGATGCAGCCCCATATCATGGATACCCTGGCCACCGCCTACTGGGCCAACGGTGAGTCGGATCGGGCGATTACCATCATGCGTGGGCTCATTGCCGCCGATCCTGACAATAGTGAGTTTTACAAGCGTCAGCTCAGCCGTTTTCAAATAGAGCGCTACAGCGCCGAAACCAGGTGGGAGGATTGAGGACCATGCCGTATCTGGGCGCCCATGAATCGGTGAGCGGCGGTCTGCACACCGCCTTTGCCCGCATCGAGGCGGTTGGCGGTGAATGTCTGCAGATATTTACCCGCAATCAGCGGCAGTGGCGCCATAAGCCGCTGGTGGATGAGGAGATCGACCTGTTTCGCCGGGAGCGCGACCGCCACCCCGCCATGATGGTGGTATCGCACGGCTCCTATCTGATCAATCTTGCCGCCGGTAATCCCGCAACCCGGAACAAATCAATCGATGCGCTGGTTGCCGAACTGCGCCGCTGCCACGTTCTTGGCCTGCCCTATCTGATTCTTCATCCGGGCAGCCACGGCGGTGATGGGGTGGATGAAGGCATTGCCAGAGTTGCCGCTGCCTTGGATGAGGCCATCAACCGGGCCGAGGCCGATACCATGGTGCTGATCGAGAACACCGCCGGCCAGGGCACCGGGTTGGGGCGCCGCTTTGAAGAACTGGCGATGATTCGGGAACAGGCGGCGACGGCCGCATCCATCGGCGTCTGCTTTGATACCTGCCACGTGTTTGCGGCCGGCTACGATATCCGCGGTGAGCAGTCATATAATCGCACCATGGCGGAATTTGACCGCATTGTCGGGTGTGAACACCTGCGCTTTTTCCATCTCAATGACTCGAAAAAGGAGCTCGGCAGCCGGGTGGACCGGCACGAACACATCGGTCATGGCGCATTGGGGCTGGAAGGCTTCGGTCCGCTGCTCAACGATCCACGCTTTGCTTCCCACGCCATGGCAATCGAGACCCCGAAGGGTGAGGATCTCCACGAGGACAGGGAAAACCTGGCCCGTCTGCATGGCCTGCTGCACCCATAACGAGATATTGACCTTGCGAAAATACCCACTTCCCTGCACAATAGAACAACCACCATTGAACCTTGTGAGAGCACATGAAATTTCTCTACAGTGACGCCCTGTTCGACACCCTGGTGCGGCAGCGGGTGATCACCGACAAGCAGCGGCAACTGGTTGAGCTGGAAAAGGGCAAACAGCGCCATAAACTGCTCAAATTGCACGGCACAACCGATCCGCTGGACAAAAATTTTCCCGACCTTGTCGATATCATCGTCTCGCTCAACCTGAAAAAGCGGGGCACCAGAAACGAGGTGGTGGACGAGGAGGCTATTGCCCAGGCGGTGAGCCGGGAATTTACCCTGCCCTTTAAAAAGCTCGATCCGCTGGAGCTTGACATCAACATCGTCACCAAGACCATCCCCAAAAACTTTGCCATCCGCCATCTGCTGGTACCCTTCAACGTGGATGAAGGGGTGCTGGAAGTGGCCAGCTACCATCCGGACTGCGAGCAGGTATGCAAAGATATTGAACAGGCCAATCAGGTAAAGACCCGCGCCTATATCGCCACCAAAGCCGAGATCAAGCGTATCCTGGCCGAGTTTTTCGGGTTTCAGACCTCCATCAGCGCGGCTGAGGATCAGTTCGGCCGGGAGACCATCGGTGCGGTGGATATCGGCAACCTGGAGCGCTTTGTCGCCATCAACGAAAAAAACCTCGCCTCCACCGATCAGCATATCAAAAACGCGGTCAACCATATCTTCAACTACGCCCTGGATCAGCGGGCCAGCGATATCCATGTGGAACCCAAGCGGGAGTTCTGCGTCATCCGCTTTCGCATCGACGGTACCCTGCACATGATCTATCAATTGCCCAAAGTGGTGCATCCAGCGATCATCTCGCGGCTGAAATACCTCTCCCGCCTCGATATCGCGGAAAAGCGACGGCCCCAGGACGGCCGTATCAAACTGGGTGTTTCCGCTGAAAAAGAGGTGGAGGTGCGGATATCCACGGTGCCCGTCTCCTTTGGCGAAAAGGCGGTGCTGCGTATTCTCGACCCTGACGTCATTTTCCAGTCGGTGGATCAGCTGGGCTTTTCCGCCCGCGATTACCAGGTATTTCGTTCCTTCATCACCTCGCCGCACGGTATCGTCCTGGTCACCGGCCCCACCGGCAGCGGCAAATCCACCACGCTCTATTCGGCGCTCAAAGAAATCGCCAGCCCGGAGATGAATCTGGTCACCATCGAAGACCCGGTGGAGATGGTGCATGAGGAGTTCAACCAGATTGCCGTGCAGCCGCTCATCGACATCACCTTTTCTTCCATCCTGCGCAACATCCTGCGCCAGGACCCGGACGTTATCATGATCGGTGAGATCCGCGACCACGAAACCGCGGCCCACGCCGTCCAGGCCGCCATGACCGGCCACCTGGTCTTTTCCACTCTGCACACCAACGACGCGGTATCCTCCATCGTTCGGTTGATGGATCTGGATCTGGAACCCTTTCTGATCAGCTCCACCATGCTGGGCGCCATGGCTCAGCGGCTGGTCAAGCGGATCTGCGTGGAGTGTGCCGAGGTCTACGAGGTGGATGGGGAGTCGCTGCGCAAGGTGGGCTTTCCGGTCAACGCTGCGCAGCCGGTTAAGCTCAAGCGCGGCAAGGGATGCCGGGAGTGCCGGGGCACCGGGTTTCGCGGCCGGGCCGGGATTTTTGAGATATTTCCGCTCTCCACCCAGCTCAAGCAGATGGTTGCCGACGGCAAGAGTGTCGAGGATATGCGCCAGGTGGCCACCCGCGAGGGCATGACCACCCTGCGTGAAGACGCCTGGAACAAGGTGAAAACCGGCGTCACCACCATCGAGGAGGCGCTTCGGGTTACCTCCACGTAACCAGAGGCGAAACAGTATGGGCGCCAAGGTGGTATGCCGCAATAAGAAGGCCTTTCACGATTATCATATCGACCAGAAATTCGAGGCCGGCATGGTGCTTTCCGGCCCCGAGGTCAAATCCCTGCGGGCCGGCAGGGCCAACCTCAAGGACGGCTACGTGAAGATCGATGAACACGGCGAGGCCATGCTCCATAACGTCCACATCTCCTCCTATATCAATGCCACCCACAACCCCAACGACCCGCTCCGGGTGCGCAAACTATTGCTGCACAAGCGTGAGTTGCGCAAGCTCATCGGCAAGCTGCAGGAGAAAGGCCTTGCCCTGCTGCCCCTGTCGATATACTTTATTGCAAATGGCAGGGCCAAGGTGGAACTGGGTCTTGCCCGCGGCAAGCGACAATACGATAAACGTGCCGCGCTCAAGGAGAAGCAGACCAACCGTGAAGTACAGCGTGCCATGCGGCGCGGCTAGCAGCGTGGTTAAGACGACTTTGAACGAGTGATGAATTGGTAAAACCCCAAAAACTATTTGCTACCGTCATTCCCGCGAAAGCGGGAATCCAGTGACTTCAATTAATCATGGATGCCGGGTCAATTCCGGTATGGCGGGCTTATGAGTTTTTAAGAAAGCATCAAACACTGATGGACTCGTGAAAACTTTGAATTTGCTTGCTACCGTCATTCCCGCCCTCGATAACAACACTCAAGGGCAGGCTACATCGGGAATCCAGTAATTTCGAATCATTATGGATTTCGGGTCAACTCCACAATGAGCGTAATCGGGGTTTTTAAGACTCCATCAGATATAAAAACTACAACAAAGGGGGGCGAAACGGCTTCGACGGGGATGTGCAAGCTCATCGTTGCATGCCGAGCTTCTGTCGGCTCGTAAAAACGGCGGAACCTAAATATAATCGCAGACGATTATAACTACGCAGTAGCAGCGTAACAGCTGTCATACTGCCGTCCCACCGGCTGCCGCCCTTGCGGCCGGATTAGGGGCGTCGACTCAAGGGGCTGGCCGCTGGGCGGTGCCTGTACGCCACGCGGTAAGATCTACAAGGGCTAGCACTGGAAGCGCTCTGTTTCCGCGGCATATCCAGGGCGAACACCCACGCCGGAAACTAAGCATGTAGATACGGGAGGGGAGCATTCACGGACGCGGGTTCGACTCCCGCCGCCTCCACCATTTGAATGATAGGTTTCAGTAAAACCAAATAGTTACCTGTCGTTTGGGTTATTAGGTTCGGCAAAAAAACGTCGAACTGGTACATCAAGTGGTCCATTAGTGGTACATATGCCATTAATGGGCCATTTTTTTTGCATTGAAAAAACGGGAAAGGGTGGTGACTTATTCACGTAAAGTGTCTCGGTGAGCAGTGGTTGCTGGTTACCGTCCAAAACCGCGTCATGATGTTGCGAATGACAACCGAAAATTGACCACTTGTGATTACCTAAAACTGACCACCCTGAATTAAACAAAAAGAAGGGTGTTGGGTACCACCCCAGTGTGGTCGTTTCCGGGGGGCAGGAGAAACGGAGGGAGCCGTAGGCGACTGGAGTTTCTCCTGCCCCCCGGAGGTGTCCTCCAGCACCGATTCAATGCAGCAACAGTGCCTACTTACATAATTCTCCCGCTTTTTACGGCTGCAATATGCCCTTTCTTGAGACATCATAAACAAATACGGTTCCCCCCTTATGTCGATCAAGATCTGCCGGCAAGTGTCAAGATTAGTGGCCATATGGACACGTGCAGAGATCCCGGGGTGTCTCACTATGTTGTCGATATCGTGCTTCATTTCTCTATCTTTGATGGTCTCCCCCTGAGACTTTGTTTTAGACGAAAGCTATCCCACTGACAGGTGATGATATGGGCTCGATGCGTCAGTCGATCAAGAAGGGCCGCGGTCATCACCGGATCACCAAACACCTGTGTCCAGTCGGCAAATCCAAGGTTCGTGGTAATGATGACCGACCCTTTTTCCTGACGTTCGGCAAGAACCTGAAAGAGCAATTCCCCGCCTTCCTTGGAAAACGGGATATAGCCCAGCTCATCGAGAATCAACAGATCGTAGCGAGCGTAACGTCCAATAAGACGGCGAAGCTCTCTTTCCTGCCGGGCTTCTATAAGTTCGTTTACCAACCCATAACAACTGACGAACCTGGTCCGGTAATTGTTCCTGCAGGCCTCAATGCCCAGTGCCGTTGCAAGATGAGTCTTGCCGGTACCACTACGGCCAAGAAACATAACATTGCTATGCTCTGTAATATAGTCGCATCCCGCCAACTCTCGTATAACCCTGATGTCGAGCTCGGGTGCCGCGGCAAAATCAAACCCTTCCAGGGTCTTGAGCAAAGGAAACTTCGCCTCGCGCACTCGGCGGGTGAGTCTCTGTTCCGCTTTGGTTGCAAGCTCGGTTATCGTCAGATCCAGTAAAAACTCATCGTAGCCTGGACCGCTCTCTTTTGCCTGACGAATGCTGGTTTCCAGACCCCGGGCCGTGGCCGCAAGATTCAGTGCCTTCAGATTTTCACGCAATTCGACCATGAGTGCACTGCTCATTGCACACCTCCCAATACCCCGTAGACGCTTACATCAGGAGATGGCAGACTCGGCCAGTCTGTCAGTCGGGCACTCGTGGTGTCCTTCTCTCGTGAAGATATCAGCACATGCCGTACCCCTTCACTGCCGTTAAGATTGCTCTCCAGGGCACGTTTCACCGCAGTCTCAACCTCGTCGACTCCATAGTGGCTGTAGAGCATCAATACTGAAATAAAATCCTTGATCCCTTTGGTTTCTCCCTGGATACGGCAGAAATTTGCAAGCAATTGATGCAGCGATTGGGGCCACTGTTTTTTCCATTGCCGAATTACTCGAGCACTGGAAAACGACATCGGGCGTTGTTGGATCAGTTCCAGATAATGTGCGGGATTAAGACTCCACTTGTTGTTGGCGAACAATCGTTCATGGACAGCCAGTTTGGCGCCGTCCGCAAAAATCTCCACCCGGTCCACATACACCACTGTTTTCAACCGCCGCCCCGCGTACTGCCAGGGCACTGAGTAACGGTTCTTGTCAATCATCACCGTGGCGTATTTGTCGACCCGGGCATCACCCGGAAGGATAGTGCTAAACGCTGTCTCCGGGTGAGCAAGAAGATGTTGCTGCTCTGCTTCAAAGCGCTCATTTACGCTCTCTGAGCGACCAGCCATCTTGTGTGAACCGTACGCCAGACAGTCTGCCAGAATCTTCTCATTGAGTTCCTCAAAGCTTTCCACCACCGGCACGGGAACCATATAATTCCGGCGAGCAAATCCCACCAAGCCTTCAACTCCTCCTTTCTCATTGCCGCTATCCCGGTTGCAAAATCGTGCGGTAAAACTGTAATACCCTTTGAATCGGCTGAAACTCTCCTGTTCAATACGCTTTTTACCCTGGAGAACTTTGCGTACCGCGGTAGTGAGGTTGTCGTAGATCAGAACCGGAAAAATCCCCCCAAAAAAATCGAAGGCCTTGATATGGGCGTCAAAGAAAGCCTGCTGCCGTTCACAGGGATAACAACGGACAAAGTGTTTGCCGGAATATTTGCTTCGCATGCAAAAAAACTTCAACCGGACTTTCTCTCCGCCCACAACTGCCGTTGCAGTACCCCAGTCGATCTCCGCTTCCTGTCCCGCATCAGCTTCACATGCAATGAAAACCTCCCGGCCAGGATCAATTCCCAATTCCATTCGCACCAGCCGCACATAGCGGCGAACATTCGATTCACTGCCCTGATATCCCTGCTCGGTGCGCAGGCGGTTGTAGACACGTCGGGCAGTATGGCGCTGTTTCTTCGGCACTTCTTTGTCCGCTCTCAACCATGCTTCGATCAGTGAACGATATGGCCCCAGGACTGGAAACGATTGCTGTTCACGTTCACGGTATCCCCACGATTCACCGTGAAGTGCCTTTTTGATGGTGTTTCGAGAATGGCCTGTCTGTCTTGCCAACTCACTGATGTTCTTGCCGTAGACCCTGTGGGCCGTCCTGATGTATTCGTATTGATCCATGTTGAGCAACTCCTCACCTCCTGCTTGAATGACTAAAAATGGTATTCTAGCAGAAAATTGATTGCTCAGGGTGGTCAGTTTTCGGTGATCACTACCCTGTTTTGCTGGTCAATTTTAGGTTAGCACAACCAAGTTTCCGGTAATAAAACGGCAGACGCGACTGCTGCCCGAATACCATGCTCACGTTGATCTGGGGAAGATGTTCATGGTCCTTGTTCTTGCCATAACGCACCTGCTTCAAACATTTTGAGTAGCTGG
>Ga0272443_10000097_pt1 | contig 170501 bp, 138 predicted proteins | sample SSMAcet12_FD_193581 | JGI IMG/M metagenome (GOLD analysis project Ga0272443, IMG submission 193581) | Marine sediment archaeal communities from Little Sippewissett salt marsh, Falmouth, MA, United States - SSM-Acet-12 | ecosystem: Environmental > Aquatic > Marine > Wetlands > Sediment ... | reverse complement strand
TCAATCAACGGATATTGCCCATCGGCGTAGAAATAATACTGCGCAGCAGCATTATTTGTCGATATGATAATTAATATCGACAATATCCCTATAATCCCCAAAATATGTTTAAAACGTAACATAATATATTCTCCTTAAATTGCAGGTCCAATTGCTATGATATTGCAGCTTTCGTATTCATGAAAGCCCAGTACATTAACAATCATTCTTTTTTGTAGATCAATGACGACTGCCGATCCCTCCATTTCCGCTGTTACATACAATCTTTGCCCATCCGGTGTCTGATTTATCAATGCCCATACAGGCCTGACGTATGTCAACTCGGGATAAAGATATGATGGAACCGTCGCCAGTAGCTCGGCGCTGTCGGCATCGAATATCATAAAATATGGTGATCCCGATATACCGAATAAATCCTGACCCGGATCCGACATATACATTTCGTTGCCGTCCACCGAAATGGCAACATCCCCAAAGGGCCTTCTCGTACTCAATATTCTTTCAACAGATTCAGTCGCTATTTTGTATCTATAAAAATATGAGTAACCCGTATATTGCTCGCGCCCGTGGAAAAACAACTCATTCGTATTTCGATTATAAGCCATCCTATAAATAAGGATAGGTGATTGAGTGTCTATGGCTGTAACCACGAAAGAATCGACCAGTTCACGCGTATCGCAATCGATTTGGAATATGACATTCGGCTCGACACTATTACCATTTGAATCCGCCTCCGATTTGCATCCGAAAAATACATTATCGACCGTATCCAGACAGCCAAACCATGTTTCTCGTGGAATCGAGTCATACGGCGCAAATGTAACCGGATCGATAAAATATATCTTATCATCGACAAGCGAATTGAAAAGACAGTAATTATCGCCGCCGTCGAAATAGAAATCGCCGTACATATCGAGCGAACCGATGTGAGATAAATCGGCCGTGCTGTATATTTGGGTAGAATGAGTCGGATAGTCCAATACCAGTAGTTTATCGCCGCCCGGCGTAACAAAGAAATTATACCCCATCAAATCGGTATGCAGGGTATCGACTATGGTATCCGCGGGCGTGTCGATAGACATTATGACATGATTGTAAGTATCCCAAATATAACAGCGGTAGTTGCCCAATGGCGGCGGTTCGATATCGCCCGGGCAGGTGGGGCAGTCATCGCAACATGATAAATAAATAAAAAGACCAAAGATGCCGATCAAAGCTGTCGTGATTAAAAGTCTCTGTTTCATACATTTCCCTCCGTTTTGAAGTTAGCGAACTCTTCAATGTTGTGTCAGGTCCTTATTCCGGCTCCGGTCGGAATTGTGACCTGACACATTACTTGATTATCCTGTCAGGTCACACCCTCGCAAAGCCTCGGCCAAGACCTGACAGAACATCAGTAAACGACACCTTTCATTCAACCACCTCCCTTTGATAATGAAGCATGTTGAAACCTGCCTCGCTTCGCTCCCTTAGGGAGCGTCGCTCAGCATCCTTCGCCCGAAGGGCTTCGGACAGGGGTTTCAACCTGCCCATTCTCACAAATCGCCGATATTCTTTTTTTCCGGGATGTCTGATCGATGATGCGTCAGAAATATGACGATCCAAGCCGTTATTTTGTCCAATTCCGGATGATGGAAGATTCCGTCAGGAAAGGGTTCCTGACGGCGCAGGTTTTGTCGAAACCCGCGGTTGGCGATCGGCCGCCCTTCGGGATTTCGACCTACCCCGACAGCCGCCTATGGATACCCGGATCGAACTTATGTCACTTTACCTCCGGCTGTTCCCTCCCCGGTGATGGCTGAATCGGTGTTATGGCGCTACAGTATAAATGTGTTATATAGACAAATAATGCAATATCCAACCGCCAAAGTCAAGCGAAAATATCAAAAGCAGCGTCAAGTGACACATTCTGACAGTGGATGCGAATATTGGCAGGGCAGGTGCAAACTCCATTTTATATCGGCCATCAAACTATTGTTTTAATCGGCGGTTATTATTATCATTATTTCTATGAAGACTATGCGGATATGGGTGACAATCGCGATGGTCCTGCTTATCGCTCCGGCGGCTCCGGGTCAGGATGATGATTTTATCGAGCGGCAGTACTTTCTATACAGCGCCTCGACCGATCATTTTATCAACACCGTCGATTCGGCGGTCGGCTCGGCCCGGGCGCGGCTCTATGTTATTCTCGATGACACGCTCGATTACAAACCGAAAATTTATATAAAAGACAATATCGAGGATTTCCGGGAGCTGATCGGCACCGCCTTCCCCGACTGGGGCGCGGCGGTGGCGATGCCTTATCGCCGGACGATCGCGCTCAAATCGCCGGCCCATTTTCGGCTGGGCAAATCGCTGTATGAACTGGTCAAGCACGAATACGCCCATCTGGCGCTTCAGGATCGTCTCCACCACGCCCGCGCGCCGCGCTGGCTCGATGAAGGGGTGGCCATGTATGTCGCGGCTGAATGGGGCTGGGGGAACAACCTGACCATGTCGCGGGCGGTGGTTTTCAACAGTTTGGTGCATCTCGAGAATATCGAGAAGATGAATCTTTTCTCCGAGGGCAAGGCGCAGATCGCCTACGCCGAATCGTACCTGGCGGTGAAATATTTGCTTGATGAATACGGAGTCGAGACGTTAAATATATTGCTGGATAAATTGAAAGAGGGTAAGCCGACCGATATCGCACTCGATGAGTCGCTCGGCGGCACGCTCGATGAGTTCCAGGAGGAGTTTTTCGAAAGTATAAAAAAAAGGTACAATATTATGAGCCTTTTCGGTGACCTTTATTTTCTCTGGATTTTTCTGGCGCTGGTGATTGTGGTGGGATTTATTATGAAGGGACGGAAAAAGAGAAGGTATTACAAGAAATGGGAAGAGGAAGAAAAGTATCAATCGACCGATTTCGATTACGGGGATCCGGACAACCCCGAGGAGTACGATGATGAAGATAAGCCATGGGCTTGAATATATAGCGTTCTGGTGAATCACCAAAACAGCACAGCTGATGCCGGCCCGTGTGGCCGACTGGACCGCGGTGTGGCTGGGTAACCTGGCCCGCACCGTGCTGACATCACGGCGGCGAATCGCCATGGATAATTTGAGACGGGCCTTCGGGGATGAGAAATCGGAGCCCGAACTCGAGGCGATAACGAAAGAGGTGTTTATCACTATCGCGAGGACGACATTCGAACTGTTGCGTCTCCCGGTGCTAAAACAGCAGACCATTCTCGATATGGCCGCGGAATTCGAGGGCGCCGAATATCTCAAGCAGGCCGCCGATACCGGCAAGGGGGCGGTGCTGGTGACGGGGCATATCGGCAACTGGGAACTTTTGGGAGCGCTGATCTATGAGCTCGGTTACCCGGTCGATTTTCTGATCGGGAAACAGCACAACCCGTATGTGCAGAATATGCTGATAAAAATACGCGCCTCGACGGGGATAAATCTTGTGCCGGTCGGGGTCGGCGCGCGTCAGGTGATGCGGCTTTTGAAGGACAATCATTTTGTGGCGATGGTGGCCGATCAGCATTCGGCCTCGGCGGCGACACGGGTGGATTTTTTCGGCCGTCCGGCGGCGACACCCTCGGGTCCGGCCGCTTTTGCGGTCAAACTTAAATGCCCGATACTGTTCGGTTATCTCATACGCGACAATAACAACCGGTGCCGGGTGGTGGCCGAACCGCCGATCTATCCCCCCGACAGCGGCGACAGGGAAAAAGATATTGTCGATATGACACAGGAATACACCAAACTGCTGGAAAAAGCGATCCGGAAATATCCCGGTCAATGGATGTGGACGCACCGCCGCTGGAAAATCGACGGTTAGGACAGGGATGTAAACAAATCAGGGATGATGATATGAGCAAAATAATAATCCGGACACCCAACCATCTCGGCGATTCGCTGATGGCCCAGCCGGCCACGGCCGCATTTGCCGCCGGGCGCGTCAGCGACGATATTTATCTGCTTATACCGGATTGGGCCGAGCCGATTTACCGCACGATTCCCGATGTCCTGCTTATCATGGTCGAGGGGAAGTACCTTCACGGTTTAAAGGCGATCACCTATCAGTCGGAGCTGATAAAAAAGGAGAAATACGATGTCGGTCTGCTCCTGACACCGTCGTTTTCTTCCGCGCTCATATTCTACCTGGGTAACGTGAAAAAGCGTCTCGGTTACAAGGGAGACGGCCGGAGCTTTTTGCTCAACAAGCTCCTCGATCCGAAAGATGTCGCCGGCCGGCACCGGTCGGATCGCTATCTATATTTATTCGAAAAATATACCGGCGAAAAGGCGGAGATCGGGTTGCCCTCGCTGACCATAATGGGCCCGGCGCTCGCAACGGCCGAGGAGATGCTGACCGAGAGCGGTGTCGATCTGAAAAAAGGTTATGTCGCGATTGCACCGCGGGCGGTGGCGGCGTCGCGCCGCTGGGGGAGAAAAAATTACGGTGACCTGGCCGCCATGATTATCGACAAGCTCGATATGGATGTTGTCCTTGTCGGGGCCAAAAACGAATATGCCGCCGGGCAGGAAATCGCCGGCGACAAAAAGCGGGTTTTCAATATCTGCGGCAAGACGAATATCGAGACGGCCGGGGCGGCGCTGTCGATGGCGAAGTTGTTTGTCGGCAACGATTCCGGGCTGGCGCATCTGGCCGCGGCGGTGGATATACCGCTGGTGGTGCTGTCGGGCGCCGATGACCCGAAAGAAACATCGCCGCTGTCGGACAAAAAAAGCGTCATTATCAAGGATCATCTCGACTGTATCTCATGTGTCAAAAACGCGTGCCCGAAAAAGAATGATGCCTTCATGCGGTGCATGAAAGAAATAAGCGTCGAGGAAGTATTCGAGACGGCCAAAACGCGCTTATGAAAATCGGTGTAATCGGGACAATCAACCGCGACAGCATCAGACTGACCGACGGTACCAAAAAAGAAGGATGGGGCGGTATTTTGTACAATATCGTCACCCTGTCGCATCTTGTCGGAAGCAAAGCCCGGATTGTCCCGGTCTGCAATGTCGGCGCCGATAATTATAATGACATTTCGAAGATTCTGCGGTCGCTGCCGGGTGTCGAAACCGGCAATGTCCGCAAGGTGAAAGAAAAAAACAACCACTGCCGCCTGAAATATCTCGATGAGCAAAACAAAACCGAAATTCTCGAGGGCGGAGTGCCGCCGCTGGTGTATGATGATATCGAACCGCTTCGGGACTGCGATATCATTTTGCTGAATTATATTTCCGGGCGGGATATATATCTGAGATCGCTTCGGAAACTGCGGCGCAATTTCCAAGGCGGAATTTATATAGATATCCATTCATATACACTGGGTAAAAAAGCCGACGGTTCGCGCTTTTTGCGGCGGCCGCCGCACTGGCCGGAGGTGGTCGCATGCGGCGACTATATACAGATGAACCGGCTGGAACTGGCGATACTCGCAGGGGGGAGCGGATCAAGTCGCCCGGAGGAAGGCGATCTCGAAAATAACCTGAAAGGATTACTATCGTCGTTGCGACGCGGCGGGGTGGATACCAAATCAAAGGTGTTTATCATAACCGACGGCTCGCGCGGCTGTTATTTCCTTTATGGTCAAGACGGTGCATCGGCTATCAAACATATCAGGCAGCAAAGAAAAAAAACCGGAGCATCTTGTCAGGATGTCAACGTCACCGGTTGCGGCGATTGTTTCGCGGCCGGATTCACGGCCGGTCTTGCCGATAATCTCGAAATTGCATCATGCGCCGATGCGGGTAATGCGGCCGGATTCGACCGGGTTTGTGATTTCCGCGGGATTTATACAATTCTCGATAAACAGGTTAAATAATTCATTATTGGGTAAACTTTTCCATTCCGGGTAAAAAAGGTTGACAAACCTCATATAACCTGTTATTATGTAACATAATAGCAAGCTGGAGAGGGTAGCTTCTATTTTACCTTGTATATTAGTCTGCTTTAATTCTGCTGGTTTCACGGCACGGGGAGAGGCTGTACGAGAGTGAAAAAACTAATATTATATAATTAATCTACGATAATTTAAATAAACGAACTGTTTTTGTAAGATTTTTTATCGTTATCAAAATATTATTTTGGATGAAACCGTTACTGGCGCTCTATCCATGAGTCAGTACAGATATTATCAGCTCGGATTGAACAAACGGGTCCTTTGATCTTTAAAAATCAATATCGATGTTTTTGGCTTTTACCGCGAGAAAAAGCGTTTTAAACATTTATAAATCTGATGGAGGTATGGAGGTGACGATGCGTAAGTTGTATCTCTTTTCGGTCCTTGTTTTCATGTTGCTGATGTTGACAGGGACAACCATGGCCGACTGGTTTCCGGGAGACGGCCACAAAATGCATTATGCACAGATGCCTGATGAGGCCGGTTGGGATGTTAATGCCACACAACCGCTGGTGCTGGCCGATGACTGGATGTGCGGTGAAACAGGCTGGGTAAAGGATATTCATTTCTGGGGATCGTGGATGCATGGTATAGAGGGGCAGATAATCAGTTTTAACCTGAGTATCCATGCCGATATCCCCGCCGATCCGCCGGCGATTCCGTACAGCAGGCCCGGTCCCACGTTGTGGGAAAGAGAAATTATCGATTTTATTCCCCTGCCGATCGATGCCCCGACAGCCGAGGGCTGGTATGATCCTTCAACCGGCTTGTTTTTGTTAGACGACCATTTTACATATTTTCAGTACAATGTTTTTCTTCCCGAAGAAGACTGGTTCTGGCAGGATCAGGGAACCATATACTGGTTGAATATTTCGGCCACCCTGGTGGATCCTGCCGGAACTCAGTGGGGATGGAAATCCTCGCTGGATCACTGGAACGACGATGCCGTCTGGGGGCTGTGGGGAGATCTTAACTGGATCGATATGTGGGAACCGCCGGACTTTTTTCAGTCCATGGATCTCTCGTTCGTGATCAACGGTGGTGTCGAGGAGGAACCGGAAGCGTGCTGTTTGCAGGACGGCAATTGTGTTATGGCTCTGCCGGCCGACTGTATCAACAGTCTCGGCGGGACGCCGCAGGGGCCGGGAACTGTATGCGGTACGCCGGAGGCATGTTGTCTCGGTGACGGAACTTGTGTTATGGCCGACCCGATCTGTTGTGATGAATTGGGCGGTACCCCGCAGGGGCCCGGTACGGTATGTTCGACACCCGAAGGGTGTTGTATGCCCGACGGCACCTGTCAGAATCTCGATCCGTTATGCTGTGTCGATTTGAGCGGTGTTCCTCAGGGACCCGGGACATTGTGCACCCAGACCCAGGCCTGCTGTCTGCCCGGCGGCGGATGTACCGATGTTGATCCGCTCTGTTGCGACGAGATGGGCGGCTGGGTATCGCCGACCGGCGCTCCGTTCTGTATGGGCGATGGCAACGGTAACGGCGTCGACGACGCCTGCGACGTTCTTACCGGCGCCTGTTGTCTCGATGACGGCTCCTGTGTCGATCTGACGATGGCCGACTGTAACGCCATCCCGAATTCGGTATATATGGGCGACGGTTCCCGTTGTCTGGGAGACAACAATAACAATGGTGTCAACGACGCCTGCGAAAACTGGATGCCCGATGACGGTCACAAGATGCACTACCCGCAACTGCCCAATATTCAGGGATGGGGAGTCGATGCCACTTACCCGGTGGTGCTGGCCGACGACTGGATGTGCGGCGAAACCGGCTGGGTGAAGGACATCCATTTCTGGGGCGCCTACCAGTTCGGCGGTGTCGGACGGGTCGAAAGATTCGTTCTCAGTATTCATGCCGATGTCCCCGCCGGAGTCGATCAGCCATACAGTCACCCCGGCGATCTGCTCTGGGAGTATGAAACCGACTACTTCAGCGAAACACCGTTCGATATGGAAACGCCGGAAGGATGGTACAGCTCTATGCTCGAGTGGTTTGCCTTCGACGATCATATCGGATTGTACCAGTACAATATCTATTTGCCCGAGGAATTCTGGTTCTGGCAGGATGAAGGTACTATTTACTGGCTGAACATTACGGCCATATTCGCGAATCCGGAAGGCACCGGCCGCTGGGGATGGAAATCGTCGATCGAACACTGGAACGACGATGCCGTCTGGGGACTGTATGAAGGCTACGAGTGCAGCGCGCCCGATAACGGAATCGAATCGGTCGATCTGCCGGTGTTCTGTCCGTTTCTTACAGGAGAAGATCCGCCTGAAATAATCGACGGATTACCGCCGGGAACGACCATCGAATGTGAGCTGGCGATCGATGGCTTCCATAATATTTTAAGGACTCCGGGCGGGAATCTTGGAGGCGAAATTCAGCAGTTCGAGGCGGTTATGGAGGCGACCCTGACCGGTACAGGATCGCTGGCCGGATTTACCAGGACCATCAGTATCCCGGCCGTTATGGAAACGCATTCCGGTCCGCTGAATCCGGGCGATCCGCTTCAGATCGCGGATTATGAACTGGTGTTAATGTCCGGCGAAGTGGTCGGTGATCCCGATTTCGATTATCTGTCGATCTCGATGAGCAGCGGTCTTGGTTTCCCCAGCGACGGTGAAATAAAAATACGGGAAAGCGATGACAATCCTGACTGGTGGGTCGAGAGTTTCTTCGATGTCGGTTACCGAATTGAATTTAACGGCGCTCCGGGCTCGATACTGGATGGACTTATGGGATTGACATATGGTCCCGGCGATCTGACGCAGGGGGCCGCGATACAGTTCTGGATCGATCTGTATGAGCCGCCCGATTTCATCCAGTCACTCGACCTGGCCTTTGTCATCACCGGCGAAGCGGATCAGCAATGCGACTGTCTTCCGGGCGATGCCAGCGGTAACATCACTATCAATATTCTCGATGTTACTCATATAATTAATTATCTCTATAAGAGCGGTCCGGCGCCGTCGCCGTATGCCCTTTGTTCGGGTGATGCCGATTGTAATTGCCAGGTTAACATCCTCGATGTTACATATCTGATCAATTACCTGTACAAGGGTGGCCCTCCGCCGTGCACCTGCGCACAGTGGTTGATAAATTGCGGTCCACCGTTGAGAAAGTAATAATTATTATTGTTAGTACAATGCCCCCCCGCCTCAGTCTGGGGGGCTTTTTTTATAATAAGCCGAAATATTAGTTGACAAAAAAGACAACAATATATATATTTGTAACAATCGAAGCGCAATGCTAATGCGCTGCCTGGGGTGAATTCGAAAATAGGAAAAAAGCCTCACTTAATTCGCACATCGTAGGGTATACAGCTTTCGGATCACATTTGTCATGGTTCTTTTGTAATTTAAAGCAACTGTCATTTAGTATGTTGGCTAATTTTCGGAATTATATCAGTCGTTCTCCGCCGACTTTTGATCAATTTGAATATAAATCGTTTTAAATTCAAAACCCGAGTGGAGGGAAAAGTATGAGCAAAAAGGCAGTTATACTTCCGATTTTATTGATTCTGATATTTGGCGCTATGATCGACGCCAAAATCGAGTCGCTTAATCGACCGTTACGGCTTCCCGGCGATGTCGGGCCCGTGGAACAACCGATTCGCGATACAAAGGGACCCTGCGCCTGGCAGTATTATTATGGCTCCGCAGATTATTTCTGGTCCTGTCCTGATGCTAATCCGGTCGAGGAATTTTCCACGCGCTTTACGGCTACCAGCGGCGGACCGGAGACATTGGTGACGGTTAATGCGATGATTTATGATGCCGAAGACGGGACATTCGGCGACAACAATGTTTACATTACCGTTTATGATGATGACGGAACCGGATTGCCCGGGATCCAGCTTGCCCAAATGACGCTTGCCCCCGGAACCTATAATGCTTTTCCGGCCTGGACGCCGGTCGATTTTACCGGTTTAAATGTTGTCGTGATGGGTGATTTTCATGTTTCATATTCAACCGACGGCGGTCCGACTGAAGATGAGAAAATTCTCTACGATGACGGCTCCATTGGTTATAACCGCACATGCGGTTATTTCCAGGGCGGTTGGCACACATTTGTTAACTTATTTGGGGTCGATTATAATTTCGTAATTGAGGTGTATTTGTGTCAATCCGGCGGCTGGCAGCCGGGCGACGATCACAAGATGCATTTCCCCCAGTTGCCGGATGAGGATGGCTGGGATGTAAACGCTACGTATCCGTTAATACTGGCCGATGACTGGGAATGTTCCGAAACCGGCTATGTCAAGGACATCCATTTCTGGGGCAGCTGGAAACATGATTATACCGGTGTTATCGACAGTTTTGTACTGAGCATTCATAATGATATACCTGCCGGCGTTGTTCCCCCCGGAATATACTATAATTCCGGCGACTGCAATCAGGACGGTGTTGCATTAACGGTCGCCGATCTGGTGCATCTCACCAGATATGTGCTCAATACGCCTCCTTCGAGGACGTTTTACTCAAGATACGATATGAACGGCGACTGTGTTATCGATGAAAACGATCTGCAAATTTACAGCGATTATTTTTCACACGGACTGTCGGTATTTCCTCAATATCCAATAGAGACCTGCCGTGAGGCGACATATTACAGCCGTCCCGACAGCGTTATCTGGGAGGAAGTGATTACCGATTTCACCGCGACGCCGATCTATCCGCCCACATCGGAGGGGTGGTATGATCCGAGTACGGGTGAATTTATACCGAATGATCACTGGTCATATTTCAAATATGATGTTTATCTCCCCGAGCATCAGTGGTTCTACCAGAATCTGGGTGAAATTTACTGGCTGAATATCAGCGCCTTTGTATCCGAGCAGGATACCGCCGTCTGGGGCTGGAAATCATCCGAGGATCATTGGAACGACGATGCCGTCTGGACGAACTGGGAGAATCTTTACTGGAAGGATATCTTCGAGCCCGAGGGTTATCCGTATCGTCCCGGTGATATCGACCATGACGGCGATGTCGATATGGATGATATGCAGTATTTGCAGGACTGGATATATGGTATTGGCCCGCCGCCGCCGTACGATATCGGCGGTTTTTATGCAGGAGCCGATGTCAACGGTGATTGTATTACCGGTTCGGTGGCTGACCTGGTGCATCTTGTGGATTATTTGCAGGCGGGCGGCCCCCCGCCGGGTTATTGTTCCACATATCCGCCCGATGCCAAATATAATGATTTCAGCGCTACCTTCGATGGCGGAGGTAATTTGACCCAGGGATCCGGCACTGATTTCTACGGCGAAGGGTGGTATTTCTATCCCGAGTATTTCTGGTGGAATATATGGTTCTATGACCATCCCTATGATCCCGACCGTGAAAAAGTGGTCCGGGTCATAGTCGATTTGGTTCCATTGGAACCGGGATTGCCGGCTATGGTTCAATTTGCGGTGAACTGGTCGACTGATGTCTGGTCGCTCGATTTTCCGGGAATTGAACAACCGCCGCTGCCCGGGGTGAACGAGGATTTGTATATCGGGCGCGAGACGCTTTTCGAAATCGCTTTGGAGGATTCACTGCACTATGAGCTTGATCTGGTGTTGCCGGATTATAACCCGGAATGGGTTTCGATAGATATAATCGCGGAGAATGCGGTTATCAACGGCAGTATCAAACATGCCTGTCTGCAGTCGCTCGATCTGGCTTTCGTCATAACCGGTGAAGCCGGCCAGGTGTGCGACTGCATACCGGGTGATGCCGATGGAAGCGGCATTCACAACATCCTCGATGTTACCTATCTGATAAACTACCTGTACAAGGGCGGCCCGCCGCCGGTGCCATATGCCCTTTGTTCGGGTGATGCCGATTGCAATTGCCAGATTAATATCCTTGATGTTACCTATCTGATTAACTATCTGTACAAGGGCGGCAACCCGCCGTGTACCTGCGAGCAGTGGCTGATAAATTGCGGTCCGCCGTTACGGAAATAGTAGAAATTGACGTAACATAGTAATAAGAACTAATAATTAAATGGTCCCGTCGGCGACGGGGCCATTTTTTATTTATGTCTCTTAAGGTATGTGCTTCAATGGCTTAACGTAATATATCGAACAGTTTTAATGAAATCGGCCAACCGCATCAATACTTCCGCATCAATATATTGGTTGACAAAATAGTGGATTAAAATTATAATGATTATGTTCAAGCATAATTCAGTTTAATTGCCATTGGGCAACGACTATATCAATAAACTAAATTCGCCAACCAATAGTTGGAATATATTTCTCAGGAGGCTGGGAAATCAGTTGTGTGAGGGGGCATACAAAAGAATGCTCTGACGGGACGGGGGTGAATAGTACTTCTTGACATAAATGCCTGCTCAACAGCAAGCAAGGTTGAAAATATCATAAATCTTCAATTGACGGAGGAATTGTAATGGCAAAGAAACTGTTAATGCTGTTCTGCGCTGTCATCCTGCTGTTCGCGGTGACTTCGCTGGCCGAAAGAGAGGCGGTTAGTGAATCAGGTTTGACGGTAAGCAGTGACAGAATGTCCTTACCCGGGGAATGGAGCGTCAAAGCCGATACCAGGGATATCGTCTGGGACAACGGGATGGTTTATGAGGGCATCGCCGCCTCACAGGTTGATGTCAATCAGGATCCCGTGCTCGATCCCATCGTAGCGGATGACTTTTTGTTCGATGAAGATCAGCTTGTCAACGACGTTCACTGGATCGGCGGATATTGGAACGGTCCCCCCGATGATGGTGACTTCGATTGGGAGGTCATCTTCTATACCGACATAGGCGACGGCACCAAGCCGGGGGCGGCCATTGGAGCGTATTATTACGCCAATGCCGACGTTAACGAAACATTTGTATCCGGTACACCCGGCAGCGTTAACTACTACAGCTACTCGGTAGATTTGCCGACGTCGCTGGTTTTTACCGCCGGAACCAAATACTGGATTTCCATTCAGGGTATTGGCGCTTTTGCGCCTCAATCGGGCGTTGCCTATCACCAAACACCGATATTATTGCACGAGGCGGTTTTCAGGTCCAGCTATTTCGGTTTTCCCGACTGGACCAACGGGGTTGAGGTATTTGGTTATTCGCTTGATCTCTGCTTCCAGTTGACTTACACCGAGGAATGCGGTTGGAATCCGGGCGACCCGCACAAGATGCACTGGCCGCAGCTTCCCGACGAAACCGGCTGGGCGGTCAATGCCACGCAGCCTCTGATTCTGGCCGATGATTTCATGTGCATGCAAACCGGGTGGATCAAGGATATCCACTGGTGGGGTGCGTGGATGAACGGAATCGAGGGTGAAGTATTGTCTTTCGTTCTCAGTCTTCACACGGATATTCCCGCTGACCAGAGTCCAACCGGTTACAGTATGCCGGGTGTGACGCTTTGGGAAGTGGAGATACCGGGTATGCCGGGGACGCCTTTCGATCCGCCGACGATGGAAGGCTGGTACGATCCGTCGCAGGGTCTGGTAATTTATGATGACCACCAGCCGTATTATCAGTATGATGTTTGTCTGGATGAGCAGTACTGGTTCTGGCAGGATTCCAATACTGTTTACTGGCTGAACATATCGGCCATTGTGGCCGATCCGGCTGTGACCCAATGGGGCTGGAAATCGACCCAGGATCACTGGAACGACGATGCCGTTTATGCCTGGTGGGGCAATCTTGACTGGCAGGAAATTTATGAACCGGGGCAGGAGTGCGACACGGTCGCCAACGCTTTCAGTATCACGGTCGATCCGATGGGAACGTTCCTTGAAGGTTTCGGGGAAAATGCTTATGGCGACGGCTGGTATTTCTACCCGATGGAAGACTGGTGGAATGTTTGGTTCTACGACCATCCATTTACTTATGATAATTATAAAGACGGTTTGATCGAATTCGACGTTTTCCTGTTCGATCAGGGATATCCGGCCTATTTCGAAATTGCGGTTAACTGGTCCACCGACCTGTGGTGGCTTGACTTCCCGGAAATCGGGCGACCGCCGCTTCCGGGAGAACCCGAGGAGATTTATATCGGTCGGCAGACCCTGTTTGCCGGCGAGTTTTTCGAGGGCCATTACATATTGGACTACTCACTTCCCGATTATAATCCGGAATGGATTTCGGTCGATGTGCGCGGATATAACTATATTATCCCGGGTGGCGTCATTCTCCATGCCTGCTGTCCGAAAGAACCGCAGTCGCTCGACCTGGCCTTTGTCATAACCGGCGAACCGCCTGATCCAACCGGCGCCTGCTGTTATGACCCGACCGGCGGACCTGTCGAATCGGCCTGTGTGGTAACAACCCAGTCCAATTGCGAGAGCGGCCTTGGCGGCGTGTACCAGGGTGACGGCACCTCGTGCAATGCGCCGGAAGCGTGTTGCCTGCCGGGCGGTGATTGTATCATGGCCGACCCGCTTTGTTGTGTCAATGAACTGGGCGGTGTCCCGCAGGGCCAGGGCACGTCCTGCACGGCGCTCGAAGCCTGCTGTCTGTCCGATGGTGTATGCATAATGCTCGACCCGCTCTGTTGCGATGAGCAGGGCGGTGTTCCGCAGGGTCCGGGAACGGCATGCACGGCTGTCGAAGCCTGCTGTTTGAACGACGGAACATGCGAGATGCTCGACCCGCTTTGCTGCGACGACCAGGGCGGTACGCCGCAGGGTCCGGGTACGATATGCACCGAGCCTGAAGTATGCTGTATGCAGGACGGTTCATGTGTGCTGCTCGATCCGCTTTGTTGCGACGATCAGGGCGGTACGCCGTCGCCGATCGGCGCAACCGCATGTTTGGGCGACAGTAATGAGAATGGTGTCGATGACGCCTGTGAGGAAGAAGTCTGCGATTGCATACCGGGTGATGCCGATGGAAGCGGCATTTACAACATCCTCGATGTCACCTATCTGATCAACTATCTCTACAAAAGCGGCCCGCCGCCGACACCGTATGCTCTCTGCTCGGGTGACGCCGACTGCAATTGCCAGATTAATATTCTCGATGTCACGTATCTGATTAACTACCTGTACAAGAGTGGTAATCCGCCGTGCACATGCGAGCAGTGGCTGATAAATTGCGGCCCACCGTTACGGAAATAACGAAAACTGATTCATGCTTTTAAAGTGAATCTTCGATAAGGCCCCCCCGCTTGAAGCGGGGGGGCTTTAAAAAAAACTCTTTTTTACTGTAAGAAAATCCTCATTGTACAAATAACCCAATAAAATGAAAAACCTCACACCGTTTACCCGCCATCGTGATAAGTCAGGAGGAGTAGAGAAATGTCCCGAATCTCAGCAACAATTATCACGCTCGTAACAATGATCTTCGCCGCGGCCGTTTCGGCGGCGGATATCCCGCAGATGATCAACTATCAGGGGAGACTGACCGGCGCCTCCGGTTCGGCGCTGGATACGACCGTGTCGATGACTTTTACTATCTACGACGACTCCACCGGAGGGAGCCCGAAATGGAGCGAAACGCACAGCGCCGTCGTGGTTACCAAAGGTTTGTTCAATGTACTTCTGGGCGGCGTCATCCCGGTGGCCGACTCGGTGTTCGATAATGCGCCGAGGTATCTCGGTATCACTATTAGTACTAATCCCGAAATCAGTCCCCGGACGCAGTTGATCTCGGTGCCCTATGCGTACCGAGCCCGCCGGGCCGATACCGCGGCGGTGTCGCTGTCCGGGCCGGCCGGTCAGGATGGCTGGACCGACGACGGTAATTCGGTGCGGCTGACATCCGGCAGTGACAATGTCGGAATCGGAACCAGTTCACCGACCGAGAAACTCGATGTCACCGGCAATATCGCCGCCAGCGGGATGATTACCAGCGGCGGATCATTGTCCATAGACGGCGCCAATGACAAAATAACCGCCTCGGGCGGCGAGGTCGATTTCGACGACGATAATATCGTTACCACCGGATATGTCGGTATCGGCGAGTACCCCTCGTTGGCGACCGAGACCAGGCTGGAAATAAAGGGCACGTCGGATGCAGCGACTTCGCTTATTGGTATTTATCATGAAACAAGCGCCCCGTGGCATCTGGCCTACCCGGTTCTGGAAGTATATAATGATACGTACGGCTACACTCCGTTTACTCTGACCGGGGGTGGCGTGATAATACAGCGGACCTCATCCGGAAGCAAGGGTCGCGAGGCCGGTGTCGTGGTGAATCGTATCGATCCGGAAATTACATATTTTAACGGCGGCAATGTCGGTTTCGGGACTGAAACCCCCGAGGCGCGGATAGACATTCGGGGCGCCGGCGAACCGCATATGCCGCTGGTTCGTATCGCGCAGGAAGCAGGCGCGCCGGAGGAAATGAAAAACCCGATGCTGGAAATTCGCAATGAGACGTATGGTTTCGAACCGCTGTCCATCGACGGCGGCGGCACCATCACCATGAGGCGGAGCAATGCCGCAACATACACCGTCATCGGCACCGACAGCAGCTATTTTATGGGCGGCAATGTCGGTATCGGTACCGAGGACCCGCAGCGCCCCTTGCATGTAACCGAGGTGATGCGGCTCGAACCGAGCCCCGTCCCGCCGCCCGACCCGATGCCGGGGGATATGTATATCGATGCCTCGGACGGCAATCGGCTGAAAGTTTTCGACGGCGCCGTGTGGCAGGCATGCTGGCAGACCGGGGGATGAGGCCATGAAAAAAACCATTTTTGTGTCGTTATCGATTCTCTTGTTTGTCTGCATGATAGGTACAATTACTCTTGCGCAGACGAAAACAGGCGAGGAAATCAACTGGCAGGTTGTCTCAACGGGGGGAACCGAAGGATCGGACACGTATTTTATTCTTGACGGTACCGTCGGGCAGACCGCCTCGGGAGAGGCTGTTTTTACCGGGTTGAATCTAAATTCCGGATTCTGGCAGAAATTTCTCGGCGATCCCTGCTGTATTCTCCCGGGCGACGCCGGTGATGACGGCCTGCTCAACATACTCGATGTGACCTATCTTATAAATTATCTTTATAAGAGCGGGCCGACACCGCCGTGTATGCCGCAGGCCGACGCCGACGGCAGCGGCTCGATCAACCTGCTGGACATAACGAGAATAATCGGCTATCTGTATAAATCGGGCGCACCGCCGGTGTGCGGTCCCGACCCGTGGCCCTATTGAATTGGCTGAATTAATATCCATAAGCCCGCCGCCGATGCGGGCTTGTGGATAAAATGCGAAAAATACTTGACATAATTGATTGATTTATATATTATTCGTTAGTGGAGACTCTCGGCAAAACAACATCGCCTATCCCGCAAAGAGTCTTATTCACTATAATCTGATCCGTGTCATTTATCTTTTACCGTGTATGATCTCGCAGTTTTCGACGGATCATCGGAAGTATCGCTGATTTTTCATTTGGCAGTCTAAATACAATTAAATCAGTAACCCTAAAACGATAAGGGGGAGTTATGCGTGCTGGTTATTCGATTCTGCTTCCGGTTTTCGCGCTCTTTATGGTCTCCGCCGTGTCGGCTTCCGATTCGCCCGACGGACAGGATCTCAGGCCGATACCGGCCGGCGATATCGCCGTCGCCGACGACTTCGGACCGATGGCCACATGTTCCATGTACAAATGGTATTCCACAGCGCTTTATTATGCGAATTTTGTACATGATGATGAAATCGTCATCTATTTCGAACCGACCGATCCACCGCCGATGGGATGCGGCGCATCTGCCTATCCATTTGAATTAAAATCGGTGACATTCAGCTTTAATGATCCCGGCACCTACCAGTGGCCGATTGGAGTCGATGTCGTGATATATGACGCAGGTGGAGGTGCATCGGGAGGCCCCGGATCCATGTTGATGTCGGAGTACGTTTTATGCGATCAAAGCACTTATCGATTCCCGAATTTCGGAACCATTACATTTACCACACCTATCTGTCTGAACGGGCCGTTTTTTGCAGGGATAAAATATAATGATCCGGGGAGCGGGCCTTTCCCATCGCTGCAATTCGACAATCCGCCGCCGGTGGTCAATGATGTCTGGATGAAGGTCGCCAATTTCGGGTGTGTGCCCGGCTGGCATGAATGTACCACCTGTATGCCGGTCGGCTATCCGGTATTTACGGCCAACGGCGAAGCGAATTCACCCAATTGCCCGGCGGTCACCGGGGTTTGCTGTTTGTGGAACGGCACCTGTATCGATAATGTCCTGGGAGATCCTGTCGATGACGTCACTTGCGATATTCTGTCGGACGGTACCGGTGTTTTTTCTCCGGGATTCACCTGCGGCCCGAATAATTATCCGTGTCCGCTGTATGACGGTTCCTGCTGTTTCCCCGACGGCAGTTGCACGCCGTGCTGGACGGCCGATGACTGCGACCAGATGACGAGCGGGGCAGGCACCTTTTATCCCGGTATAACCTGCAATAATAATGTCTGTTGCGATTATACCTGCCCGAACGGATTGATCCTTTCGAACACAGTTCTGGTCGGGGACAAGGATAATTTCGCCGCCTATGATCCGGTGGTGGATCAAACATCACCCGATAACGATCTGATGTTCTGGATGAGCCATTGCAGCGCCGGGCCGATTACCAAATTCGATACCGACGTGAATGATAAATGTTTCGGCCACACTTTTACCAATGCCTGGAATATTACCTGCGGGTGTGTTATCTCGGCCAAACTGTGCCTGAAAATCGAAGCAGGCCCCGGTCAGACCTATAACGACAATCTGATCATAAAAGAAGACGGGTATACGGTCTTCGCGATAAATCTGGCCGATCTGAGGGCCTATCTGGGCGGTCCCGCTTCATGGAACTATGGCGATGTTCTGGACGGCTGTATTTATCTGGAAAATCTGCCGCCGACCGCCGGATGGCCGGGAAATATACTATCCGCACTTCATGACGGCGATCTGGATATTATGATTACCGACGATACGAAAGTGGATTATCTCGAGTTGACGGTCGAAATATGCTGCGATATCTGTTACGCCTCGGGAGATATCAACGGCGACGGAATTTCGCTTACCGTAGCCGATCTGGTCGAACTTATTCAATATGTCTATTTCATGGGGGCGGCGCCGAGCGATCTGTGGGAGGCCGATCTAAACGGTGACGGATATATCGATCAGGGCGATATCGACGTTTACAGTTGCTATTTTACCGGCGGCATGTCATGTTTCACCAATGGTTATCCGGTTCAGACCTGCTGTTGTCCGCGAACTACCCGAGGCGCCTGTTGTGAGATTGACACCTGCAATGTCAGGGCCGAGGTGAATTGCAATGGTTATTATCAGGGCGATAATATGCCGTGCTGCACCCCCGGCGACGCCGACGGCAACGGGTTATTCAATATTCTCGATGTCACCTATTTGATCAACTATCTCTACAAGGGCGGTCCGCCATCGTTGCCGTACCAGATATGTTCGGCCGATGTCAACTGCGACTGCCTGATAAATATTCTCGATGTGACTTATATGATCAACTATCTTTACAAGGGCGGGCCGGCTCCGTGCACCACAAGAGAGTGGTTAATCAACTGCGGTTGCCCGCTCAGAAAATAATCGTATAAATGTCATTGATCCCTCAAGGCCCCGTTTAGGCGGGGCCTTTTTTGTGGAATTTGCTGCCCGGCAACGACTTGTAAAACGTGAAATCTCTTGGCTTGATTTTGCGTATATCTTGAAGTAAATTAACCGGACATTTTTGCTGGTAAAATTCTCCAATTCCAATAGACCACAGGAGGTAGAATGAAAAATAAACTTGGAAATGTTCTGGACTGGCTCAAGGGTAAGTCGGTTGACTATGCCGACTGCCGTTATGTCAGGACGGAAAGCGAATCCATCCAGGTCACCAACGGCGTCGTCGATACTCTCTCGAAAGATGTTAATGTGGGGGTCGGCGTGCGTGTGCTGCATAACGGTGCCTGGGGATTTGCCGCCATCGCCTCGACCCGCGAGGCCGATGTTAAAAAGGCGGCCAATAAGGCGCTGCAAACCGCGAAAGCGTCGTATATGCCCAAAAAAGATGCGGTCAAACTGGCCGAGCAGGAAGCGTACAAGGATCACTATGTATCACCCTGCGAAAAGGACCCGTTCACCGTCCCCACCGACCAGAAAGTCGGGCTGTTGCTTGAGATTTCAGAGAAGCTCAAATCCGACGACAGAATCAAAACGGCCCAGGCAACGATGGATTTCTACAAGACCAACAAACTTTTCTGCTCCACCGAGGGAGCCGAAATCGAACAGGATATTGTCGAGTCCGGGGCAGGTTACGAAACTATCGCCATCGACGGCAACGAGGTTCAGAAACGCTCATTTCCCAACTCGCATCGCGGCGATTACGGAACCCGCGGTTATGAGTACATCGAGCAGATGAACCTGCTCGAAAATGTCGACAAGACCAGGGAAGAGGCGATTCAGCTTCTCAGCGCCGAGGACTGCCCCGATACCGAAAAAGATATCATTATCTGCGGTTCACAGATGGCCCTTCAGGTGCATGAATCATGCGGTCACCCGACCGAGCTCGATCGCGTTCTCGGGACCGAGATATCGCTGGCCGGCGGATCGTTCATGCAGATCGACGGTATCAACAGCCTTAAGTACGGTTCCGATATCGTCAATATCTACGCCGATGCGACCATCCCCGGCGGGCTGGGTTCGTTCGGTTATGACGACGAGGGCGTCAAGGCACAGCGGTCGCCTATCATCAAAGACGGTCTCCATGTCGGCTACCTGACCAGCCGCGAGACGGCCCCGATTGTCGGCCAGAGATCGAACGGCACCATGCGCGCCGACGGCTGGAACCGTATCCCGCTGATCCGTATGACCAATATCAATCTCGAACCGGGCGAGTGGGAACTCGATGATCTCATCGCCGATACCGACGACGGTATCTTCTTCGATATGAACAAGGTCTGGTCGATCGACGACCGGCGCCTTAATTTCCAGTTCGGCGTCGAGTGCGCCTGGGAAATCAAAAACGGTAAGCTGGGCCGGATGTTCAAAAACCCGCTTTATACCGGCATGACGCCGAAATTCTGGAACTCCTGCGATGCCATCTGTAATAAAAATCACTGGCATATTTGGGGTGTCCCCAACTGCGGCAAAGGTGAACCGATGCAGACCGCCAGAGTGGCCCACGGGACCGCTCCGACCAGGTTCCGCAAAGTGAAAGTGGGGGTGAGCAAATGATAGGCAAAGATAAACTGTTTTCCACTTTCGAAAAAGTGGCCAAGTCAAGCAAAGCCGACGAAACCGAAATAGTTTATGTCGGCAGCGATTCCGGACTGACCCGCTACGCCAATTCGATCATTCATCAGAATGTCAACGAATCCAACGGACGGGTTCTGATCCGGACAGTTCTGGGCAAAAAAATCGGGGTCGCGTCAACCAATTCCCTGGCCGTTAATGATCTCAGGGCGACTCTGAAAAACTCGCTGGAAATCGCCAAATACCAGCGCGATAATAAGTACTTCGACGGGCTCCCGGGACCGGCCGAGTACGCCAAGGTCAATACTCATTTCGAGAATACCGCGAAATATGCCCCGAAGGATCGCGCCCGGATGGTGAAAAAGATATTCGTGCGCGGTAATAAACGCAAATATACCATGGCCGGTGCTTTTGCCACCACCGAGGGCGAAGTGGCCGTCTTCAATACCAAAGGAGTCCGCTGTTACCAACCGCTGACCGCGGCGAGTGTAAACATTATCGCCATGTCGAAGGATTCCTCCGGCTATGCCATCGACCTGTCGCGCAATGTCGATAATATCGACCCGGTCGCGCTGGCCGATGTGGCGGTGGAGAAGGCGCGCCTGTCGCGGCGGCCCAAACCGCTCAAAGCCGGTGACTATGAAGTCATACTGGAACCGTCGGCCATCTCGGAAGTATTCGAGTGGCTCAATTATGTCGGGCTGAACTCGAAATCATTCATCGAGAAGCAGTCGTTCCTGGCCAAGAATATCGGCAAGAAGATCATGCATGAATCAATCAGCGTTTATGATGATGCCAATGATCCCGATGGTGTTGCGATGCCGTTCGATTTCGAGGGTGTTCCCAAAAAGAAAGTCTATTTTGTCGAAAACGGTGTCGGCAAAGGCGTCGTCTGGGACAGGGTATCCGGCAAAAAACATGGAACCGAATCGACCGGCCATGCGCTTACAGCCGACGAACAGGGTGAGGGCGCATATGGACTGAATATTTTCGTCGAAACCGGTGACAAAACCACCGAGGAGATGATCGCCTCGGTCGAGCGCGGAATTTTCGTAACCCGTTTCCATTACATCAACGGTCTGATCGATCCGCCCAACGCCGTCCTGACCGGTATGACCCGCGACGGGACGTTCCTGATCGAAAACGGTCAACTCAAGCACGGCATCAAGAATCTGCGGTTTACCGATTCGATGCTGCGGGCGTTTTCGACGGTGAAGGGTATCTCCAAAGAGCGCAAGCTGATACCGTCGTGGTGGGATGCGGTCGGCTGTACCGCCGCTCCGACCATTCATCTCGGTTCGCTCAAATTCACCGGCACGACCGATTTTTAATCCGGTAATTTCTATGCAATATTAAGGCCCTCACTCAGGCGAGGGCCTTTTTTACACGGCTTTTCCTGTTCCTGTAGTAGACATAATAATCTATAATATGCCTACTTTGTTGTTGACATTTAAGGCTATATTAGCTATATATATTAATATAGCAACTCGTATTTGTATCAATCATATTCGTGATATCTGTTTAACCGGGGTTCTTTCTATATTTTGAAATGGTTATACGGGGATATGGTAACGGCAGATCTGGATCAACCCATATACCTTATTGGATAAGACGAAAATTAAAATTACTATTTCAATAAAGCGGAGTACGATATGAAACTGTCTTCGATTATTGTATTAATGATGGTTTTAATGGCGGCCGTCGCTGCCTATGGGCAGTCGTCGGATTATATAAACTATCAGGGCCGTCTGACCGACCCGACCGGGAACCCGGTACCGGATAACAATTATCAATTGACATTCACGCTTTACGACGATACCGGCGGACCTTTGTGGACCAGCGGGATGCAAACGGTCGGGGTAGCTGACGGCCTGTTTTACTATTTGCTGGGTTCTGCGGTTCCGATACCGGCTTCGGTATTCGGAGCGACAGCTTTGTATCTTGGAATCAAAGTGGGTGAAGACCCGGAAATATCGCCGCGGACACTGCTGACATCATCTCCTTACGCCGTAGTGGCCGGGCGGGTCAATAGCGAGGATATGGAATCGGGCGAGGGATATTTGCATCTGAAAAATATTAACGGCGACTCAATCGTTACATTCAACACCGAGGTCACCGGCGGCCGTATGCAGATGATCACGCCGGTTTTCGGCGGCAAGGGGCAGATGCCGATTCTGGAACTGCTGGCCGACAACACCGGCGGCGGATTGTCTTTGTTCGATCCTGATATCGCCAATATGGGCGAACGGCAGTTGACCATCACCAGCAGCGACTCGGAAGGCCCGCGGATCGACTTGTTTTTTCCCGGAGGCGGCGCCGAGGCGGGAATTGTGCAGATTGCCGCCAATCCTGATGTCGGCGGTTTTATATCAATTCACGCGGCCGAACCATTATTGGCTGAAGGAGGCCGAATTGGCGTGGCCGCTCCTGATACCGGGTTCATAAGATTATTCGGCGGTGGACATGGAAGTGAATATCCATTAGTCGAAATAACGGCGCAATCCGAAGAGGGCGGGAAACTGAATATCTACAATGAAATCGGCAAAGTAATGGGTTTCGAACCGAGCCCGTTTAATACACAAAGGCTTCAATTTTATGATCCTTCGAGCAGCCTGCCCAATGATCCGTTTATCAGAATGGGCATCGAGCCCAGTCCATTCATAGGAGCGAGGTTGGAGATGTTCGATCCCGGGTCGGGATGGGTCGATTTCCCGATGATACGCATGGGGACCGAGCCCAGCCCCTTTCACAGCGCCGGAATTGAGATGCTGAATCCGGAGATGACCGATGAAGCCAGTCTTTTCGAGATGAATATCGTCGAGACGGGGATTCCGGGCGAATGGAAATCTGTGTTGATGATGAATACGGGTATGAGCTCAAAGGCAAACAATACTATTTTTGAATTAAGCGCCGGAATATCATCAGGTTCCAGTATCAAGATGTTCCAGCCCCAGCCGGAGCCGCCGGGTCATGAGCTAATCGGTATATCGGCGCCGACATCGGGCGGAAGTATCAAAATGTTTCAGCCGCAACCGGAACCGCCCGGAAAAGTGGCCATCGAGATGGGGATGAACAGTACGGCCAAAGGAAGCGGCGGGGGAAGGCTCGCTGTTTATGATGCAGACAGCATCAGCACCGAACTTACCGGAGGAATTCTGCAAATTTATCATCCGACCGATGTGACCCTGCCCGGTTTTTCATCCCAGGTTGACAGCGAGTTAGTTACAATGAATTTGACGGGCAAAAAGGATGTAACAGGCGGCGGTGGCGCCAAAATCAGTATGGTTGCCCGCGAAGACAGCGCTAAAGTCGGTATTGGGACCGATGATCCGGCCGAGGCCCTGCATGTGGTCGGGAATATTACCTGTACCGGAGAAATGTACATTTTCACCACAACTAAACTCAAAACGAATATCAGACCGATCAATAATGCCGTTCAAAAGATTAACAACCTCAATGGTGTTCATTACAATTACAAATATGATGAATATCCTAAATTACAATTACCGGAAACCGATCAGGTCGGTCTTCTGGCCGAAGATGTCGAGAAAGTTCTTCCGGAACTGGTGCATGAAGATAAAGACGGCAATAAACTGGTGGCATATATCAAATTGACTGCGGTTCTGATCGAGGCGATAAAGGAACAGCAGGAGACAATAAATGAACTGCGTGAAAGAATAGAAAAAATCGAAGGACAATAATATATTTAACGAGGATACTGGATATGTATTACTCATATTTAAAAATCTTGTCTCTGATAATATTGCTGATAATATTCGGAATATCCGCGGCGGCTGATGACAAAGCCGATGAGGAAATCAACTGGCAAGTAATATCGAGCGGTGGGAGCCTGAACGGCTCATCGACAAATTACCGCCTGAGCGGGACTGTCGCCCAAACGGCGGTCGGTGAAGGCGGTTCGACCAATTATGATCTTGGCCACGGTTTCTGGCAGGATTTCGGCCCTTCCGGTCCCGGTTGCTGCAATCTGCCCGGTGATGCCAGCAACAACGAGTTGGTAAATATTCTCGATGTTACCTACATAATTAATTATTTGTATAAGGGTGGTCCGCCGCCGGTATGTTTTGATGAGGCCGATGCCTCCGGCAACAACCTGATTAACATTCTGGATGTAACTCATCTGATTAATTATCTCTACAAGGATGGTCCGGCGCCGATTTGCGGAACCACCGGAACCTAGATACACAAAGATAGACAGCAGAGAGATTCTTTTTCTCCATGGCCCCCCGCATCTGCGGGGGGCCTTTTTATAATTATCCCGGATAAAATCATCGTGCTGAAGGTTATCATATTGTTTCCCAGCGACTTAGTGGGTCCGCTTTCGAAAAAAAGATATTTTGTAATATCGTCGAGAAAACAGCAATATTTCTATTATTGCGAAACCCTCCCAATAGTTTTATCGTAAAGAACTACTAGATATATGACAACCCGCAAAGGAGTGTGTAAAATGAAACCGAAAGTGATTCTGGGCAGAATGATAATCATGGCGGCCATGGGGCTTTTATGTTGTGTGGGAGCGAATGTTGCAACAGCTGATGATATTGTCGTCGATATGAAAGACTTCTATGAAGGTGATCTTGTTGTCGATGGTTTTGAACTGAAAGCGGAGACGAGACTTTCCATTAGCGCCGTGGGAGCCGAGGTCGAACATTCCGATGATATGTTCGCTTACGGCTGGATTATCGATGCCGACACCCGCGAACCGGTCTGGGTCCTGAATGAGCAGGACACCAAAAGATACCAGGGATCGGATAATATGCGTCTGTATGAAGATGAAATCACACTTTCGGACGGAAGGTATGAAGTGTACTATTATGCCGGACAACCGTATTTTCTCGGCGATTTGAATATAAAGATCGACGATTTGGGTGAAGCGGTGGATATGCTCAAATATATTTTTGGTTCCGACAAAGATGACTATGAATATTACTCGGAAGATATGGAAGATCTTTATATGCAGATAAAGGCGCCTCAGGGCTCCTTCACCAATTTTAATCCGGTTCCCGAATTGCACAAAAATACGGTGGTGGATTTTTCCCGCCCGGATGATGAATTCCTCGGGAAACAGGGATTCAAGCTGGAAAAAGACCTGACCCTTAAAATTGTGGCCATCGGTGAATATGTGTCCGATGACCGCGTCTTTGTCGATCACGGCTGGATTATCGATGCCGACAGTCGCAAGCGGGTGTGGGAAATGGATAAATGGAACACCTCATGGGCCGGCGGCGGACGCAAGAATCGGGGGTTCGACGGTGATGTGCAACTTCCGGCGGGCAATTATGTGGCCTACTTCGTGACCGACGACAGCCACTCGTTCGGCGACTGGAATGTCATGCCGCCTTATGATCCGCTGCGCTACGGTATGACCATCTCGGTCACCGGTGAAAAAGACGCCGATTATTTTGCGGAGTATGTCGATGATTATTCCGAGCCGGTCGTTGTGCAGATCGACCGGGTCAGGAACGATCGATTCCTGTCCAAGGGTTTCGCCCTGAAAAAGGAAACGAATTTGCATATTGTTTCGCTCGGCGAGTACGGTTATCAGGATGATTTCGTCGATTACGGCTGGATCGAGAATATCGAGGATGGAGAAATAGTCTGGGAGATGACCGAGGAAGAAACCGAACACGCCGGCGGGGGCAAGAAGAACCGCCGCTTCGATGGTATCATTACATTACCGGCCGGCAACTACATGGTTTATTACGTGACCGATGATTCCCATGCTTATCGCCGCTGGAACGTCTCGGCGCCTTTCGAGCCCGAAATGTGGGGCATCACCGTTTACGGCGCCGGTAAGGATTTTGATCCCTCGAACGTGACCACTTTCGAGGAACCTCCGGCAAGTTCGAAGGTCCTGGTGAACCTGACCGGGATCGGCGACGGTGAGGATGTGCGAAAATCATTCGAGCTTGATTCGCGGCAGAAGGTACATATCTTCGCGCTGGGCGAAGGCAAAGACGGTCATATGTATGATTACGGCTGGATCGAGGAAGCCTCATCGGGCGATATTATCTGGGAGATGACTTATCGCAAAACCCGGCATGCCGGGGGCGACCGGAAAAACCGGGAGGTCGATACGCATATCACCCTGGATTCCGGAAAATACCATGTTTATTTCGAAACCGATGATTCACACTCATTCCCGGATTTCAATGCCTCGCGGCCCGAACAGCCGCATAGATGGGGAATAACTATTTCGAAAGAATAAATAAATTACCTGTTCTTCCTTTCCTGGGCGGAATTCTTCATGGCGAAGGTTCCGCCGTTTTTTATGTACCTGTGACAGGGGAGAGGTTAAACAGTCGGGATCGGCGCGGTTTCCGTTATATCGAGTGGAATTTCGATGGCGATCGTCGTGCCCTTATCGGGCGCCGAATCGAGGTGCAGTCGGCCGTTGTGGTTATCGACTATTTTTCTGCACACCAGCAGTCCGTAGCCATGACCCGTTTCTTTCGTGGTGAAACGCTGATTGAAAGCCAGTTCCAATTTTTCCGGATCCATACCCCGGCCGTTGTCCCGGATCGAGATCGAGAAATTCTTTTCATCGTCGGTTTTTCCGGCGGTGATATGAATCTTTTTTGCCTTCTTTTCGTCGTTGGCCAGGACGGCATCGGCGGCATTATTGATGACATTGTACAGAAACTGCTGCAACTGTATTTTGTCCGCCATAATATTGACGTTTTTCGATGCCAGCCTGAATATTAATTCGATATTCTGAAAACGCTTGAGCGCCTTGAGATATTCGATAACGTCCCTGATCAGCTTGTTTATATCGCATTTCTGAAAAGTCGATTCGATTTCATTAAAATTGACCAGTCCTTCGGTGAATTTCTTTATGTTGTCGAGATTGTTCAGGACTATTTGAAAATATTTATCCAGCTCGCCGTAATCCTTTTTTTCGAGATGGTGTTTCATAAGGGATAGATTGCCCACCACGACACCGAGGAAATTGTTCAACTCGTGACCGATTTCCGCCGACATCTGTCCCCGGGTGGCCATCTTTTCGAGTTGAATCGAATGATCCTGCAGGTCCTTGAGACGCCTGTAAGCATCGCGGCTCTCTTCGAGGAGAATGATATTTTCCAGAGAGATGGCAATCTGGCTGGCGGTGATTCCCAGCAGTTTCAGTTCGCTCTCTTTGATTTTCCCGGCGTCCCGGTCATAACCGAGTATCAGAAATCCATATAGTTTGGGACCTCTTTTCAGGGCGATATTGACAAGACTGTGACCCTGTTGGTGCCAGGGCGGTTTGAGAAGATCGGCCGCGTCATCGTCGCCGAAGTGGAGGTAGAGGGGATGCTCCTCGACCGAGGTTATTACAAAGGGCGCATTGAGTTCTTTTGATTCGAAATCGAGATAGTCTATCTCGGTTTTTTTTATGGTTTCTTCGAAGCTGTTTTCCGTGGCTCCATCGGTCGAAATAATGCCGATTTCACCCGCCTTGCCGGTTCTGAAAAGGACACCGCCCAGACTTGTTTTACCCTGCATAAGGGCGAAACCGAGCGAAAGACGCATAAGGGAGCGGCTGTCGGATACGGTATACATCAACTGGTTAAGGTCGGATAAGCGATTCAGTTCGTTGGACAGTGTTTTTTCCGTGTCTTTCTGCCTCTTTTTGACGGCGTTTTTCACCGCCTGGCGAATCTCGCTCAGTTCGAAGGGCTTCATTATATAATCATAGGCCCCTTCCTTGATGGCATCCTTGGCGGAATTCAGGTTGGCGTAACCGGTCATGAATATGATGCCGACCGAGGGCGAGATTTCACGGGCTCTCCGGGCCAGTTCGATCCCGTCACATTCGGGCATCCTGATATCTGTCAGTATGAAATCGAAATATTCGCGTTCTATTTTTTGAAGTGCAGCTTTGCCGTTACCGGCCAGTTCCAGGTCGTAACCGGTATCTTCAAGGGCATCGCGGGCGAAGGAAAGAACGATCTCTTCGTCATCGACAATGAGGATTTTGATCGGTCTGCCTTCATTTTGAGGATTGGTGCTCACTTTACCTTAATTTTTTTACTCTCGATAATGCTGTTTATGGTCGCCCGAACATCTTCAAGAGCGAAGGGCTTGGCCAGACAGCAAATAGCTCCCGCCTCGGTGGCCTCCTCGGCCATTTTGTCGGGAAATGAGTCGGTCATGACGATAGGCATATCCGGTTTGACCTTCTTGATTTTTCTGATAGCCTCGAGGCCGTTCATAATCGGCATGTGAACATCACAGAAAATCATGGCGTAATCCTCGTCGATGGCCTTTTCATAACCGACCTGACCGTTGATGGCGATATCCACCTCAAAACCCGAGTCATTCATTACTTCGGTGAGAAAATCACGAATGACCGGAGTATCGTCTATTATCAGGACTTTATATGCCATTGCCCAGCTCCAGTCCGGAACCGCTGTCGTTCAGGCCCAGTGACTTTTCGACTTCGGTTCTGATTTGCTTGATAGTAAAGGGCTTGGACAAAAAGGCGCATACCCCGTAGCCGAGCGTGTTGCTGACCGAGAAGAGTGACGAATAACCCGATATAACGATAATTTTGGATTCGGGATAGGTTTCCTTGGCGAATTTCACCACTTCCTCTCCCGATACCCGGGGCATTTTCATATCGGTTATGATCAGGTCATATTTGTCTTTTTTGAGCTTCTCGATCGCCTCATCGCCGTCGGCGGCCTTATCCACGTTGAAATCTTCCAGAACATCCGCGAGAAACTCACGCATGACCTGTTCATCATCAACGACCAGAATGTTTTTTAATGCGACGTCTTGCATAATCCTATTTGTTGTTTTTCTTAGGCTTTTTATTTATTGTCGGCCGGACAGGGTGATTTCTCCAGTGGAATAATGACAGTAAATGTGGTGCCCTCATCCAGCTTGGATTTAACCTTGATTTCCCCGCCGTGTTCCTTAATTATTCCGTAACTGACCGATAGTCCTAGACCGGTGCCTTTACCGACATCCTTGGTGGTAAAGAACGGCTCGAATATCTTCTTCAAATGCTCATCGCTTATACCCTTGCCCGAATCGGTAACGGCTATTTCGACTGCCCCGCCGAATTCGCCCAGGGGGGGCGCGAAACGCGAAGTCAGGACTATTTCGTTACCCTGCTCGGAGGCATGCATGGCGTTCAAAATGATATTGGTAAACACCTGTTGAAGCTGACTCGGGTTACCCTTGATCTGCGGAATCTTCGGGTCCAGGTTCTTGACAAGCGTTATCTGGTTCATCATTAACTGGTGTTCCACGAAAGTAAGGGTATCCTCGACCACCCTGTTGACATCGACTTCGTCGAAGTCCACCGTCTGTGACGTTCTCGAGAATTTCAACAGGTTCTGCACGATCGCCTTGCACCGCCGCGACTGTGTTTCGATATCCTGGAGATACCGTTTGTATGATTCGATGTCCTTGTCGGAAATATCGTCGGCGCATTTTTTCTGAATTTTCTCGAGCGTGAACTGGGCGTATCCGAGAATTCCGCCCAGCGGGTTGTTCAATTCGTGGGCAACCCCGGCCGCAAGCTGACCGATGGCCACCATCTTCTCCGACTGAATCAGCTGCGTCTGGGCTTCTTCGAGTTCCTGGGTCCGTTCGATTATCTTTTCTTCCAGATTGCGGTTGTATTCCTCGATTTCCTCCTGCGATTTTTTCAATGACTCGATCATGCGGTTGAACGAGTTGGCCAGAAGGCCTATCTCATCGCCGCGGTTGATATCGACCGATTTGCTCAGATCACCCTTGGAAATCTGGTCGGTGACGTTCACCAGCGATTCGATCGGCCGCGTAATAATTCGGACAAACGCGGTCATTAATATAATCGCCGAGAGGACAACGATGAAGGTGAGCAGGGTCGCCGCGGTTTGCGATTTGGTCACCTCCCGGTTGAGATTCGAGAAGGTCAGTCCGACCCGGACCTCACCGATAACCTCGCGGATATATTTGTCTTCGTCACCGTCGGAGAATCCATGGACAATTCCGAGGTTCTCTCTGGAGATCGACTGTTTGACCGTCTCCACCGGGTACGTCAACTGCACGAATTTTGTTCCCTCGGCAGAGGTATAGCATTCCCGTTTGAATTTAACCGGGGTTGATTCCGGCGATGATTCATTTTTGCATGGTTCGGCCTCGGTAATTATTTCTCCGCCGGTTTCGGCAAGAACACGCCCGTCGGAGGACAATACCTGCACATATATAATGTCATTGGCACGGGCGACGCCCTCGATAAGATTTTCGAGTTCGGTGGTCGATTCGAGAATGACGCCGTATTCGGCGTTATAGGCCAGGTTGGCGGCCAGAGCCCGGCCGCGTTTCTCCAGCTCATTGCGATATGTGTCGTTCTGCCGATTGACCAGATAACCGCTGATAATCAGCATGCTGGCGATAATTACCAGCGAAACGACGGTAACGAATCGTTCCCTGAGACCGAAGCGTTTTAATGATCCAAAGAGGTTCATCGGTACACCTCCTTGGCTACGGCTATCAAATCCTCGGAAATCGTTATATCAATATGATTGGCGGTTTTTTCGTTATAATGGAACCATATAATAGTCGGTACCGCCACCGGGATCGTAGCCGGGTCTTTTCCGGCCAAAACCTCACAGGCGATTTTGCCCGCCTGGCGGCCGATATCCTTATAGTCATAATCAAGTCCGAAAAGCGCCCCCGATTCCACCAGGTTCCCCGAAAATCCCATGAACGGCTTGGCGTTACGCAGGGTGTTAAGGAGTATGAAGCGCGTCGAACGGGGGGAATAAATCTGCCCGTCCGCCACCGACCAGTAACCGTCGACAATCGCATTAAGACTGTCGAGCGCCGGCGGTATCTCTTTTTCACTGTTTATCTTGACGGCATGCAGTTCCAGACCGGCCTGGCCGGCAAGGATCTTGGCCGGAGGAATCAGGTTCTCCGTCTCCTCGGTGTACAAAACGCCGAGCTTTTTAATCGAACCGATAACTTTCTTATAATAGTTGAATTGTATATTGGGCGGAATGTCGAGCGAGGCGCCGGTCATATTACCGCCCGGATGATGCAGTGATTCGACGAACTCCGATGTTTCCGGATTCAACACAGCCGAGAAAATAATCGGCTTATCCTTGATTCGGTCGGATACCATCTGTGTCGCAAAGGAACCGACCGTCAGTACCAATCTCGGATTGGAACTTACGACGGCATTAAGCTGACCCTCTATCTGTTCATTTTCCGAGGTCAGCATATATTCGGAGAAAACGGCCCCGGTGTGTTTGCGGACGATGGCGCTCTTAATACCCCGGATCGTTCGCATCGTCGATTTCAGACTGTCCGAATATACAATAGACAGCTCGATCTGCTGAGCAAAGGCATCGGAAAACAGCCCGAACACAGCCGCGGCACAATATAATAGCAGTGTGATTTTGAGCTTAATTGACTTCAATGTCCGCTATCCTCGAATCCGCCCGAAAATATATTTATAAAGTGGTCCACTTCGTCCCTGTCTCCATGTAGAAGTATATTTCAATTTTCTTTATCGGGTTATTGCACAAAAACTTGACTTCTGCCGATAAAATAATTGAGATTTTTGGTTTGAGGACAAATCAAGGATATAAAAAGAAATGAAATTTCCGGTCAAACCGGGTTAAAATTTCTGAACGATAGTCGATACATTGTAGAAGAAACCGGAAAAATCCGGCAAGTAATAATATGTCAATAAAGAACACAACCATGATAACACACAGAGCTATGGCGATAGCGAATGTTTGCAGGGAGGGTTCGTCTTGAAAACTCATAATCGCACACTGCAACTATGTACCGCGGCGGTATTCCTGATACTGTTGCCGGTGCTGCTGTCCGCCGGAACGACCGGCAAAATCGCCGGTATTGTCGAAGACGAGAAAACGGGAGAACCGATTCCCGGGGCGACTGTCCGAATAACCGGAACAGATCTCGCCACTCAGACCGACCTTGATGGTGAATACTTCATTATCAATCTTCCGGCCGGAACATATTCGGTGGCCGTTTCCATTATCGGATTCCAGGCTATCGAAACGGAAAATGTCAGGGTCCTTCTGGACCTGACCACACCTGTTGATTTCACTTTGGAACAGGTTGAGGTACCTCTGAAACGTCAGGTTAAGGTTTATGCCCAACGCCAGCCGATTCAGAAAGATTTAACCGCCTCGCGGACCATTATGACCGCCGACCGCCTCAATTATATGCCGAATAATCTGACGGTGGATCGCGTCATTGCCAACATGGCCGGGACAGTAGTGGATCACAACAATAACCTCCACGTCCGCGGTGGACGCTCCGGAACCATAACCTATTTATATGACGGTTTCTCGGTCCAGGATCCTTTTGCCGGCCGGGCCGGTATGAGGATTATGCCGGACGCGCTGGAAGAGATTAACCTGACCTCGGGCGGATTCCCGGCCGAATACGGCGAGGCTCTCTCCGGTATTGTCAATGCCGTCAGCCGTGAAGGATCGATGGATTATCACGGCAAACTGAAATTCCATGACGGTTACAGCCATAAATATAATGTCAACGAGGGTAGTTACGGCGACCTGGAGAGAATAAACGATAATATCTTAAGTTATAATCTGTCGGGACCGATGCCGTCTCTTTTCGGAAGACGCTCGACTTTCTTCCTGGCCGGTGAATATCAGAAGGACGACGGTTATCTGCCGCATAATGAGTATACAATGTTTACTCAGGCCGGCAAGTTCAGTTTTCAGCCGACCCCGAACCTGAAATTCACTCTGGTCGGAAGCTATGACAAAGCAGATTATGATCTTTACAATCATCGTGATGTCAACGATGTATCATATGATTTCAATCTCGACGGGTTGAATATAGGTGAAAACGAAGCCTACCTCTACGGTTTGAAGGGTAACTATAATATGAGCGAAAAAACCATCCTCGGTTTTTCGTATAACCACTTCTACACCGAGACCAAGCAGGCTCCGGAGGCCTATTTCGATTCTTACTGGAACGAATGGCCCGGCTATTCCGAGGATTCCAACGGCGTATATAATGGTACTATCCATGAGGATAATTACCAGCTTTCTCAGGATTACTACTGGACCGGTTTCACCACCGGCGATGATTTTTACCCGGTGTACCACAAGCGTTATACCGGTTACGACGCCGTATCCATGAATTTTACCAGCCAGGTGAACAAGTTCCATCAGCTCCGGGCTGGAGCAGAATTACGCGATTATGAGATTTTCTGGGATGACAAACAATTTTTCAATGCATCCCCGTACGGCGAGAAATACAAACAGTCGCCTGTTTATGCCATGGCCTTTGTTCAGGATAAACTGGAGTTCCGCGATTTTGTCATCAACGCCGGTTTGAGATGGGATTATCTTAATTCCGAAGTCGAATACTGGCCCGATGTCATGGATAAATCGCAACCGATGGTCAATTCGGACGCGCAGTCGCAGATTTCGCCCCGATTCGGAATATCGCACCCGATATCCGACCGGTCGGTCATCCGCTTCAACTACGGATACTTCTTCCAGGTGCCCAATTATCAATATATGTACACCAACCTGGAAGGCAATCTTAACTCCGGTCTGCCGCTGGTCGGCAACCCGGATCTCAAGGCCGAGAAAACCATATCGTACGAACTGGGTCTGAACCACCTTGTCAGCGACGACATCCGGCTGGATGTCACCGTCTATTACAAGGATATCAAGGACCTGATCGCCACCAGCGAAATCGGTATCGTCGGCGGTAATCCGGTGACACAATTCGTCAACGAGGATTACGGTTCGGTCAAGGGTTTCGATCTCACCATCGAGAAAATAGCCACCGGCTTTTTCTCGGGATCGGCCGTCTATTCGTTTATGGTGGCCAAGGGCAACGCCTCGTCGGCGTATGACGGCTATTACAATTATATAGCCAACACCACCGACTCGGTCAAACCGGTTCAGGAATACCCGCTCGACTTCGATCAGAGGCACACGGCGACCATCACCATGGACTACCGTGTCCCGAGAAACTGGAGCGGCAACTTCATGGGTCTCGGTTTGCCCGGAGCCTGGGGTTTCAATTTCATGGCCCATTACGGCTCGGGTCTGCCGTATACGATCACCGACTATAACGGCGTTCGCTACGGAAGCATCAACGAGGGACGCATGCCCTCGACATTCTCGGTCGATATGCGCTTTAACAAAGATATCCATATACCCCGAAGCGACAACTACTTCTCATTCTTTGTCGAAGTGGATAATCTGTTCGACCGCCGCAATGTGGTCAATGTCTATACCTATACCGGTCGCGCCGACAATGACGGCCGGATATACGATCAGACAGTCGACCCCGACGGCGACGGTCCTCTGACAGTTGAAGATGTAAATAACTACTATAGATTGTTATCTGAAGATCCTCAGAATTATTCCGCTCCCCGACAGGTTCGGGTCGGATTCGAATTCAACTTCTGATGAGGTGTGTATATGGAAAGGAATATTAAATATCTGAAATACGCCGGTTTGACCACGGTCATTCTGTTGGTGCTGTTGTCGGCAACGTCATGGTCCGCGACCATGAAAACCGCCATGCCGCCGATGGATCTGGTCGATCAGGTCACCCACGACAAGGGTAATATCGTAACCACCGTCGATAACTGGGGCTATATCGGCGGTTACGGCTGGCCCTATGATTTTCCATCCGGCGAATGGCCGCGCAATTCGGGCCATGACTATATCGGCGAGATGAAATTCTGGATGGGCGCGGTGACGCCCGGCGGCGATACCATCGTCGCCAACACCAGTGATGATTTCATGCCGCTCCCCGACATATTCAGCGAAGACATCTCGCACAGTATCAGGCTGTCCACCGACACCTCGCGCTTCGAGTTCAATCCCGACGATACGGTCGGGCTCGGTGTCGGCAATCCGGCTTACGGGTGGCGGGTGTACGACAGCACCGGCTCTCTCGTTTACAACCAGGTTTATAATCCGATGGATGAAACCTTCTATCCGGGCGGCCCGACCGGTTTGCAGCAGTCTTTCTGCCGCTATACCGACGAGGGCGGCGGCAACAGCCTCGGTCTGCTGATCTCGCAGACAATCTGTCAGTGGAACTACTGCTATAACGAAGATATGCTTTTCGTGATTCTCGAAATCACCAATACATCCGATGTCGATTACACCGATTTCGCTTTTGCGATTTACAGCGACTTCGATATCGGCGGCCCCGACGGGACCGGTGAAAACGGACGCCTCGGCGACCTGGTCGCTTCCGATCTCGGCGAAAATCTGGCCTGGACCTATGACGAAGACAGCTTTGATCCGGGCTGGGGACCGACCGTTCGCACCGGTGTCATGGGAACAAAATATCTGGAAACACCCGACGATATCGGTATGACCGCGTTCAGGACAGGCAGTTGGGATTATCTTCCGGATACCGACGGCGATCGTTTCGACCTGATCAACTCGGAGCAGTTCGATACCTCACTGCCGCCCACCGATCAGTATTACCTGCAGTGCACACGCGGTATTAATCTGACGGCCGGCAAAACGGTGCGGGTGGTTTACGCCATCATCGCCGGTGAGGATGAGCAGGATTTCTACGATAACGCCGCCACCGCCCAGGTTCTCTATGACAGCCATTTTATCGGCCCGCAACCGCCGGCGGTACCCACTCTGACGGCGCGCGCAGGCGATAACAAGGTTTACCTGAGCTGGAACGACACCTCCGAAGTCGATATCGACCCGATGAGCGGCGTCGTCGATTTCAGGGGATATAAAATATATAAATCGGACGACCAGGGATATACCTGGGGTTTCGAGAACCGCTCCTCGACCAATGCCTGTCTTGATATAGATTATTTCCCGCTGGCCATGTACCAGGTCGAGAGTCCGGGTGATCCGATCGCCCATACGATTATCGACAGCGGTCTGACCAACGGTATGGAATACTGGTACTGCCTGGTGGCTTTCGACTCCGGCGACACCAGCGTCCCGGTGGATGCGCTCCAGAACGGTTTCGGAACGCCCGACAGCGATCCCAATGTGATTCGTGTTACGCCGCGCTCCGATCCGGCCGGCTTCTACGATGCCTACTCGACCGTGGAGCATGTATATACCGGCACCGAGGAACCTTCCGCCGGAACCGTGTATCCCATCGTTTTCGATGAAGCCTTTGTGGAGGACGACGAGTACAGCGTCATTTTCACCGAGGATGATTACAGCACCGTCTGGCATCTCATCCGTATCGATGAAACGAGCGGCGACACCACTTTCGTCCTCGAGAATCAAACGAGGCAGGAAGGCGATCCTGATGTGTACGAAGTCGCCGAAGGTATCAGACCGGTTATACGTAATGCCGATCGTATCCCCCTCGGTTTTGTTCAGACCGGGTTTGCTTCCGGGGATAATAGTGATACAACGCTGCACCTGGGTGAGAGCTATGGCCCGATGGGTGATCTCTTTGGTTATCCCATTGGATCGGATGTACATTTTCGGTCCACCTACGAAATACGCTTTACGGCGGGTGGCTCCGAGGGTTACTTGTGGTTCGACGATGTTACACCGATGAGTCTTCCGTTTGAAGTCTGGAATGTCACCCTTGGTTATCAGGTCATTGCCGAAATTTACGACCAGGATTTCGACCTGGTCTGGGAACCGGAAGAATGGGACTACATCGTTATCATAAATACACCGTATGACGGCAGTCCTCATCCGGAAGCATTTCCATTCAATCATACCTGGTTTTTCCGGATTGGTGAAACGGATACGGATTATGATGTCGGCGACGTCCTGACGGTTCAGGGCGCCCCGCTCAACGGTCCCGATGATGTCTTCACATTCAAGACCGACGGTGTCGATGGAACCACCGCCGGCGCCGATATGAAAGATATCAAGGTCGTTCCCGATCCGTACCTGGGCCGGGCCGAGTGGGAGACCAGCCGTTTTTACCGGAAGCTGCAGTTTACCAATTTGCCCGATGTCTGCACGGTCAGGATTTACACTCTGGCCGGCGATCTGGTCAAGGTTCTGCAACATGAGAGTAACGGCGGAACGGAGGAATGGGATATGCTGTCCGACGACGGACTGGGTATCGCCTCCGGTGTGTATCTTTATCATGTAGAATCTGAATTTGGAAATAAAATCGGCCGGTTCGCGGTGATAAAGTAGGAGATGACGCCATGATTAGAAAAATTATTATATTTCTGCTTGCAGCGCTCCTGGGCACCACGGTGATGGCCGACGATTTTTCCAAAACCGGTACGGCCGGTGCTCAATTTTTGAAAGTCGGTGTCGGCGCCAGGTATAACGCCCTGGGCGACGCCAGCGTTGCAACCGCCGACGATATCTATGCCATGTACTGGAACCCGGCGGGACTGACATATATACGCGGAAGCGAACTCGCTTTCTCGTATGTCGACTATGTCACCGACATCAGTCTGAATTATGTCGCCTATGCGCGTAATTTCAGGGACCTCGGTGTTTTCGGCGCCAGCGCCACCGTCCTCTCGATGGGCGATCAGGAGATCACCACGGTCGAGGACCCGAATGGCACCGGGCTGAGCTACTCGGTTTCATCGTACGCCCTTCAGCTCAGTTATGCCCGGCAGTTGACGGCGCAGTTCTCGTTCGGAGCCAGTTTCAAGTATATCAACGAAGAGATATACCACGAAAGCGCCAAGGGCTTCGCGTTCGATTTCGGAACCCTGTTATACACCGGATATAGATCATTGCGACTGGCCATGAATATATCCAACATGGGACCGGATATGAAATTCGGCGGACCCGATCTGGATGTCAATTATGATCCGGATCAGTCAAATCCCAACCAGGATGCGTACAGCGGATCGCTGGATGTGGACGCCTATCACCTGCCGCTGACATTCAGGGTGGGACTGGCCTATGATCTCGACTTCGGCAACGAATCGAAAATGGTCATGTCGGTCGAGGCCAAACACCCCAACGATAACGAGCAGCAGGCATCGATCGGTGCCGAATATAACTGGCAGGATAAATACTTCCTCCGCGCCGGTTATAAATTCAACTACGAGGAAGAAAACCTCGGACTGGGCGCAGGATTCATAACCAGCATTACGGAAACAACCGACCTGGTTCTGGATTATGCCTGGGTTGATTACGGCCGTTTCGATACGGTGCACCGTTTTTCGGCGAGCGTGACTTTTTAGATAAAATCGATCTACCCAAAGCCCCCCCGCTAAGCGAGGGGGCTTTTTTTTTTGCCGGTATGGACAAGCGCCGGAATAATTTATATATTACCGCCGTTGGCAATAATCGCAAATTCGGAGTGAGTCATATGCAGCAAAAACCGGTTCGTTTTTTGGTTCTCTTACTTGGGGCGGCACTGATTTTTCTGACATCGGTTCGGTCGATGGCCGATATTAACGAAGAAAGAAAGGCGCAGGAGACTATTATGTACTATCTCGACCTTCTGCGTTCCGAAAATTTCGTTTCCGCTATGGGATTATGGGAACCGTCCTGCCTGGAACAGTCTCTCCGGATGGGAATCGAGTATGACGGTATACCGATCAAGGCCGACTGCCGGTCGCCTTTTGTCTACGATTACGAAAATATGAAGCGGTTTCTGCCCGACGCGATTGCCTCGAAGGCGGTACTGGACAGCACCACGTTTCGGTGGAAACTGGATGCCAAACCGGACAGCGGAAAAATATCTTATTTTTACTATACGACGCTGGTCGATGGATACTACTGGATCGTGCCGCCGCATTATTACTATTCGCGGGACTGGCCGGTAAGGGAAACCGAATATTTCCGCTTCATAATCAACCCGGAGCGGATGGAGCATTATAACGAGGTCGGCGCCCGGGCGCTGGATGAAGCGGTCGAGACGATGGCGGCCGAACTGCATGTGCCTCCGGAAAAAATTGCCATGCTGGCCGAGAAAAAAATCGACTATTATCTTTGCAAGGACGGCTTCGAGGTGGAAAATCTTTCGGGCGTCAGGGACGGGGGTGTTTACACTATCGATTTCGATGCCGTCATAACCTGCTTTTTCCCGCACTATCACAAGGTGGCCCTGTTGATGATTAACCTCAAACTCGAACGGCCGCCGCTGTTCACGATTCCCTTCATGCGGGACGGAATGGCGACCAGTCTCGGGGGGCGCTGGCAGCGCGCGCCCGAAGTCGTATATGATTTCGGCGACTATATCATGAAATATGACATCGTTCGACCCGACTCCATCCTGACCTACGGGCAGTACAACGATGCCACCGCCGGTGATGTCACCAGCCCGGTCGGGGCCTGTCTTTCCCGATATATTTATCAGCAGTTCGGCGATGAACTTTATTTCGACCTGTACCGTAAATTGTCGGGCGATTATGAATCGGTTGTCGGTCTGACACCAGGCGGGATCCAGCAGACGGCGGCCTCGATTCTCGACATGGATTGGTCCGAAATCAAGACAGGCTTTGCCGATTTCATGGAAAAGCGCCGGCAGCGACGCGGCCTGATACATCCCGGCGAAACCGAAACCGACCGGGCGCTGATAGACAGCGACGGTTTGAGACTGTCGATGTCCGATAAATGGATCAAGGTCGAGTACCGCTATGATTCCACGACGGCGAACGAGGTCAACCTGCTGTTTGGAAAAGACGAAATGCTGGAAGAAAGCGCCTCGATGCTGTTCGATGAACAGTACAAAAAGAAACGGGCCTTCGAGGGATACCGCTACGGTCTCCGGATGGACAAAAACGAAATCGGGCTGTATGATTATGCGGTCAACCAGATCAAGGCGAAATTCATAGACGATCCCGGAACCGCCTCGGATTATTATAACAGCGCCGAGCGTAAAATCACGGCCTATTTCAATTTAAATCTCGTCGAAAATATTGTCGATATTACCGGTGATTACCGGATACTTAAATAGAATCACTCGGTCGAAGTCGTGTCGCGCAGTTCAAGGGTTATCGAGTTGATTCTCTTGCGAATCACCGGCACTTCGGGAAGCATGTCGTTTATCTCCACGAATTTTTCGAGATAGCCCAGGGCCTCTTTTTTGCGCCCCCGCTGATCCTCTATCAACCCTTTGAACATGTGGGCGTACGGTTCATCCGGATCGATTTCGAACAAAACTCTGGTCAGGCTGTCCACGACGGCCGGTTGCCGGTTCCTGAAATAATAGCCGGTAAGGTCAACCAGAATCGTGGTCGAGCGGGGATCGATCTCGAGGGCGTTATCCAGAACGGCGCGGCACTTTTTCTCGAGACGCATCTCGCGATAAAGCTCCGACAGGAAATGGTAATACTCGGGGCTGTACGGATCGAGTTCGATGGCCAGTTTCAGCTCTTTCTCGGCGTCGGTGTATCGTTTGTAATGCTTGAGCAAATTACCCATCTGCATCCTGTATTTGGCCACATACGGATAGCGTTCCACCAGCCGCAAAGCGTACTCGAACGACTCGTCATACCGCCCATGGGCGTAAAGATCGTTGACAAGCTGTGATTCGAGCGCCCCCGGCGATTTGTTTATCGCTTTCTCCCTGGCCACCGCCATCTGGTCCAATTCGATCGTAACATAATAATCCCTGAAAGCATACAGCGCCGCCTCGGTCTTGACCTCGTTGTAACCCAGATAATCGTCGATATATTTTTCCGCCTCGGGCGGGGAGAGGTGTACGAAAAACGAGGGCAGGATTATCAGCAGCGATAACGGTGCCAAAGTCATTATCGTATTGCCGTTCAGCCGCAGATATTCCCGGCCCCTAACGAGCGCGTAAATGCCCCAGATCAGGAAACCGGTCAGAAACAGGCCGTACATCGGGAAATCCCTGGCCATACCGAGCCTGGGATCGAGTATAAAAAGATATATAAACTGCGACAGCGTCAGAAAACCGAGCGCGCTGAAGAAGCGATCACCTTTCATGAACCTGAAAGTCTTGAAAATCACCGGCACGAATATTATGAACACGGGAATTGTCATAAACAGCAAATTCAGGATATCCATCAAATGGCGGAAACCGAACAGTGAGTAGCCGACATCGGGAAGCTTGGCCGAGAGAAACAGTATATAACTGGACAACGACATATTGCCGATCGCTTTGACATAGAGAATGATGAGCGCTATTAAAATAAACACGCCGGCGCATAATGATCCGATAAAACTTCCGAAGGCCTTTCTTTTTATCGTCTTTTTGAAGGTCAGGTAGAGGCCGGCCGGAACGAATGTTATAAACTGGAAACTCAAAAACAAACCGACAATCGTACCGATCCAGATATAATAAAGATATTTCACCTTCTGCGTCGCGCCCAGCTGCATATACCAGTATATTAGCATCAATCCCAGGCCGATCAGTAACGGGAAGTTTTCGACCATCCCGAAGAAAAGCATGGTCAGACCGGAAAACATAAACAGTAACAGCGCCAGCAGGCGGTCGTCGTCGCTTTCGGAAAGACTCTCGGATATCTTAAATGCAAAACCGATATAAACCAGGCCGGACAGCATCGAAATTATTTGATAGGCCCACATCGCCGCCGCCACTTTAGCGAGACCGGCGGCGCCGAGAAGCTGGAATATCAAATAGGGAACAAGAGTGTTGCCATATTCGAACCATTGAAAAACCGGTATTGTTCTCTGGGCGAGATTCGCGATGCGGATATAACCGTCACCGAAAAAGTGGGCATCGAACCGCAACAGGTAAAAAAGCGCCAGCGATATGACAAGGACTATTATCCGCCCCGGTATCTTTCTGTCGCCCCACAGATATCGGGCGGTTTTGACCGATACAAAATGTTTCCTCGGCGCGAACAGGAACAACATCGCCACCCCGACCGCCAGCACGATCCAGATATAAAAAAGTGCCGCCGGGAGATAATCCACAGAATTGAATCCCCAGTTGATCGTTATTATTTTCGAACCCAGCAGGGGCAAAATAAGACAGATCAATGCCAGAACAAAAATAATCGTATTTATGGGATTGGAGAATGCGTCGCGATTGAATGAAAGAAGTTTCTTCATAACCGGTTTTTTACCTATAACTCCTGGCGGCCCTCGATGGCTCGCGATATCGTCATGCCGTCGGCATATTCAAGATCGCTTCCGACCGGGAGGCCGCGTGCGATTCTGGTTATTTTTACACCCAGCGGCTTGATAAGTTTCGCCAGGTACAGCGCCGTCGCCTCACCCTCCACATTGGGATTGGTGGCAATAATAATCTCTTTGATATTATCGTCGATCCTGGCCAGTAATTCCTTTATTTTGAGATCATCCGGCCCGATACCGTCGAGAGGCGAAATGCGTCCGCCAAGAATATGATACAGCCCCCGGTACCCCTCCGCTTTCTCCATCGCCGCCAGATCCGAGGCCTGTTCCAGAACACAGATCGTGTCGCGGCCGCGTTCGGTATCATTGCATATATAGCAAGGGTCATCTTCGGAGATATTGAAACAAACCGAGCAGAAACCAACTTTCTCCTTGACGTCATGGATGGCGTCGGCCAGGTCGAACGCCTCCTCTTTGGAAAGCTTGAGTATATGAAAAGCCAGCCGGGCGGCCGACTTTCGCCCGATCCCCGGGAGCCGGGCGAGATGATTTATCAGTCTTTCGACCGATTCCGCCGATTTAAACATAATTCAATCAGAACGGCAGATTCATGCCGGGAATATTCAGACCGCCGGTCAATCCCGACATCTGTTCGGACTGCAATTCCTGGGCCTTCTGACGGGCCTGGTTAACCGCCGCGACAATCAAATCCTGAAGCATTTCGACGTCTTCCGGATCGACCACTTCGGGATCGATCTTTAATTCGAGCAAATCCTGCTTGCCGTTGACAACCGCCGTAACCATTCCGCCGCCGGATGTTCCCTCGACCTGGGTCTGTTCCAGTTCCGCCTGAATCTGTTCCATCTGCGCCTGCATCTTCTGGATCTGCTTCATCATATTGCCAAGGTTACCTTTTCCCATTTTTTACCAACTCCTTATAATTAATCATCGACTTTTTTCTTACCCACCACTTCGCCGTCAAACCGCTCAACTATATTACGAAGTTTATCATCCTCGGCGAGCAGCTTTTCGGTGTCTATTTTCTCCGGGGGCGGGGCCGCCTTTTTGGCCGCGCCGTTTTTATTGTTGAGATCGACCTCGAAATTGATCTTGAGATTGGTCTTGAAATATTCCCGCAGGCTCTCCGAGATGACCGTCATATAATGCGGTTTTTCCACAACCTGTTTCGAGGTTCCCCCGGCGTTATGGAATATCGCCGTAATGATATTGTCCTTGACCTCTTTTATCTCGGCCATGGCCAGAAGCGCCGAAAGCATCGGGTTGCTGCGCTTGAGAAATTCGATATACTTGGGCCAGCTTGTCTGCACCATCGGCAAATTCAACGCCCGCACTTCCATCGATCCCGCCGCCGGTTCGGGGTGTGAGGGAGCCTCGGGAGCCGCCTCCGGCGCACTTTGCGGCGATACCGCCGTCTTTTTCGGCGGAGCTGCCGGGGCGCCGAAAAGATCCGCGTCGCCGCCCGCCTCCGGTTCCTCCTCGATGTCCTCGCCTTCGGACAGATGCGCCAGAATATCCTCGAATAGAACCGTCGATTCCATCGTCGCCAGTTTCAATGTGCTGGTCTCGAGAAGCAGTCGGGTATCGACACCGCTCTTGAGATCGAGCGTCAAATCGGTTATGACTTTTATCATCCGCAACAAATCGCCCGAGGTGAAATAATCGACCTGCTTTTGGAACGATTCCATCTCCGACTCCGACAACTCCAGCAGCTTTTCCGGCTCATCGGAGTTCTGGAGTATCAGCAGGTGGCGGAAATGATCCGCCAGACCCTGGCAGAATTCCGGTATTTCCACCCCCGAATCGACCAGCCGCTTGACCATCTCCAGCGACGTCGAGGCGTCCTTGGAAGCCAACGCCGCGACAAAATCGAAATAAAATTGCCTCTCGATCAATCCGAGCGCCTCGATAACACTCTGGACCGTAATTTTTTCGCCGGCGAAAGCCGACATCTGATCCAGAAGCGACATCCCGTCACGCACCGAGCCGTCGGCCTTGCGCGCAATCGTAAACAGCGCCTCTTCATCAATCTCTATTTTTTCCGAGTTTGAGATATTTTTCAGATGTTTGCTCAGATCCGCGACCGACACACGGTGAAAATCATAACGCTGAGTTCGCGATCGGATCGTCTCCGGCACCTTGTGCGGCTCGGTCGTAGCGAAAATAAACACCACGTGCGGCGGAGGCTCCTCGAGCGTCTTCAGCAAAGCATCGAAAGCCGAACCGGACAGCCGGTGAACCTCGTCGATTATATAGATTCTTTTTTTGCCGGAGGTCGGCAGATATCGGACATTTTCGCGCAATGTCCTCATATCATCGACACCGGTATTCGAGGCGGCGTCGATCTCCAGCACATCGAGCGCCGAACTGGCTATTATCTCTTTGCATGAAGGGCACTTATCGCATGGCGTCGGGGTCGGACCCTCGACACAGTTAAGCGCCTTGGCGAGAACCCGGGCGGTGGTTGTTTTGCCGGTGCCGCGCGGGCCCGTGAAGAGGTAGCCGGATGAAACCCGGCCCGATTTAAGGGCGTTTGTCAGCGTCCGGGTGACATGTTCCTGGGCGACAATCTCGTCGAATTGCTGTGGCCTGTATTTTCTTGCCAGAACCTGATATGACATCAGAATTTCTTATTTTTGGTGTGCACCCACCGTTGTCCCTCCGACTATCGGTTTCCAAAGCAGCCGGCTCCGACCAGGCTGCCCCGCAACACATACCGATCATCGCCTACCGTTGCTACCTTCCGGTCCTGGCGGGGTTCGGCGCGTCCGTATTGTACAGGACCCGGCCATCATCACTGCTTACCTCTTCCGCACGACAGACGGGACAGGCCGCAGGTGGGAATTTGATCCCGGTATAGCGGATTCCGGGTAACAGGGCACCGCTAACTCCCCATCTAGCACACCGAAATCCCTCATATATATTTTATTGGACCAGAGCGGGATCGAACCGCCGACCCCCACGTTGCGAACGTGGTGCTCTCCCAGCTGAGCTACTGGCCCAATTATATCGCCAATTTCAACCGGACATTTTAACCGTCCGGCATTTCTTGGAGCTATTTAATAAACAAAAAATATTCAGAAAATCAAGCTCTTTCGCCAAGTTTACCCCCGAATGTGATAACAATATGTAACTCCTTATACCGCTTGCATAACCGCCTTTCGTATTTAACCGCTTGCCATAAGCCGCGCCAACGCTCTTATTTTGTTACCGCCCACGGTTGACATCTCCGACCATTATAATTATTTTAGACCAATACATTATCGGAGGGACTAATGACAAAAAAATATCTGCATTACTATCTGGCTGTTGCTATTCTGGTAATTGCCCAGTTTATCGCGCTGGACGCCTGCGCCCTTGAAACCGGGACAATAGTAACCAAAGACGAGCAACGCTATGAAAACGTAACTTTCGATATTCTGCCCGTTTACAAGGTGATATCTTTCGATTATGAAGGTGAGAAGAAGAATCTCAGTTTTGACAGGATCGATGTTATCTACGGCCCCGACGGTTCCGATATCACCGCCGCCGTGATCGGCGGGCATTACAAGCCGAAGAAAGAAGAATGGAAGTCTGAGACCGACACCGATTTCGGGGCGGATACGAAAACATCGGAGGACTGGAATTACGGAACCGATCCCGATTTTAAGAGAGCAAGAGCGGCCAAATATAGCGTCGGCCTCAGGCTGGGGGGGAGTTACAGTATCCCCATTTCCGATTATTATGATGGGATAACTTCCGGTATTGGTATTGAAGGCGAATTACTGATCGGTCTCACACATAATATGGGTATTCGCGTGCTTATATCCAAATCGGGAATGGATGTCGAGGATAATTTCAGGCTTTTTTACTCAGTCCCCGAGGCAACGATTCTGAGCGAAGAATATAAATATACCATGATACGCTATATGCTTGGCGTGCAATATTATGAAATAAAGGGCCAGATCGACAGGTCAAAAACCATGTTATATATCTATACGGGGCTGGGTCTGATAACCGAAGATATCACTGCCACGGTTACCGTAAGGGATAATCTGGACGATCAAATTTACGTTTTAGACGGATCAGCCAGCGAATCAAGATTCGCGCTTAATTTCGGCGCGGGACTGACCACTTTTATCTCGAAAAATGTCGGCGTCGATTTTGCCTTCAGCATGGATCAGGTGTTTATACCCGGCGAAGGCAATTATAAGTCAACAACCGCATATTCTCTGGACCTCAAAGCCGGGCTGGTGTTACTGCTTGATTAAATCATAACCATATTTTAGGGAGGAGTTGCCGTGTCGATAACAAGATTATCTATAATGTCGCTGTTTGTCGTTTGCATCATGCTTCTTATCGGATGCACCAAAGCATACATTATTACCGATGATTTGTCGGAGCCGCTGACTCTTAATCAGTACTGCTTCATCGGCGCCATAACCGATGAGCTTCCCGAAGATTTCGAGGAAGACGATAAACCGACGGCGGAGACCATCGAGGATTTCAAAACATACATTATCGAAGAATTAAGTCAGAAAGGTATATTCGCCGATTTCCCGGCCAATGGACAGGATGCACCCTATGAAATAACGGGAAGCATTCTTGATTATAAAAAGGGCAGCGGCTTTGTGAGGTTCCTGATCGGATTCGGAGCCGGGTCGGCCCGTGTGACCGTTGCTCTGAGATTGATCGACACCTCGACCGATCAGGTTGTTTTCGGGGGCAATTTTACCGGAAACGTAACCAACTGGGCGGAGGAGGGCCATATGATGTTCAAACGTGTGGCCAAAGACTTTGCCAAACAGTTGGAAAAAGCGGTCGAAAAAGTGGAACTGGAATCCATGCCGACAGGCTGATTTATCATAAATTTCTTGACATTATTGATTATTCTGGCGTCTATTGATTGATAATATGACGAATGAGGAAGAAATGCCCGCCGCTCGGCGGATCAATATTATCTGAAAGGTCAGCTTATGCACAGCAAAATATATTATCTCGGTTCTATCATTCTGATGATCCTTATAGCCGCCTTTGTCGCCTGTGACGACGATGACGAAACCGCCGTCCCGCTTAATCTCGACGAGGCAACCCATAAGGTGCTGGCGGATGTGCTTGATAACAATCTCGACAGCCTTCTTTTTTACCGTTATGACAGCCTGATTACCCCCGCCGACTTCATAATCGCCCCCAAACAGGCTTTTGCGCCCGATGACGACAGCTGGTTTTTCTTTGTCGATGATGCGCCCGGCGACAGGTGGGCGCACCCCTGCCGGTGGATTTTCGTGAACAGTCTCAACGGCGATGTCACCACAATCGACGAATCCTGGCCGCCTGAAAATCTTGATGATTTCACATTGTACTACACCCGCGATCTGGCGGTCGAAAAAGTCATCTCCGATATCATGTTCGACAGTCTGGAATCAAAGGACCTTTATTATACGCCGGGAATAATTCAGGCCGGGCGGAGGATTACCAATCCCTATGGCGGTTCATACGAGGCTGAGAAAGACAGTTGGTTTTTGTTCATCGATGATCTTCCCGAGGCTTTCTATGCCCATGACTGCCGCTATGTTTTTGTCGAAATCTGGGGCGGCGATGCCACCGTATATGATGAACAGTGGCCCCCGGAACTGGAACTGATTCAGTACGAGGAATAGTCGTTGCCTGTCGCTTTATCATATAGACCATAGATCGTTTTTTATAGATATATTAATCTTTATCGGGAGGAGGGATAATATGTTCTCGATTAAACGCCTATGTGCCGTTATGATTTTACTGCCGGTTGCCGTGCTTCTGGTCCCGATGTCGGCCCTGGGACAGATCAAGGTGGGCGGCCTGTTTGGAACCAATACAATGACGGTCTGCAATTCGCCGAGGGCCATCGGCATGGGGGGATGTTCGGCATTGTTGAGCGATGCCCAGTCATCGATGTATAATCCCGGCAGCGCCGGCATATTCTACATGGATAATAAAATCACCCTGGCCCTGCCCAATAACAATTCGCTCAATCTAAGATATATCGATGATTATTACGGGCGCTCGTTCGGCTGCGGCTTTCGTATTCTGAATCGCAGTATCAATGACAATACAAAACTATACTGGTCGGCGGCCTATTCTCAAAATGTCCTGGTGCTTGAAGATATCCCGACATTGGATTATGATTTAAATGAGTATATGGTTACTATAAGTTATGCCACCCGGGCCCTGACAACCGCTATCGGCCTTCAGTCAAAATCCATCAGGATCGGTTTTGGACTGTCAGGCAAATATTTCAGCCTGGATAATAGTGATGCCGATGTCAAAAGCGCCGTGGCCTTCGATGTCGGTATGCTGGCCGAGTGGATAGTACTGAATGCCGCCGCCAACGGCGAATCGGCCGAAAATAACCATGAAATCAAGGCCTCCGCCGCCATTACCCATAATAATATAGGCGACGAATTTGAATATTATGATTGGAGTTACAATATTCCCACCAGCGTTTCAATGGGCGGCGGATTGAGCTACGGTTTGTATTCCAATAATAAAAAAATATTTTCGGTCAATCCGGTCATTGAATTCAGGAAATATACATTCTCCGCTCCCATTGTCGATGAATGGATCACAAGATACGGCGGGGAAATCGGTGTCGCCGATATGCTCTTTGGAAGAATCGGCAAAGTCGAAAGTTTCGATGATTTAAGCTGGGGCTTCGGTTTCTCGCTGATGGAAACACTGCGCAATTTGAAAGTTATCAAGACGGGCTCCGATGAGAATCTGATGAAAAATCTCGATATAACTTTCGATTATGCATACTCGGATGATAATTATTTCAACGACACAAAATACTGGCAGGTTAACATATTGCTCCATTGAGCATAAAAAATTTCCAGATCCGCCGAATTAAAAAAGCCCCGACAGATATATTCTACGGGGCTTTTGCTTTAATCGTCGATCAGAGAAAATCCAACCACTGTCAAAATATGACACTCAAGGTCTTCTTTATGCAATATCGAGTAACGTTTTATTATATCGATCAGCATTTATATGATTATTACCTCCGTTATATTGACATTCCGACTCATTAATATTAGTATATTTTTTAATTGTGGAAGGACAGTCGGCTTCTGTGAAGCGAAAAAAAATCAATAGAAAAGACGCCACCGGCAACAGTGTTAATATTGCATGCTGTTTTTGAATAAGAGAAAGTTATAAAAAGGTCAAAACGGTTTTTATTGCGACAATCGCATTGAATCATTTCCGGGCTATCCGACAGGGAGGCAATTTAATTATGAAGATTAAGCAACGGTTGATACTGTTATTATCAATAATTTTAGTTTTAACCATGCCCGTTTTGCTGCACGCCGAAAATATCCCGGCCATTCGTATCCCGACTGACTATATGACCTTTTTCCACTCGCCTCGCGCCGATGCTATGGGCGGATGCGCCATGACGCTGGTCGATCTCAACGCCGCTCTGGTAAATCCCGCCTCTCTGGGAATACTGCATCTGGATAAATACTTCGTTTGCGAACTTCCCAACAAAACAAACTACTTCGAGTCCACGAATTTTTTATCTTATGCGATAAGCGGCGGTTATGCCTTTAATCTGGCGCCCAAAGACAGCTTATATGATCGCAAACTCAGCCTGAGCGCGGCCTATCACCACAACAAACTGGAAACCGACTGGATCGAATTTACTTCAACGGGCGGCTCAGATACGTTTGTGGCCCGGTTTATCGATAAACTTAAAGCGTACTCGGTTGCAGTCGGCTATGAATCCGGCGTCAAATTGGGCTTCGGTTTCAGCTACAAGGAATATTGCACAAATCTGAAACACGATGATGGCCCGGTTGATGAAATTGGAAAATGGAATACCGCGAATTACAGCGCCGCCTGTCAATTGCCCCATACGGTATCTTTATCAAAGAAAAGCGACAGTTCCTTATCGAAAAAAGTAACTCTGGACATAATGCCGTCACTTGCCGCGATGTTTTCTTATGGCACGGGCTCAACAATCGGATTTGAGAAGTCGCCCAATACCAAAAGATTCGGTTTATCCCTGCATTCCGGCATAAAAATAAACGACCGGACTATAATTTCGATTACACCCGCCTTTGAATTCCTAAAGTATGATTATAAGGAGTATTATTCATATCCCGATGCCCAGTTTATATCAAGGCATGGCAGCGAAGACTGGATCTATAAGTACGGCGCCGAGATTGGCGCGCTCGATGCTTTCTATTTTCGGATCGGAAAATGGCAAAAGGAAATCGACGGTTCCGGCACTATCGGCTTCGGCATCTCATTCGGCGATCTGACCCGACTGCTGTTTGACCGGTACAAAGTGAATCCCGATAACGATATACTGAGATATCTGGTGAACAATATGGATATCACTTATGATTATGCCGATGGTTATGGCTGGTGGAATTACAAGACAAATTATTTCCGGCTTGGAATATCTTTTTGACACAATAAAAGAAAATTAAAAAAGCCCCGACAGTTGTTGCTACGGGGCTTTTGCTGTTATTGCTTAGAGGCGAATGACACGGCTCTGACGAGCCGCCTCATGGTCTCTCACATAAAACATTGCATATTATTCGGCCGATGTCAATCACTTTCGGCGTATTTTTTTGTTAAAATTTCTTTAATAATTTGAGATTTGACACCTGTATAATGTAAAAGTATATTAAAAGATTATACTTTGAATCGTTGAATGTTGACCGAGGAAAGGAAGTAACAAAAAAATGAAAAACGTGAAAAAAGCGGCAATTCTGTTTCTGGCAATTGTTTTATCATTTTCACTGGTCATCGCCGATGACGGCGCGACCGATAAAAAAACGGATAAGAAAGTGGAAAAAAAGGAATACGAAAAACGCAAAGCCGATAATCCGGAAATCGCCATCGAGACCGATTTCGGCACCATGGTTCTGGAACTCTATCGCGATGTCGCCCCTATCCATGTTGACAGCATGCTGGCGCGCGTCGGCGAGGGCTTCTATGACGGTCTCATCTTTCACCGCATAATCGATGGGTTCATGATTCAGGGCGGCGATCCCAAAGGCAATGGAACCGGCGGCCCGGGCTATTCGCTCCCGGCCGAATTCAGCAAGCTCAAGCATATCGAGGGAACCCTGTCGATGGCCCGCAGCCAGAACCCCAACTCGGCCGGCTCGCAGTTCTTTATCTGTCTGGCTCCGGCCGGTTATCTCGACGGCCAGTACACCGTATTCGGCCACCTGCTCGATGGTTACGATGTTCTGCATAAAATCGGCAAGGTCAAAACCGGGGCGCAGGACAGACCGCTCAAAGATGTCTTTATGAGAAAAGCGACCATTCTCAAAAATGTCGAGAAAAAGGCGGATAGTGAATAAAACCGCCGTAAGGCAGGTATAATTTGTAAGCAACCGGGGGCGGAAGCCCCCGTTGATTTAATATATGAAGAAAAATTTAGTCATACTCGGGTCTTCCGGTTCGATCGGCACCTCGGCCCTCGATGTGGTCGCCGCAAATGCCGAGCGTCTCGAGGTTGTCGGTCTGTCGGTACATTCGAATATCGAACTGCTGAAGAAGCAAATCGAGCAGTTTAAACCCGAATTCGCGGTCGTTACCGATCCCGATGCCTATCGCAAATTCAAGACATCGTTTCAGTCCGACAAAACCACGCTCCTCGACCCGGCCGACGGTATCGAAAAACTGGCCGAACTCGAGAGCGCCGATATTGTCCTCAATGCTGTGGTCGGCGCCGCCGGACTGAAAGCTTCGCTGAGAACGGTCGCCGCCGGTAAAAGGCTGGCTTTGGCGAATAAAGAGTCGATGGTCATCGGGGGCTCCCTGATAAACGACACGGCCGATCGCAACGATGCCGAGATTATCCCGGTTGACTCCGAACACTCGGCCATCTGGCAGTCATTGTTTCCGGGACAAAAGAAAGAGGTCAAAAAAATTCTGCTGACCGGCTCCGGCGGGCCGTTCCGCACCCTGCCGCTCTCCGAATTCGATAAAATTACTAAACAGCAGGCGCTCGATCACCCCACCTGGACGATGGGCCCGAAAATCACCATCGATTCGGCCACCATGATGAACAAGGGGCTGGAGATTCTCGAAGCGATGGGTCTTTTCAGGGTGCCGGTGGATAAAATCGAGGTCGTTATTCACCCCCAATCGGTTATCCATTCGATGGTGGAATTTATCGATTCCTCGATTATCGGCCAGCTTGCCGGCCCTGATATGCGGCTCCCGATCGCCTACGCCATATTTTTTCCTGAACGAGTGGCCGGTAATTACGGTTATATAAAGTTGACGGATATCGGCCGGCTGGAATTTTTCGAACCCGATTTCGAGAAATTTGCATTGCTTAAACTGGCCTATGACGTGGCCGAATCCGGTGGAACAACCCCGGCGGTTTACAATGCCGCCAATGAAGTGGCGGTTGAGGCTTTTTTGAAAGAAACTATTGAATTTCGGGCCATACCCGATATAATTATTAATTGCGTGGCAAAGCATAAGACTGTTAAAAATCCGTCACTCGAGGAGATCCTGGCGGCCGATGATTGGGCCCGAAATACGGCCCGTGAATATATGAGGTGATAACTTGATTACTATACTGGCGACAATCTTCGTTTTGGGTGTCCTGATCTTTTTCCATGAATTGGGACATTTCATGATGGCCAAACGGGCCGGAATCAGGGTGGATAAATTCTCGCTTGGTTTCCCGCCGACAATTCTGTCGAAAAAATACGGCGAAACGGAGTACGCCATCGGTGCCATCCCGCTCGGCGGCTATGTGAAAATGGCAGGGGAGAACCCCGATGAGGAAACTAAGGGCGAACCGTGGGAATTTATGTCCAAATCGGTCTGGAAACGGTTCCTGGTTATTTTTGCCGGACCGTTCATGAATTTTGTCCTCGCCGTGGCCGTGTTAACCTGTGTCTATTCCATCAGGGGAGAAGCGGTCGATAATATGGTCATCGTCAACGAGGTGAGCGAGGATATGCCGGCGGCCAAGGCCGGAATACTCCCCGGCGATAAAATCGTCGAAATCGACGGCATCGAAATAACATCATTCGAACAGATGGCCAATGAAATTATCTATCCCAAAATTGAGCAGGAAGTGACTGTCAGCTGGGAGCGCGAGGGACAGCGATACACCGAGACATTGACCACCGCCAAAACCGTGATGTATTATCAGACCGGCGATTCGACCGAGGTCGGCATCATCGGCATAAATCCCAAGCCGCTTTATGCCAGAATGGGACTGTTTGCATCGTTGAGCAAAGGTGTCAGCCAGTCGGTTTTTTATGTCAAAATGGTTTTCGGCTATGTTTATGATCTCGTTACCCGTAAAGTCGATGCCTCCGGAATCGGCGGCCCCATATTCATAAGCCAGCTGGCCGGACAAACCGCCCGTTCGGGTTTCGGCGTCCTGCTGGAATTTATGGCGCTTCTGTCGGTCAATTTGGCCGTTCTCAATATCCTGCCCATACCGGTTCTTGACGGCGGTCACCTGATCTTTCTCCTCGTGGAAAAACTTAAGGGTTCACCGGTGTCGATTAAAACGAGGCTGATTGCCCAGCAGATCGGTCTGGCCTTTATGCTGATATTGATCGTTTTTGTAACTTTTAATGATATAACCCGTTAGGTTGCGTGTATAATAAAGTAAATGTGAGGTTTAGATGCCGAAAAGCGCCGTAGATACAATTTGGGAAAATGTGAAGTCACTGCTGATTGCCGTCGTCCTGGCGGTAATTATCAAAACTTCGATTGTCGAGGCCTACAAAATACCCTCGGCTTCCATGGAAGATACCCTGCTGGTCGGCGATTTTCTCATCGCCAATAAATTCAAATACGGAGCCAGATTACCCGTCGTCAACTGGCAGCTCCCCGCCTTCAGAGACCCTGAACAGGGCGATGTTGTTATTTTCAAGTGGCCCGGCGACGGTGTCACCAACTATATCAAGCGCTGTGTCGCTGTCGGCGGACAAACCGTCGAGATCAAAGATAAAAAACTGTATGTCGACGGCGAGGTCTTTCCCGATCCGCCCGATCTGAAATACACGCGGCCGTTAGTCAAACGACCGCCCGGGGGGGATAATACGCGCGATAATTACGGGCCGGTCGTCGTTCCCAAAGACTGCTATTTTATGATGGGCGACAACCGCGATAACTCCTATGACTCGCGATTCTGGGGTGTGGTGCACAAAGATCTGGTGCTGGGTGAAGCGATGTTTATTCACTGGTCATGGGAGCCCGATGCCGAATCGCCCGAGGTTTCCATCACCGATCCATTGTCGGTGCCGCGGTTGTTCCTCTACAATGTGGCGCATTTCCCCGAGCGTGTCCGCTGGGGTCGTTTACTGGATATAATCAATTAGTTTAATCGGCACCTATATAAGATATAAGGGCGGGGATTATCCCCGCCCTTTTTTTGCCTGATTAAAGTCAACGCGAAACTTTTTCGGTCTTGGAGAGATATTGTGATGAAAACTAAAGCTTTTTAACGGCGGCGATATTTCTTTTCAAACCGTCCAAACCGGGCCGTTTGATCGGGCTGTTACTGAAAATCTCGTCGAATTTTTCCCCGGTCAACTCCATGACCCGCCCCGTTTCGACCAGTTCCAGCCGTTCGCCCCGCGTAAAATCCGACGTCCGGCTCTCGCGTTCGAAACGGTTGAACGGGCAAACCGACAGACAAATATCGCAACCGAACACCCAGTCACCGAGCTTTTCCGAGATAGATTCCGGGATGGCGTCTTTTTTCGATTCGATGGTCCAGTAGCTAATACATTTTGAGGCGTTAACCATATAGGGTCGCTCAATCGCCCCGGTGGGGCAGGCGTCGATACAGGCGGTGCACCGGCCGCAATGGTCGGTGTGCGCTCGGTCATATTTATCGAAAACGGCATCGATAACAAGACTCCCGATAACCAGCCAGTTGCCGAATTTCCGCGAAACCAGATTGCTGTGCTTTCCCTGCCATCCCAGTCCCGCCGCCTGCGCCCAGTATTTATCCATAAACGGTGCGGTATCGACACATATACGGGCTTTCAAATCGGGTATGATTTTTCTCAACTCGCCCCGGAGCTTCTTCAGTTTCCGACGGAGAATATTATGATAATCCTTACCCCACGCATAACGGGCGACTTTGTAAGGAGCCTTCTGTCCGGCTATATCGTCGGCGGTCGGATTATAATTGAATCCCAGCACGATTATCGATCCGGCGCCGGGGAGAAGTTTCTCCGGATCGAAACGCTGATCCATGTAGCGCGCCAGGTAGGTCATGTCGCCGGCACAGCCGTCGCCGAGCCATTTCAAAAAGCGGTGGCTGTTCGCCACCGGCGATACCTCGGCGATACCGACCGCGTCGGCCCCGATATCATACGCCGTCTGCTTGACAATATTCGATTGCAGCAACATTTCTTCAGTCATAACCCCGGTAATATAGCGGTCGTGGTGCCAAAAATAAAGAGTATATGACAAATACATAGTTATAAAATAAATGCAAAAAGGTCCCTTAATAACAGACTCGCTATACCCCTTATTATAGTACATTTCCATCATAAATTAAAGTACATATTGTACTTAGATGTGTCATGCATTTATAATGGGATGAATTTGTTGAAAAAGTACGCACTGGTCAAATATTGAACGATAAATGAAGGTGCGGGGAGTCCGTTATAAAAATAATTTTGATTGTACTATCTTGCATCTTAACCGCTTATAGATTTGCATCGTTCGGGCATGCAATTTGTATTTGCCAAATCACGAATAAATTATTTATTGGGTGACCAAGGAAACATGATGAAGGGGTTTATAGTGACTAATTCTGTAGGAAAACTGCGGCCTGTTCTGGCCGCAATGTTTTTTGTCGCGCTTTTTACGATAGCGACATCTCCTGCTATCGCCGCCGAGGGGCCGCTGGCCGCACCCGCCGCCACGCCCAACTCGATTACATTGACCTGGACCGCTCCGGGTGATGACGGCAACAGCGGGACCGCATCTGAGTATGATATCAGATATTCATTGAATCCGATTACCGACGGCAACTGGGACGCTGCTGTTCAGGTCACCGGTGAGCCGTCTCCCCAGCCGGCCGGGAGCGCGGAGTCTTTTGATGTAAACGGATTGCAGCCGGGGACGACCTATTATTTCGCCATCAAAGTGGGTGATGAGGTCCCCAACTGGTCGGCGCTTTCGAACATTATATTCAAAGCGACCGAGCCGGAAGATTCACCTCCGGCGGTGGTGGCCGATCTTATTACGATTAACCCGACCCCGGCGAGCCTGACACTTCAGTGGACGGCTCCGGGCGATGACGGCAACAGCGGCACCGCCGCCCAGTACGACATCAGGTACTCGACTTCGAGCAGCGTTGTCTCCAACTGGGATGCCGCTATACAGGTCAGCGGCGAACCGTCGCCGCAGGCGGCCGGGAACACCGAAACCTATACCGTGACCGGGCTCGATCCCGAGCAGACCTATTATTTCGCCGTCAGGACGGCCGATGAGGTCCCCAACTGGTCCGGTATTTCCAACATAGCAGGCGGCACCACCGGAGCCGAGGCGACAGTCCCGGATCCGCCGCTTCTGGTCAGCCCGAATGACGGGGCGACCGATTTGAGCCAGCCGGTGACGCTGGACTGGTCGCCGTCGGGCGATGCCGACCAGTACCAGTTGCAGGTTGACAGCAACGCCGCTTTTGCATCGCTGATATGCGACTCGAGCATGATCGCTACCGACTGCGAAGTGACCGATCTGGCCGATGGGTACACCTATTTCTGGCGCGTCCGGGCGCATAACGCCGTCGGCTGGGGCGGCTGGAGCGCCGTCCGAGACTTCGGTGTGGCCTGTCCGGTTCCGGATATGCCGGTGGCATCGAGCCCGAACAACGGCGCCGATGATCTGACCATGCCGGTAACAATCAGCTGGTCCACCGTCAGCGGAGCCACCAATTATCATCTGCAGGTCGATGACGCCTCGAACTTCAGCAGTCCGGAAGTCAACCAGCAGATGTCGGGGACAAGTTACAGCCCCGATAATCTCGACGACGGCATGACCTACTACTGGCGTGTCCGCGCCGGAAACGACTGCGGCTGGAGTAATATGGCCGCGGTGTGGAACTTCACCACCCGTGATACCACCATCCCCGGTCCGGTGGCCAATCTCAATCTCGAACCGGGCGACGAAAACGGCCAGATCATACTGACCTGGACCGCCACCGGTGATGACGGCGCGAGCGGAACCGCATCGAGCTACGATATCCGCTACTCGCTGGTCGAGATTACCACCCAGAACTGGAGCCAGGCGTCGCAGGCGGCCAATGAGCCGACCCCGCAGGCGGCCGGTTCGGCCGAGTCGTTTACGATCGGCGGACTCGATCCCAGCACCAACTACTATTTCGCCATGCGCGTTATCGACGAGGACGGCAACATGTCGGCCCTGTCCAATGTCGTCAACGGAACACCGACCGACAAAACGCCGCCGGCGGCCATCGACGATCTTACAGCCGACAGCGGACCGCTCGAGGGCGAGATCACGCTTTCGTGGACCGCTCCCGGCGACGACAACGACCATGGAATGGTCAGCGCCTATTTGATCAAATACTCGAAACATATTATCAACGGCGCCAACTGGGATTCCGCGACCGTTTACGAAGACTATATTCAACCACTGCCGTCCGGTTCTATCCAGGCGGCGGTGATCGAGAACCTTGAGCCGGCAGAACGATACTATATCGGCATCAAGGCGTATGATGAAAATCTAAACGTTTCCGAGCTTTCTAATATCGAAGCCTGCCCGGCAGGCTTCGATATCGTTCTCGATATCGATGGTGAAGATGTGGAACCGGTTGGTCCCTCCCCCAACGCGGTTCTGCATTCTTCACATCCCACGCTGGCTGTCACCAATATCTCAGCCTCGACCGACAATGTGTACTATTTCGAGGTGGCGGCCGACTCCTTTTTTATAGATCTTGCCGCAATGTCGCCTCCCATCGCTCAAATGGGGGGCGATGTAACTTCCTGGAAGGTCGACGGCGATCTCCGCTCCGACCGAACCTACTACTGGCGCGCCCGGGCCAACGACAACAGCTACTGCGATGTCTCGGCGTTCTCCGTCCAGCCCAGGGCCCATACCTATCCCAACCCGTTTCGCCTGTCCGAGACCGACGAGGTAAGGTTCAGCGAGATACCCGATGGTTCCGATGTCATGATTATGTCCGTCTCGGGATCAACCGTCCGCCAATGGTCCCAGGTGAGCGAGGATGACCTTAGCTGGGACGGCACCAACGAGTCGGGGAGCAGGGTGGCCTCGGGGACATATCTCTGGTATATCGAGGGTACCGACCTGGGCGGCAAAATCGTCCTTGTAAAATAATTTTTATAGTATTTCAAACCGGCTGAAATCAAGCCGATTTTCATAAACATCGACCGCACGATCTGAAAGAGACGATGGTGAATTGCGTCATCTCCAAGCGACCTTAAACGTCGTTGCGAGCGGAGAGATGCGCCATTGGCGCATATCGGAGCGTGGCAATCACGTCTCTTTTTACGATAAGGTAGTCTTGGAGGATATAGCCACGAGATCCGAGTGTGGTGTCGGGTCTCAGCACCCGACACCCGGCGGGCGCCTTGGCGACCGCCGATGACAATGTATATTATACCCATTGTCATTTTCTGTCATACCTTTATTCGTTGTACTATTAACGCGTTCATTTAATTACAAGGAAATGGGTTCGTTTCGTTTTTTTACACATATAGTGTCAGGTCACAATCCCGTCTTCGATGGGATCAGGACCTGACACAACATTAATGTACCTATAACGTCGTTGCGAGCGGAGAGATGCGCCTCCGGCGCATGACGAAGCGTGGCAATCACGCCACTTTTTGCGATAGGGTTGACCTGGTGATTTAAGCGGCGAGATTGCGACGTCACTCATGCCCGCCAATGGCGCGCATGAGTTCCTCGCAACGACGTGTAGCGTCGTACTATCTATCATCAAAACATTGCTCCCTTCACATATCCCCCTCAGCCCGTATTTACCACAAAACCACTACAATATCGAAAAAACGGTTTTGTTGAATGACAACGAGTTATGGAAAAACAGGCGTGAAAAAAACGGGTGTCTTGCCCGTATTTACCATCAAAGTTGTAGCGATTTGGGAATTGGCAGATCGAAGGATCCGCCGCGCACCTATAAACCCGACATCATTTTTGTATGATGCCGGGTTTTTTTCTTGCCCCCCCGCATAATCGACGGAAACTCCTGTCATCCCGGCTGACGTGACGTCATCGTATCGACTTATTGCCCGCCGCCGAAGAAATAACTCACACCGGCCAGGAACTGAATAAACGTAGGCGCATCACCCTCGGTGTTGATCCAGTGAAAGTTCGCGGAAGCATCGAGAGCGAGCTCCGGCGAGAAGAAATGCAGCACCCCGACACCGCCATTGAAGCCGATTTCGGAATCCGCGTCTTCATGCGACGGCATATAGTATCCGGGGCCGGCCATGAAATACGGCATGGTGTTGCCCTCGGGCATCATGGTGTACGTGAAATTGGCATTGATCTGAATCCAGTTCTCCGATCCGCTCTCGGTAAGCGCCGGAACTCCTCCGGACTCCCAATCCCAGTCATAGGCCTGATAAATCACGAACATTCTCACGCCCATCTCCGGGGTGAAATTATAGCGCCCGCCGCCTCCTGCGGCAAACGTAAGTTTGTGCTCTTCGGTTCCTCCGCCCGGATATTCGAACTCATCGAAAGCGGCGCCGAAACCGAAACCATAACCCACACCGCCGGTAACGGCGAATTGCCCGGTCAGATCGACCGCATAAACCGGTGCAATCATCAACAGCGAGATAATGATGATAATAGCAGATTTCCTCATTTCAGCCTCCTTGAAAATAAGTTAACCCCACCATATTCATTTTCTTAATTCGTTGCGATATCGGCAATAATCTGAAATATAAAAACAGCCCCACACCCCACATTCGCTGAAAAACTACTGTTCGGGAAATATCAAGTCAACAAAAAACCGAACCATTCCGGCCCGGTTTCCGACGCAGGATAATTGAGTCTTCGGTTCGTAGTTCAGGCTTTAGCCTGTCTTTGTTTGTTATTGCTATATCCGCGAAGGCGGGTATCCAGCATAATTGGAAATGAATCCACAGCCGGGGTGGGCGGATGGGGTGGAGTTCTGGATGATTGCCGTCAAGGCACTAGCCCACCCGATGGGTGGGGTACCGATGTGATTTCAGGCATATGTTAGGGAATTTTTCAGATTGTGTACAGACACTGTTTACGGCTCATTAGATGTTGATTAATAGAGCCAAATTGTCCGATATGCTATTGCTTTACCGATCAAACTGGCATTAATTCCCGCCCGATGTTTTAATTTAATGTTTTGGAGAATTGCATTGCATAACGACATGATAACCGGCAGGAACATTGCAACCGACGATACGATTTATCCGATAAGGAAACATGATAAAATTCACTCGTTAATCGTTTCCGATATTCATCTTGGTTCACGGGTCAGCCGTTCCGCCGACCTGATGGCGCTGTTGAAGAGTTTCCGGATCGATAAAAATGAGTACCTTTTCGACCGGTTGATACTGCTTGGCGATATTTTTGACAATCTGAAATTTAAGCGACTGGATAAAAAGGCGTGGGAACTGATCAGCCTTATTCGCGGCATCAATGATGAACGGTGCAACGCCGAAGTTGTCTGGATTCTCGGCAACCACGACAGGCAGTGGGCCGAGTTGATGGAAAACATGGTTGGCACAAAAGTATACCGGGAATATATCTGGTCGGCGGCCGGCAAAAGATATCTCGCCATGCATGGCGACAGGTTCGATAAATGGGTCATGAAATACCCCGCCCTGGCGGTTATACCCTGCTGGATATATGATCTTATCCAGGAACTGGATGGAGACCGGCAGCGGGTCAGCCGCTTTGTCAAGGAAAAGAGCAAGGTCTGGCTGCGTATCAACGATGAGATGGCGCGGGGAATAATTGCCTATGCCGAACGCATGCAGAATAAAATCGATGCGGTTTTTTGCGGGCACAGCCACATGGCCGAGGAAACATATTATGAGAACAGCGGTATCTGGTACTACAACACCGGCTGCTGGACGGGCAGGCAGTTGCCCACCTATGCGACCGTTTCGTATAACGGTGAGATTCGGATTAACGAGTATGTCCCGGAAGCCGAGAGTGTCGGCCTCGTAAAAGAACGTGAATATCCGGTAGTCGCGCCCGGCCTTAAATAATCGTCCGGCGAAAACATTTCAGTTCGTTGTTCATGATTTAGCCTGTCTTTTATCTCATTGTTATTTCGGCGTTCATTTTTTGTCATACCCGCGAAGGCGGTATCCAGCATAGTTGGAAATGAATCCACAGCCGGGGTGGGCGGATGGTGTGAAGTTCTGAAGATTGCCGTCATGGCACTAACCCATCAGATGGGTGGGGTACTGATGTTAAATTAAATACGGTGATATTTATTCAGAGTAAATCTCTATTATTGGATCCTTGTCATTTTTGTCAAGAAGAATTACTATCTTCTCAATATTGGGATTTATTTCAAGAATTGCAGAATAATTACCATATCGATAAGCTTCTATGTCAATTTTATACCTTGTCGACAATGGTTTCATATTTGTATCTAATTCACAATTAAGCCAAAAATCATAAATGTTAACCAATCTGACCTTTTTATTAAGAAACGATTTTTCAAGATAATATTTTTTTAGTTTCTTAAGGTAATCTTCTTTAACAATAAATTCATGCAATTGTGGCCTCAGGTAGTTACATATGGTATCCCAAAAATACTCCACATCAATATCGGCCCCGTCTATTTTTATGGAGACTCTTTCTATATTCTCCAAAGATTTGCTATCTTTGACTTGCAACTCGAATTCGGAAGAAAAACTACTAACAACATTCCTCAATGTTTTTAGGTAGTCATACCATTTGAATTTTACTGCTTTGGTACAATTCGTATTTAGCTCATTGTCATACCCTTCTAAAATAGCAGGCGAGGGACAAATCAAAAAATAACATGAATCATAATTAAGATACTCACTAACAGCAGTCTCATCGACAAATGGATTGTTTTGGTTATTAAAGGCGGGATTATAGTATCCTTCAATGAAGGTTTTACTTTTGTTTTGGATTGTAATATCTTTATAAGAAACTGGACTAAGATCATTTTTGTCGTATGGATTTTGCTTATCTGTAATAAATAGTTGAGGTTCCCTTTTTATCTTAACGGTTTGATTTGATTCATCGAAATAGTCAGCCCTGAATGTACCTTTACTATCATGCTTGCTCCACTTAATAGAATACTTTGGTATATCCCCATGTCCAGCGAGTAGATTAGTAACTCCAAGTAGAAACAACACGAAAAGAAAAACAAAAAAATTTTTCTTTCTAAAACCTTTACATTCCATACTAAACCTCATTGATATTAATTGAAAACATAAGGTTTCCTTATAAATGCTCGGAAATATGTGCGCGGCAGATCCTTCGTTCCTCAGCATAGTAGGTCGGGTTCCGAATGAGTCTCCGGACGAACGAGAAACCCGACTATTTTTATATAAAACCGATATTATGTTTTCATATTATTTTTGTCGGGTTTTTCACTCGCCCCCCGCTTGATGCGGGGTGACTCGTTCAGAACCCGACCTACTTTGCTCTTGCTATAACTCACGCGGTTCATAATAATTATCAGTGTAAGGAAGTCGGTCGTTTACATATCGTAAAAAACACAAGTACTTTCTAATGTCATTTAAGAATTCTTCATGTGTACCTAAATCTCTATTTGCAAATGAATGAATTGTGTTTCTTCTATGTTGTATATGCTGAATCCAATCATTCCATTCTTCATCATCAGTCCATATTTCTTTTGTAAAAAATATACGAAGTTGATCTAACATTAAAACATCAGGATCCTTCACTATGCCTTTTCTTTTTATGGCTGAGAAACTTCTTCTATAATCCTTATAATAAACTGACAAAAACAGTTTTAGCGTGCCTTCTACAAGACTACCAAGGTTTGCCCATGCCATAATCAATTCACCACTAGCGGCGGACCCTGGAGACATTTTAATGAAGTGTATAAGATATTCAGAAAGTGAAACTTGCCAATCAAGTCGAGAATTACTTAATAATTCGGCAGCTTCAATAGGGGCCCAGCCCTTTGCATTTATCCAAAATTTATTCAATTCCCTAGAAAGATTTGTTATGCGTTGGATGACTTCTCTTATTGGCATACTTTCAATATCAGAAGTATTAGACATAAAATTGTCCCTTATATTAACTCATGCAGATCGGGTTTTTTCTGTGCGCGGCAGATCCTTCGAAGCTCAGGAGGCCTGTCTACATCTGCCCGTTCTTAATTTATCCAGATTTTTAGTGATCGCCTGTCGCTCCGGCGACCGGCGCGGTGGGTCTGAGGACCCACCGATCACGAAAAATTTGTCATTGTCAAATCCAGAATTTCCTTCTGTGCGCGGCCCATTCTCCATTTCTCATTTTATAAAACCAACAACCTATATATTACTCCATTTTGTGAAAATAATCAAACATTAAATCGCCGAATTCGGGCGTCCGGGCGGCCGAAAAGACATTAAAAAACCACGCCGCATATTCCAATTGACTTTTGGGGGCAGAGTCTTATATAATTGCAGGACTTGAAGACGTTAATAAATATTTTCTCATAGGTGGTTTTATGGCAGGACAAAACTTAATCGAAAAAATTGCACAGAAACATGCCGTCGGGCTCGAAGCCGGACATGTCGTCCACAGCGGCGATTATCTCTCGATCAGACCGGGCTATGTCATGACCCATGACAACACCGGCGCCGTCATTCCGAAATTCAAGAGTATCGGCGCCACAAAAATCGCCAACCCGCGGCAGGTGGTTTATACGCTCGATCACGATATCCAGAATAAATCGGATGAAAACCTGGCCAAATATTCCAAAATCGAGAATTTCGCCAAAGAAATGGGTGTCGATTTTTATCCCGCCGGGCGCGGTATCGGGCATCAGGTGATGTGCGAAGAGGGTTATGCCTGGCCCGGGACGATGGTGGTCGCATCCGACAGCCACTCCAACATGTACGGCGGGCTGGGTGTCCTCGGGACACCGGTGGTGCGCACCGACGCCGCGGCTATCTGGGCGACCGGCCGCACCTGGTGGCAGGTTCCGCCGGTGGCCAAAGTCGAATTGAAAGGCAAGCTCCGACCCGGCGTCACCGGCAAGGATGTCATTATCACGCTGTGCGGATTTTTCAACCATGACGAGGTGCTCAACCACGCGGTCGAATTCGGCGGCAACGGTCTTGCGGCGCTGTCGGTCGATCAGCGGCTGACAATCGCCAATATGACCACCGAATGGGGCGCGCTGGCGGGTGTGTTTCCGATCGACGATATCACTCTCGACTGGCTCAAAAAACGCGCCGAGGCGATCGTCAAACGCGGCCCGGCGAGAGTTCCCTCGGATGCCGACGGCGGCGAATTCCACCCGCGTATGAACCCGACACGTATCCACGAGCTGGAAGCCAACCGGCCGGTTGCCGATAAGGATGCTTCCTACGCCAAAGAACTGACACTTGATCTGGCGACGGTTCAGCCGCATGTCTCGGGGCCGAACACGGTTAAGGTGATGACCTCGCTGACCGAGATGAGCAAAAAGAATGTCAAAATACACAAGGCGTACCTTGTATCATGCGTCAACAGCCGGGTCGAGGATATCGCCGAGGCCGCGGCGGTGGTCAAAGGCAAAAAAGTGGCCGATGGTGTGGAGTTTTATATCGGGGCCGCCTCGAATGAGGTGCAGGCCGAAGCCGAAAAACGCGGCGACTGGCAGGCACTGATAGAAGCCGGCGCGATCGAACTTCCGCCCGGATGCGGGCCGTGTATCGGTCTTGGCAAAGGGACGCTGGGCGAGAACGAAGTCGGTATCTCGGCGACCAACCGCAATTTCAAGGGCCGGATGGGCGCCCGCTCGGCCGAGGCGTATTTGGCCTCGCCGGCGGTGGTGGCGGCTTCGGCAATCGCCGGCAAAATAGCCTCGCCGGTCGATATTGAGGATATCGCGCCTCAGGGTGAGATGCGCGTGCTGGAGAAAAAAGCGGCTTCGTCGGGGCCGGTCGGGATTATCGACGGGTTCCCGGCCAGTGTCGAGGGCGAGCTTATTTTCTGCCATCAGGATAATCTCAACACCGATGGTATCTATCCCGGCAAATACACCTATATCGACGATTTCACCGCCGAACAGCAGGCCTCGGTGGCGATGGAAAACTACGATCCCGATTTTCAGAAAATCGCCAAAGCGGGGGATATCCTTGTCGGCGGTTTCACATTCGGTACCGGTTCCTCGCGCGAGCAGGCGGCGACGGCGCTGAAACATCGCGGTATAAGGCTGGTGCTGGCCGGGTCGTTCTCCGAAACCTACAAGCGCAACGCGCTCAACAACGGTTTCCTGGTGATCGAGGCCCCCGAACTGGTGCGTGATATGAAAGAAAAATTCGGCGATGATAAACTGACGGTGCGGACCAATATCAACGCCAGTATCGATTTCAAGATGTCGACACTCGATGCCGGCGGTAAAACATACACCATCAGCCCGGTCGGAGCCGCGGCTCAGGAACTGATAGTTGACGGCGGACTGGAAAACTGGGTGAAGAAAAATCTGGAATAAAAAGAAATATTATAAATAACGAAGAGGGTTAGAATGGACAAATCGATTTCAAGGCAGATCGCCGAGTTTGCGGTAAATCTCAAATACGAGGATCTGCCGGATGATGTGGTGCACGAGGTAAAGCGGTACCTGTATGATTCGATCGGATGCGCCTATGGCGGCTATCATACCAGAGACGTAAAAATTCTGCGCGATATTTATCTGGAACTGGGCGGCAAGGCTCAGGCGACCGTGCTCGCATACGGAGATCATCTGCCGGCGGTCAATGCGACACTGGTCAATTCGCTGATGGTGCGCGCGCTCGATTTCAACGATATCTACTGGAAAGAGGACCCCTCGCATCCCTCCGACCTTATCCCGGCCGCGCTGGCGGTGGGCGAGATGGTCGGGGCGTCGATGAAGGATGTCATTGTCGCCATCGTGCTGGCCTATGAGTTCGAACAGCGTATATGCGAATTCGCGGTGCCGGGTGTGCGCGAGCGCAAATGGCACCATGCCACATTGACGCAGTTCGTCTCGCCGATCGTGGCGGGGAAACTGCTCGGGCTGGATGTCGATCAGATGGTTTATGCCATCGGGATCAACGGTTCGCATAATCACACCATCGGATGCCCGACCGCCGGGCAGTTGACGATGATGAAAAACACGGTCGATCCGATGGCGGTGCAGAGCGGCGTTTTCGCGGCGATGATGGCACAGCGCGGATATACCGGAACCGAAAAAGTGTTCGAGGGCAAAGAGGGTTTGATGGATGTTTTCGGGCCGGACTGGGACCTCGACAAAATGATCGGCGGGCTGGGCGAGTCATACCGGATTCTCCAATGCGGCATGAAAGCGTTCCCGACCGAGGCGCTCACCCATACCCATCTCTCGGCGACATTGAATGTCGTCCGAGGCAACAATATCAGCCATGACCAGATCGAGGAAGTGACGATCACAACTATCGCGCGCGCCTGCGATATTCTCTTCGATCCCCATAAATACCGCCCCGAATCGCGCGAGACGGCCGATCATTCGCTGCCGTACTGTATCGCCTGTGTGCTGGTCGATCACGGTATCTCGACGCAGTCGTTCTCCGACGAGAAACTCAAGGACAAACGCATCTGGGAAGTGATCGACAAGATCAAGGGTGAGGCCTCGCAGGAGTTCGAACAAATGTTCCCGGCCAAACAGCCCTCGAAAGTGGTCGTCAAAACCAAAGACGGGAAAGAGTACTCCGAGTATCTCGAGTTTCCGAAAGGCGATCCCCGCGAGCCGATGACGATGGAGGATTTGGAGTCGAAATTCAACGGTCTCTCGGCGGAGTTGCTGCCGCCGGAGCGGCAGAAGAGTATCAAAGAGATGGTTTTCGCCTGCGACGACATGAAAGCCACCGATTTTATTGGGAATTTGGTGGTGTAGGGATTTATTCTCGAAGTATAGGATTTTAGGGTAGGGCAGGATCCGAAATTCCGCGAGAGCGGAACGAGTGATCCTGCCTATTTTATTGTCAGGTATCCTTCGCAAGGCTCAGTATCTTCGACTATGACCCGACACCACTTTAGATACTTTTATGTGAAATAGTCGGATTATTGCCCAAAAGCAAAATTTAACACCAAAACGTATACAATGCAATTATGTATTTGTTGTAAATTTTGACATAGGAAAGTTTACTGAAGCACAAATTTCTTACGAATGGAAGATATCTGAAATCAATAATTCAAAGCATACCGTATGATTTTCAGCAAAGTAATACCTGAAGTGGTGTCGGGTTTCCGTCAAAGATCCTGACGAAGGAAGGACACCCGACACCACAAATTCAAAAGTTACTTACATCAAACAACAAAAATTTTGACTCTCCGGTGGCCCATGCCCTGGCGCTTGAATAAGGCCAATCTTCGGCAATTTCGACGAGACCGGCTTTCACCGGATTATTGTGGATATAATTTAATTTTATTCTGAATTGCTCTTCGCTTCTAAGATGCAAGTCGTCAAACCTATCCTGCCATATTTTTGTATCGCCAAAGATGTTTTTCCGGATTCTACCTTTGAGTGAATGCATAAATTTCGATAACTGCGGTCCACCGCCAGAAAAAAAGGCCGCAAAATGGATGTGACTCGGCATAATGACATAGGCAATTAGCCGGACATTTTTTATTTTGGATTGGGTTATTAGCATATACTCGACCATTTTAAGTCGATCAACGGTATTAAAAAGACGTTTGTTGTTAAGTGTAGACGTCGTGACGAAAAATATTGATGGTTCCTGCACAAGATTTCGTAATCTTCTACCCATTGATTTATAGAATCATTTTATGACAGTGTTTTTCAGACTTTATACTATCAAAAATCTTCAAGCTATTCAATCACTTTTTTCTTGTGGTGTCGGGTGCCCTTCCTTTGTCAGGATCTTTGACGGAGACCCGACACCACTTTGGGAAATCTTTACAAAAATTGGTGCAAATGCAATCAGCAGAATCAGTATTGGACAAAGCATATTGATTTTTTTAGAAATACCAGTGTTTTTATTCAAGGCATTAATCTTTTCAGACAACGAAGTGATGCAGACAGAAAAATGAAAGATTTTCAGCAGATAATTATCTAAAGTGGTGTCGGGTCTCCGCACCCGACACCACACCTTTATATACGAATAGGCAGGATCACTGGCTCGCCTGTCGGCGATCTGCGCCTTTTATCTCCAAGTCAACCTTATCGCCAATGGCCGCGTGATTGCTGTTGACAAATCATTTTATGATTGGCTATAATTAAATATCGTTTGCGAATTCATTGAATATTAATATCGAGGAAGATTATGTCTTTTGAAGCAGAATTAATAGCAAAATTGGTCACCGATGGTGTCCTGCCCGCTTTAACCAAATCTGTCAAAGAGTGGAAAAAGAAACAGGTCCCGGTAAAGGCCTTATCCCGCACCGGCCAGATAAAGAAAATAGCCAATGAATATAAAAGCAATCGACTGGTCCTGGTACTGGGCGCGGGTTTATCGATGGGACATGGTCTGCCGAGCTGGGAGGCGCTTCTCCAAAAACTTCTATTTACGACAATTCAAAGCACGAAAAATCTCCCCGGCGATAAGTCGATGGTGGTGGCCAAGCTTTTCACCGATGTGTTTTCATCAAGCCCCCTGATTGCCGCAAGGTACCTGAGAGAGCATTTCTCGCATAAGAAAAGCAATACCGACGCCCGGGTGGCGTTCGAGAAAGCGGTGAAAAAAGCGATATATGAAGAAATCGAGATGAACGAGGAACTGGCGATATTTAAGGAAATCAGGCAGCTTTGCGCCGCGCCGGGAAAAAGCCCTAATCTCGACTCGATAATTACATACAACTATGATGATATTCTCGAGACATACCTTCGCGCGGTCGAAATCAAAATTCCATTCAAGGAAATTTACAGCCTCGGGATGCGCCCCACACACGGCGAACTCCCGATATATCATGTCCACGGTTATCTTCCAAAGGCCAAAGCGCCGACGACCAAGAACAAAATTACTCTCAGCGAGGATATATATCATCAGCAATACTCCGATATTTACAGTTGGAACAATATTGTCCAGTTGAATAAGTTCACCGAAAAAACCTGCCTTCTTATCGGTTTGTCGTTTACCGATCCGAATCTGCGGCGGCTTATGGAAATAGCATATAAACAAAAGGGCGATTCCAAAGAATATCATTATCTGTTGAAACGGCGGTACCAAACGGAAGATATAAAAAACAGCCTGATCAATGTCCTTCAAAGTAAAAAAGAACTGTATGATGAAAAAGTCCAGGCAATGCTCAGACTGGATGAAACCGCCCGCTATCTGATCGACCTGATGACCGGTTTCGAGGAAAAAGATGCCCTGTCATTTGGTGTCCAGATTATCTGGACCGACAGCTATGATGATTATCCTGAGATTCTGAAAGAGATCAGGAGCCACGAGGAATAAAGCCATATTTTGAAGCCTATTTGTTATCATTAATCGAATAGGCTGGCCCACCCTAACCACCACAAATAATATCTCCAAACGGTTGCAAAAATGCAACGTATGTTGTATATTTGAAATCGTTGACCGAATTGGGTCATTATTGAATGAAACGAAAACCGTGAACGACGGGTAAAATAAAACTGTGAACGACGAACAGAATAATACCGTGAGCGACGAACTGAAAAAAGACGAAACCACAGACGTTATTCTCGATTCCATCGCCGATGGTGTCTTCACCATCGACAATGACTGGAAAATAACCTCGTTCAACCGGGCCGCCGAGGAAATCACCGGTATCGGCAGGGAAGAGGCTATCGGTCAGCAATGCTGCGATATTTTCAAGGCCTCGATCTGCGAGAAAGGCTGCGCCCTGCGCGAGACATTCCGCTCCGGCCGCAAGGTGGTCAATCAGCCGGTGTATATTATCGATGCCGACGGCGCGCGAATACCGATCACGATTTCGACCGCCCTTCTTCGCGACAAAACCGGCAACATTATCGGCGGGGTGGAGACGTTCCGCGATCTGAGCACTCTCGAAGAACTTAAACGAGAACTGACCAAAAAATATTCGTTTCAGGATATAATCAGCAAAAATGCCCGGATGATGGAGATTTTCGATATTCTTCCCAGCCTGGCCGAAAGCGACAGCACCGTCCTTATCGACGGCGAAAGCGGTTCGGGCAAGGAGCTTATCGCGCGCGCCGTGCATAACCTGTCGCATCGCAAGGACGGACCTTTTGTGGCGGTCAACTGCGGCGCCCTGCCCGACAGTCTGCTTGAGTCGGAACTTTTCGGCTACAAGGCGGGAGCGTTCACCGATGCCCGCAAGGACAAACCGGGTCGTTTCGCGCTGGCCGAGGGGGGGACGCTTTTTCTCGATGAAATCGGCGATATCTCGCCCGCCCTGCAGGTGCGGCTGTTGCGCGTTTTGCAGGAACGAAGCTATGAACCGCTGGGGGCGACCGAGTCGGTGAAAGCCGATGTCCGGGTGATAACCGCCACCAATAAAAATCTCGACAAGCTGGTCAAAGAGGGAAAATTACGCGACGACCTGTTTTATCGTATCAATGTCATCGATGTTAAACTGCCGCCGCTCCGTGAACGCCGCGAGGATATCCCGCTTCTGATCGATCACTTCATCGACCGTTTCAACAAGATCAAAAACAAGCTGATATCCGATATTTCGCCGGAGGTGCTGGCGATCCTGATGCATTATGATTACCCCGGTAATATCCGGGAACTCGAAAATATTATCGAACATGCCTTTGTCGTCTGCCGTTCGGGCGTCATCGAGGTGGCCGATCTTCCGGAGAACCTTCGCCCCGACAAAGAAAGCGCCCTCGCGACCGATTCGAAATCGCTCGATGATCTCGAGGCGGGCTATATCGCCGAGGCGCTTCGCAAAAACAACTGGAACCGCCAGAAAACCGCCGAAAAGCTCGGTATGCATAAAACGACGCTGTGGCGGAAGATTCGCAAACTCGGTATAAAAATTCCGAAATAATATAGCAATATTGCAACCATTGAAGCTCGAAGTGTTGCAATATTGCAACTATATTGGACTTTCTCTATACAATTAGCCTTCTTTATAGTAACTCTATCTTATTGTTGTAAAAAGACTTAAGTAATTATTTGTCTTACCGTGCCGCTTTTGGCATAGCTCATGCTTTATACAGGGGCATGAAGACAAAGGTTGCAATTCCGATATGGCAGGAGCGGGTTTCACCCGTCATGGACAGCGCCTGCCGGCTGATGGTGGTCGATTTCGACGACGGCCGGGTGGCGGGCGAGACGACGGTTGATATCCCGCAACTTCATATTGTACAGAAAGTTCGCTTCCTGTGTAGTCTTGGGATCGATGCTTTGATCTGCGGGGCTGTTTCGCATGAATTGGAATCGATGATTACATCGTCGGGGATCGAGGTCAACCCGTTTTATCGCGGCACTATTCAGGATATTATTGCCGCCTATGGTAACGGGAATCTCAAAGAAGATAGATTTTTTCTGCCCGGATGCCGCAACGGCGGCCGGGGACGCGGTCGCGGTCGCGGGCGATGCCGGGGCGGGCGCGGAATGCGACGGGGCAGGTTCAATTAAGGAGGTAATATGAGAATAGCGGTTTCATCACAGGGTAATGATCTGGACAGCGCTGTTGATCCCAGATTCGGCCGCGCCAAGTTTTTTATCATCTATGATACCGAGACGAAAGAGTTCGAGGCGGTCACCAACGAACAGAATATGTTCGCCGCCCAGGGAGCCGGAATTCAGTCGGCACAGACTGTGGTCGGCCAGAAAGTCGAGGTGGTCGTATCAGGGAATCTCGGACCGAAAGCGTATGCCACTCTTTCGGCGGCCGGGATCAAAGCGGCGCTCTGGTCCGAGGGGACCGTGGCGCAGGCGATTGCATTACTCGAAAGCGGACAACTTAAACCGACCGAAGGGGCCAATGTCAGGGGACACTGGATGTAGTTCCGAAACCTTCGGAATCGTAAGAGGTGATTAACATGCCGAGAAGATTTGACACAGAAAAGCTGGACACTTCCGGAGGAAGGGTCCGCCGGAGATTGCGGGGGATGATGTCATCCAAAAGCGGCAAGACGATCGGAATCGCATCGCTGGCCGCACCTGTTGTCGGTTTTATCGTCAGCGACCTGCAAAAACCGAACAGCATTATCCGCGGTCTGATCGGCAAAACGGTTAACAAGCTTTTGGAGACAAAATCCGAAAGGACCGAAGCCATCGATATAACCCACGAGGTGGAAATTATCGATGACGACAACTGAGCTGTCAGTAATGTAATTTTTTGAAAGGAGTTTTAAGATGCCAGGTGGAGATAGAACAGGGCCGATGGGAGCGGGACCGATGACAGGACGCGGCGCGGGATATTGCGCCGGGTATGCTGTACCGGGTTATGCCAACCCTGCTCCGGGTTATAACGGAATGGGTCGCGCCGGTTACGGACGCGGCGGCGGATTCGGACGCGGTTTTGGCCGCGGTTTCGGAGGCGGCGGCTTTGGACGCGGACGCGGTAATCGCAACATGTACTACGCGACCGGTCAGCCCGGATGGGCGCGCGGCTATGCGGCACCGGTTCCCCCGGCGCCGGAAGAAGTCTACTACGGCGAGGCGCCCGAGTTTAACGAACAAGACGAACTGAAATATCTCAAGCAGCGATCGAAATATTTCGGCAATATGCTGGCCGATATCAACAAACGGATCGACGAGCTTGAGAAAGCAAGTAACGAATAAGGAGTTTGATGATGTCATATAAAGGAATGGGCGGCGGCGGAGGCGGCCGCGGCGGTGGTGGCGGACAAGGCGGCGGCGGTGGTCGTGGTCAGGGCGGCGGCGGCGGTCGCGGTCAGGGCGGCGGTGGCCGCGGTATGGGCGGCGGTGGCCGCGCCATGGGCCCCGGCGGCGAATGTATCTGTCCGTCATGCGGCGAAGTAGCGGCGCACCAACTGGGTGTGCCCTGCTACCAGATAAAATGCCCGAAATGCGGGCAGCCGATGACGAGGAAATAAACACGGAACGGACTGAAAGTAAAGGATTGGTAAATTGAAAATATCGATTGCCAGCGGTAAAGGCGGAACCGGTAAAACGACCATCGCGGCCAATATGGCCTGGATGCTGGCCCGTGAGGGCGAAGATGTGACTTATGTGGACTGCGATGTGGAGGAGCCCAACGGGCATATTTTCCTCAAACCGGAATATTCCGAAACCAGAGATGTGACGGTGCCGGTCCCCGAAGTGAATTACGAAAAATGTAATTTCTGCGGGAAATGTGCCGAGGTATGTCAGTTCAACGCCATTGCCGTTCTGGCCGACAAGGTGATGATATTTCCGTCGATGTGCCATGGATGCGGCGCCTGTTATCATCTTTGTCCCGAAGAAGCAATAGAGGAAACCGATCGTCCGATCGGTGTCATAAATAAAGGCACAGGGCAGGGTGTGAGATTCGCAGAAGGGCGGCTTAATGTCGGTGAGGCTATCTCACCTCCTATCACCCGGGTTTTACATCAGGTCATGCCAACCTCGGGAATCTCTTTTATCGACGCCCCGCCCGGCACGTCCTGCCCTGTCATTGAAGCCATCAACGGTACCGATTTTGTCATTCTGGTGACCGAACCGACACCATTCGGGCTGAACGATCTGAAACTTGCGGTGGGTATGGTGCGCGTGCTCGAACTGCCCTTCGCGGTCATCGTCAACCGCTCCGACATAGGCGACGGGCGCATCGATGATTACTGCAAAGAAGAAAATATCGACATTCTTCTAAGGATACCGTTCGATCGCAAATTCGCCACCGCTTATTCGCGCGGCGAACTGCTCGCTCACCATGACGCGAAATACGGACGGAAACTGCTCGAAACATTCGAGAATATCAGAAAAAGGATAGACGGTAATGGAACTGGTAATACTCAGCGGTAAAGGCGGCACCGGCAAGACCAGCATGGTCGGGTCGCTGGCGGCGCTGGCCGAAAATAAAGTGATGGTCGATTGCGATGTCGATGCGGCCGATTTGCATCTGCTCCTCGGGACAAAAACCGGCCCGGCCCGGGATTTTATCTGCGGCAGCAAGGCCGTTATCGACATGGATAAATGCATGGTGTGCGGCATGTGTACCCCGTATTGCCGTTTCAATGCCATAAAAAACGAACCGGACGAAAACTCCAAATTCGGCGAGATATTTCGGGTCGATCCTTATGCTTGCGAGGGATGCGGGGTGTGTACGCATTTCTGTCCGGAAGCGGCGATTGAGCTGGAAGAAACCAACAGCGGACAGTGGTTCATCTCGGAGACGAATTACGGTACGCTGGTGCATGCCCGGCTCGGTATCGCCGAGGCCAATTCGGGCAAGATGGTTTCGCTGCTGAGAAGCGAGGCAGACAAAATCGCCAAAAAGAAAAATGCGAAATTGATAATCACCGACGGGCCGCCCGGGATAGGCTGCCCGGTGATTGCCGCGCTGACCGGCGCCGATTACGTTTTAATCGTTACCGAACCGTCGACATCGGCTTTCCATGATATGGAAAGACTGTTGCAGTTGACCGGTCATTTCGCTATCCCGACCGGCGTCGTCATCAACAAATGCGATATCAATCCCGATGTATCGGCCGAGATCGAGAAATTCGTCTCGAAAACCGGCGCCGAAGTGCTCGGACGCATCGAATATGACGCGCAGTTCACGAAGTCGCAACTTGAGGGGGTGCCGCTGATCGAGTATACCGATGACGGCGTGGCGGGACAGGTCCGGGAGATCTGGGAGAAACTGCAGGTGAAACTGCGGTCGTTAGGTGAAACAAAAACAAAAAGCAGCGAGAAGTTGATAATCTAAATTAGGAATGATGGAGAATAGCTGATGAAAATTGCAATCCCAACGGCGGGCGGCGTATTGTGCCCGCATTTCGGCCATTGCCAGGAGTTCGCCCTGATCGATGTCGATACCGAGACCAAAAAGATAGTCGGCGTGACCAAAATTGTCCCGCCGGCGCATGAACCGGGTGTCCTGCCGACCTGGATCAGCCAGCAGGGATGTACCATGGTTATCGCCGGGGGCATGGGCGGCCGCGCCATAAGCATGTTCGAGAGCCGGGGCATAAATGTTGTCTGCGGCGCGCCGGCTCAGGCGCCCGAAGATGTCGTTACGAGTTATCTCGAGGGAACACTCGTGACCGGCGGCAACATGTGCGGCGAGCCCGGTTTCGAGGCCGGCGGCCACACCGACTGCGACAATAGATAAATATAGCGCCGAAGAGATAAATAAATTTCGATGAGTCTCTCAAACCGTTAAGGTATTACCACCGTGTAATCACCTCTTTCGGTGGGTGTTGTTCGCAACGGGGGACGGTTTCGCACCGCCCCCCTATTTTTATTCGATTTTTTTGTGGTGTCGGGTGTCCTTCGCAAGCTTTCTTCGCAAGACTCAGTATCTCCGACAGGATCTTCGACTGAGACCCGACACCACTTTAGGCACATCTGTGCAAGTGATTTGATTTTTTGCCAAATAACAAAATTTTATGCCAAAACGTATACAACGCAGTTATGTATCTGTTGTAAATTCTGACATAGGAAAGATACCTGAAGCACGAATTTCTTGCGAATCGAAAACATCTGGAATCAATATTTCAAAGTATATCGTATGATTTTCAGCAAAGAAATACCTTAAGTGGTGTCGGGTCACCGCACCCGACACCACAAACTATTATACGCCCGCCTAAAACACCAACTGAAACTGTGAGCGGATATGTATGTCGTCGTCGGCTTCGTAATCCCGAGAACCGTCGTTTATCTGCCAGGTACAATCATTCTGCCATTTAAGAAAATCGCCGATTAGCTTGTATCCGAACCCGAACGTGATTTCATCGATACTCTTTATCAACCCGGCGTTGGAATAAAACGCGATATTTTCTTCATACCACTCCCATGTACCCGGCCCCGGATATAGATCAAGTTGCGCGTCACCTTCGGCAATTATCGCCGCCGCCCTGTCGCGGGCGTCGTCAATCATAAAATCCGCAATCTCGAGATGCGCGCCGCGCAACGAGAAGTTTACTTTATTGTTCAACCGGTATGATATTTCGATCAGCGCCCCGGTTACCCCCAGTTTCGTTACCGACGGATCATACACATCGACAAAACCGAAATAACCGACACCGGTTAGACCGATCCGGTCATAGTCAATATGCATCTCCGGCGCAATTCGTATCGAAAAATCATGATAATCGATCGGCGCGATATCCCATGCCGCGCTCAGCGCGCCTTTAACACTCAATCGACCGTCGTCGCGGTCGTAACGATAGGCAATTTTACCGGCCGGTTCGGGATGAAATTTCATTTTCGAGGTACCCTCGGACAGATCGGACCTGTTCACCAGTTTCTCGGCATAAATAAGCGGCACCCCAACGGCGTGCGAGGCGCGGGCGTTTTCACCGGTGAATATGCCGATCGTGTAACCCCAGCCCGAGACATCACGTAAACCGTTGTGGATCGCAAAACCCATCTGCCGCTCGGCCCCGAAATATCTGGTCAATATTGTCCAGTCGGACAGGATCAGTTTCTGGAACGATCCGAGGCGGTACTCCGTGAACGGTATCTTGAACTGCCCGAACCGCAACTGCATGCAGTCGCAATAAGCGTAGTTGACATACATATCGAGCAACTCATTCGAGTTTGGCGCAAAACTCAACTGCGTCTTGTATGTCAGATTCTGCGATGCCAGAAATCCGCTCAAACTCAGACGCACCCGCCGCGCCTCCATAGTGAGTTTGTCGTCGGCGCCGTCGCTGGTGTACATATCGGCGCGCAACTGCGCCGCGAATTGAATCCTTAGATTTGCGGTGCTGTCGCTGTTACTGATTTCGAATGGCCCGATACCCGAGCTTGCAAAAGCGGCCGAGCCGAATAGAAAAATACATATTGCAGATAACAGGCATATATAAAACGGCCCTGTTCTCATAGCCACACTCCTATAATACATGTTTTGAACTAAATATAGCGGTCGCGGATATTTTTTGACAGTAATTTTTCGTTAATTCGATTTTCTTGTGGTGTCGGGTGCCCTTCCTTCGTCAGGATCTTCGACTGAGACCCGACACCACTTTAGATGCCATTATGTGAAATGGTAGTATTTTTGCCAATTAATGTAATTTTATGCCAAAATGTATACAATGCTGTTATGTCACCGTCGAAAATCCTGACAAAGGAAAGATACCTGAAGCACGAATTTCTTGAGAATGGAAGACATCTGAAATTATAATTTCAAAGCAAACCGTGTGATTTTCAGCAAAGAAATACCTTAAGTGGTGTCGGGTCACCGCACCCGACACCACATCTTTATATACAATTAGGCAGGATCACTGGTCCCGTTTTCAACGGGACTGCGGATCCTGCCCTACCGCTAATATCAATCACTTCAACAATATCATCTTCTTCGATAATTCCGCCGATTCGGTTTCGAGGCGGTAGAGGTAGATGCCCGATGATACAGGATTGCCGGAATTGTCAAGCCCGTCCCAGTTTATTTTGTACTTACCGGCCGTGAGGGATTTATCGAGTAGCCGCCTTATCTCTCGACCAAGAATATCATATATGCACAGCGTTACTGTCTGCCGCGTCGGTATCTCGAATGCGATAGTAGTCGAGAGGTTAAACGGATTGGGGAAATTTTGGCGAAGTTCGTATTTTTCAGGCAACTCTGGTTCACCTTCCTCAATTACGTCGGTTGGTATGCTGTCATAACCCGAATATATATATACGGCGCCAGGCCACCAGTCATAAACATCAACCATTCCGGCAACCGCAAAATCATCAACGCCGTCACCATTAACATCGCCAAGTCCCTTTACTGTTTTGCCGAAATTGTTTAAATCATTGGGAACAGAAACCTTCATATCAACAATGCCGTCAACATCAGGTCCTCCATAGTAGATCCACGCTCTTCCATTAAAGGGTTGTTCCCCTACAATAAAATCGGGATAAGTATCATTGTTTACATCACCAATACTCTCAAGTTTTTCAAATGATGGAACGATTGTTACATCCGGTAATGTATCAAATATATCACCGCCAAAATATATATAACCATTTGATGCCATGAAAAGCCCTACAGCAAAGTCACCCGCTCCATCGGCATTTACATCACCCAAATTTTCAATTAGACCACCCCAATAATGGTAGATGGTTCCCGGGGGAGAATTTATCACAAGATCGGGGATCGTATCAAATCCCGCTCCCGCCTCATAGAAAAAGACTATCCCGGTTGTATTGGAATCAGTATTTCCCGCTTGAGATATCGCAATGTAATCAGTTCCATTTAAATCTTCTATAAAACATAGTCTTTCACCAAATGACATATGAGCAGGATAAGAGTATCCTGAAAACACAATATCTATTGTGGTATCAGAATTTAAAATGTCATTATATACTATAACCCGCCCAATATTATGATCCGCATAGGCAGAGCCAAGCACCATATCCAAAGAACTGTCACCATTATAATCAATAATCAGAATAGACTTAATATATCCCAACAAAGCACTAATTAAAGAATCTTCATTTATAATGAAAATTTTCTCAGGTATGGTGTCAAATATTTCACCACCAAAAAATATTTTAAATATCCTATGTTCTAATTCATGATTATAATATACACTTATAAAGTCATCAAATGTATCACCATTAACATCACCAATATTCTTAATTGTCATAATGGAATCTCTCAAAATAAGATCGGGTATTGTATCCATGGGATTACCGCCATAATATAAATAAAGCCCATGCATGCTGTCAGGCGATTTAGAACTTGGGTAACTTGACCAATAATTTTGGTAAATCCAAACATCATTATACCCATCATTGTTTATATCACCGGCTGATTCGATAATATGTCCAAAGTTGTCCAATGTATCACCAACACATAATCGCGCTATAATCTGGGGCGGTAGGTCTGCGTAAGAAATACCGGGGATTAGCAGAAGAGCAAGTATTGCGTAACATTTGAAGATCGAAAGCGTATGTTTCATTATTATTCTGCCTTACCTTTAAGGTACTTATATATTTTGTTTTGTCAAATAAATAATATCTTCTGCTGTATCGAATTTTGGGATAACTGCGTGGCAACTTATATGTAATTCGATCAATTAGGCAGGATCACCGGCCCCCGCCAATGGCGACGACCTGCGGATCCACCCCGATTTTTCCCCCCCCAAATCCCGCTATGGCAATTTTGAGCGCAAATTATTATATTGGCGGCATAATATGGACCGAGGGAAAATCGAGGTGAAAGATGTTGAGACCAAAAGTCAGATTTCTTGAAGATAAACTTATAGAGCGCATTGTCTCCGAGGCGCGTGATGTATTATGCAAACTCGGCGTTACGATACATAACGAAGGATTATTGTCGCTTCTGGCCGATCACGGCGCCGCCGTCGATAAAAACAGGGAGCATGTTCTTTTTACTCCCGATCTGATCGACCGGGCGATAGACAGCGCCCCCTCCGGATTCAAGCTGTATAACGCCACGGGCGAAACCGCCTGCGATTTCAGCGGCGACAATGTTAATTTCACCCCCGGCTCATCGGCCATATATATTCAGGATGCGGGTGAAAAAGATCTCCGCCCGGCGACCGTGGCCGATTATGTCCGATACACCATTCTGGTCAGCCGGATGGAATATATCGCCTCGCAAAGTACCGCCATGGTTCCCTCGGATGTCCCGGAACAAATATCCGACAGCATGCGGCTGTATCTCAGCCTGATGATGTGCGAAAAACCGGTTGTGACCGGCGCCTTCACAATCGAATCGTTCGAAGTCATGAAGGACCTGCAGGTGGCCGTGCGCGGTTCCGAAAATGAACTGCGCCACAAGCCGCTGACGATTTTTTCCTGCTGTCCCACCTCGCCCTTGAGCTGGTCGGATGTTACCTCGCAGAACCTGGTCGATTGCGCCCGTTATGGTATCCCGGTCGAATATGTCGCCATGCCGCTGGCCGGTTTTATCTCACCGGTAACACTGGTCGGAACACTTGTTCAGCACACCGCCGAGACATTGTCCGGGCTGGTGCTGACACAACTGACCGCGCCCGGCGCGCCCATACTCTATGGCGGTTCGCCCGCGATTTTCGATATCCGTTATGAAACGCCGCCGATGGGCGCCGTCGAAACCGAGATGATCGACTGCGCCTACAGCGAGATCGGCAAATATCTCGGTCTGCCGACACAGGCGTATATCGGGCTATCCGATGCCAAACAACTCGATGCCCAGGCCGGGCTTGAGACCTCGATGGGCGCAACGCTGGCCGCCCTGTCCGGGGTGAACAGTATCTCCGGGCCGGGAATGCATGATTACGAAAATTGTTTCAATCTTGAAAAACTGGTTGTGGACAATGAAATATGCGGGATGATTTTCAGGATGCTGAAAGGCATCGAACCGAAAGAAGATTTTCCGTCTATGCCGCGTTTCGAGGAACTGCTCAAAGAAAAGCACCTCTTGATATCCGAGCATTCGCGTAAATATCTCCGCTCCGAGCATCATTTCCCCGGACCGGTTATCGAGCGGGCCAACCGTGCCCGCTGGCGCGAGGAGGGCGAAAAAACGCTCATGGACAGGGCGCAGAGCGAAGTCGAAAAACATATCGGCGAATACGAACCGAGCGGCTTGAGCGATGATGTCAAAAGAGAAATGACCCAACTCATAATGACCGAGGCGGAAAAATACGGTATGGACAGTCTGCCGGATTTTGAAATATGAAAAAATAAAAAAAAGTATGAAGAAATTAATTGAATTCGAAGAAGACAGCCTTGTCCCCGAAAAAGAGGACATATTAGAGAGCCAGGGTATTCCACCCGGCGCCGAGATACCGGAGCGCGTCTCGGAAACAGCCGACCGGGCAATCGAATTGTTCGCCGAGTTGTGCCAGCCGGCCGGGATTGTCGCCGATATATCTTTGACCCGCTTTCACGAGGTTTATGACGGGTTCGGCCGAAACGAAATATTGACACCGGTCGCCGAGATTTATCCCCGGGCCGATCATCTGGCCCTGTTTGCCATCACGGTCGGGCATGAGGTCAGCGACACGATCACGCAACTGTTCGAATCCGGCGATTTCGCGCTGGCGTCGCTTCTCGACACGGCCGCCTCCGAGGCGACCGAACTGGCCGGGATTTATACCGAAAGCGGCTACCTCGATGAGTTAATCGACTCCGGCACGGTGTCGCCGGAGAGTTTTATCATGAGGTACAGCCCCGGATACTGCGGCTGGCATATCAGCGGCCAGAAAACGCTGTTCGAATATCTCGAACCGGAGGATATCGGTATCGGTCTGACCGACAGTTTCATGATGCAGCCGATTAAGTCCATTTCGGGCGTGATGATTTCCGGCCCGGCCCGGATTCATGATTTCGATATGCATTATCCGTTCTGCGATCAGTGTATCGACAAGGGATGCCGCTCGCGTATAGATAATCTAAGGGGTAAGTAAATGTTTTTCGATAGATGGGAGATTTAATTGGATATACTCAATGAAATAGCCGCCAATCTCGAGCGCGGCGACGATAAAAAAACGGCCGAGCTGACCAAAACGGCGATCGATGAAAATATGTCGGCGAAAGAAATTCTCGACGGCGGCCTGATCGCCGGGATGGCGGTGGTCGGCGAAAAATTCAAGCGGCACGATATTTTTCTGCCCGATGTCCTTCTGGCGGCACGGGCGATGTATGCCGGTCTGGACCTGCTTAGGCCGATTCTATTGCGGGACAAAGTGCCGACAGTCGGCCGGGTCGTGATCGGGACAGTCGAGGGTGACATGCATGATATCGGTAAAAATCTCGTCGGGATCATGCTCAAGGGGGCCGGTTTCGAAATAATCGACCTCGGCCATGATGTCCCGCCGGAAAAATTTATCGACACTGCTCTCGAAAATGATGCCTCGGTGATCGGCTTATCGGCGCTTTTGACGACGACCATGCCGAATATGAAAAAAGTCATCGATCTTTTGCATGAACGCGGCCTCGACGGAAAAATAAAAACGATTGTCGGCGGCGCGCCGGTGTCGTCCGAGTTCGCCGCCGAGATCGGCGCCGATGCTTACGCTTTCGACGGTATCAACTCGGTCGAAAAAATCAAAAATTTGCTGGGATTGAATTAGATGGAAAATATTCTGGACAGAGTAAAAGCAGGGGAGATTCTTGTCGGCGACGGCGCCTGGGGAACGATGCTGTTCGAGCGCGGCGTCAATATCAGCTACTGCCCGGAACGAATCAACCTGACCCGGCCGGAACTGCTCGAGGAAATCGCCGGGCTGTATGTCAAGGCGGGCGCCGACCTGGTCGAAACCAACACCTTCGGGGCGTCACCGCTCAAACTCGAGGTGTATAACCTGGCCGACAAAACCGAAGAGATAATCGGCAACGCGGTCGCGGCGGTCAAAAAGGCGGTCGGGCGCAAAGTGTATATCTCCGGGTCGGTCGGGCCCTGCGGGAAAATACTGAAACCGTACGGCGACGCCGATCCGAACGAAGTGCGCGAGGGTTTCGAGCGCCAGATCGCGGCGCTGGTCGAAAACGGGGCGCATGTTATCTGTATCGAGACCATGACCGATCTGGCCGAGGCCAAACTGGCGGTATCCGCCGCCAAAAAGGTTGCTCCCGAGACACCGGTCATCGCCACCATGACTTTCGATCCCACACCGCGCGGCTATTTTACCATCATGGGGGTCGATATCGAAACCGCGGCGGCCGGGCTGGAAGAGGCCGGGGCCGATATTATCGGTTCCAACTGCGGCAACGGTATCGAGAAAATGGTCGAGATCGCGCAGGGATTCAAAATGTGCAGTACCATGCCGCTGATCATCCAGTCCAACGCCGGGCTTCCGAAAATGGAAAAGGGTCGGCCGGTCTATCTCGAAACGCCCGAATTTATGGCCGACAAGGCGCAGGCGCTGACCGCAATCGGCGTCTCGATAATAGGCGGTTGTTGCGGAACGACTCCGGCACATATCCGGGCTATTCGGAAAATGGTGAATCGCGAACAGCCGCAATGAGTTGCACCCGGCGGTTGACAAGCGGAAGAAAATAATATTCATTATGCTGCAAGGAAAAAACGGGGCGTATATAACCGGGGATAACCCCGAAATGTTTACCGTAAACAGATATGTCGAACAGGGAGATTGACAGAGTGAAAATAGACAGTATCGCCATTCTTGACTGCGGGGCGCAGTACACCAAAGTGATCGACCGCAGGGTCCGCGAATTGATGGTGCGGTCGGAAGTTTTTCCACTTCAGGTCGAAGCCGACAAACTGAAAGATTTCGACGGTATTATTCTGTCCGGCGGACCGAAATCGGTCTGGGACGACGACCGGCTCGAATACGACGAGGCGATCTTCTCGCTCGGTCTTCCCATTCTCGGTATCTGCTACGGGATGCATGTCATCAACAAGCATTTCGGCGGCGTCGTTTCACCCGGTGTCAAAAACGAGTACGGCGAAACCGAAATCGAGGTCGATCCGTCATGCCCGCTCTTCGATAATCTCGATGAAAAACAACGGGTGCTGATGAGCCACGGCGATTCGGTCGATAAGCTCGCCGCGGGCTTTAAAAGCTGTGCCGTGAGCGGCCATATCTGCGCCGCCATGTATAACGAAAAACTCAAAATCTGCGGCGTGCAGTTTCATCCCGAGGTCGATCTGACCGTCAACGGATCGGCCATGCTGGGAAATTTCCTGAAAAATATCTGCGGCCTTGCCGGCAACTATGTTCTCGAGGACCGGATCGATGCGGCCATCGAGAAAATCAAGGAACAGGTCGGCGACGGACAGGTGCTGGTGCTGGTCAGCGGCGGTGTCGATTCGGCCGTCAGCGCCGCCCTGCTGAGCAAGGCGCTCAGTCCCGATAAAATTTACGCCATCCATGTCGATCATGGTTTGATGCGCAAGAATGAGAGCGATATTATCTGCGGACAACTCGAACATCTCGGCCTGAAAAATCTTATCCGCGAGGACGCCGAACAGAAATTTTTCAACTCGCATGTTACGGTCGACGGCAAAGAGATCGGGCCGCTGACCGCTATGGACGATCCCGAGGAAAAACGCAACCTGATCGGCGAGGTTTTTGTCAAGGTCATACAGGATGTTTCGCGGCGGCTGAAACTCGATCCCGAAAAAACTTTCTGGGCGCAGGGAACCCTGCGACCCGACCTGATCGAAAGCGGCAATCCCGATGTCAGCGCCACCGCGCATAAGATAAAGACGCATCATAACGACGTCGAGATGATCCGGCTGGCGCGGGCCCGGGGGATGGTGATCGAAACCAACTGGGACTGGCACAAGGACGAGGTGCGCCGGGTCGCCCGCAAACTGGGTATTGCCGAAAATATCGCCTCCCGACAGCCGTTCCCGGGACCGGGACTGGCCATCAGGTCGATCTGCTACAACGGGCAGGGAAGTGTCGATCTCGAGGTTATCGAGGAGTTCAACAAAGTTCTCGCCGAATCGGGCACTGCATACAAAGGCAACGTTCTGCCGATCCGCTCCGTCGGGGTGCAGGGCGATCTGCGAAGTTACCGGCATCTCAGCCTGATCTGGGGTAAGGGATGCGATTTCGACTGGGATCATATTTACCGGTTGGGCAATAATATTCCCAACAAGGTGAAAGGTGTCAACCGGGTCGGATATGTTCTCAATAAAAAAGAGATCGACGGGCAGATCAAATGCTCGGAGTTTTACTTGAGCCACGACTCGGTGGCCCTCCTGCAGGAACTCGATCATGTCGTCACCGAAAAACTGAACAAGCCGCCCATGAGCCAGGTCCTGGCGGTGCTGGTACCGATCGGTATCAGCAGGAAGTTTTCGGTCGCCATAAGGACCTTCATTACCAATGATTATATGACCGGCCGACCCGCATTTGTCGGTCAGGATGTCAGCCGGGAGACGATTGTCGAACTGGTCGATGAGATCGAGAACAAATTCGATGAGATCGATTTGATACTTTATGACGTCACCAGCAAGCCGCCGGCGACGGTTGAATGGCAATAGATTAAGTTTGTGAAATAAAGGTACAAGCTTGTCCGGCAATAATATAACCATTTTCCCTATAAATTATTGTAAGACAGCCTATTGACATAATAACACCGCGACCTTATATTTTGCCAAGATGGCTCAATTATGTGATTTGCTATAACGGGATAATTTGAGCCCGTTGGAACTGTTGCAGATTTATCTGCCGGGGGATAGCCGGATTGTGAAAATAAGTCATTCGCCACCCGATGTTGTCAGGATCGAGCTGACATCGAGTCAATTCTCCGATATTAATCCCGCTCCATTCTCTCATAACCGCTTCCCATTCGATATGCGTCACGAACGCAGTCAATATGAATTAAATAATATTTTATCATACAACACCATAAATGCCGAAAGGGGAACAATCTACTTATAAATTATACCGGCCGGCCATGCGGCCAATCGACGGTACATGTTTCAACCGGCCGTGACAAAAGAAGCAAATGGAATGAATTTTTATCGCCGTGCATAATATTTTTGCACATTTAGAGGAGCAAAAATGACAGAGCATGACAGGGAATTGCATTCAGGGGGCGATACCGTTACCGGATCCGGAGATGCGCACAAATTGGCGGATTTATTGGATAAAATCGATAAAAAAAGAATATTTTTCATATTTCTCGGACTGGGCTTGTTCTGCCTGATGTATTTCTTGCCGCCGTTGTCGGATGCGGTTGATCCCGCCGGGGAACACTTCAAATTATCCAATGAAGGTAAAGCGGCGCTGGGACTGTTTCTGCTGGCCGCTGTCTGGTGGGTTTTCGAGGTTGTCCCGATCGGTATTACCGGTATCACCATCGGTGTCGTCCAGGGGTTGTTTCTGATTCGACCCGTGCGGGTCGCTTTCACCGATTTTCTCGATCCGTCGGTATGGTTCATCGTCGGTTCGCTGGTTATCGGCATGGCTTTCGCCCAGACCGGTTTGACCAAACGAATGGCCTACCGCATGCTGTTGATGGTCGGTGAAAAAACCAGCATGATTTATCTGGGGGCTTTCATCATGACCTCCCTGCTGACATTGATTATGGCCCACACGGCCGTGGCGGCCGCCGTCTTCCCGCTGCTGATGGCCATATATTCGCTTTACACCGATGACACCAAACCGACCAAATTCGGCAAGGGGCTGTTTATCGGGATGGCTTTCGTGGCCGGAGCCGGGTCGATTATCACCCTCCTCGGGGCCGCCCGCGGAGCGGTCGCGATCGGTTTCTTCAAGGATATTGTCGGTCGCGAAATCACCTTCTTCGGTCTCTCGCAGTACATGTTTCCGGTCGGCGTCGTGATGACTTTTGTTTTATGGGGAATGATGATGGTCATGTTCAAACCGGAACATAAAACCATCCCCGGACTTCGCAAAAGGGTCGAGAGCCTGAATAAAAGTCTCGGTAAAATATCAAAGCAGGAGATTCTGACCCTGGTCATTGTTTTGGTAACCATCGCCGTCATGAGCCTGCGGTCGTTTGTCCCGGCTTTCGCCGACCTGCACAAAAGCGCCGTCATCCTGACCGCCACGATTCTTTTCTTCCTGCTGAAAATCCTGAGTATTAAGGACCTCGAAGAATTGCCGTGGAACATCGTTCTCCTTTTCGGAGGCGCCATGAGTATCGGTTTCTGTCTCTGGCAGACCGGCGCCGCAAGCTGGCTGGCCATCAAATGGCTGGGCGTTTTGCAGGATGCTCACTGGTTCATATTCGTCATGGGGATCGCGCTGTTCGTGCTGATCATGACCAACCTGATAATGAACGTCGCCGCCATAGCCATCTCGCTCCCGGTCGCGCTGGTCATAGCGCCGTACCTCGGCGTGGCGCCCGAAGTTATTCTTTTCTCGGCGCTGGTCGTGGCCGGTATGCCGTTCCTGCTCCTGGTGGGCGCGGCGCCGAACGCCATCGCCTACGAAAGCAAGCAGTTTACCAGCGGACAATTTTTCGTCGCCGGAATACCGGCCAGTATTGTCCTGATGATTGTCCTTGGGATATTTGTCTGGCTTATATGGCCGATGATGGGTATGCCGGTAACGACAGGCTGATAATATGTAAAAATAATAGTCAGAGTTTTAAGAATTAAAAAAGGGCGACTCGATCGAGCCGCCCTTTATATATTAATTCAATCCCGTTTATGGGCAATCAGGAAGCGGCCCGTCTTTGTAGATGTAGTTAATCAAATATGTTACATCGAGGATGTTGATGCCGCCGTCGCTGTTGACATCGGCCGAGGCTTCCGGATTCGGCGCCGGGCCGTCCTTGTAAAGATAGTTGATCAGGAATGTGATATCGAGAATGTTGATATTGCCTTCACCGTTGGCGTCGCCGCACACGAACAAAATACAATTGTACGAAAGCAACCTGACACCATCGATGTTCCACCCCGAATAACGCGTATAATAATCGGTTTCGCCCATCGTATAGCGGACATAAACCGTCTCCTGGTCGTCGGCCGTCGCCGAAATATCATAATCCACTTCGGTCCAGAAATTATCGGCGATCGTGGCCGGATTCTCCCAGACCGTCACCCAGTCGGTGCCGTTGTTGCTCACCGAGACAACGGCATGATCGTAAGCCGGACCCTCGACACCCAGCCAGCGCCAGAACTTGAGATGCACATTATGCAGACCCCGGCAGTCGATTGCCGGGCTGGTCGCATGATAGGCGGGCATGGCGTTGTCGTAATCACCGTTGAGATTGTAACCGTAAACACTCGGTCCGCCGGCGCATCCCTCGTTCGGATCGGGAGGTCCGCTATCACCGCCGCTTCCGGTCGGGACACCGCGCGCCCAGAGGCCGCCCGATGAAACCCAGCCCAGATCGGTTTCGAAATCGTCGGAGAATGCGACAACCGTCTCGGCCGAAACAATCGCCGTGTGCGGCTCCGACGGATCGGGATCGTATATCGTCCCCACCGTCGCTTCATCGGCGCTGACATAGAACTCGATTTGATCGCCGCAACTCAGGGCGGGGAGAGTCGCCTCGTAACCGGTGGCCGATTTCAGGGTCATGGCCGCCGTCTGCACATTGCCGCCGTTAATTTTATAATGAAGAGTCGCGCTTCCGGGAACCAGCGAACCGCCGCCCAGTTCGAGAACATCGACATCGAACAGCATCGGCGTGTCAACCGTCAAAACAGACGGGATACCGGTCGGATAATCGAAAGCCAGCGTGTTGACCGTTTTGAAAGCGATGGTCGGGTCGCCGAACAGGGTCAACTGGTAGAAGCACCAGCGCATACAGCTGCCGTCGATACGGTAAATATTGTCTTCCTTGGAATCCTGGTTGGCCCGGCTCAGTTCCGGCATCGCCTCATCGGGGTTGTACACCGCGTCCCAGAACTCGCGGTTGAATTTTTGCGAGGGACCGTCGGTGCTGCCGTTGCCCCATCCGTAACGGGCGTTCATGACCACCGCGAAAGCGCCCTGGTCATCCTTGATAGTGGCATACTCCGCCCAGCATTCGGCATCGTCGAAATTACCCGCATAACAGCCCTGCGAATAAATGAAGCAGTAATTGTAACCGTTGAAATAATTCAGCGCATCGTTGTTGGTCATTTTAAGCGCCCAGCTTGTGTTGCAGTGACCGTAGTGGTTGACGATATGCGTCCCGCTGTTGACCCGGTTATAAAACTCCGAAGCCGGCCAGTCGTTGCCGGGATAGGTCAGATCATAAAGCTTTTCGACATTGTAAGCTTTCGAGGGGACACCATAAGTGGCATAACCGTGCGTTTCGGCGTAGTCGATAATTTCATCGCTGGAATAACCGCCGTACTCGCCCAGCCCGCTGAAACCAAGATGCTCGCCGACCATCAGGACATTGTCCAGATAGGGATCCTCGCATGCGAGATAGGCAACCGATTTGATCATGAAATTATACGCCTCGGGAGCCGAACTCACCGATGCGCGGCCGACATAAACCTCGGCGATAAGGTCAACCTCGCCGCCGCCTTCGCCGTCGGTCGGTTCGCCCCAGTATTCATCCCCGTCATAGTTGTATGTTCCGTCGAGACAGCCGTAATAATGGTCGCCCGGCATATCGTAATCGACATACTCGCTGTTCTCCCACGGCACGACATAAAGATCGATGGCCGGGAAAAGATCGTCGTCGCCGCCGATCAAAACATACTGGATACCGTCTATCAGGTAACGATCACGAATATAGTCGCGAAGCGTGTGCGGATCATTGCCCCCGATATCGTCGGTCGTGACCATATCGGTGATGATCCCGGTGGTGTCGTGATAATCCTTGAGCGGCTGGAAAAATGTCGCCAGTATGGGATCGACAATCATCAGCAGGTCGAAATTTTTACCGCCGCCCGCCTTGGGCGCCGCCACATACGAATAAACCGCGTCCGGGTTGTCGATCTTCTTCATTACTTCCGCCTCGTCCTCCGGCATACCCCGGAACAGCGGAAGCGATTTTTCACCCTCGGCGGTGTTGACCACCACCGTCAGTTTGGGGTAATAGTACAACTCACCCGAGGCCGGAACATACTCCGTCGGCCTGAGCTTGAGAATCAGTATCCGGTAACCGCGGAAACTCTGCTCACCCATATTGTCGAAACGCGATGCCGGAAAAGCATCGGTGGAACTGTAAATCGCCGCGTCCGGTGTCGGCGGAATAATTTTGGCCGGGTCGGCCGAAAGCGGATACGGCTGTCCGACCGGCTCGATCATATAACCGCTGCCGATCAGCACTCTTTCTTCGACAATAATCTGAACATCGGAAACACTGACACCATAGGGAATTAAAATTTGCGCCCCCATGGCCGGCAGGGCGGGTTCGCCCGGCATACCGAAATTAGGCGCGCCGTTGATTATAATCCTGTCATAGATCTGGTTGTCAATCGTTGCCGTTCTCATTTCCGGATTCTCGAATGAATACTCGACCCTGATCTGGCCCGCCTGGACCGATACCGCCAAAAGCAGTACGAACAGCGCCGTAATCAATCGAATAAATCCGGGAAATCGGAGGCTTCTCCCGATCGTTACCTGTTGTAACATTTCTGTCTCCTTTCAACACCAACGGGGAATGGCCATGAAGAGGTTAGTATAAGTGAGGATACCTTACAATACCCCGAAAATATTTTGACTGTCTGCATATTTTGCAATAATACAATATAATAAAAATCTGAATTTCGTCCATGATAAAATCGCCGGGCGGGAAATTTGCGTTTGGCGGCCATTTCCGCCTGAACGATCCCCGCAAAATTGTATAAATAAAGACAAATCATGCCGCCGCTCTAAAATTCTAAGCCAAAAAAAGCGAATGATTTACACCTCCTCTTGTAATATGACGAGCCAATTATTATATTGAATCGGTAAACAGGAAGAAATCATGATAATTGACCGGCATAATAAATTTGGAAATAAAATATGGAAATGAATAACTCCAGCGGACAAAATAACCCGATTAAAAAATCATCCCGCAAGGGCCGGCGTTTTCTGTATATCGCCGCCCTGTTAATAATTATTGTCGCGGTCTTTTTTGTCACCCGCGATTCGGGAAGCGGCGGGGAAGAGACAACCGCCGTCGGTTTCAAGGAATTTACCGTCGAGCGCGGAACCTTCAAAGTGATGGTCTCCGCCAGCGGGATTGTCAAACCGATCGACCGCGTCGAAATTAAATCGAAAGCGAGCGGCCGTATCGAGGATCTGCCCGTCGAAGAGGGCGATTTCGTCGAAAAAGGCGCCCTGATAGCGCGCCTCGATCAGACCGATGTCCGCGCCGAACTGGATGAGGCCAAAGCCGATCAGGATATCGCCGCGGCCGAACTGAAACAGGCCGAAAACAACCATTACCGCTACAGTCAGCTTTTTGAGAAAAAACTTATCTCCGAGGAAGAACTTGATCGGGCGATTTTATCGCTGGCGCAGGCGCGCGGGAAAATGGTTCGCGTCCGCACCGTCCTCGACCGTGCCCAGACCAAATTCGACGAGACCATTGTCCGCGCCCCCATCAGCGGTATCATTCTCCAGAAATATGTCGAGGAAGGACAGATAATCGCCTCCGGTATCAGCAATGTCGGGGGCGGCTCGCCGATCGCCGATATCGCCGATATGAACTCGGTCTTTATCGAGGCCGGTATCGATGAAATCGATGTCGGCAAGGTCGGGGTCGGGCAGGTTGCGATGGTGGTGGCCGAGGCCTACCCGCAGAAAAAATTCCGGGGAGAAATTATTCGTATCGCCCCCGAGGCGCGCGTGGAACAGAATGTCACCCTGTTCGATGTCATCATCGAGGTCGAAAATAAAGAGGGCCTTCTTAAATCAGGGATGAACAGTACCGTCGAAATAACCATCACCCGCGAGGATGATGTCCTGCTGGTGCCGACCATGGTTCTCAATATGCCGCATGGCAAACCGGAGAAAAATATGCGGATGGTGATGGTCAAGGACGATCCCGAATTCGTCCCGCGAAAAGTCGAAATCGGCGCCACCGATTTCAGAAACACGGTCATTAAAAGCGGCCTGGAGGAGGGCGATATTATCGGCGTGCCGATGAACTCGCGGCTCAAGGCCGAAAACGACCGGCTTCAGGAACGGATCAAAAGCTCGCGGAGTTTCGGAACCGGCGGCTCATCCGACAAAAAATAGGGGAAATAGCCGGGATCGAATCGTATCATCCCGCCAGATTAATATGCTGCTTTTCGAAAACATAAAAATGGCCCTCCAGAGTCTCAGGGCCAACCCGCTCCGGTCGATTCTGACATTGATCGGCATTGCCGTCGGTATCGCCGCCGTGCTCTATGTGGTCATACTGGGCGAAATAACCAAGACACGGATCAACCGTCAGCTCGAGTCGCTCGGCTCCAATGTTCTCATGATCCGCCCCGGCTTCTCGCGCCACCGGGGTATACGGACCGCCGCCAACGTGGTCAACCTGACCTGGGATGATTCCCGCGAGATCGAAAAAGAATCCGATGTGGTGATTCACTCGGTGCCGATTATCTCCAGAAGCGCCTCGGTCGAATTCATGGACAACAATCTCGATGCCCGTATCACCGGGACGACCGCGCCCTATTTCAAGGTCAACAACGAGCGATTGACCGACGGGGTTTTCTTTACCGACGATCATGTTAGAGAACGCGCGCGCGTCTGTGTCATAGGCGCGACCGCCGCCGAACAGCTTTTCGAGGAGCGCCCGCCGGTCGGCGAGGCGCTGTTTATCAATTCCAAACGGTTCGAGGTGTTGGGCCTGCTCGAGGCCAAGGGGGAGTCGTGGTTCAGCCCCGATGATCAGATATTTATTCCGCTGTCCACCGCGCATGAGAGAATTTTCGGTGTCGACTATCTTACCCAGATACACGCCCAGTTGAAAGATGCCGAATCTTATGATGAGGCGCTTTTCGATATCGAGACAACACTCCGCAGTACTCATCGATTGCGTCCCGATCAAGACAACGATTTTCGCGTGCGGCGCCAGGATTTCTTCCTCTCGACCGTGCAGGAAACCAATGTCGAACTGGCCAATTTCATTATTCTCATCGCGCTCGTGTCGCTGGTGGTGGGCGGTCTCGGGATCGCCAATATGATGCTGGTGGCGGTCACCGAACGAACCCACGAGATCGGCCTGCGGCGCGCCATCGGCGCCCGGAGGCGAATCGTCATCATACAGTTTCTTATCGAAGCGGCCGTGCTCGGTGTCATCGGCGGTTTGCTGGGTATCGGCGGCGGGCTGGCCGCCAACCGCGCCGTGATTGGCGAGGGAATGATCGTCCCCTGGATATGGATTGGTTACAGCCTGTTTATCTGCACCACCATCGGTATTATCGCCGGACTCTATCCCGCCTGGCGGGCGGCCAACGTGAACATCATCGACGCCCTCCGCTACGAGTAAAGACCATATAAATAAAACGGGAAGTTTGGCTCATTGTATACTCAATGGGAAAAAGTACTTTGTGCGCGGCAGTCCGAGTAGGTCGGGTTCCGAGAGAGTCTTCGGACGACCGAGAAACCCGACATCCTTTCTATATACATCGAATCCACATTTTGTTTTCATATTATTTTGTCGGGTTTCTCACTCATGCGCTTCGCTCATTCATTCGGAACCCGACCTACTCTCCTGGTGACAATAACGAAAGCCATATATTGGCAATCATTTGCCTTCCGCGGATTTCTTGAATAACTTCTTATAAAGTTTTATTATTCTACCGACAATGCTGTGTTCAAATCGGTGCGCCTCAAATTGTTTGAACAGCCCAACCGGATCGTCCGGTGGACCAGTGTAAATAAAGGTCTTTGATATTGGCTTGGTATCAATATATTCATTTCGTATACTCCTAATTAAATTTTCTAGGATTGGCTTGTCATCTAAAATAGTCAATATTATATTACCTTCGGGATCAATTGAAATATCCAAGGCTTGTCCCTTGGAATCATAGGTCTTATAATACTCACCTTGTTCAACATCGATTCTTTCCAGGTCTTTTAGACTATTCCATGACTCCAAGAGAAAAATATCGCACCCTAATGCAAATACAAATACTGGGAAAAGAATATCATTGCTTTTTTTGGGGTCCATCATTACTCCATTTTACTGCCTTGTTCTAGAAATACCATTCCCATGGTAAATGTTTTCCAATCCCTTGAGTATTGGCTGGCTGGTGTGGCCCGGAGCTCTGCTCCGGGTTTCTAACAAGGCTCAATGATCCTCCCAATATCGTTTTCAATCGCATCAATTCTCAGCGGAGTATCCCGACCACCAATTCGGGCCTGCGCACTCGACCAAAACCACTCCGTCGGCTCCGCGACCAATCCGCGCCGTACCGGATTATATTCAATATAGTTAATCGCCTTTATGATGCGTTCCATATTATACAAATTACGATCGAAGCCACCACCTGCCTGCCAGAATCGGGCTGGTGTGGCCCGGAGCTCTGCTCCGGGTTTCTAACAAGGCTCAATGATCCTCCCAATATCGTTTTCAATCGCATCAATTCTCAGCGGAGTATCCCGACCACCAATTCGGGCCTGCGCACTCGACCAAAACCACTCCGTCGGCTCCGCGACCAATCCGCGCCGTACCGGATTATATTCAATATAGTTAATCGCCTTTATGATGCGTTCCATATTATACAAATTACGATCGAAGCCACCACCTGCCTGCCAGAATCGGTAAGATTCGCTCTTTCCCGACCTGACACAAAGCCTTTGCAACCTGTGGAGATCATGTCCCCGCCAGTGGGCAAGAACTCGACGTGCAAAAGGGCCTTTGATATACTGCACGATTTCCGAAATCGAATATTCATCTTTGTCAGGGTGAAGCAACAGATGGACATGTTCGGGCATAATCACCCAGGCCCATAATTTAAACGAAAATCGATCACGCGCAAGACATATCGATTGAGTAAGCCAATCCCTTACTCGATCGTCGGTAAGTAGTTGCTGCCGTCGATAACATGAGAAAGTAAGATAGTGCGCATATCCGGTATCATTAAAAAATCGCCGCTTCATTGCTATAAATGTTACCTTTTCAGAAACCCGGAGCGGAGCTCCGGGCCACACTTTTTTTGTTCATTCGCTGACGCTCATTCCTGCGAACCCCGAACCACTCAAGTCTCCTGTCGCATTAACTTTATGGTATATTTGTTGTTACCAATATGAGTTCATTGCTGTTTGCGTTTACTACAGTCCTTAAGTGATATCGACCTTTTATTTCAACTTTCTCCGCTTCCGATGGTGGGATTCCGAAATATGTTATCACCCAGGCGGGGCTTATATCATTTTCGGATCTAAAATAAGAATGTTCAACCAAAATAGCGCTGATCTTCCCGGCTAATATCGCGGGTCCGCCCATACCCATAGCCTCATAAAAACTGATATTAACTTCAGTATTCACAAAATCATGGTAGATTTCATTATGATTTCTTAATGTCTGCTCCGCTGTTTCATGTGCCGGTTCCGGATTTAAACTACAGACACTGTCGTCATGTTTCATTTCTATTTTGTAAAGCTGCCCATTTTCGGCATCAATATAGGTTTCAATTAATCTGGGAATTGTATCGGTGGTATCACGACTCTTATAAAAATGTAAATATATGTCCTTCATTACCACCTTCCAGCACTTTCTTTCATTTATTTTTTCATGCAGAAAAGGAGTATTATCATTGTGAATTATCACGATCTCGGACACATCCAAATTGTCTTTTATCGAAAATCCCTTCATTTTTTCGAATCCGGTATATTCAAGCGCCTTTTTCACGGCGATATCGCCAGTTATCAATGGCTGCAAATCCTTGTCGTAACCATCAACATATCTCTCCTGCGTCAATACATGGCATGACATAAGGTAAAACATGCCAACGATCAGGATAATTATTTTGCCTGAACCCATCATAACATCTCCACATTTTTTCTGCTCATTCGCTGCCGCTCATTTTTGCGAACTGCGAACCGCCATCATTCCTATAACTCTATTTTATTTTGTATATTCCGACTCTGTTTATAATAATGCGGCGGAGAGAAATAATCAATCACAAAAAAAACCGGTGGTTCTAAAAAAACCACCGGTCTCATATTTGGTAGCGGTACGGGGAATCGAACCCCGGTTTGAGGACTGAGAATCCCCCGTCCTAACCCCTAGACGATACCGCCATATCTCAAATTTCGCCCTAATATAATATCTTGGCGTCAATTGTCAAGATATCTTGTTTCCCCCCAAAAAATGAGTTATATTGCCCAAAATCATAAATCCAGGAGGTTATATGGCTCCCAGAAAACCCAATGAATTGAAATACACCGACTTGACAGCGAATATCAACCTGAAAAAGTACAAAATCAAATCCTCGGAAGATGTCGAACCGTGCGCCAATATTATCAGCCAGGAACGGGCCATCAAGGCGATCAAACTCGGCTTGAAGGTCAAAAGCCGCGGCTATAATATTTTCGTCACCGGCCTGACCGGAACCGGGCGTTCGACCACCATCAAAATGCTCCTCGAAGAGCTCAATTCCAAGGAAACGGAACTGAGCGACTACTGTTATGTGAATAATTTCAAGGATCCCGATCGCCCCACCGCGCTGGTTTTCAAGGCGGGCGAGGGAAGCGTGTTCAAGAAGCTGGTGGAAGCCAATATCAACACCCTCCGCAAATCGATCCCGAAAATTTTCAATAGCGAGGATTACAAAACCAAACGCAACCGCATCGCGGGCGATTTCGAGGGGCGCCAGAAAAAACTGCTGGGCGATTTCGAGAAAAAAATGACCGAGGCCGGCTTCGTCATGATGCAGTACCAGGTCGGCGGCGGCATTAGAAACGAGCTACAACCGCTGGTGGACGGCGAGGCGCAATCGATTAACAAACTTGAAAAATTGGCCAAAGAGGGCAAGTTCCAGAAAGACGTGCTGGAACAAATGATCGGGAAACGCGAAAAACTTCGCCGCGAGATGAGTGTCGTCGAGGTGGAATCAAAAAAACTGCTCGAAAAACTCGACAAGGCGCTGGAAGAACTCGACTACTCGCAAATCGCACCGGTCGTCAAAGCTAAAATCAATGTCCTCAAGAAAAAGTTCCCCTACGAAAAAGTCATGCATTATCTGGATGATGTTGAAAACGCCCTGCTCGAAAACCTCGACCGCTTCAAAGAGGCCCGGCCTCGGCGCGGCGAGGAAGAGGCTCCCGCTTTCCGCAAAAAAGAACCGTTCGAGGAATTCGTCGTCAACCTCATTCTCGATAACTCCGAAACCCAAACCGCCCCGGTGGTGGTCGAAAACGCCCCCTCGTATCGAAATATATTCGGGACCATGGAACGTGTCGTCGACCGTTTCGGCTACTGGCGCACCGATTTCTCGCGTATCAAAGCCGGTTCGCTTCTCAAGGCATCGGGCGGCTTCCTGATAATCAACGCTCTTGATCTTTTCTCCGAGGCCGGCTCGTGGCAGGCGCTCAAACGGTTCCTCATGAGCGGCGAATTCAATATCGCCGGTTACGACCCGCTCTATATGATGGCCGGATCGGCCCTCAAACCGGAAGAAATCCCAATCAATGTGAAAGTCGTCCTCATCGGCGAGCGCCGCATATACAGCGTCCTCTACGGCTACGAGGAGGATTTCAAGAAAATTTTCAAGATCAAGGCCGATTTTGATTATGTCATGGAACTCAACGAATGCCATCTCAAGGACTATGTCGCTTTTGTCCGCAAAATCACCCGTGACGAAAAGCTAATACCGTTCAATACCGGCGCTCTCGAGGAGGTCGCCGGCTACGGCTGCCGTCTGGCCGGACGGAAAAACAAACTTACGACACGGTTCACCAATATTGCCGACCTTGTCCGCGAGGCCGGTTTCTGCGCCATGGAGAAAAAACGCAAAATGGTCCGGCGCGAGGATGTCCTCGAGGCCATCGAGGCCCGAAAATACCGCGTCAGCATGATGGAGGATAAATACCAGGAGATGTTCGTCGAGGAGACGCTGATGGTCAAAACCTCGGGCCGTGTCCGCGCCCAGATCAACGGGCTGGCGGTGTACGATACCGGCGAACACGCTTTTGGGAAACCGTCCAAAATCACCGTCGCCACCTCGGTCGGCCGCGCCGGCGTAATCAATATCGAGCGCGAGTCCGATCTCTCGGGACCGGTGCACAACAAGGGTGTGCTGGTGCTGTCGGGTTTCCTCCGAGGTAAATTCGCCGCCAACAAACCGCTGGTGATGTCGGCCTCGATTTGTTTCGAGCAATCCTACGGCGGCGTCGATGGCGACTCCGCCTCATCGACCGAAATCTATGCTATTCTCTCGGCCCTCTCCGGGGTGCCGATCGATCAGGGCATAGCCGTCACCGGCTCGGTCAACCAGTTCGGCGACATCCAGCCGATCGGCGGCGTCAATGAAAAAATAGAGGGCTTTTATGATGTCTGCAAGGCACGCCGCCTGACCGGCAAACAGGGCGTGATGATCCCGGTGCAGAATGTCGCCGATTTACAGCTCAAGCCGGAGGTGGTCGAGGCCGTTAAGGCCAAAAAGTTCCACATCTACCCGGTGCGGACTATCGACGAGGGTATCGAGATACTGACCGGCAAACCGGCCGGGAAGGAGCTCAAGAGAGGCGGCTTCACCAAAGACAGCATCTACGATCTGGTCGATAAGGAGCTTGACCGTCTCGCCAAACAGTACAAATCGTCGCAGGACGACGACAAAAAGAAAGACGACGGCAACAACAACGCCGACAAACCGAAGAAGAAGAAAAAGTAGAGAAAATTGCTATAAATAATTGAATCATTTTTCATTGAAATATGTTTAAGAATGAAATATCAAATTTCCCATGTTTGTTGTTATGTAGTCTGCTTTTGAAAAGTGTTATAAAAGCAAGAGAAAAGCTGCAGTCAATTAGTAAGGAAATCCAAGATAATAAACATTCAGAGGTGATAAAAGAAGGGCTATTTGTTCTTACTGTCTCTACTTATGAGTATATGATAATTGATATATTGAAGTATTATCTAAAATGCTTCCCTCAAAAATTGGGTAAAGAAAAAATTGTTTTTAATAAAAACGATATACTAAACAATCAATTTAGATTACTAGATAATATTATTGATGAAGAATTAAGGAAATTATCATATGCGAACATTATAAAATTATTGGACTATTTTATCGAGGTATTATCATTAGACAGTATGATTGTGACACCTGAGTTGAAAAGCAGCATCATTGAAATAAAGGCCAGTAGAAATCTTTTAATGCACAATGACTTGGTTGTAAACAGGGAATATATTGAAAGGGCTGGGCCTTATAGTAGAGCTGAAAATGTTGGCAGTAAATTAAGAATAGACTCTGAATATCTGCAAAACTGTTTACAAGTAATATTAGAATTCAATGATGTTCTTGAAAAATCTATATTCGAGAAATATTCTTCTTATACAAAAATTAGAGCATATAAGGAACTATGGCAGTTTTTATTTGATTCACCAGTTATGCCATTTGATGATTTCTGGAATGTTGATTTTGATAATGACAAAATAATATCTTATAAAAAAGGCAAATATGAAAACCACCTTTCCAATTCCGAATTGATGTTTTTAAACATATGGAGATCGCATTTCCATGGAGTTGGACATAGTATCAATAATTTTTCAATGTATTCGCTAAGTTCGAGAAATCAGGCCAAAATGTTATATCTCCTGTCAATTTTTACTGAAATGTATCTAGATTAAGTAAAAGTAGACATCCCCCCTCTCAATCCTCTCCACACCACATACCCCGCCGTAACCAGTAATAGCGGGGAGCTGAAAAAGCCGGGGAGAAGGTAACCGCTAAAAATCGAACCGACAATATGCAACAACGCATTGACGATCATCAGAATCCCCAGCGCCGTCGCGAATATCCTTATCGCCCGCCCGCCGCGATTGACGACAAATGTCAGCAAAAATAAAATAACAATCCCGATAATCAGCGCCGTCAGCCATGTTACGAAATCGACCGAAGGAATATTTATAAACCCGAGCCATTCGGAGATGACGACTGTCCTTTCATTGAAAAACGGCACGAACCCGGTCAGCGCCTCATCGAGCACATGAAGCGCAATAGAGGTAACCATAAGAACCCAGGCGACCACATTTTTGTTCTTAAGTAAATTCGACATAATCATTGCCTATAAATGATACGTTTGGCATGATGGCCGTCACGAAATTGTTCGGGGCGGATAGTTGATTGTGATCGGTTGATTGCCCTGGATATTCTGCCGGGGTAATCGCACCCGCGTAGGGGCGTATTGCAATACGCCCTCTTTTCTTTCTGTAAGGGCACGGTGCCCGTGCCCACGCGAATTCCAACACGGGCGTATATCAATACGCCCCTACGTTTCATTGCTGTATCCGACACATAATACAAAAAAACAACCAATCCCAATCCACCGCAATCACATATCAACGTTGGGTCAGGTTCGGATCACCGTAGGTGATTGTGACCTGAAATAATATATGACCCATTAAAATAAAAAATGAAATATTACTACATCTTCGGATACTTCGCCTTGCGGCCGTAGAACAGATCATCACCCCAGGCCGACACCTGCCGTGCAAACGCCGACCGCTTGATACCGGCGCGCGCCAGATCATGCACCAGCGCCCCGGGATGACTGAACGGGCAGACCTTCATGCACAACCCGCAGTCGGTGCCGACCAATCGCCAGTAGTGCAGACATTTTTCGATATTCAGCGGCCATTTCATGACCCCCCGGACATCGGTTTTGGGGCCTTTGGGAATCGCCCCCGACGGACAGTTCTCGGCGCACTTGAGACATTTCTCGCAGAAATCCTGCACCCCGAAAGTTATCGGCTCGTCGGTCACCAGCGGCAGATCGGTCGTCACCGCGCCCAGCCGCACCCGTGCGCCAAGCTCGGGCGAAATAAGGTAACCCATCCGGCCCAGTTCACCCAGACCGGCATCGTGAGCCACCGGCGGCAGCATAATCTGATAGTTGCTCCCGGCCATATGCGCCCGCGCCGGCCACCCGAATGAGCGGATATACGAGGCCAGCGCAATCGAAATATTGGCCGCGAAAAGATACGATGAGGCCGACTCCTCGGTGATCGGCAAACCGGGCGCATCCTCGACATACCGGTAATCCATCTCGACCGTAAACGCAATCGCGTACTTGTGAATTTTGTCAATCGGCTGACCCCATTTCTCCGGGCCGCGGCCGACATGCGAATAAACCCACATAGGGTTGAGTGCGGTCACGCCCACCTCGACCGCGCCGAGATCGATAGCGAGCTTCTTGATGATATCGGTCATCTCCTCAGGATCGAGATAACAGCGGTCGGAACTGACCGGTCCATCGACCTTGTCGAGCATACCCTCGATGACGTTGAAAATGTTGCCGACATGCTCAGAACCGACCGAGTCGTACAAACGTCCGCCCGGGGCCAGCAGTTCGGGGAGTTTGCGAAGATTGTCGTCGACATCCTTTTTCTCCGGACGCATCGCATAGTATTTCTCGTACTTTTCGGTCCCGGGTTGATACTCCTCGCGGGCGAAAATAACATCGCGCTCATCGACACGCTCATCAACAAGCCCGACCTCAAGTTCCTTGCGCCCGCCCAGCGGGATAAAAAACAGCAGGAACAGACCCGTCACCACCGCCATCGCCCCGATCAGAAACGAATCCGACGGTTCCAGATAAAAATATCCGCCGTACCATTTGAACGCGAATAGAAGCATGATGATTATGGAAATAATGGCGGCACGCGGTTTCTTCTCGTTTATCGATGTTACCGCGAACAGCGCGAAAAAAGCGCAGATGGCCGCGCCGATCAGAAAAAACAATATTGGTACTATGGTCATCGTCCGATTCTTTCAGGTTTTCTCAACAAATCAGGCCGAATATACATTAATTTTCAGGCGGTGTGTAAATAAAAAAATAAAAATGCCAATCCGCCGTCATGACGGATTGGCATATATGTCGGCAATTTTATATCAGAAATCGGCCCCGATCGAAAAATACGATTTCGGGTGCGCCGAAACATCGGCATAATCGGTGTTCCAGGCCAGGTCGTACCTGAGGACGAATATCCCGAGGTTGGCCCTGATACCGAAACCGAAAGCGGTCTTGATATCCTGAAGCCTCGCCTCTCCGTTTTGCGATGTCCCGCCCTTGAAATTGGAACCTTCCCACACCGCGCCAACATCGTAGAACCAGTTGCCGGTTACATAACCGATGGTCAGCGGCAGCGGGAAATTCATTTTCAAATAGTCGATAAACGGATACCGGAACTCGAAATTGGCCAGGAAATATTTATCGCCGGAAAAATCGAAATAATCATAACCGCGCAACGGCGTTACGATCTGCGAAAAATACAGGTTCTCGACATCATAAACCTCGGCATCGACCGTGGTGTTACCGATTTTATTCGAGGTCCCGCCGAGAAAATACCGTTTTGGCGAATCACCCCACGAGGCTCCGCCGGAAAAACGGAACGCAAACGAGAAGAGGCTCTTGATGTGCCAGTACTTGCGATAATCGACTTCGGCGGCATAGTATGAAATATCGCTTTCGTCGAATAAATCGATTGCCGCCTCGAGATCGAGCCGCGAGCGCCGCCCGTTGAGCGGGCCGGTAATACCCCAGACAATATTATCCTGCACCAGCCCGATACCCGCCGTGGTTACTTTCGACGAACGATCGGGGCGGGGATCGATGGCGTCATGATATTTGCGGTCGATGAAATACTGCGAAGCGTAGGCTTCGAAGCGAAGGAATTTCGAGAACGGCCGCGACAGGTACCCCTGGAAACCGTAAAAACGATCTGAAAACAGAAAATCATTGCTGTCGTAATAATAGTTTTTGGTGTGGAAAACACCGACACCGAGATTGGTACGCTTCTTATTATAGAAATAGTACAATTGTATATTGGTCTGGTCGATTGTGTTGACCAGGTCGGTAATCAGGTAAATCTGGTGGTCGCCCAGATAATCCGAAAAAACAAACGCCGACTGGCCGCGCAGTCCGAAAAATGTATCATAGGAAAAACCGCCGTTCACATAATCGGGCGTGAATTTAACCTTGTAGTCATGCACCTTGTACTCACCGCTGGGGAGAACACTGACCGTCGCTATCGAGTCGAATTCCGATTCGCGTTTTTCCATATCCTCCATATATTTATTGCGCGGTTGCTCATAGGTGACATCGGCGAAAATAGTATCGAGCGGATCAACCTCGGGCTTATCAGAAACAAAAACATAATCGCCGTCCTCGATTCGTGTCGTGTCCGGTTCCGGTGATGGTTCCTCGATATCGCTGTCGGCAACTTCAGCGGTATCGGCTTCCGTCGTGTCGGCGGCAATCTCAACCGGTTCCCCGGCAATTTCCACCGTATCCACGGCGGTCGTTTCGACCGGTTCTTCTACCGACGCAACAACAGTATCTTCGACTGCGGCGCTCTCATGCGCCGTCAGCGCCGATTCGCCCGGCTCGCCGGCGGTATCATCATCTTCAGCTTCTTCCTCCACCTCTTCGTCATCATAAGTATATGGCCCATCCTTCGGCTTGTCGTACAAACCCCTGACATAATCGGTCGGCTCGAGAACTCCGTAATCCCCGACCGCCTCGATATCTTTCAGGAGATAAACATCGTAACCGCCCTTGCTGAATGACGAAAACGCGATCCGGTCGCCGTCGGGCGACCATGATGGATTATCGATTCCGGTCAGGACATCGGTGATGGCATAGGTGGCCACACGATCGAGATGCGTTATATACAGGTTGTCGATACCGTTGCGGTTCGAAACGAACAGCACCCGCTTGCCGTCCGGGGCAACTTCGGGACTGCGGTTCTGACCCACACCGCACAAAATCGGTTCGATATTTCCGGTTTCGACATCGATCGTGAACAGGCTGTAGTTGCCGTAATCCTGAGGGCTGTAAATCGTCCGGTAATCGAGCGAGTCGTCCGGTGTGTAATCACCGTTAGTGATGAAATCGTTGTCGGGATGGGGGCGATTTGAGGTGAAGGCTAATCTCTTTGAATCGGGGAACCATGACGGTTCGATATCGTCCCAGGTGTCTTTTTTCAGGTTGTATGTTTCGTCATTCTCTATGTCATAAATAATAATATCGCGTTCGCGACCGTCGAGCGCCGAAAAGGCTATTTTCGTGCCGTCCGGCGACCAGACCGGTTCGAGAATACTGTTGAACTCGAATTTTTTCCGCTGGTATATTTTTTTGTCGTTCACCGTCAGAAAATAAAGCGCGTCGAGCCCCTGCGATTTGACCACAAAGGCGATTTCGTTGCCGTCGGGGGAGAAAGTGATCCCGGACAGGTACGAGTGCAGCGATTCCAGGTCGCCGCTTCGCTGTGCCTTCACCAGCCGGTCGATAACCTTGCCGTCGATGGCCGATATCAGATAAACCTCGGTATAATCGGAACGGTCGGAGAAAATCGCCAGCCGGTCACCCTTCGGCGAGAAAATAGGATTACCGTTAAAACCGGAACCGTCTTTGGTGTGATCGGTCAGCGGTTTGGCTATCTCGCCCGGCTCCTTGCGCTTGGCGATTTCCGGCCAGTAGCGGCGTTTCATCTCCTTGGCGAAATCCTCGTAGAATTCCTTGAGCTCGATACCGGATGACGCTTTCATTGCCTTGTTCGCTGTCAGCAACACCTTGCCTTTGGCCAGAAATTCACCGACCTTCTGCTCACCGTAATTATCGACGATAAACTTTATCATCGCCTGCCCCTGTTTGTATGCCAGATAACCGTAAATATACTCCGGCGGGGCCAGGTAATTGTTGATGGTGGCGTCACGGACAACCATATCGGCGAAATAATCCCAGCCGAATCGCGACGAATACTCCGCATACCCCTCCGCAAACCACAGCGGCAGATCGAACAACCGCTGGCGCGACAGAAGCGATGAAAACATGTTACCGTAGAGCATATCATAGGTGATGGCGTGAGTCAGCTCATGGTGCAATACATGCCGGAAATCCTCGGTCGATCCGTTGAACGGAAGCGCGATTCGGGTTTTGAAAGCCTCCGTGAAACCGCCGACACCCTCGCCGAGAAGTGACGAGATAATATTGGTCTGTTGAAAATCATTGGGCGAATTGTATATGAAAACCGGCACCCTTTTGCTCAGCCGGTAATCAAGTTGTTCGGAGACGATTACATAGGCCGATTCAAGGACGGTCGACGCGAACTTGCCCGTTTCATACATCTGGTCGGCAAAATAAATGTCGAAATGACGCGTCTGCAAATACTGCCATTCGAATTGACGGTACTGGACCTTGTTTTTTCCGAAAAACTTCTCCTGCCCGTGAGTCAACCCCGCGGCGAGTAATATTATTAACACCAGAAAGAGTGTTCTCTTAGCCATAATTACTATCCCACTTAATTATATTAATTTCAATTCCGCTATCAATTCACTCTTTTTATATCGGCCCCCAATGTGGAAAGCTTTTCTTCAAGTCGCGAATATCCCCGATCTATATGATATACGCGCAATAATTCGCTTTTTCCCGCCGCCGCCAGACAGGCCAGGGTCAAACCGGCGCCGCCCCTGATTTCCGAGGCCATCACCGACGCCCCCTTTAACTTATTGACGCCGTTAACGGTGGCTTCGTTCAACGCCACATTGACATCGGCCCCCAAACGCCGAAGTTCCATCATGTGACTGAACCTATCTTCAAAAACAGTTTCTTTTATGCGACTTGTTCCCGAAGAAACGGTTGTAACCGCCATTATGCAGGGGAGAAGGTCGGTCGGATAACCGGGATAGGGGAATGTAACCACCCTGACCGGCTTCGGTTTTTTCGGTCCGGTGATCGTCATCGACGCTTTCCGCGCCTCGATAAGACAGCCCATTTCATGTAACTTGCTGGACACCATCGTCAAATAATCCGGTATAAAACCGCTTATTTCGATCCTGCCGCCGGTTATGGCCGCGCCGCACATATAAGTCCCGGCCACCAGGCGGTCACCGGTTACCCGGTGTTCGACCGGCTTGAGACTGCGAACACCCTCGACAATAATGGTCGCCGTCCCGGCGCCCTTTATTTTCGCCCCGGCCTTGTTGAGAAAATCGGCAACGTCGATAACCTCCGGGTCGCAGGCGGCATTGATAATTTTGGTCGTCCCGGCCGCCGTCACCGCCCCGAACAGAATATTCTCGGTCCCGGTGTGGGAGGGACGATCGAAATAAACGGTCGAACCTTTCAGCCGTTTCGCCCGCGCGATAATGTAACCGGCGTCTTCGGAAATCTCGGCGCCCAGTATTCTGAATCCCTGAATATGATAATCGACCGGCCTCGGGCCGAGGGTGCATCCGCCCGGAAGCGATACCCGCGCCTCGCCCATTCGTGCCAGAAGCGGCCCCAGGACCAGAAACGACGCCCGCATCTGGCGCATAAGCTCATACGGCGCAACATTTTCATTTATTTTCGAGCAGTCGATCGCCATCGTCATCTTTTTCGGATCATAGTCGATCACCGCCCCGATATATTCGAGAACTTTTTTGATGGTCAGAATATCCCGCAGGGGAGGGATATTTTTAAGGACGGTAACACCCTTCTTGAATAGAATAGTGGATGCAATTATAGGCAGGGCCGCATTTTTCGATCCCTCGACCCTTATTTTTCCGTTCAGCTTCTTACCGCCGTTTATGACAAACTTATCCATCCTATATCCTTATAATGTGTCAAACCTGTTTTTGTTCATTTTCAGACCTCAACATCATCAAGGATATGCATTTATTTGCCGGGTAGCAATAAAAATGTCCCCCCTACCATTGGAGGAGCCCGGGCGGAGTGCTCTCACCCGCCCGGGCTTAAGAGGAAGAAAGGCACAGGTTTTTAATTTTCGGAATCTTCCGCCGTAGTTGCCGCCGACGTCGCCAGAACCGTCTTGACCCAGATTTCCTGCTCTTCCGGCATCTCCCTGCCTCCGCCTCCCGGAGGTTCTCCGCCCATACCGCCGCCACGGCCGCCACCCATACCACCGCCGCGCATGCCGCCGCCCATACCACCGCCGCCCATACCGCCACGTCCGCCGCCCTTTTTTTCACTCATGGCGTTTTTAGCCTCCTCATCCATACCGCCCCACAGCGATCCGATACATATTTCCTGACCGGGCGCCGCCGCAAATCGATAAAGATTGTCACCGACCGCCGAGAGCGGAATGCGGAACTCATAAGTGTAAATATCGTTTATAACCGCCGTGCTCACCGCCGGGCCGTCCGCGCCGCCGGTATCGACCGTCAATTCGTTGTAATTGACATTGTCGATAATGACAAACTCGGTTTTCGGTTTGGGCATGTCATTGCCGGAGCCGGACCGCTCGCGCCCGCTCATCACCTCGCCCGACATCTCCGGACCGCCCTTGAAACGGATCCCCCAATCGGTATTTTTCTTGCCCTCGTTGTCGAACCACAGGTTCAAACCGCTCATGTGAATCATCTGCGCCCACTGCTGATTTTTAAATGAGAAAAACAGGTACAAATTCTCATCATCGTTACTAAGGCCCAATACCACATCCTCGTCCTCGAAATAATTGAACGGTAACCCTTCCCATTCGTCTCGTTCGCCGTCGATAACAATCTCGTTCGATGTCCGGTTGCATACAACTTCCTGGGTCTTGCATCCGACCGCCAAAATGACAATCAGCATCAACACGCCCGCCGCAATCAATTTTCGTTTCTTATGTGGTCCGTAATCCGTCATTGACTTTCTCCTTCTTAATTATCATTCAACTGTTATGACAGCCGTGTACCCGGATAAGACTAATCCGGTTATTATTTTTGATGTGATAAAATGTATCGAATTGTAACTGAGGGGCATAACTATAACGGTCATGGCCTCGGAATAAGCTAATAATGTGTATATGTCTATCTATCAAATTAAATTACTTGACACCGACTTTTGACCGTTGTATAAATAATTATACGGGGCGGAATTGTCCAGTTCCGGCCGGGTGCCCATTTACGCGCGCGCAAGAGACATATCCCGGCAATACTGCAACACTTCAATCACAAGACCATCGAGGAGGTGAGATCTGATGAAAAAATTCAAAACTTTGATTCTGCTGTTCGCCTTTGTGGCGATTTTGGTCGGTGGTTTCACGGCCATGTCGACTCCCCGAGTCGAGGCCGCAAATTGCTGCTGGGTGATGGTTTGCACGCAGAATCCACCGATCGTATGCTGGGAGGAATGCGTTCCCTGCCCGACTTTCCCATAAGCCTGTATAAAATGCCTGCAATGGCATACAATACAGGATTCAGGTGAAATTGTACCATACGCCGGAATTTATTTCCGGCGTATTTTGATTTATCGGTGGTTACGATCAGTTCGGAATAAGCGGCACCGCCGGTGCGCCCTCGTAGTCGGAATAATAAAAGCGGCCGTTGGGACCGGTAAACAGGAGCCGACCGTCATTGAGATACAGCGGTCGGATATGTTCCGATTCGGCGATAAACCGCGGCGAGTTTCCTCCGAGGGGGGCGGTATATATAAATCGATAGGCTCCGTCGAAAATATCGAAAGCGATATGGTCGAAATTTTCAGCAAGGGTCGGCCAGTGCGGGCGGGCCGACATCGATAAATGCAACAGGGTGTCGCTGTCGGGATCGATAGCGAATATCGTCGTCCGGAAGGCATAAAAATCGGACGCCTCCCCCGAAAAATAAACGAACCGGTCCTCGGCTATATAGCATGGATCCCAGCCCGACTCTATCGGCATCCGCGAAACCTCGCCCGAGTCGGTAATAAGAAACAGCGAGTCGTTGCGGCCGCCGATAAGAATCGTATCGCGAAGATAAAATATCGTGTAAAACGTGTCGGTCACCGGTGATTCACGGCCGGACAGATTGGCCAGGCTGAAATAATTTATCCGCCCGTCCTTGAGATAAGCCACCGTCCGGTTGTCGGAACCGACCGTCGGCGAATGATACCCGGTGCCGTGCACCAGCTTCTGCCGCGACAGGTTATCCAGCGAGATACGAAAAATACCGCTGTAAAAAGAATCGGTGGTGTCGGTGGATATATAATAAATATAGTTGCCGTCAGGCGACAGCGACGGTTCCGATTCGATAACCGTGGTCAGCGGCTCGGGATCATCCGGTCCCGACCCGTAATATTCGTCGCCGCAACCCGCGAATAATATCAGCGTCATGAGAATAAAAATTCTAAATGTCAAACTCCATTCCTTTCATCGTTTCCCGAACACGCGTAAAAAAATCGATCGCTTCCGGCTCGGTGTAATCGGGATAGGTCCACGGCAGCGACTTGAATTTCCTCTTCTGATATATCAAGGTCGTTTCCGCAAAAATACCGTCTCTCAAATAAATACGGTGGGCATAATCCTTGGTCGAGGCCAGCGTCAGGTTGGCCAATGTCAGTATCCCCGGATCGATATTGACTTTCCGAAAAACAAAATCGCCCACCTTCTCACCGTATTTCTCTTCGATTTTATTGGTCCATGCTTTTATTTCGGCCAATTTTTCCCGATCGACCATTTTCTCGAACGCGAAAAATTTCCGCTTAAGATTATCGCCCATCTCCTCGCGGTAATATTTCGTGTGCAGGAAATCGATATCATCCGTTTCGAACTCGACCCGGCCGTATTTTTTTTCGATTTCACGGGCGGCGTCGTCCATCGCCCCGATCGAGGCGTAAATCATCGAAACAATCAGCCGTCCCGGCAGCGGAAATTTGATTCGTCCCATGAACTCCTTTCCGTTTAAATAAAAATATCCGCTTTATAGTGACGTTTCAACCTTTTAATTCATTTATTCGGCCGGCAGACCCGAAGGCACAAACCGCAAATATAACTGCCGATATTTTCCGGACGCGCGAATTCGGCCACTTTTGCATAGCATTTTTTTAGATCGAAATCCTCGCATTTTTCGCCGATGGCCCCGGCCGGGCAGGCGGCAATACAGGCATAGCAGTCGCCGCAGTCGTTTTCGCAGGGGTGGTCCGGTTCGAGTTCCAGGTCGGTCAGAACCGTCACCAACCGCACCTGCGAACCGTATTCTGGGGTCACCAGCAGATTATTTCGCCCCCGCCATCCCAAACCGGCTTTATAGGCGATCTCACGGTGCGAGAGATGTGCCCGCATCGGTTTCCACTTGATAATATGCGAGGCCGGAACCGGAATCGAACTGTAGCCCCGCCGGTTGATTTCCGAGGATATCGCAAAAGCAATATCATTTAAAATATGGTTAATCTGTTGATAATGGGTCTTGTACAGCGTATTGGGCCGGTCGATAATCGTGTCCAGCACCGCCGTCGAAACCGGAACCCCGACAGAGATAGCGGTGTTAAGCTTTTCGGCCGCCTCTTTTATCTCGAAATGGAATCCGTCCCGCAACTCATCCACCCGGCAGACACCGAACAGCCGCCCACCGCCGGAATCGGCCAATGATTGCAAATTTTGTTTTATCGAGGTTATATCCATACCCTGATTATACAAAATTGACTTTAAAAGGTAAATCGAAAGCCGATATTTTCCAGTTGCAAAAATTTGGATAAACTAATATATTAAAAATTCTGTATGAAGATTGGAGGATGCAAAATATGAAATACAAGCCGGTAAAAGCAGCCCGAGGAACCAAACTCACCTGTAAGGGTTGGCCCCAGGAAGCTGCGTTCAGAATGATAAATAACAACCTCGATCCCGAAGTTGCCGAAAAACCGAAAGAGTTGATCGTTTACGGTGGTTCCGGCAAGGCGGCCCGTAACTGGGATTGCTACCACGCCATCGTCAAATCGCTCAAATCGCTCGGAGACGATGAAACTCTGCTGGTTCAGTCGGGCAAACCGGTCGGGATTTTCCAAACCCATGACTACGCGCCCCGCGTCCTGATCGCCAACAGCAATATCGTTCCCAAATGGGCGACATGGGAAAAATTTCGCCAGTACGACAAACTGGGGTTGATTATGTTCGGTCAGATGACTGCCGGCAGCTGGATTTATATTGGAACCCAGGGTATTCTCCAGGGCACCTACGAAACTTTTGCCGCTCTCGCCGACAAACACTTCGGCGGCGACCTCGCCGGACGCTGGATTCTCACCGGCGGTATGGGCGGGATGAGCGGCGCCCAGCCGATGGCCGGGACCATGGCCGGCGCTTCTATTCTGTGTGTCGAGGTCGATGAGGCGCGTATCAACCGCCGCGTCAAAGTCGGTTATTGCGATGTCAAAGTGAAAACGCTCGATAAAGCGCTGAAACTGATAAAAGAACATACCAAAAATAAAGAGCCGATCTCGATCGGGCTGGTCGGAAACGCCGCCGAGATGTTCCCGGAGATTTTCCGGCGCGGTATTATTCCCGATGTCGTCACCGATCAGACTTCGGCCCATGACGAACTTAACGGTTATATCCCCGAAGGTCTGACCGTTACCGAGGCCGACCGCCTGCGCAAAAAGAATCCCCGCGAATATATCGACCGTTCCTATGAGTCGATGGTGAAACACTGCGGCGCCATGATTAAGTTCCTGCGCGCCGGTTCGGTCGTTTTCGATTACGGCAACAATCTCAGGGGACAGGCCGAAAAAGGCGGACTGAAAGAAGCTTTCGAATATCCCGGTTTTGTTCCGGCCTATGTCCGGCCGCTGTTCTGCGAAGGCAAGGGACCCTTCCGCTGGGCGGCGCTCTCGGGCGACCCGGCCGATATTCATGTTACCGACGAAGTCATATTGAAAGAGTTCAAGGCCAATAAATCACTCTGCCGATGGATTAAGATGGCCCATGACAAGGTTCCTTTCGAGGGACTGCCCTCCAGAATTTGCTGGCTGGGTTACGGCGAACGGGCCAGGTTCGGCGAAATTATCAACGACCTTGTCAAAAAGGGCAAGATTAAGGCGCCGATTGTCATCGGGCGCGACCATCTCGACTGCGGCTCGGTCGCTTCGCCGTACCGCGAAACCGAGGATATGAAAGACGGCTCCGATGCTATCGCCGACTGGCCGCTTCTCAACGGACTGCTCAACGCCGTCTCGGGGGCAAGCTGGGTTTCGATTCATCACGGCGGCGGCGTCGGTATCGGCAACGCCATCCATGCCGGGATGGTTATTGTCGCCGACGGCACCAAGAATATGGGCCTTCGCCTCAACCGGGTGCTGACCAACGATCCCGGCTCAGGTATCGCACGGCATGTCGATGCCGGATATAAAAAGGCGATTAAATTTGCCAAAGATCACAAGGTTAAAATACCGATGATGAAAAAATAATCCGGCGGCGTTCCGGCATCGGACGGATTTAAAATGAAACTCTGGGCGGGAAGAAATTATGATTACAGATTCATGTTTCTTGCCGCCTTTATTATTTTCGCCGCCCTGCATATCTGGCGCCTCTCGGCGTCGCCCAACGGTTATCATAAATGGCGCGAATCGGACACCGCCGCCGTCATCCAGAATTATTATCAGGAAGATATGTCGTTTCACCAGCCGCGCGTTCTCCAGCGCGGCGCCCAATCCGGCATTACCGGGATGGAACTGCCGATCTACAACTATTCGGCGGCGGTTCTATACAAAATTTTCGGGTCGCATCACATCCTGCCGCATCTCCTGACCCTCCTTGCGGCGTTGCTTTCGATATGGCTTTTCTACCGCATCACAACTTTTTTTGCGGGGCACGCCACCGGTGTCATGGCCTGCTGGGCGCTGGCCTTCTCGCCGTTATTCTTTTTCTACAGCTATAAAATTATGCCCGATATCTGGATGCTGACCCTGCTTCTCGGGGCCGTTTATGCCTATATTTTATATCTGTCGAAAGGACCATTAATCGCCTGGCTCCTGTCGGCTCTGCTTTTGTGTCTCTCGGCCGGTATAAAACCGCTTGGCCTGTCGGTTTACCTGCCGCTCCTGTATTTGACAATAACCTCAACCGGCGAGCGCCCCAAAAAACTGGCAGTATTTGCTGTCTATATCTGTTTGACACTTCTCACGGTTCTCGGCTGGCTGGCCTATGCCCGGCATCTGCAGGAAGCGTACGGCTTGAGCGTTTTTTATCTCGGCGGCCACGGGCTGAAAAATTTCCATCGTTATTTATTCGACATCGTTTTCATAAAAAAGCTGTTTTTACAATGGCCGTGGGAACTGTGGATCGGCTGGGCGCTGACACCCGCCTTTTTGATCGGCATATATCGTTATATAAAATCGCCGCTTTCGAAATTTTTCCCGGTCTGGATTATCGCCGCTTACATCGTCTTTGCCCTGACCGCCCTGAAATCATCGACTCATGACTATTACACCATGATTATTGTTCCGCCGCTGGCCGCCGTCACCGGTTCGGGATTGTATTACCTGATACTCTCCGCAGGCTGGCGGAAAATAGTCGCCGTCATATTGATCGCGGTTGCACCGATTGGCGCCTTTATCAGGATTTACGACCGGTTCGATGATACGACCCGGTTCGACCGGATAAGAGAAGCCGCCGATATTTATATCCCGGCCGAGAGCCTGGTCATGGTACAGGACAACACCCCGGTCGTACGGTTATATCAGTTGAACCGCAAAGGGTGGCCGCTAAGGGGAGAGATTACCTTTGCCGAGACAAAAAAGTGCGTCGAACAGGGGGCCGAATACCTTATTCTCGAAAAAGAACTGAAAAATTATAATGACTCGCTGATGTTGATTTTTTCCGATTCTGCTATTACATTAGGCGGGTTATATTGTTATACATTGAAATAATTGTGTGAACACTTATTAACTGAGTAAAGATATCTTAGCCTATGCCTCCTGCAAAAAAAGCAACATTACTGATTAAAAATATCGGCCAGCTTATTACCATGGCCGGCCCCGCCCCGCGTCTGGGCGACAAAATGAAGGATCTGGGACTTATCGAAACCGGCGCGGTGGCCATCGCCGGGGAAGAGATTCTCGCCGTCGGCAAGTCCGAGGATATCGAGGGACATGTCGATCTGGCTGAAGGGTGCCGAGTTATCGATGCCGAAAAAGGCGTCGTCACGCCCGGGCTGATCGATCCCCATACCCATCCCGTTTTCTCCAAAACGAGAGAAAAAGAATTCGAGATGCGTATCGAGGGCAAAACATATATGGAAATCGCCGCCGCCGGCGGCGGAATAAGGGCCTCGGTCCGCGATCTGCGAAACACCGGGCGCGAGGAACTTACCAAAAAGACAGAAAAGCGCCTCGACCGTATTCTGTCTTACGGCGTAACGACCATCGAGGCCAAATCGGGCTATGGGCTCTCGACCGAGTCGGAAATAAAATCGCTCGAAATTATCCGCGATCTCAATGAGATGCATAAAATCGACCTCATCCCGACCTTTCTCGGCGCCCATGAGGTCCCCGATGAATACCGCGACAAGCGTGATACATATATCGAACTGCTGACCGACGAGATGATCCCCAAAGTGGCCGAAGAAAACCTGGCCGAATTTTGCGATATTTTCTGTGAGGAAGGCGTCTTCGATATCGAGGAATCCCGGACAATTATGACTGCCGCCCAAAAACACGGTCTCAAACTCAAGTTCCATGCCGATGAGCTGGCCTCGACCGGCGGCGCCGAACTGGCCGCCGAAATGAACGCCGTCTCGGCCGATCATATTGTCTATGCCTCCGATGCCGGTATTAAAGCGATGGCCAAATCGGGCACCGCGGCGGTGCTTCTCCCGGGAACATGTTTCTCGCTCAATTCGGGACATTATGCCCGCGCCAGGGATATGATAGAGGCCGGTGTCATCGTCGCGCTCTCCACCGACTGCAACCCCGGCTCGAGTTTCACCGAATCGTTGCAGTTGATGGTCACTCTGGCGGCCCTCAATTATCGCATGACCGCCGCCGAGTCGATCTCGGCGATAACCGTCAATGCCGCCTGCGCCATCGATCGCAGGGGAAAACTGGGTCAGCTGATGACCGGACTGCCCGGCGATGTCGTTATCTGGAAAATGTGCGATTATCGCGAATTGCCCTATCATTACGGCGTAAATCTGGTCAAAAATGTTGTAAAAAAGGGAAAAGTCGTTATTTAAAGGGTGGTTTTGGAAACTTCAACCAATTCTTATTGTTAAAGTTATGATGATATTAAAGCGCCTGATTGTTTTGATCTGTCTTCCCGCAATCATGCTGAGCGGATGCGTTTACAGCTTCAATCCGGGCGGAAACTCTTCGATAGAGTCGATTGCGGTAACACAGTTCGAAAATAAGACGATCGAATCAGGATTGTCCAGTCGGTTGACCGATCTCGTGGTCGATGCCTTTATTGCCGACGGCAGCCTGAAAGTGGTGGCCGAGGATGCCGCTGATGCCGTTATGGTGGGTGTGTTGAACAGTTATGAGCGCAAGGCGTACACTTTTGATGAAAACGACAACGTTTCCCAGTACGTGGTTAAGCTGGTGTTCAACATCACTCTGCGCGACGGGGACGGCGGCGAGATCTGGGAAGAATCGTTTTACAGCGAGGGCGTCTATTCGGCCGATGACGAAACCGAAGAGGACGGGCAGGTTAATGCCGCCTCGAAACTGGTGACCGATGTGCTCAATCGGACCACCAAAGACTGGTGATTTTTGAATTGACAATAACCGAGAATATTATATATTTTTTATTACGAGGGTAAATTATGAAAGCCAACAAATTTGCAATTTTCCTAAGTCTGACACTGTTGCTGTTTATCTTTACCGGACCGGCATCGGCCGGTGAAGACAATTCGAATGTCGGAACCTCCGTCTTCGATTTTCTCAAAATACAGGCCGGCGCGAGACCGATGGCCATGGGCGGCGCTTTCACGGGCGTGGCCGATGACGAATCATCGCTCTACTATAATCCGGCCGGTGTCACCGCGCTCGAGGGAAAACACTTCATCGCCGGATACCACAACAGCATTTTCGATATCCAGTCAGGCTTTCTCGGTTATATTCACCCCGTCAAACCGGGACACAAACTCTCGTTTTATGCCAACTATCTCAACTACGGCACTTTCGACCGCACCGACGCCGACGGCAATATCATCGGTGATTTCTCCGGCGGCGATCTCTTGATGGCCGCTTCATACGCCTATGAAATCAACCCGACCACATCGGTCGGCGCCACCATGAAATTTATATATGAAAAAATCGATGAATATTCCGCGACCGGTGTCGCCTTCGATTTCGGTGTTAAATATCTGGTCGGCGATTACAACCGAACCACTTTCGGACTGATGGTGCAGAATCTCGGCACCCAGCTTTCGACTCATATCGATGACGGCGACAAGGAATCGCTGCCGCTTCTTATCCGCGGCGGGGCTTCGTCGATGCCGAAGGGACTGCCGTTGTTGGTGGCTGCCGATCTCATCTATCCGACCGACAACGATGTTTATTTCTCGGTCGGGGCCGAGTTGCTCAATGTCCGCCCGCTCTATATCCGCGCCGGGTGGACCAGTTTCGGCGATAACTACAAAACCGGCGACAGCAGCGACGATCTGGCCGGGTTCTCCGTCGGGATCGGCGTCGAATACAACAAGGTGCAGATTTCCTATACCGTTTCGCCCGAGGCGGAACTGGGAACAAGTCATAGAATCACCTTCACGGGAGGTATTTGATAAATTGCATTACAAAGCATTTGGTCAGGGATTGGGGCTTCTCTTTATCGTCATCGTTATGATGACCGGCTGCGCCGGCGGCGGCGATGCGGGAAATCCCAAAAAGGCGGTGTCGCAGTTGTTCGGCGCCATGGATCGTGATGATCGCGCCGGTATCGCGCATCTGCTCGACCTGCCGCAGTTGATGAACATCACCGACGAGGATTATGCCCTCCAGCGCGAGGAACCGCGCGTGTTCCACAACCCCGAAGATATTCTCGACGATCTCACCGGCGAGGGCGTCACCAAAAACAGGTGGTTCTCCATGCAGCGCGTGCTGGGCTCCGCCGAGATGCATGGCGATACCGCTTATGTCGAAGTTTCTTTTATTGACAAATCGACCAATGTTCAGTATTATAATAAATTCGGGCTCCACAAAGTGGAGGGCCGATGGAAGATTTTCAGCTTCAAGACAATAGACGGCTAAGTCTATTCCCGCGGCAACTATCTCCGGGAGACCGGAGCCGCACCGGCAGACAGAATTGACAGAACATGCAGTAAACTTGGGTACTGGATGGGCTATGCTTAAAGGTAAAATCACAAGTATCGACCGAAGCAAGGGGTACGGCTTCATCGAAAGTGAGGACGGCCAGAAAGTTTTCTTCCACCAGCGCTGGCTGCGTAAACTCAAGTTCCGTGAGCTTTATGAGGGCGCCGAGGTGGTTTTTTCGATCAATGACGGACCGCGCGGACCCCGCGCATATCATCTCAACCTGGCCGACCGCGAGGAAGAGATACCGACGGCAGCGCAACGCGCCGATCAGCTTTTCAAGGATTGATCTGCACCGGGTAAGGACACCACAAGATATATATCGGAAGTCTACCGCTAACGGAGATAGAGGGGGGAATCCCCGAAAATGAGGTTTTACGGTAAACTCCCACTGAACAATGTAGTTTTTATCGTCTGCTTTGTCAAGCATATTTATTCGGGATAATATCTATCCGCATATGCATACCGGCCTTAAACCGCACAAACACAGCCTTCCCGACCTTTTATAAACATTATATTATTTTTTATCATTACTCAAATACCCCGTCATACAGACATTGTCATTGCGGGGAGTATAAGAGCCGCCACTGCGATGGGGCGTATTCCTAAACGAGATTAATGCGCTGCATTAACCCGATTGGGGCATTCTTTCTGTGGTGTCGGGTCACCGTAAAATCCTGAGCCTTGCGAAGGGCACCCGACACCGGCCGGTCGCCTCGGCGATCGGCCCTATTCCGGGAGTCCTGGTAGGTCGGAATCCCCGGAGGTTAAAGCGATCCTATGGATCGTTTTGACCGATGGGGTTTCGACATCTCATTCTAAAACCCAACCGCAGCGCGGACATTCCTGTCCGCGGGGCGTATTTACGACATCCAAAAATATCAGACAGGAATGTCTGATCAACGGTGTGAATTGGGCCTTATGCCTTCCGCAAATTTACTAACTGTCATACCATACATTAATTGTCATACCCGCGAAGGCGGGTATCCATTCCTGTTTTTCGTAGGGGCACGGGGCCCGTGCCCGCGCAATTTCCAACAAGGGCGTATGTCAATACGCCACCATACTGATGACACCATCGGCAGAGAAATATGGTACAAGGGTGGCCGTCCCAAACTTGTTTGGGGCGGATTCCGACAAGGCGACATTGCAGCAATAATAGACAATGACAGGCTAAAGCCTGAACTACAAACTCAAGACACTCTAATGTTGTGTCAGGTCCTGTCACCCGATGACAATCGGGGAATGTGACCTGACACAAAATGCCTGTAACAAAAAAACGAAACGAACCCATTTCACCGCAACCGCATGACAACGATAATAGTACAACCAAAAAGCGGATGTCGGAATACGTCAGCCCCCGCGCCGATACGGTCATAAGCCGCCGCCACCATCTTCCTTTTGCGCGCACTGCTCATAGAATTATGTCCCCCCGCATTAAGCAAAAATCTTCTTTGCCATACAACAAAAATCCATATCTTACGGCCATCAATAAGCACAACAGCCGCACAAGGAGGTGTGATGAACAGACACGCGACAACAACAGCCATAATTATATTGATCATGAGCCTCGCGCTCGCCTGCGCCTCATCGCAGAAAGACAAACCCTCGCCGCCGACCCATCTCGAACGGCTGGTGTCGTATATGACCGGCTCGTTCTCGTCGCAGGCGCAGTCCGAAACCGATAGCAACTTCTACGATATCCGCCTGGAGATGGTCCCGGTGTGGCGCGAGCGATCCGATGCGCACTGGTTTTATGTCGAACAGGCGGTCGCTTCGTCGCTCGACAAACCGTACCGCCAGCGGGTGTACCGTGTTCGGCAAATCGATGACTCGACTTTCGAGAGCGCCGTCTATACCATGGAGGAACCGCTTCGATTCACGGGCGAGTGGAAAAAGGAAATACCGCTTCAATCGTTGACGCCCGACTCGCTGAGTCTGCGCGAGGGCTGCGCGATAGTCCTTAAACCGATGGGGGAGATGTTCATCGGTTCAACAGTCGGTCGGGGATGCGGGAGTACTCTCCACGGGGCCGCTTACGCCGCCTCGGAGGTCGAGATATCGGCCGAACGCATGATAAGCTGGGATCGCGGTTTCGACACCGACGGCAATCAGGTCTGGGGCGCCGAAACCGGCGGGTATGTGTTTATGAAAATCACCGACGAACCGGAAAGCGATACCGATTAATATTATGTTTCTGCCGGGTTCCATCGTAATTCAGGTAATAAATGGACCGAACAATATTTCAGGAGAAAAAATGATACGAATCAATGCAGTCATCATGTTATTAGCCGCCATGTTGTTTTTCTCACCGGCGATTATGGCCGAGTCCGAGCATTCCGCCAAAACGGCCGATAAACAGGCGGCGATGGAAGAGTATATGAAACTGGCCGGGCCGGGTGAGGAACATGACATGCTGGCGGAACTTGAGGGGCGATGGAAGATGAGCGGGATGTACTGGCTGATGCCGGGCACCGAACCGGTTTCGTTCACCGGATCGGCGTTCAACGAGATGACCCTCGGCGGGCGCTTTTTGCAGATGACCTCGGAAAGCGGCGAGGGCGAGATGTACACCGAAACCCTCGGCCTGCTGGGATTCGACCGCCGTCACCGGAAATTTACCTATATCGGGCTGGATACATGGGGCACATATTATATTACCGCGTCCGGGGAATACGACGACTCGACAAAAACGATCACTATGTACGGCGAGGATGTCGACCCGGTGGCCGGCTTTACCCAAAAATACGACCAGATAATGAGAATCATCGACGGGGACAAATTCGTATTCGAAGTGATATTTTATAACAAGGAACTGACCGACGGCGCCGATAGCTTTAAAATGGTCGAGATCACCTACACCCGTGTCAAATAGCTGTCAAGTATCTATTTATCAATGAGATGAGACTATGACCGGAGCGAATATTAACCGCTCCGGTCCTTTTTTTCCCGAACCTCCGTATATTTTGTTATTGACATCAACAGCGATATTACCATAAATTCTTTTCGATAAAGAAATTCTGACAACACTAAATTCCGTAAATCGGCTTTTCTCTCTTCATCAATCGATCGACATCTTTGCGAGAAGGTCGGAATATTTATTAACCGGGCGGTTTTTTCCTCTGGAAGTAATTACCGCCCGAAGAATACGATTGCGAACACAATATATTTCAACCACTAATAAAGGAGCAGGCTATGTTCGGCTCGGAAATTCTTGAGATTGCCATCGGGCTGGTTTTTGTCTATTTCGCTTTAAGCCTGGTGTGCTCGGTACTCAATGAGACATTTTTTACTATTCTTAGTACAAAGGCGAAAATTTTATCCAAGTGGATTAGGAATTTTTTCACCGACAAGGCCCTTTACGACCAAGTGATGAAACATCCGCTTGTCAGGGGTCTTTATGGCTCGAAGGAAAAAGATCTTACTTATATCCCATCGAGGATTTTTGCACTGACCGTTTTCGATACTTTTAACGATGCCGGAAAGGAAGCCGAGGAAATGAGCGTCGATTCCAAAGCGGTGCAGAAAGAAGTTAAAATTACATTCGACAGACTCGAAGCCGGTTTGAAGAAACACGAAAACGATAATTTTAGGAAAGTGATGGCGGCGATTATCGGCGCCGCCAAAGCGGAAACGAAAAGCGCTGATGAGGCTCTGAAAAATGCGCGGCTGGCGGTTGAAAAATGGTATGATGATTCGATGGAGAGACTGACCGCGTTGTATAAGCGATACACCCGGCGTCTTATTTTCGGATTTGCGCTGGTGATATGCTGTGTTATTAACGCCGATACGATCATGATCGCCGACACCCTTTCCCGCGACAGCGTCCTTCGCGAATCGATCGTGGCGGTAGCCTCCGAGACAGCCAAAGAAACACTTCCCGAGGATGCCGAAGAGCAGAAAGAGCTACTGCGCAAAATTCTGGAGAAACTCGAGGTGCCGACCGATACCACCGCCGATACGACTGCGGTTGCCGAGGCGACCGGTATCAATTGGCTGCAGGAGCGGTACGATGCGCAGATGAACAAATTAATTATTCCCCTTGGCTGGAAGTCGGGCCCGGAGTATGCCGATGACCCGCGTCAGGCACCGACCGGCTGGGGGTGGTTATACAAAATTCTGGGGATTTTATTAACGACGGTGGCAATATCGCTGGGCGCGCCGTTCTGGTTCGATCTTCTCAACAAACTGGTCGACCTTCGATTCACCGGAAAAAAAGTCCAACCGGAAACGGAGAAAAAGGATAAGTAACATCAAAGGCGGATAAATGAAAGGAGGAAGTAATGTGTCTCAATATTGTGGAAGAATACAGGGTTATAGCCAATAAGGATGTTTTTTTAAACATTACTTCAGGATATGGTCAACTGAGCTCGGTTTTTTTGACTATAGATGGTGTCAAAAAAGTAGAAGATCCCGGAAATGTGGAAATGCCGTTTAAACTTGGCACGGGAAGCGATCTGAATGGAAAAAAACTTTCCTGCACAGTTGGCGTTGCATGTTTGCGGGACAGCAATATGAAAACAAGTGTTATTTATGAACTGGAGGGCGGTCCTGATAGGCTCGAAAAAACATGTGAAAAAACAGCCGAAGGCGGCGAGAGGCTGATTACCTATACAGCAACCATCTATTTTGAAGTTTGATAATTAAAATCGGCAGGTGTTTACAATGAATAACAGAATTATAAATAGGTGCTCCGGTCATTTCATGTTGGTAATACTCGCAGTGGTTTTACTGGCATTGATGATGCCGGGCAGAGCAACCGGTTCGGATGGAGAGCAGGACACGACAAAAACGTCATTTGATCTGTTGATGCCGCCTTCATCACCGGCCTTTATTCTACTGGGTATCGAACCGTCGGCTGTCGAACGTCCCGGGACACCGTCGGATCTGGCGTTGACAGTGACCAATCATACCGATAATTTCAGCACTATTCCAAAAAATTTCGCAATGGATTTCGCGCCGTACTGGACGTTTTTCGGGAATCATATTTCATTCCGTGATTTTGAAGCCGATAATGTTAGTTCAAATTTTCTTCAAACATTATTCTTATCCTTTGCGACTTCGACCGATGAGGATGAAAATCAGGATACATCGACCACATCCGTTGCGGTTGGATTGAAATTCTCGGTACTCAGGGGTGACTTCGATACAAAATTTAAAAAGCAGTTAAATGAAGTAAAAACCGATCTGGATCAATGGACGATGAACTTCGGCAGAAAGTTCGATGATAAAAAGACCGCAGATTCCGCTCTGGATGATTTGGAAAAAAAGCGTGAAGCTGCAGTTTTTGGCTCTCTTGAGCGCAGGGAAATTATGGATAAAATAGATGAGCGAGAGGAAGTACTAAAAAAAGAGCTGCTTGCCGAAATGAGCGAAGAGAAAAAGGCGCTCGAAAAGAAAATCGGCCAGGTAAGATTCAGGCGCACCGGCTGGAAAATGGATATCGCCGCCGGCGCAAGTATGGATTTTGTCGGTAACGATTTTGATAATGGCGATTTCAAACGCTGGGGCCTGTGGTTCACATTCGGACGAGAATATGCCGGGCTAAGCGCACTGGGAGTATTCAGATATCTGGGCAACGAGAATGATTCAGACTTGTCCACGCTTGACGTCGGTGGAAGGTTGATCCTCGACAATTCTAAAAAGTTCTCATTATCTACAGAGTTTGTTTATCGTTCATTCCCAAACACCGATAATGACGATGAATACCGATTTGCGTTTGAGTTTGACTATTCGATTGGCCGCAGTAAGACACTTGCGTTCACTTTCGGGCGGGATTTCGAGGGAAGGCAGTCGGGCAATCTGCTGTCGATGATTAATTTCGTTATGGGATTTGGCACGGAGCGGCCGTTCAGATAGACGCCGCGATTCCGAAACCGATAAAATCGCTTAAACCGTTCAGGTCGGGGTCGATACAGAAACCTCGACCCGGGCGGGTCGAAAATAGACCCATATCGTGTAAATACCCATAGCGGTCCCGATCGGGAAATTAAACAGCGCCAGGATACCGATTATCAGCGCCAATCCGCGTGCCCAGCCCTTGTTATTGTACAATCCGAATCCGCTTATAAGAGCCGGCAGCGCCAGTATCATCGGTATAATAATCGCCGTCACCCAGATAATATCGAATATGAGATTCGATGCCAGATAAGGCAGATCATTGCCGTAAAGAGCCGCGCCTTCAAGCCGGTAAAAAAACGACTTGAATACCTGCATCGCGATCAGGGCCAGAATACTCTGGGAGAACAATAATGATCCGTAAATAATCTGTATGATCCCCAGGGTCTTGTTATGATGATCCACAAAATCCTCCTGCCGTAACCGACATTTGAAATTCGCAGTGATCCTTTTTATTAATATGACGTTTAAATTCGCCTTCAGTTATATTTTTACGGAATTTATTCCCCCGGGTTTCATTTATTGCCGAATCATAAAAATCCCGGGGTGCGGAAATGAGAAGTTGTGAGGCCGGCCCAAATTCTTTTTCTTGTAAACGGTAAATTCAATCAGTATATTTATATAGAGGCGGGGATATTGTGTTGTTCATCGTTGTTTATATGATTCAATACCTGAAAAAATATCCCCGGCCGGATTTTCTCGAATCGCCATTATCAATTTTAATACAGGGAGTATGATTATGCCGACTTATGTGTTGATGACCAAGCTTGCGCCCGAGGTCTCGAAACAGATGAAGGACCGGGCGAAAATCGGCCGCGCCTGGCTCGACCAGGTGAAAGATAAATGTCCCGAGGTGAAATTCCTGGCGCATTACGCGCTTCTGGGTGGATATGATTTTCTCGATATTTACGAGGCGCCGGATGCCGAGACGGCGGCGAAAGTATCGATGATTTCGCTGGCCAACGGCGCTTTCGAATCGCAGTCATGGACCGCCATACCATACAAGCGCTTTTTGAAGTTAACCGAAGAGATATAAGGCGGGGGAAAAGCAAAAAAAGGTAGGTCAAATCTCCCCGAGATTTGACGTCAAGCCTCGGAGAGGCTTGACCTACAGGACTCATATTTGTTATTGATTTAAGAATCGATAATAGGTATTATATAATTAGATCTGCAACACATAATAATAAGCTGTTGGCTAAAGATGAAATTTAAACTGCATATAAAAAAAGTCGGTAAGTTCTTTGTTGATAACATATTTCTCTTTGTGTTTGTATTTTTTGTATTGTTTGGCTTTTATAGATACTTTCATAGAGAGGACAAAATTACTCACTTTAGAGATAGTGTTGCCATCTCAGAAGATAATACGAAAAATATAGTGACCCAGCTTATGTTAATCGGTCAATATAAAACAAAGGGTGCCGGATTTATAGCTGGCGAATTAATTGATATAAATATCTTGTTATATGTCAACCACAAATTATATAAAGATCTAAAAAAATGGCCGGCGTGGCCCGGAGCTCCGCTCCGGGTTTCTGGCAATGTAACGTTATTGAAAATAAAGCCGCAAGCCGTAGCCCTATCTCTCCGAGATTTAACCTCAAGCCTCCGTAAAATCTGACCTATTTCAGTAACAGTAGGTCGGGTTCCGAATGAATAGGCTTTGGCGAATGAATGAGAAACCCGACAAGATAATATGAAAATATTGTGTCGGTATGATATGAAGAAGTAAGTTGTCGGGTTTCTCGTTCGTCGGGAGACTCTCTCGGAACCCGACCTACCGGAGCTAACGATAAATTTCATATATATGCCAACAGAGAAGCGAACACCCGTCAGAATGATAAGTTGCATTTTATTCTCCGGCCTGCTGTTCGCCGCAGTTACATGGCTCGCCGATAGATTTATTTTGTTGAGTTGACACCGCGAGCCTGATTTGCATCTATTTTACCACACCTTTATATTTGACACCCGATAATTCTTTGCGTAAATTCCAACTACGGAGGATCACTTATGAAAAAATATATCGCTGTTTTATTTATTATGCTTCTTGTTATAGCCGGATGTTCCGGAAATAATAATGTCAATCTGGCGAAAAATTACCAGACCGTTTACAATACACATGACGCCGACGCCGTTATGGCGCTCATGGCCGAGGATGCCGTGATCAAAACCGACCGCAAAATTCTCGACACCCCGGAATCGATCCGCAACATGGTGCTGTACGATTCATCCATCGGAACCCTGGTCGAATACGGCGAAATGCAGGCGCTGGGCGATTCGGTCGTTTTCGATATCGTCAAAACCAGCGAATGGCTCGAACTGGCCGGTATCGACGCCTACCATTACAAAAAATGCGTCATGACCTTCGAAAACGGCCTGGTGAAAAAGATCGAGGCCGAATCGGCCGAACAGACTTTGATACAACTGAGCAAGGTGCTTCAGTCCATCGCCCAATGGATGCCCGACAGCCTTGCCATCGAAATAAACGACGTCATCCAGAGCGGATACAGCGCCGACACCGGCGAGCGATGGAAAAAAATCCTCCGCCAGTGGCGCGATGAAATTCAGGGTTAGGTCGGACCTGACTTGAGTTAGACATCCATCGTAAAGTTGCCGGAGATCACCTGCAACATCTTCCTCAATGAAACAGTCCTATAAAACAACCGTATGTAGAAATGGGACCTTAACAGGAGGAGCATGTGTTGAAAAAATCGGCCTTATATCTTGCAATAATGGTTGTTTTTTTAATGGGGGCGGTTCGGGCCGCATCGGTCGGCCTGACATACAATGATTACGGGATAAGTTTCGGCAACTCGGAATATCTTACCGGTATCCGAATCAATGCGATCGACAAATATGTCGGCAATGTCAACGGCCTTAATGTCACTCTCTGGAAACCGGGCGAAAATCCGCAATTTAAAATGAATGGTGTTGCCGTCGGTCTGGTTGCGCCGGTCGCCGAGCGCATCAACGGTTTGGCGCTGGGCGGAATCGCCGCCGCGGCGGATCGTATCGACGGTCTGGCGGTGGCCGGAATCGGTATCGGGGGCGATGAGCTGAATGGTATCGGTATTGGCGGTATCGGTATCGGCGCCGATCGTATCAACGGGATCGTCATCGGCGGTCTCGGGGCCGGAGCGGATACCATACATGGACTGGTTATCGGCGGGCTTGGAGCCGGAGCCGATGAGATAAAAGGTGTCGCGATAGGCGGACTCGGAGCAGGTTCCGATATCATACACGGCCTGGTTATCGGCGGGCTGGGAGCCGGTGCGGATGAGATTAAAGGCGTCGCGATAGGCGGACTTGGAGCCGGGGCCGAGATTATTCATGGTATGGTCATCGGCGGTCTCGGAGCCGGTGCATACGATATCAAAGGTATAGCGATCGGCGGAATCGGTGTCGGCGGCAAAGAAATCAACGGCTTAACGATCGGCGGAATCGGTGTCGGCTGCGAATATATCCACGGATTACAGATTGGCGGAGTCGCGATAAAGGGTGAAATTTTGAAGGGCGTGAGTATTGCGCCATACTGCCATGCCACCGATGATATGATCGGTATATCGATCGGTTTGCTGAATATCGCCGACTATCTCAAAGGAATACAGATCGGGCTGATAAATATCGCCAAAAACAACCCGGCGCCGTTTAAAGTTCTGCCGCTTTTCAATTATCATAAATAGGCCCTTTTGCCGGCACCGGGCGTTGCTTGTTGAACCGTTCCTGATTATATTGATCGAGCCATGACCGAAAATTTACACCATGACGCCGGCGGGATTAATATAATGAAGGTACTCGGCACGAGCTGATTTGCGATATGTTGAAAATTATCGAATCTTATGATAAAAAAGCGCTCGATGAGGCGGTCCTGCTTTTCGAGGAATACGCCGAATTTCTCGGTTTCGATCTCGATTTCCAGGATTTCGCCGACGAGGTGAAAAATTTCCCCGGCGGCTATGCGCCGCCCGAAGGGTGTCTGCTTCTGGCCGAATATGACGGCCGGATCGCCGGGTGTGTCGCTCTGCATAAACTCAAAGGCGATATCTGCGAGATGAAAAGATTATTTGTCCGCCCGGCTTTCCGAGGGAAAAAAATCGGACATAAGCTGATTATGGAGATTATCGAGCGGGCGCGGCGGATCGGTTATAGTGTAATTCGGCTGGATACGGTGCCTCAGCTCGAGGCGGCCAATATTCTGTACGAAAAAATCGGGTTTGCCGATATCGAACCGTATTACTTTAACCCGATCGAGGGCGCCCGGTTCATGGAGCTTGAATTGTAGCGCGAAATCCGCATAAATTTCTTTTATGCGGATGAATATTGTCATATATTTAAGTAATCGCATTGAAAATAAAATAAATTCACGCGCGGCCGGATCATGTCGATTCGGTCGGTCGATGAAGCAGGGGGAACCATGCATAATTTTCTAAAATATGTACCCGGACCGATGGTTGTCGCTTTGCTGTGTTGCCTGATTCTGGGCTTTGCCGACAGCCGGGCGCAGTCATCCTCATTGTGGGGCGATCTCGAATCCGGCCCGTACGGGATCGGCTTTATGACGCTGGAAGAATTCGATTACTCGCGAAGTTTTCAACCCAAATATTCATACAACGGCGAACTGCTTCCGGGTGAAAGATCGCGGCCGATTCAGGTCTGTATCTGGTATCCGGCCGAAATACCCGATGACGCCGAACACATGGTTTACGGCGAATATGTTTACCCTTACCCGGGAAATCATCATTTCGACAATTTCATTGCCAATATGCAGAACAAGGAACTGAGATTCCTTCACGGCCTGCTCAACAATGACCGCGCCAAAGTGCAGGATCTGTTGAACGTCAAAGTGACGGCGGTCAGGGACGCTCCCCCCGCCGAAGGAAAATTCCCGTTGATTATATACCATGCCAACAGTATGGCCGGTTTCGCCGAGAACCATATCTTGTGCGAATACCTGGCCGGGCAGGGATATGTCGTCGCCACGACCCATTCGATGGGCGCCCGCGAATATATACCGCAACCGGTCGGCGGGGATATCGAGGCGATGACACGCGACAAGGAATTTGTCGCCGCATCGATTCGCGATCTCGAATTCGTCGATATCGACCGCCTCGGTTTGCTCGGGTGCGGCTTCGGCGGACTGACCGCATTGATTATGCAGATGCGCAACCGCGAGGCCAATGCCGTGGCGGTGCTCGAGGGATCATTCATGTACGACGAATATGTCGATCTGTCGGGGCGGGTCGCCTCGTACAACCCGGAAGGATTGTTGATGCCGCTGTTCGTGATTTACGGCAACGATCCGAAGGGGCGCAACCTGTCGGCGCTCGATTCATACCGGTATGCCGATATTTACACGCTTGGAATCGACGGTCTCACGGCGCCCGATTTCTGCAATTACAGCCGGCTGGCGGCTTTTGCCGACAACGATGTTCCGGTCGAAAAGAAAAGGGCCTACAACGATATCTGCCGTCATTTGCTGGCCTATTATGATAGCCACCTGAAAAAAGAGGGCGGCAAACCCGCCGCCCTCGGGAAAATGTTCGAGAGCGGCGCGGCCGCTCCGGTGGGCATGACCGTCTCGTATCGCGACGGCCTCGACCGACCGCCGCGGGAACATGAATTCATGGCGATTCTCCGCGATGAGGGCGGCGCCCGCGGCGTCAAGCTTTACGAAAAATTCAAAAAGCAGGAGCCGGATTACCAAATATTCAGGGAGGCCATGATGAATGCCGTCGGTTACGAACTGCTCCAGACCGGGCGGATCGAGGATGCGCTGGAGGTGTTCCGGCTGAACAGCATCGCCTATCCCGGATCGGCCAACTGCTGGGACAGCTACGCCGAGGCGCTGATCGCGACCGGCGATACCGAAACCGCCATGAAATGCTACAGAAAAGTGCTGGAGGTGCTCCCGACCGATTCCACCTCCAGTCCGCAGATGAAGCAAAATATCGAGCGAATCGCACGCGAAAGGCTGGGATTGAATGAACCGAATGATGAATCAAATTAAGTATATACGGGGGTATGAAAAACATGTCTGAAAAACCGAACGAAATCAACAGGCGGAAATTCCTGTCGGCCGCCGCAACCGGTGTGGCAACCGCCGGGCTGGCCGGGATGATGCCCGGCGCCGTCCTGGGGCAGGAACCGAAAAAAGAAGAAACGGAAACCGGGAAGAAAGAAAAAAAAGAAAAGAAAATAATCCATCGGACTCTCGGCCGCACCGGGCTCGAAGTACCCATTGTCAGTATGGGCGTCATGAATGCCGGCAACCCCGAGATCGTCCAGGCATCTTATGATCTCGGCGTCAGGCATTTCGATACCGCCGCTTATTATCAGTACGGGCGCAACGAACAGATGGTCGGCGATGTCATAAAAAAGATGAAGGTGCGCGACGATGTGATCATTGCCACCAAGGTGCACACGCGCGGACAGCGGAGCGGGCTTAAACCCGAGGAGTCGAAAGCCAAACTGATCGCCGCCTGCGAGGCGAGCCTTCTGCGGCTCAAGATGGATCATGTCGATATTCTCTACATGCACGATGTCTCCCAACCCGATGAAATCGCCGATCCCGCCGTTATCGAAGGTATGGCGGAATTGAAAAAACAGGGCAAGATTCGTTTTTCGGGCGTTTCGACCCACTCCAATATGACCGGGATATTGAACGAGGCGGCCCGCCTCGGTTCATGGGATGTCGTTCTGACCGCGGTCAATTTTACGATGGCCGACGACGGCGACCTGCTTATGGCGATCAAAAAAGCCGCCGACAAAGGCGTCGGAATTGTCGCCATGAAGACGATGGCGGGCGGCGCCCGTTGGCCCAACCCGGAATCGCGCCGCAACTACACCGGCTCGACCATCGCCGTCGCCGCCCTCAAATGGGCCATGCGCAACGAAAGTATCGCCACCAGTATCCCCGGCTACACCAATTACGAGCATATGAACGAGGATTTCTCGGTGGCCTATGATCTTGATTATACCGAGGAGGAGAAAAAATTCCTGGCCGATAATCAGGTAAAACTGGGGATGGGTTTCTGCCGCCAGTGCCGGAGCTGTCTGGCCGGCTGTCCCCATGACGCCGATATCCCATCACTCATGAGAATTCACATGTATGCGGCGCAATACGGGAATTTCCACCACGCGCGGATTACACTCGATGATATCCCGAAACCCAACGGCCTCGATGCCTGCCGTTTATGCGACACCTGCACCGCCCGATGTGCCAACACGGTCGATATCCACCGCCGCATAGAAGAATTGAAACTGATGTACGCCTGAGTATCGAACCGATCGGGAAAAATGAATAACGGCTGGCCGGATTCAATCATCCGACCGGCCGCTCTTGCAACTCTCTGCTGTCCGCTATAATATTATTTGTCGCAGTGCGGTTCGGGTCCGTTCTTGTAAAGATAACTTATCAAATAAACATCATCCAAAACGTTGATGACACCATCGCCGTTGGTATCGCAGTTTTCCGGGAATTCGGGATCGGGACCGCCCCGGTAGAGATAATTGAGTATGAAAACAATATCCAGCAGGTTGATATCACCGTCACCATTGGCATCGGCACAGTCGTAGTAAGCGGTCGAGTAAATATTCGATACCGCCGACCAGTTGCCCGCCTCGTCGGCCGCCCTGATGGCAAAATAATAAACCATGCCGTCCTCGAGACCATTTACAGTAAAGCTCTCCGTGCTTCCGGCCCGGCTGGGCGAGGGAAGACCCGGGACGGAAACAGCCGCGTTCCACCATGAGGCGCTGTCCAACCCGCAGTTTTCGATCGAACAGCGTAAATCATAAACGCTCGCCAGGCCGATATCTCCGTCATCGCCCGGCGCCGTCCAGTGCAGTGTCACCGAGGTCCCGTCATACATCACCGCATAAAGAGCCGATGATTCCCCGGTAAATGTCAAAAATACCGCGATGGTAAGGAAAAGTAGTATTAAATGGCGGGAAAACGTAGCGGGAAGTACAAAACTCCTTGTCATAAAATGCTGCCCCTTTACTTTTAGACCCCGTATTTCAAATTCTCAGCGAGAGTTTGTGCTCTCTTCTTTGTTCCAGTTCAGTTAAATTCATCGATATCATTGTTCAATAGGCAGTCTCTCTCCTGAATTTGAATGAAGAAAACTCCAATACCGGTAGGACCAGCTCTCTGGTGGTATTGGAGCATCTTGCGTCTAAAAGACAGCAATATAAAGCGCAGTTGTAAGCAACCGTTTCCATAGTTTCCATTCTTTATATAATGGATTGTGTTTTGTTATGCAAGAATTATGTTATAATTTTCACAATTAATGCAAAATTATTTCCTCGTAACTGTCATAAATACATAGCCTTATGAGACATTACCATAGGCTGAACCCTATTATAATTAGTATATATTTATTTTCTTGCTGGTTTCGCCCTAAGTTTCTGATTGACAACAATGAAACAATACTTTATCAAACCATAGATTTGCTCAATCCTTTGAAAGGGGAATAACCATGAACAAAATTATGTCGTACTGTCGGCTGTTGCTGCTTTTTGCGATGACGGTTGGCGTTTTATATCCGGCGACCGAAAGTGTCGCCGCTGTGCGAACCGGCGATGAACCGGTGGTTGCAACTTTTTCGATTGTCGCCCGGGATTCGGTCACCGGTGAGATGGGTGTCGCGGTGGCCTCGAAATTTTTCACGGTCGGCAACGTGGTCCCGTGGGCCAAAGCCGATATCGGCGCCGTGGCGACGCAGTCCTACGCCAATACCACTTTCGGCTGGCGCGGTCTGGAGATGCTCGAGAGCGGTCTCGATCCCCGAAGCGCGCTCGATTCACTGCTTAAACTCGATGATCATCCGGCCCGGCGGCAGGTCGGAATTGTCGCCGCCGACGGACGCTCGGCCACCTACACCGGTGATTCATGCCTGGCCTGGGCCGGGGGGAGAAGCGGTCCCGGCTACGCCATCCAGGGAAATATACTGGCCGGCGAGGATGTCGTTATGGCTATGGAAAAAATGTTCCTGGAATCGGAGGGCAATCTGGCCGACCGCCTGTTCAATGCGCTGGTGGCGGGCGAGTCGATGGGCGGTGATTCCCGTGGAAAACAATCGGCCGCGCTGCTGGTCGTCAAGGATAAAGCCGGCTACGGCGGCTACACCGACCGGGCCATCGATATCCGGGTGGACGACCACCCCGAACCGTTCAGGGAACTGGGTCGGCTTTTGGTGCTGGCGCAGACGAATTATGCATGGAACGAGGCCTGGACGCTGTTCACTGAACAAAAATTCGCCGAGGCGCTGCCGTTCATGGAACGTGCCGCCGAGCTTTCACCCGATTATGCCGAGGTCCTCTATGATCTGGCCTGTATACGACTCGCCGCCGGCAACGAGAAGGGCGCCCTGGAGGCAATCACCAAGGCGCTCGAAACAAATCCGAAACTGTTGCAACAGGCATCCGCAGACAATGATCTGGATGGATTGAGAGACAACGCCGATTTTAAAAAGCTGTTTGAGTAGTGAGGAGCCGCGATGCCGACATTACCGTTTTATATTGTCGATGTTTTTGCGCCGGATAAATTCTCCGGTAATCAACTGGCCGTGTTCCGTGACGGCTCGAAATTGACCACCGAACAGATGCAGACCATCGCCCGCGAGATGAATTATTCCGAAACCACCTTTATATTCTCCGATCAGGAACGGGAAGGCGGTTATGATGTCAGAATATTCACCCCCGCCGCGGAACTCCCCTTTGCCGGACACCCCACGCTCGGAACTGCCTATATTATCCAGCAGGAGATAATCGGGAAACCGGTCGATGAGGTCGATCTGAATCTCAAAGTGGGTCAGATACCGGTTTCGTTCAATTATGAGAATGATCGTCCCGGAAATCTCTGGATGAAACAAAAAGCGCCGGAGTTCGGGGGTATCTATGATAATAAAATAATCGCCCCGCTTCTCAATCTGAGGGAAGAGGATATCGACGAACGCTTCCCCGTCGAGGAAGTCTCCACCGGCTTCTTTACAGCCATTGTACCGCTCAGGAGTATTCTGGCGGTCAAGCGGGCGCGGGTCAATGTGCCGGAATATTTGCATTTTATCGAGCATAAAAAGGCGGTTACGATTCTTGTCTTCTGCCCCGAGACATACAATGCCGAAAATGATTTGAATGTGCGCTTTTTCGCCGATTATCTCGGTGTCCCGGAGGACCCCGCCACCGGCTCCGCCAACGGTTGTCTCGCCGCATACCTCGTAAAAAATAAATATTTCGGGCGGGAAAATATAGATATCAGGGTGGAACAGGGATATGAAATAAAGCGGCCGTCGCTGCTTCTGCTCAAAGCCGGCCGCAGCGAAGGGATAATCGACGTTCATGTGGGCGGCATGGTGCAGATGATCGCCCGCGGTGAATTATACGTGTAGATGATTATGCCGAAAAAACAACCGACTCTCGAAACCGAACGACTCATCCTGCGCCCGTTCCTGTTAAGCGACGCCCCGATAGTGCAGAAACTGGCCGGCGATTATGATATCGCCCTGAATACACTGGCCATACCGCACCCGTACGAAGACGGTATGGCCGAGGAGTGGATCCGGACTCACCGGCCCGAATTCGAAAAAGGCAAACTGGTCAATTTCGCTGTCGTCGATAAAAAATCAAACATGCTGATCGGGGCGATCAGTCTGAACATAAAACCCGAACACGAACGCGCCGAGCTGGGTTACTGGGTGGGGAAACCCTACTGGAACAACGGCTACTGCACCGAGGCCGCCCGCGCCGTGCTCGGTTACGGCTTCGATGCCATGAATCTCAATATTATCTATGCATATCATCTGACACGCAACCCGTCTTCGGGTAAAGTGATGCAAAAAAACTGCATGAAATATATCGCCACGTTCCCGCAGTGGATAAAAAAATGGGGCGAGACTCTGGATATCGACATGTACCTGATAACGAAAAGCGAGTTCGAAGCATTGCAAACAGCATGACCGGCAGGCATCCATGACTTGGTATGAAATAATATACTTCGCCGCCGCACTGATCATCATGCTTTTGGGGCTGGTCGGAACCATCCTGCCGATTATACCCGGCGTCCCGATTGTCTTTGTCGCCCTCCTGATCCATACCCTGCTGACCGATTTCGCCGCCATTAGCGGCTCGACTATTATTATATTCGCCGTTCTGACCGTCGTCTCGATTCTGCTCGACTGGCTGGCCGGTTCGATGGGCGTGAAAAAAATGGGCGGCTCCGCCGCCGGTATGATCGGCGCCGTGGTCGGTATGATCGCCGGTCTCATGATCCCCGGCGCGGGACTGTTGCTGTTTATATTCAGCGCTTTCGTCGGGGCGGTCGTGTTCGAGATGATGGCCGGAAAAGAGAGCAAAACGGCGCTCAAAGCCGGGCTGGGAAGCTTTATCGGGTTCGTGGCAGGGACACTGGTCAAATTCGTAATCGCCGCCGTGATGATCGTCTATTTTGTCTGGAATGTGTTGTTTGCCTAATCTGGATATAGAGTCATATATTTTTTCAAAAACTACTTGTTTATTTGGCTGTTTCTACGTAAAGTTAACAAATTCCTGCGGGAAAGTTGGCAATGATTCTTTAACCTTGTCTCCCTATCAAGTTTATAGGTTGTTGCTCGGGAACCTGAGGATAATTGTAAGTATGTATATATTAGTAACTTGGAGGATCGAATGAGCCAGGCAAAAGAAGGCGACAAGGTTAAGGTGCATTATACCGGGAAGCTCGAAGACGGCACCGTTTTCGACAGCTCGGAAAACCGCCCGCCGCTCGAGTTCGAAATCGGTAAAGGAAATGTCATCCCCGGTTTCGAAAGTGGCGTTGTCGGCATGGAACTGAACGGCAAAAAGACGGTTACGATCGAGCCCGATGATGCCTATGGACAGCGTCGCGACGAACTCACCGTCGAGGTGACCAAAGCCGATTTCCCCGAAGACATTACGCCCGATGTCGGCCAGCAACTGCAGATCAAGCGGCCCGACGGTAATGTTATCGACGTGGCCATCACTAAAGTCGAGGGCGACAAGGTTACGCTCGATGCCAACCATCCCCTGGCCGGGAAGACCCTTGTTTTCGATATCGAACTGGTCGAAATAGCCTGATTTTTACCCTCCTTTGTTTTCGGTTGATTGGAACATTCTGATTGTGAAGGAGGGTACTTTTATGCCCGCGAGGGAACATTTTACACGACCCTGCGTAAATCTGACTGAAAGGCGCATGACAGGCTCTATGACAAAATTACAAAATCAAAATGAGGGAGTATTATGAGAAGCGTTACATCAATAACAATCGCGGTGATGCTGGTTTTATTGTCCTGTTTGTCTCTGTATGCGGGCGCGGATCTTAAAGATCCATACCAGATACTAAACAAGCATTTCGAGGCGGTCGGCGGGCTGGATAAAATTAAAGCCGAAAAATCCAGATATATGGAAGCGACAATATCGCTTGCCGGTATGAACGGGACGGTCAGGCAGTGGGGCGCCGAACCGAATCTCAGCCGCGAGGAACTCGATCTCAAAGTTTTTACCCAGACCAGTGGCGACAACGGCGAATTCGCCTGGACGGTCGACATGAACGGCAAACTTCAGATCAATAAGGATGAACATACGCTCAAGAGACGGGAATTGGCGCGTCTCCGCGCCGCGTTCGACCATATCGATCCCGAATCGGAAAATTTTATCGTCACCTTCGAGGGCGTCGAGAAAGTCGGTGAGACCGAATGTTATGTCATCAAAACCGCCAACAATATAAACGACGATATAACCTATGAATATTTCGACACCGGGACTTTTTATGCGGTGAAAACGCTCGAAAAGCTACCCGACACGGAAACACATGTAATGCATTCCGATTACCGCGAGGTTGACGGCCTGATCAAACCGTTTGCTCAGGATATCGAGGTTCTGCCGATCGGCCAGAAAATGTCGGTACGTATCGAAAAATACGAAATCAATCCGGAAGTCGATCCGGCTTTGTTCGAGCCGCCGCAGGAGGATGCCGCCGATTATGAGTTCACCGGGGGCGGAAATTTCGAGACGGTGCCTTTTGAGTATATCGGCAATCATCTGTACATCATGGTCAACATCGACGGTAAAGAAAGATCGTGGGTACTCGATTCCGGAGCCGGGGTCACCTGCATTTCGAAGAGTTACGCAAAAGAACTCGGGCTGGAGGCCGAAGGTGAACTGAAAGGTTCCGGCGCGGGCAATGTGGTCGAGTTCGCTTTTGCCACCCTGCCGCCGTTCAGTATCGGCGGTATAAAATTCGACGCCCAGCAGGCGGCGGTGCTGGATATTTCCATGTTTTTCGACCGCTTCAATCTCGATGTGGCCGGGATAATGGGCTATGATTTTCTCTCGCGCTTTACGACCAAAGTCGATTATGCCAACCGCATGCTCACTTTCTATGATCCGGAGGAATTCATATACTCCGGCGACGGCAATGTCATCGATGCCGCCATTCAGGGACGTATGTTTACCGCCCCCGTAACGGTCGATGGTAAGTACATCGGGCGCTGCACGATCGATCTCGGCGCCGGCAGTGACAATATCAATTACCCGTTCGCGAAGAAACACGGCCTGCTCGATAAAAAGGGTATCGAGAAATACGGCATGGGCGCCGGGGGAGAGTTCCGCGAGAAAAGAGCCAAATTCGAAACAATCGAATTCGGCGGTTTCACCATCGATGATCCCCTGATGGATATGCCGCTCGACGAACTCGAAGTCGGATTCGGGTCGGAAGAGGCCATGGGTAATCTCGGCAACACGCTCTTCCGCCATTTTAACCTCTACCTCGATTACAAAAATCAGCAGATGATCGTGGAAAAGGGCGGCGATTTCGACAAAAAATTTCCCACCGATAATTCCGGCCTGCAAATATGGTTCAATGACGACGACCAGTATGAAGTCTGGCATGTCAGCCCCGGAACCCCGGGCGACAAAGCCGGTTTCGCCAAAGGCGATGTTATCGAATCGATCAACGGTATCGGGATGAAATATTTCGACGGCTATTTTGCCGTGACCGATCTCCTGCGCGAACCGCCCGGAACGGAGTATGAGATTGCCATTATCCGCGACGGCGAAAATAAAAAACTCAAATTGAAACTCAAGGACCTTTTCGAGTAGAAATTTCAACAAACTTTTTCCATCAAAGGGCCGTCGAGTCTTACGACGGCCCTTAATTTTTATTTGCATTCGACACCCTGATTTCATAAGCTGATGACAAGCCGGTGTCCGGCCGGGTGAATAATCTGTGATAAGGAGTAAGGTCATGAAATTCCCGAAAAACAAAATAACTCGACTCATCGCATTTATTATCATGTCGGCCGCCGCGGCGGTTGTCCTCTCCGCCTGTTCAGCCGAAAATGAACCGGCCGAAAACAGCGACGGCAGCCTCGTTTCGCTCGAAAAAGACTGTCTCGGCAAAGAGATAAAATTCGCCACCCCCGAGAGCTTTATAAACGATTCGTTATCCGGCTGTTATTTTATCTCCAATATCAACGGCGACCCGCAGGACAAAGACGACAACGGCTTCATTATCAAGCTCGACTCCGATTTCAAACTGCTCGATAATTATTTTATCGACGGCCGCTCGGATGAAATCCAACTGCATGCCCCCAAAGGCATGGCGGTGATCGATTCGACCCTGTACGTTACCGACATCGACATGGTCCGGGCCTTCTCGGTTACATCCGGCAGGCATCTGGCCGACCATGATTTCTCGGTCTATGAACCTCGTTTCCTCAATGACATTGCGGCCGACACGGCCGGAAATATTTATATCTCGGCGATGCTCACCGACCGCATTTTCAAAATCGACACCACCGCCGAAATCATGCTCCATGCGAATATCACCGGCCCCAATGGATTGCTGTTCCATCCCGACGGTTTCCTCTACACTGCGACATGGGAAGAGGCGCGAATTGCAAAACTGCTGGACGAAGGGACATTCGAAAATATTCTCGCCCTCGATGAATTTGAAAATCTGGACGGTCTCGATATCGACAAACAAGGACGCTTCTATTTTTCCGATTTCAGGAGCGGCCGTATTTACCGCTATGAGGCCTCCGGTGAAAAGCTTGATACCCTGATGGAAAAACTTGACAACCCGGCCGATATCTCGATCGACCGTAAAAATCACCTGCTGCTGATCCCGCGTTTCGGAAGCCGCTGCTGTGTTAAAAAACTCGATTGAAAAATTCTCCTATTAATGCGTCGCCAATATGATGTTATGGTTTTTTGCCGAGTGCATTTCTCTCTGTCATTTTTCTTCGGTAAAAACATGAATTGCACTTGACAGCCGAAATCGTATAAATTAACTTGATTTCGATACGGCAAAATAAGAGACGGCAGTCGATCCGACATCCTTGATTTTTCAACGCTGTCTTTTTGCCTTTTGAGTATTGCAACACTGAGACACTGACAACATTAACCACCGGAGTGCCTGACGAACACTTCTGCTGCTTGTATTTTTATTGACCAAGTGTAGGAAAAATACTGCATAACGCGTGGCGTCATAATGCATTTTTGTGGCGCCTGTACTCAACCACCCAACCCTTTAGCTCATTGGAGGAGGTGAGATTATGCTGTTTTTGGTCGATCCCAACAAACCGACCAAGGAAGTCTGCACGACTCTGACCGGATGCACGTATTTCTGCAAGATTAAGCCGCTGTACGGTATTGACTGGTAGTACGAGCAGGATTTTCAGGCATGGAAAGGGTGTATACCCTTTCCATGCACCCCGATTATTTACTTTTGAAAGAAGGTGAATTGCTTATGGCCAAATTTTCAAGATACAATCATTTTCAGAAATGGCGGGATGGATATTACATCGCCTACAATGCCTGGTCGGGCGCGGTGGCGCTGGTAACGACCGAGCAGTACAGGTTTATCGAAAATCTCAAAGATAAACTTGCCTCGGGCGAAACGCTTTCGCTGACCGGCGAGGAACAGGAACTGTATAAGCAACTGGAGTACGCCAGTTTTATCCACCCCGACTATTACGATCATTATGATGAGGCCCGTTTTCAGCATCACCTTACGCGCTACGATCTGGCCAACCCGGGCTTCGTTATCGCCCCCACCATGGCCTGCAACATGGCCTGCAAATATTGCTTCGAATCCAACAAGCGGGGGCGCATGTCCGAGGAGACAATCCGCGCCTTCTGCGGGCATATCGAAAAAAATGCCCACAGGATTTCATCGCTGTCCATAACCTGGTACGGCGGCGAACCGCTTCTGGGAATCGACATTATCGAAAAAATAACCGACTCCGTCGCCGAACTCCAAAAAGAATACCGCTTCAAATACACCAGCGTCGCCATCTCCAACGGGTATCTCCTGACACCCGATAATGTCGACCGCATTCTGAAACTGGGCGTGACCGGCGTCCAGGTGACAATCGACGGCCCCGCCCGTATTCACAACGAAAAAAGACCGCTGAAAAACGGGGAACCGAGCTATCAGAGAATTCTGGATAATGTCCGCTATGCGCAGGAGAAAATGAACGTCAGCATCAGGGTCAACATCGACAGGGACTTCAATATCGACATGCTGTCCGAGATGCTCGACGAACTTTCCGCCGCCGGACTCAAGGAAAAAGCCGATATATATTTCGGCTTCCTCGAACCGGCCACCACGGTCTGTGCCAATATCGCCGAAAACTGCCACAGCTCCGAGGACTTCTCCCGCGCCGAAACCGAATATTTCCGCCTTCTGCTAAAAGAGGGCTTCATTATAAACAAACTGCCCCATCCCATGACCAATTTCTGCCTGGCCCAGACCGCCGGCGGATTCGTCATGGATCATGAGGGCGAACTGTACAAATGCTTCAACTACGTCGGCGACAAGGAACGTTCGATGGGTAATATCCGCGATGATATAAATTACAATCATCCGGAATTCACCAAAATGTTCGCTTTCGACCCGTACGCCGACGAAACCTGCCGGGATTGCAATATCCTACCGATATGCCTCGGCGGATGTCCGTCTCGAAGGCTGCACCGTAACGCCGCCAGAGACGAAATGTGTGAATCATGGAAACATAATCTGCCGGAAATGCTGGAAATTATCGCCATGTCCAGATACCGGCGGTTAGAGACTGTTGCAAAGGAGTAACTATGAGAGACTTTGATTTTTATCCCGAAGTGGTTGTCTGGGAAATAACCTTTGCCTGCAATATGAGATGCCTGCACTGCGGCACCGCGGCCGGCAAAATACGTCCCGATGAACTCAATAACGAAGAGGCCCTGGCTCTTATAGACGAACTGGCGCGGTTGCGCGCCCGGAAAATTATCCTTTCCGGCGGCGAACCGCTTCTGCGCCCCGACTGGAGAGAACTGGCTGAGCGCGTCAGGGACAACGGCATGGATCCCGGTATTATCACCAACGGTTACATTATCGACAAGGGTATTGTCGATGACTTCGAGCGCGTCGGTATGTGCAAGGTGGGTATCAGCTTCGACGGCACCCAAAAAACGCATAACCATATCCGGCAGCGCGATGACAGCTTCCAGCAGGCCTACAACGCCATGCGGCTGCTGAAGGAAAACGGCAATGTCCCGTTTATCGCCGTCAGCCAGATATCCAATATCAACCTCAACGAAATGGACCAGATACGCGACCTGCTCATCGATGTCGGATGCCCCGAGTGGCGCATCCAGATGACCACCAGCACCGGGCGGATGGCCGAGTATCCCGACCTTGTCCTGCCGCTGGAAAACTATTTCAAACTTGTGGACAAATGCCTCGAGTACAAAAAAGACGGCCGTATAAGAATCGATCCGGGAGAAAATATCGGCTACTACGGTTGCAAGGGTTATGACCTGCTCGATGAGCGGCCCTACTACGGCTGCTATGCCGGTATGCGCGTGCTCGGTATCGAATCCAACGGCGATATCAAGGGATGCCTGTCGATGCCGGAAAATTACGTCGAGGGAAATATCCGCGACTCCTCGCTGACCGAAATCTGGAACAACCCCGACAACTTCGCATACAACCGCAAATTCAAACGCGAAACCGCCGAGGGCGACTGCCGCGACTGCAAATATCTGCCGCTGTGCCGCGGCGGGTGCACCGTGACATCATACTCCGCGTCCGAGTGCCGCGCCAATAACCCATACTGCATCTACCAGATAGAGAAAAAACAGGGGATCGAACGCGAGGATACCCCGCAGGTCAGGGAACTCCTGGCGCCGTTCCGGGAAGCCATGGCCGATGTCGCCGAAAAAGTGTAACGCGGCATAATACATAATCAAACGGCGGCCGCAACCTCCGGCCGCCGAGAATATAGCTTCTTTCAAATGATGATGCCAATTTTGATGTTTAAGGTTTTTTCTTCTGGGCTTTTGAATCGATTAAACATCGCGTGTTCATTATTTTTCATTCATGGACTGTATAAGATGTTTTTTGGCTTGACAATGCCGCTGGTGTAATATATGTTGATTGTATCAATTGAACCATATGGTGGGTAACTTTCATGAATAATCATTCTTAGTATCGTACTAAGTTATTTGACTATTATTAGGCGGACCTGTAACCAATATTATGCGTTAATGCAGTCATTTCTAATGACAGGTCAAGGCTTCAATTTAGAATAAAATTTAAAATTCCGGAGGCTTGAAAAATGTATCGATGCGAAAATGGTAATTTGCTGAAATCGAAGATAGTCGCCACTCTTGGGATTCCCCGCGAGAATGTCTTTGATCCTATGATGAAAAGCCAAATTGCTTTTGAGGATAGTGATGAATTCTGGGATAAATTCTTAAGCTGTTTCATTAAGGACAATGTGTATCTCATTGATATAATTAGACTCAATATGTCTTTTTATGAAAGTCCCGGCAATAACGAAAAAAGCATTATCAAATGGCTGCGTCTGAACAAGGATTCTGTAAGAAATGTGGCTTTATTAGGCGATTTACAGGGGCCGAAACTGCGAATCAGAGGAATAGCTGCAAGTGGAATAGCACTTACAAAGGGAATGAAATTTACTCTCAATTATAGGAGAGTCGACAATAGTAATAATCCGACAATATGCCTGGGTGAAAGGGCATTGGGCGAAATAGACGAAAATGTATATTCCAAAATAATGGACCATCAAAATTCACAGCGCGAGAAACTGGTTATATCTATTGGTGATGGGGGAATAAAACTAATACTGGAAAACCTGACATACGATTCACTCCAATGCATCGTTGATAGCGGGGGACAGATATTCGACAGGCGTGGTGTGAATATTAGGGGAATCGAACTTGATCTGCCGTCCTTTATGGAAAAAGATAGGCAGGCGCTTGATTTTCTTATTGATGAAGGCATTGACTGGAGTGAGGATTTCACACAATCTGACAGCCTGTGCAGTCCGCTGGCATTCATAGCGATCTCTTTCGTAAAAAGCAAAAAAGATGTTGTTGATGTGAAAAGGTATATCTATGACAAAATACTGGAGAAACTGAAGGTAAATCATGTTAGTAAAGTACAGGATACACTGGAGCAGGAAGCAAAACTGCTGTCTCCGGCCATTATTGCCAAAATAGAAACCCCTCAGGCATGGAAAAATATCGACGAAATTCTGGACGTCGCCGATGGAGCGATGGTTGCCAGAGGAGATCTAGCCGAGCAAATCGGACCTCAGGAAGTTCCCGCCGTGCAAAAGCAATTGATTCGTCTCTGTAACCAGCGCGGAAAACCTGTCATTACCGCTACCGAGATGCTTGCCTCGATGGAAAATAATCCAACGCCTACTAGAGCTGAGGCCAATGATGTTTTTAATGCAATACTGGATGGCAGTGATGCTGTTATGCTTTCCGGAGAAACATCAAAGGGCAGCTTCCCATATCAGGCCGTTACAATGATGATAAAAATAGCTGAAGCGGCGGAACGACAATTTAGGAATTTCCGCAGCAGGCGCAGATTGAGTAACAGTGAACGAAGACATCTGAATGAGCAACGCTACGGCCGCCTTCTCTTGGGTGCTGCAGAGCAATATGACGAAATAAGAAAACGTCTTGAAGTTGGTCAGAAGGAAAGTGCTCTTAACAGTGATGAATGGTTGCATGATTTTTATATTAAAAAGTTACGCCGAAATCGGGATCAGGATATAACCGACAGCATTTCGATGTCGGCCTGTATCCTTTCCGACAGCGGTGAAGAATATACTGCAATCCTTGCTCCAACCACCTCGGGAAGAACCGTTCGAATGCTGTCGAGATTCCGACCTGATGTTATAATCATCGGAGCCGCTCATGATTCTATCAATCGACGAAAGATGATTATAAGTTACGGAGTCTATCCCATAAATTGCGGTACTATATCAGATGAAACTCAAAAAAAATATTCCTCGGCCGGCCAAATTTTTCGCAAATGCTGTCAGATAGCCAAAACGGAAAGATATTTAGAAGATAGTGACAGGGTGGTATATACAGCGGGAACTCCACTTTTTGTAACCGGTACAACCAATCTGGTGCAGATTAAAGATGTCATACCCACTGAATCTCTGTCTCATGACAATATCATTGGGGTCCATACTGCATCTACCAGATAGAGAAAAAACAGGGGATCGAACGCGAGGATACCCCGCAGGTCAGGGAACTCCTGGCGCCGTTCCGGGAAGCCATGGCCGATGTCGCCGAAAAAGTGTAACGCGGCATAATACATAATCAAACGGCGGCCGCAACCTCCGGCCGCCGTTTTTTTATCCCCATTCATACACCCCCTGAAAATATATTGATATTTCCTGAAAATTTATATAGATTGATACCATCAGGTAGATTACAACAACCCGCCCGACACCCGTTTTTTCAACATCGATTGACATCAGAAACAAGCATGGCATGGAAGCCGCAAGGCGCCGAATATCTCGGCGTCGTGGCGTGACAGCATACCGGCATATCGATATGCCGGTCGGTACGGTAATGACATTTCCATGGAAGGAGGTGAAAACGTATGCGATGGAGATCTGCCTCTATCCGGACCTGTCTCGTCCGATGCAAATGTCCGCCGCCGGATCCGTAAACCCGGCGGTCACTTCCTCCCGCCAAGCGGGATGGAAACAGCTGTCGAAACACTGAACACTTAAAACAATTATCCGAAAGGAAAGATCATGCGAAAAAAAATGACGATTGCCCTGATGGTAATATTCCTGATGTCCTTTATGGTCGGAGTCTTCATGACCACCGCCTCGGCCAAGGATCCGATCCCCTGCACGTATAAATGCATCAACGGCGACACCTACTTCTGCTGCCTTTTCCTGATCGGGGGCGAGATTGTCGAAAAATGCTCGTTCGATCATTACGGCTGCCCGTAATTTAGATCGGTCATACCATCCGATCTGATCGTATTATCGGCGGGAACCGAACCAAAACGGTTCCCGCCTTTTGTTGCATCAATAAATCTAATGAGCAACCATGCCGGTTTATTTTCGTATATTATCCGCAAATACAATAATCCTGATCGAGCAAAAAGGAGCCCGGTTATGTCCGATGAAAATAATTGCCGGCATCATGGTTCCGCCGATATTACCGGCGGTCAATATCCAAATGAAACGATGCGGCTTCTGATCGAGCGGTCGAGCTGCCGGTCGTTCGAAGATAAAAAAATACCGCCCGATACATTGAATCCGGTCCTGCGGGCCGGTATCCACGCCCCCACCGGCGGCAATCTACAACCCTTTTCGATTATAAAAATCGAAAATAAAGCGGTCAGCGAAAAACTGGGGGAGATGTGCCGCCAGAAATTTATCGGCACCGCCCCGGTCAACCTGATTTTCTGCATCGACTGGCGCCGCACCGAACGCTGGGCAAAACTGGAAACCGCTCCGTATGCGGCAAATAACTCATTCCGCCATTTCTGGATCGCATTCCAGGACACCATAATCGCCGCCCAGAATATCTGCACCGCCGCCGATGCCATGCAGCTCGGGACGGTGTATATCGGGACAATCATGGAATATTTCGACGACATCCGCAAAATGTTCGAACTGCCCGACGGTGTTTTCCCGGTCGTCCTGCTCTGTCTCGGCTACCCCAAAGAGCGCCCGTCGCCCAGGAAAAAACTGGCCGTCGATGTTATCGTGCATGATGAAAAATACCGCGATTTGAGCGACGATGACCTGATCGCCGCCTTCGAGAAAAAATACCCCGACCGCAAATTCGAGATCAACGATGAACGCCTCGAGTATATCGAAAATGTCTGCCGCCGCGCCCACGGCGAGGAATTTGCCCGGAAATGTCTCGATGAAATAAAAAAACGCGGACATATCAACATGGCCCAATACTATTTCGGGTTGCACTATTGCGCCGACGAGATGCCTGTCGGCAATGAAAATTTCGTCCGCCAGATCGAAAGAGCCGGTTTCAACTGGTTCCGGGAAAATGAATTAAAGGGGAAGAAAGATGGATAAGAAAAAAGTAATCAACGCCAATCGCGAGGCGTGGAACGAGGCCACTCTCAAACACCAGAAAGCGAGAGGCGACAAACTCAAAAAAGCCTTCGCCGACGGCAAACACTCCACCCTCGACGAAACCGTCACCGGCCAAATAAAACAGCTCGGTATCGAAAGCAAAAATGTCGCCCAGTTGTGTTGCAACAACGGCCGCGAAATTCTCTCGTTGATAAACCTCGGCGCCAAATCGGGTGTCGGATTCGATATCTCCGATGAAGCAATCGCCGAGGCCCGCGAACTGGCCGAAATCTCCAAAATCGACGCCTCATTCGTCCGTACCGATGTTCTCGAAATCGGCGAAGAATACAACGACGCGTTCGACCTCGTTTATATTTCCATCGGGGCCATGACCTGGCTCCCCGATCTCGACCGCTTTTTCGAAGTTGTCGCGCGGCTTTTGAAAAATGACGGTATCCTCCTGATTTACGAACAGCATCCGTTCACATGCATGCTGGCGGCGACCGATGAGCCGGAGTATTATGACGCCGATCATCCGCTGAACGCGGCTATATCGTATTTCAAAACCGAACCGTGGGAAGAAAACTCCGGGATCGACTATATCGGCGGCACCACTTATGATGCCAAAACCTCATACTGCTTCACCCAGAAATTCTCGGATATAATCAACCCGATCGTAAAAAACGGGATCGCTATCGTGGAAATGCATGAGTACGATCATGATATCTCGATGATGTGGGAACATATCGAAAAGATGAAAATGGCCCCGCTCAGTTATATCCTGATCGGCCGCAAAAACGGCTGATATAATCAACCATGGCTATTGTAAATATATCCATAGCCGATATATTGTTATATCGGTTGTGAACCTTTTAGATACCGACTATGTTTCTTAAAAGTAGTAAGATGTGGCATTTTATCGGAACCATAACGGCGATCGCCGCCGGCGGATATATATGCTTCGCGCTGGTGCTTTTCCTCATGCAGGCGCGGTTCGTCTATGTGCCGACGCGCGAAATCGAAACCAACCCCGGCGATATCGGACTTAGTTACGAAAACATCGACTTCGCCGCCGCCGATAAAACCCCGCTCCACGGCTGGTTTATACCGGCCGAAAACGAACGGGGCGTTATTCTCTTCTGCCACGGTAACGCCGGCAATATTTCGCACCGGCTGGAAACCATCCGTCTCTTCCACGAGATCGGCCTCAGTGTCTTTATTTTCGATTATCGCGGCTACGGACGATCCGGGGGGAAGACGACCGAAAACGGAACCTACGATGATGCCCGCGCGGCGTGGAATTGGCTGACCGGTACAAAAAATTACAGCGAAAACAAAATCGTGGTTTTCGGAAGGTCGCTGGGCGGCGCCGTGGCCGGGTGGCTGGCCCGCGAGGAAAACCCGAGAGCGCTGATTCTGGAATCCGCCTTCACCTCGGTCGGCGATATGGGCGCCCAGCTGTATCCGTATATGCCGGTCAAACTACTCATAAGATTTCATTACCGCACCATCGATTATGTCGGCCGGGCCGAATGCCCGGTGATGATCCTGCATTCGCCCGATGACGAGCTGGTGTCCTACGAGCAGGGACGGCGGCTATACGAGGCGGCCCCGGAACCGAAACGGTTTTTCGAGATATCCGGCGGCCACAACGGCGGCTTTATGGATGATCCCGAAAAATATAAAGAGGGCCTGGATATATTTCTGGCCGAATATCTTGACAAATAGACCGCTTTGCATTACTATCGACCGCTGTTTGACGTAAATCATGTATAGGTGAATAAATAACTTTCTGATTGCTTTTTTCAAATATGTCCGAGAGAAAAACAACCGTCCTTTTTATATGGCAACCCGAGACGCGCCTGAAAGATTATCTTGCCGCGAAACTGGCCGGGATCGACAATCTCGAATTAATCTTCCCGCCCGATACCGAGGAAGAAACATTCCTGGAATACGCCCCCGAAGCCGACATAATCGTCGGCTGGCGGCCGACCGAAAAATTGCTCGCGACAGCCAAAAAACTCTCATTGTTCATCAATCCCGGAGCCGGGGCCCAGCACCTGATAGAGATGTTCAGAGAACTGCCCCCCAAAAGACCGGTAAAACTGATCATCGGTCACGGCAACTCGTATTTTACCGCCCAGCATGCCGTGGCGCTTCTGCTGGCGCTGGCCGGCAAAGTGATCCCGCATCACAACTGGATGGCCGACGGGAACTGGCGGCGCGGCGATGATTACGCCGCCTCGATACCGATCCGGGGCCGGAAAATCGGCCTGCTCGGCTATGGCGAAGTGAACAAAAAGGTCCACCGTATGCTCTCCGGGTTCGATGTCGAATTCGCCGTCCTGCGCCGCGAATGGAAAAACGACACCGAAACAATGCCCACCGACACCCGAAAATACGACCCCGAACAGTTGCATAAGTTCCTGCAGGAAATCGACATACTGATTGCCGCCGTCCCGCAGACATCACGCACGATCGGCCTGATCGGAAAAAAAGAACTGGAATTGATGGGACCGGAGGGACTTCTGGTAAATGTGGCCCGGGGCTCGGTGGTCGATGAAAACGCCCTGTATATCGCCCTCTATGAGCGGACAATCAAAGGCGCCGCAATCGATGTCTGGTACGATTACCGCCCCGAACCGGATCAAAAGGGACACAAATTCCCGTTCAATTATCCTTTTCATACGCTGGATAATATCGTCCTGTCACCGCATCGGGCCGCCTCGCCGTTCGATGATCTAAAAAGATGGGATGAGGTGGTGGAAAATATCAGCCGTTTCGCCGCCGGTTCCGATCAGTTTATCAATGTCGTAAATCTCGACAATGAATACTGAAAATACCGGTCCGGCCCGGACATAATTATAGCCCCGATATATTTCGCATTATGCAAATGAGATGACAAATCGCTGAGATTCAGGTTCGGAAATGCGACGATATCATGACACGACGCGGTTTAACTGACATTAAGCATAGCAGGCTTACCTGACAGATTACCTTAGATATAATTCCCCGAAAACAAAAAACTTAATACCGGCGATCATCCCTCCTCGGTCTTTGTCCCGATCTCGGCGGGCGGGCCTCGTCGATTCTCATCGTCCGTCCGTTAAAATCCGACCCGTTGAGGGCTTCCATCGCCTTCTCAGCTTCCTCGCTCTGGGACATCTCGACAAAACCGAAGCCGCGACCTTCGATGATGTTGACATGCTTGACCTCCCCATACTTGGAAAACAGCTCAGTCAGCTCCTCAATCGTTGTTGAATAGCGGAGATTACCCACATAGAGCTTGCTACCTTGCATCTCTGAACTCCTTAAAATACACTTACACTTATAGAATATTATTTACCTTCGGAAAATAACCGGCCCGATGTCTATCCCGATGTCTGTAATGATACTTGAAACCTTAAAAGGCCCTTAGAATCCTATTATTTTAGCTGAAGGTAAACCTCAGTTACCATATAATTCTAACCAATAACAGGCATTCTGTCAAGGGGAAAGAGAGAGTTTCCAGGTCCGAAATATACACCATAAATTAAATCCTGTTTTTGCCTCGAATGCTGTCGCCGGGACCACTATTTTTGCCTTGACATAGTCCGGGCATATAGTTAGATTCTTTACTTAAATTATTCTGGCAAGTCGGCATAGAACAGAGGGGTCGGCTTGTGATGTGGATATGAAGAAATATACAGTTTCAACCAAAAGAAAAGAAGCCTCACGGTTATTATGTTTACGTCATAGCTGAGGGGTTTTTGCATTTAACATGAAAAAAATTGGATCAAAAACAACGTTTTTAACTCTGCTGATGCTTCTGGCAACGGTGTCGTTTGCGTTCGCTCAGGAACCGGCCGATACGGCACAGATCGCCGCTGATTCGCTGAATCCGACTCCACCCAACGTGACTCCGGTTATGGCCAAAAACATTACTGTCCGGGACAACCCGGATGACGATGGCGAGGCCATAAGGATCGAGTGGGAGACATCTGTCGATGACATCGATAAGGGCGGCAAAGTAACCGCTTATAATATTATGCGCTCGACAAGCATCGATGGAGAGTTCGAAATTATCGGAGACGTTCCCGCCGGTAAAAACAGCTTCACCGACAATGCCGTCAAAGATGGAATTGAATACTATTACAAAGTGGCGACAGTCAACGAGTTGAAGGAAAAAGGCAAGGTTGTCTGGTCGGTCATGGCCGACTCGGACCCCGTCGGTCCGGTTAAATCTTCCGCGCAGTGGTTCAATATGCAGCGGATTAACGTCTTCGTGGGAACGCTTTTTGTCTGCGGTGCGATTTTCTTCTATATTAAACGGGCCAAAGCCGGTAAGGAAATATATATAAGAAAAATCGCCGGAATGGAGTCGGTTGACGATGCGGTCGGCCGCGCCACCGAAATGGGACGGAAAATCGTCTATGTTCCCGGTATCAACGATATGGACAATGTCCAGACCATTGCCGGTGTCAATATATTGAACCATGTGGCCGAAAAGGCGGCTCAATATGAGACTGAGATCGAGGTTCCGGTAAGCCGTTCGCTGGTGATGGTAACCGCCCGCGAGGTGGTCAAGGAAGCATACAGCAGAGCCGGTCGTCCCGATTCGTTCAGGGAAGACCAGGTTCACTACCTGACCGACGACCAGTTCGGATATGCGGCCGCTATCGACGGTATCATTGTCCGTGACAAACCGGCTACGATTTTCTACATGGGCGCCTTCTTTGCCGAATCGCTGATTATGGCCGAAACAGGCAACTCTATCGGCGCCATCCAGATAGCAGGAACCGGACAGCCCTCGCAGTTGCCCTTTTTCGTCGCTTCATGCGACTATACCCTGATCGGCGAGGAGCTCTTCGCGGCTTCGGCCTACCTCTCCCGCGAACCGAAACTGCTCGGCTCGCTCAAGGGACAGGATCTGGCCAAGTCGGCAATTCTACTGTCAATATTAATTGGTGTAATACTGGAGACATTTAATATATTCCGGTTTTCGGACTTTTTCAGAGTCATAGGCGAATAGGAATAAAGGGATTGATTTATGCGACGTGAAATTCCACTGTTAATAACCCTGGTGGTTGGATTCGTTTTCATCATCCAGTACTTTATTCCTCATTATCCTTTCAACCAGCTCAACAGCTGGTTCTCGGACTGGTTTTCGATCATCGGCGCCTGTGCCATCTGGCTGGGGGCGCTGAATCTGATGAAAATATCATCCAACAAAATTTATCGTAAAAAAGCGGATTGGGGCTACTCGGTAGCGATTATCGCTTCATTCCTGCTGATTGTAATTATCGGCTTTGCGGGCGGACCGGAGTTCCGTGATTTCGGAACCAAATTCGACTGGCTGTATAAATTCATCTATACGCCGTTGTCGGCCACCATGTTCGCCCTGCTTGCATTCTACGTGGCTTCCGCTTCATACCGCGCTTTTCGCGCCCGAAACCTCGAGGCCACATTGCTTCTGGTGGCGGCTTTCTTCGTTATGTTCGGACGGGTACCGGTGGGCGACTCGGTCGCATCCATATTCCACCTGCCCGAAGCTATCTGGCCGTCGCAAATAGCCTCCTGGATCATGAACTATATCAACGCGGCCGGACAAAGGGCAATCATGATAGGTATTGCGCTCGGAATTGTGTCGTCCTCGCTGAGAGTGATTCTCGGAATCGAACGGTCACATCTGGGAGGTGAGTGATGAAAAAAGAATATTTGATGTATCTGACGATATTAATTCTGGCCCTGATCTTCTATTTCGTGATCACCGAGCCGGTTGTTTTCTCCTCAACCGTATCCTATATCATTATCGGCCTCATTGCGCTGGTGCTGATCTGGCTGCTGCTGAGGACGATTACGGGCAAACTGGTCGAACGGCGAGTCGTCTTTCTCTTTGTCGGTATCGCCGTCGTCCTACCGTTCTTTATGAACATCGAACAGAAAATTCAGCTTTCACCGGAAGTCGAGACACTGTACGACGCCGTGATGGAACTGAAACCGGGTTCGAAAGTCCTGGTCTCGCTGGATTATGATCCGCCCTCGGCGCCCGAACTGCAGCCGATGGCCGAGAGCTTTTTCATGCTCTGTTTCGAACGGGATCTCAAGGTGATAATCATGGGATTATGGCCGCAGGGACCGCAACAGGCCGAACTGGCGCTCCAGAGAATCCTGGAATACCCACAAATCGCCGAGAAAAATCTGACCTATGGCGAGGATTACGTTAATCTCGGCTTCCAGACCGGCAATGAATTCGTCATCCAGCGTATGGGCGGCAGTTTCAAAAGTATGTTCCAGACCGACTATTACGGCAATCAATACGATTCGTTGCCGCTGGTAAAAAATATAACCAATTTTTCGAATATCGATTTCGGATTCAACCTGTCCGCCGGGTATCCGGGAACCATCGAATGGGTCCAGATCGCCGTCGATCGCTATGGCGTCCCGCTCGGTGCCGGAAACACCGCCGTGCAGGCGCCGCAGGTTTATCCCTATGTCAGATCGGGTCAGCTGACCGGACTGCTGGGCGGCCTCAACGGTGCCGCCGAATTCGAAAAAGTGACGGGAGTCCTGGGCAAGGGCACCAAGTTTATGGTGTCGCAGTCGTTCTCCCATGTGATTGTTATCGCTTTTATCATCATCGGGAATGCCGCTTATTTCCTCGGTGAGAGAAGAGGCAAAAAGAAAGGTCAATAGACGCTCGGATAAATTCTGAGTTGGAGAATATAATATGGATGTCTTTGGAACCTGGCTGGCTGCCTTCTTTACGTTAGGCATTATATCATTTCTTTATAAAGATAATCCGTGGTACAAATTGAGTGAGGCCATTTTTGTCGGAATCTCGGCAGGATACTGGTTCATTATTTCATTCTGGGATAACCTTTACGGCAAACTCTATATCGGGGTTTCCCAGAACCACGACTATATGCTGATTGTCGGAGCGGTTCTCGGCTTTATGATGCTGCTCCAACTGGTACCTAAAATCAACTGGCTCTCCCGATGGCCGCTCGCTTTCGTGATCGGTTCGATTTCGGGGCTGTACCTGATTAACTATTTCTCATCCAATGTCATGCAACAGGTGCAGGGAACGATTATGCCGTTTTTCAGTACCGATTACGGCGCCTCCATTTTCTCGGCGCCGTACGGACAGATTATCGCCAATATCGTCGTCGTCCTCGGTACTTTCAGCGGTTTGGTATATTTCTACTTCTCAAAGGAGCATAAGGGAGCCTTCGGAGCAACCGCCAAGATCGGTATCTGGGTCATTATGGTAACTTTCGGCGCCTCCTTCGGCTACACCGTTATGAGCCGTATGTCGCTGCTGATCGGCCGTATGGATTTCATATTCGGGGACTGGCTGGGAATGATACAATAGTGAAAGTGGACTGTTTAAAAGTGATTAAACCGCTTAAGATTACTGTTTGGGTACTGCTGTCTGCTCTTTTATTTGCCACCGTCACGGCACAGGAATCAGAAACCGTTGCAGATGATTCGCTAACGGTGTTTGTCGCCGCGCCACCGTCGAACGTGACCGCCGATGATTACCATTACGACCGCGGCGAAAATGTCGAACTCAAATGGATTCTTTCCCCCGATGATAATTCCGGAAAAATATCCGGTTATGAAATATTCCGCTCCGAAGTCGGCGCCGATGATTTCGTCTCGGTCGGCTTCGTCGAACCCGGTATCGATTCCCTCCGCGATAAATCGACCGAACCCGATATCGCCTATGTCTATAAAGTCGGGACAGTTTATAACGACACCATCAGCATGTCGGCCGAGTCCGATCCGGTCATTCCCGATACCGAAATCATCAATTTCAAACTCTGGAACCTCTTTGTCATCGGTCTGATCATCTGCGGCGCGGTCATCTACTTTATCGCCCACGCCAAACGCGGCAAAAAACTGTTCGTGCGTAAAATCGCCGGACTGGAAGCTATCGACGAAGCCATCGGACGCGCCACCGAGATGGGCCGCCCGATCCTCTTCATCCCCGGCATCAACGATATGGATGATGTCCAGACCATCGCCGGGATAACCATCCTCAGCCGGGTGTCGAAAGTTGTCGCCGATTATGACATAAGAATCAATATGCCGGTGGCCCGGTCGATTGTTATGACCACCGCCCGCGAAACCATCAAAGAAGCCTATATCGGCGCCGGACGACCCGACGCCTATAATGACGATATGGTCCGCTATATCACCGACGAACAGTTCGGTTATGTGGCGGCGGTGGACGGTATTATGGTTCGTGAAAAACCGGCCACCTGTTTTTATCTGGGCGCCTTTTTCGCCGAATCGCTGATTCTGGCCGAGACCGGCAACTCGATCGGCGCCATACAGATTGCCGGGACGGCCATGCCGGCGCAGTTGCCTTTCTTCGTGGCCGCCTGCGACTACACCCTGATCGGTGAGGAACTGTTCGCCGCCTCGGCCTATCTCTCTAACGAGCCGAAACAGCTCGGTTCGCTCAAGGGTCAGGATGTCGCCAAGGTTATCGCGCTGACCGCGATTCTGGTCGGCGTCTTTTCCGCCACCATATCATCCGCCTGGGGCGGAGAGTTTTTTATCGAATTGAACAAAATTATGCATAAAGTTTTCAGCGTCGTGAATTTCTGAGGAATAGCAGGAGAGAAGCTTGAAAAAACAGATACCATTGGCAATCACCTTCATCGTCGGAGCGGTGCTTATCCTGTCGGTATTTTTCCCGCCGATCGAGACGCTCGGCGAGGATTTCTCCCTGTTTTTCGATATTATCGCCGTTTTCGCCTTTTTCCTCGGCGGCGGTAATCTGCTCAGGGTTCACACCGATAGAATTTCGAAAAAAAGACGTGACTGGGGTTTCTCCATAGTCACCATCACCGGCTTTGTCGTGATGCTTGCCGCCGGATTGTTAAAACTGTGGAATCCGGGCGGTATCACCGCCGATGTCGCCGCCTCCGGCTCGTTGTTCCAGTTGATGTATGACTGGATCTTCAACCCGCTCGGTGCGACCATGTACGCCCTGCTGGCCTTCTATGTCGCCTCGGCCTCATACCGGGCCTTTCGGGCCAAAAATGTCGATGCCACCATCCTGCTGGTGGCCGCCTTTGTAATCCTTCTGGGACGAACTCCGCTGGGTGTCTATGCCACCAGCTGGATACCGGAATCGTTTTCCCTGATGCAAATACCCAACCTGGCCATCTGGATCATGACCTCGCCCAATTTGGCGGGGCAGAGGGCCATCATGATCGGTATTGCGCTGGGTGTGATTTCGATGTCGCTGCGGCTGATTCTCGGCGTCGAACGAACACATTTGGGGAGCGACAGTGAGTAATTTTGGACTTATCATATCGCTGATTCTGATCGCCGCCGGACTGCTCTGGCTGTTTATCCTGGCTCTTCGCGGCAAAGAAGTCGAACGGCGCGTCGTCTTCCTCTTTATCGGGCTGGCCGTGTCGGTACCGCTTTTGTTCAATATCACTTTCTCCGAAAAAGCCACCCCGATCGTCATGGACGTGTATAACAAAATCGAAAATCTGCCCGAGGGCTCGCGCATTCTTATATCGTACGACTACGGACCGTCGATGGCCCCCGAAGTGGAACCGATGTCCAACGCCATTTTACGGCACTCGCTGGCCAAGGGCCATAAAGTTTACATGATGTGCCTCTGGGCCACCGGACAGTCGCTCATCGCCACCGCCCTCGATTCGATCGTCATGAAGGAATTTCCCGACAAAGTGTATGGCGAAGATTATATCAATATCGGCTTCAAGGCCGGTGGAACCGGCGTCCTGAATGTGATTATTACCGATTTTAGAAAAATGTACCTGACCGACGTCGATGGACGCGATCTCGATTCGCTGTCGATATTCGACGGTATCGGTTCGCTCAAGGATATGGATCTGCTGTTCAGCGTCGGCGGCGGTTTCCCGGGTGTGAAAGAATGGGTTCTGTTTGCCGGTGAACCGGGAAATATCCCCACCGCGGGCGGCTGTGCCGCCGTCTCGGCACCGCTTTTATACCCCTATTATCCCAAGCAGTTGCTCGGTCTTCTGGGCGGAATCAAAGGGGCCGCGGAATACGAATCGGAACTCAAACACCGCTACGAGCGCTTCAACGATATGCCCACCCCCGGTATCAAAATGATGGGGCCGCAAACGCTGGCGCACCTGATTGTCATGGCGTTTATTGTCATCGGCAATATTTCTTTCTTTATCAACAAGCGGAGGAAGAAATAATATGAACGACTCCAAGCGCCTCAGCGGACTGATTCTGGTCGCCGTCATCGCCCTCTTTTTGATCAGCTGGATCGTCAAAGGGCTGGCCATTCATGACGTGGGCGAAAGCACCTGGTTCTCCGTCCGCGACGCCTTCTTCGTTACCCTGGCCGCTTTCCTGACTCTGGCCATATTCTCGTTCCTTTACAGGGACAACCCGTATTATAAATTTGCCGAACACCTGTTCGTGGGCGTCTCGGCGGCTTACTGGATGTGCGTCGGTTTCTGGTCGACCATCATCGGCAATATGCTGCCCAACCTGTCGTCGTCGCTCAGCGGCTACTTCGGTGTTCCCTATAAAGGATTCAACCCGTTTTATATAGTCCCGCTGATTCTGGGCGTGCTTCTGCTGATGCGCCTCTCCTCGAAAGCGGGGTGGATCTCCCGGTGGGCGCTGTCGTGGATCGTCGGTACAACCGCCGGACTTAATCTGATTCGATACCTGAGAACCGATTTTATCAGCCAGGTTAGCAATACATTCGTACCACTGCTGGTCGACTGGAAAGGCGTCGGACCCTTCTTCGACAACTTTTCCCTCGCCGCGACCGGGCAGTTCGCCATGACACTCTCCAACTGGGTCATTTTCATAGGTGTTTTCTGCGGCCTGATTTATTTCTTTTTCTCCAAGGAGCACAAGGGATTTTTCGGAGTCGCATCCAGGGTGGGGATTTGGGTACTGATGATAACTTTTGGTGCTTCTTTCGGCTACACCGTGATGGGACGCGTATCCCTTCTGGTCGGCCGCCTCACATATCTCTTCAGAGATTGGTTAGGACTAATAAGTTAATATTAAATAAATAAGCGAGGCTTATATGAAGCTAAAAATGGCAATTGTTTTCACCATGCTTTTTTTATGTGCGTGGGTGGGAGCTTCTGCGCAGGATAATCCCGATGCGGCCGAGTCGCCCGATTCCGTGATGGCGGTAATGGTGCCGGCTCCGGCGATGGGATTGACCGGCGGCGATGCCCCCGATGACCATGGCCATGCAATAGAACTGACCTGGACAAAATCCGCCGATGACGACGCCGGTCAGATGAATGTGATCGGCTATATGGTCTTTCGGGCCGATTCACCGGATGGGCCCTTTGTCGCCCGTTCCGGCCTGCTGTTCGGTATCGACAACTATGAAGATGTCGGGGCGATCAATGAAGGCGAAAACGACTATATGCCGGATCATCAGGACTACTATTACAAGGTCCGGGCGCTGACCGCCGACAGCACCGTCTATGCCGACTCCGAAATCTTCGGCCCGGTGCAGTCCTATGGCCAGTGGTTTAACTGGGGTAGGCTGGCCGTCCTGCTGATGGTCGCCGGATTTCTTTCTTTGACCGTTTACTTTATCAATAAAGCCAAGAGCGGCGCCGATCTGTATGTCCGCCGTCTGGCCGGTATCGAGGCCGTCGATGAAGCCATCGGGCGCGCCACCGAAATGGGCAAACCGATTTTGTACGTTCTCGGGCTGGGAACCGCATCCGATATCGCCACCATCGCCTCATACACCATTCTGGGACGAGTCGCCAAAAAAGTGGCCGAATACCAGACCGGGTTGATTGTACCATGCTATGACCCGATTACGATGACGGTGGCGCAGGAAACGGTCAAAACCGCGTATATGGATGCCGGACGACCCGACGCCTATAAAGAAGATATGGTTTACTTCGTAACCAATCAGCAGTTTGCCTATGTGGCCGGTGTCAACGGCGTCATGCTTCGTGAAAGACCCGCCACCAACCTCTACATGGGTAAGTTCTACGCCGAATCACTGATTCTGGCTGAAACCGGTGTCGTCGCCGGTTCGATACAGATTTCCGGAACCGATGAAATTTCGCAGATCCCGTTTTTCGTGGTGGCCTGCGACTATACCCTGATCGGCGAAGAACTCTACGCCGCATCGGCCTATCTCGGCAAGGAACCGCTGCTGCTGGGTTCGCTCAAAGCGCAGGATTACGCCAAAGCCGGTGTCATCCTGCTGGCAATAATTGGATTCGTATCACTGATGCTTGGTTATCATGGCTTTGCCGACTTTTTCGAAATTAACGGATGAAAAGGATGATCTAATATGAAAAGACAATTTCCATTAATGATGGTCTTTATCTTCGGATTCGTCATGATCATACAGTATTTTATTCCCCATCAGGCATCCGAATGGGTAAACGCATTCTTCATGGACTGGATGATGATCATCGGTGTGTTTGCTCTTGCCCTGGGTATCTGGTCATTGATACGAGTCTCCTGGGATAAAGTGAAATTTAAAAAAGACAACTGGCAGTACGCTATCGTGACACTGGCCGGACTCTTTTTGATGATATTTTTCGGCTTTGATTATTTTAGGAATTTTTCGACCCCGGTCGGTTCGGATAACTACATGTACGTGCATTTCTTCCAGTACATCGTTATTCCGATTCAGGCCACGATGTTCTCGCTGCTGGCCTTCTTCATCGCCTCGGCGGCTTATCGGGCCTTCCGGGCAAGATCACTGCTGGCCACCCTGCTTCTGATCGCGGCGCTGGTCATCATGCTCCGCTTTAACCCGTTGCTGGGACCGATTCAGCCGATAATGGAAAAATTCTCGGTCTGGCTCCTCAATGTCCCCAACCTTGCCGCCAAACGAGCGATTGTTATCGGCGTCGGATTGGGAATGGTAGCCACCGCCCTGAAAGTAATTCTTGGTATTGAACGCGCCTATCTGGGCAGGGATTGAGGAGGACTGGAATATGAATATTTTTGATCGAATGATGTCTTTCGACCGGCGCTGGGTCTTCCTCTCTCTGGCCATCGTATGTGTTATCACATACCTGTGGGACTTCAGCGTCCCGATCACGATCAGTGAAGAGGCCCGGTCGATTTATACCAGAATCGAGGCCCTGGAAGAGGGCGATATGATTTATATGTCGGTTGACTATGACCCCAACGCGCTGGCCGAATTGCACCCGACAACCTACGCCCTGGCCGAACTGTGTTTCCGAAAGAAGGTCAAAGTGATCTTCGGAACCCTGTCCAATCTTGGTCAGGGAATGGTCGACCAGGTGATAAGAGATATTTCCGATTCGTTGAAAGATACCGCTACCTACAATGGTACTTTCTATGAGGGACGCGAAATAGTCAACGGCGTCGACTATGTCTTCCTCGGGTACAAACCGTACCCGGCCATGGTTATCCAGGCTATGGGACTGGATTTCCGCGTTCCCTTCCCGACCGACTATTACGGCACCCCGCTGGACAGTATCCCGATTATGCAGGGTACCAAAAACTTCGATCAGTGCGAACTGGTCGTCGATATGGCCGCCGGTAATGTCGCCGAGATGTGGATCACCTACGGACACGGCAATTACGACGTCCCGCTCGCCCTCGCCGTCACCGGCGTTATGGGCGCCGATATGTACCCATATTTGGGTTCCGGGCAAATCTTTGGACTCGCCGCCGGACTGCTCGGCGCCGCCCAGATCGAAAAACTTTGCGATAACCCGGGACGAGCCATGGATGGTATGCGAATTCAGCTCTTCGCCCATATCCTGATCATCTTCTTTATCGTCATCGGGAATATAGGATTCCTGGCAACCCGTAACAGAAACAAGCAAAGGTAGGAGGTGGTCATAGATGGATTGGATTACTTTTTTATGGACGACATTAGGAGCATTCCTGACGCTATGCACCTTCTCGTTTCTGTACAAGGATAACCCGTTTTACAAATTCGCGGAACACCTTGTGGTCGGAGTCTCGGCCGGTTATTTCGCGTTGGTGCTGTGGCACCAGATTCTGATTCCAAACCTGTTCGAGCGCCTCAACGACGGCGACTGGTACCTCCTCTGGATTAATTCTTCTCAGTGGTGGTACATGATCCCGGCCGCGCTGGGCGTGATGATGTGGACACGGTTCTCGAAGAAAAAATCCTGGATCAGCCGCTGGCCGATCGCCCTGTATATGGGTATCGCTTCCGGTATGGCGATCCCGCGCGAAATGCAGGCCCGCGTTATCGAACAGATGCATTCCGCTATGCTCGGAATCATCGACTGGAATAATTTTTTCTCGATCGATGCTTCCTCGGGTATCGCCGGCGTTATCATCTTTGTCGGAACGCTTTCGGCCCTGTTCTATTTCTTCTTCTCCAAGGAACATTCCGGCGCGTTCAAACTCGTCTCGACATTCGGTATCTGGATACTGATGATCGGCTTCGGCGCTTCCTTCGGATACACCGTCATGGGCCGTATCTCGCTCTTCGTTCAGCGTATTCAGGTCCTCAACGACTGGACCATCGTCGCCTGGGACGGAACCGGAGGATTTAAATTATTCTGGTTCCTCGTGTTCGGCGTTTTTATTATCTGGGCAATTTATGAAATCGTAACGTATTTCAATAATAGGGGCAAAATAGAATCACAGACCTGATGTAAAAAAGACGGATAATAAAAAAAGCCCCATTTTTATGGGGCTTTTTTATTTTTTTCAAACATCTTCCGTAAGTCGCCGTATAATATCATATTACAATATCGTAAAATTTATTATTTCGCAATGCTATGACCTGTATTGAATTACAAAAAATATTCAATATTTCTCTTGACAATCCCTGCGATTTTATGTATTATTCACAGGTTGATAGGTTGGCCGAGCGATATTTATTTTTATTTGGGTAACATAACTTCATTAGCTGAAAGTGAGGAGGGGATGGCTGATACAGCTAATTCTGCCGATGCCAAAACAAAGTTAAAGAAAAAAGGCAAAGGAAAGCTCTCCACCCCCGAAGCTCGTCGTGAGTATCAACGCCGGTACTACCAAATGCACAAGGAGAAAGCAAAGGAGTACCAGAGACAGTATAATCTGACTCACAAGAAAAAGGCCAGAGGGGGACGCGGCAAGGCCAATTTTGTCTGCCCGCGTGAAGTTGTCAGGTCGACGTTTAACACTTCCGACATTATGCACGCTCCGGTGGAGAAAACTCTGAAAATCCTTGAAAAAATCATTAGCGGCGAGCGGCTGTTTACAATGTAGCTTTTTGTTGCCGGAGTTTGGGCGGTTTAGGTGATAATTATCACTCAAACCGCCTTTTTTTATTGCGTATATCTGAGAAATGAATAAATTATGTCCCAAAAATTAGGACAGGAGGGTAAACCATAATGGTAGCTGCCAAAAAAGCAACAAAAACAAAATCAAAAAAGGAACCGAAAAAAACAGCCAAGTCAGGCAAGTCAGGAAAAAAGAGTATGAAAAAACCGACCACTGCGTCTAAACCTAAAGCCAAACCCAAAGCTAAAGCGAAGACCAAGACCAAGACTACTGCCCCCAAAACCAAAGCAACTAAAGCAAAAGCCAAAACAGCCGCAAAACAACTTAAGTATAAACCTTATTATTTCTTCGGCGGTGGAAAAGCCGATGGCGATGCCACCCTGCGTGATCTGCTCGGCGGTAAAGGCGCCGGTCTGGCCGAGATGAGCCGCATCGGCGTGCCGGTCCCTCCCGGATTTACCATAACCACCGAGATGTGCTCGCTCTTCTACGAAACCGATTTGAAAATACCGAAAGAGATCGATAAGGAACTCGAAACATACATGGCCAAAATCGAGAAACTGACCGGGGCAAAATTCGGCGATCCCGAAAACCCGCTCCTGGTCTCCGTCAGATCCGGCGCCAAATTCTCCATGCCCGGCATGATGGATACCATTCTCAACCTCGGCCTCAATAAAGAGACCATCAAGGGGCTGGCCCAAAAAACCGGCGATGAACGCTTTGCCTATGATAACTATCGTCGCTTTGTCCAGATGTTCGGGAATGTCGTTCTCGGAATCGATAAGGAAAAATTCGAAAAAGTCATCGAGGCCAAGAAAAAGGACCGCAAAATAAAACAGGATTCATCGCTGTCCGTCGAGGACCTCAATGATATCGTCAAAAAATTCAAGCAGATTATCCGCCGCCGGACCGGTGAGCCGTTCCCCGATGATCCATATACGCAGTTGAAAATGTCGCGCGATGCCGTCTTCCGCTCATGGAACAATCCCCGCGCCATAAGCTACCGCCGGCTTAATGACATCCCCGGCGACCTCGGAACCGCCGTCAACGTCCAGGCGATGGTCTACGGCAACATGGGCAACACCTCCGGAACCGGTGTCGGCTTTACACGTAACCCGGCCAACGGCGAAAAAGAATTCTACGGCGAATACCTGATCAACGCCCAGGGCGAGGATGTCGTCGCCGGTATCCGCACCCCCCAGCCGATCAACAGCCTCAAAGATGAAATGCCCGCCGTTTACAAGGAGCTGAAAAGCATCACCGGCAAACTGGAAAAGCATTATCGCGATGTGCAGGACTTCGAGTTCACCATCCAGGAAGGCAAGCTGTACATGCTCCAGACCCGGACCGGTAAACGAACCGTGCAGGCGGCGCTCCAGATCGCCGTCGATATGGTCAAGGAGAAACTGATCACCAAGGACGAGGCGCTCATGCGCATCGATCCCGCCCAGCTCGATCACCTTCTCCACCGCCGAATCGATCCCGACGCCAAATACGAAGTGATCGCCAAAGGACTCCAGGCATCACCCGGCGCCGCATCGGGCGCGGTCTATTTTAACTCCGAGGATGTCGTCAAAGCGGCCAAAAACAAAATCAAGGCCATTCTTGTACGGCAGGAAACCAACCCCGATGATATCGAGGGTATGCATGCATCCGTCGGCGTCCTTACCTCCCGCGGCGGTATGACCTCGCATGCGGCCGTGGTCGCACGCGGCATGGGTAAATGCTGTGTCGCCGGCTGTGAGGCCGCCCGCGTCAACGTGACCAAAAAACAGCTCCAGATCGGCAAACTGATTATCAAGCAGGGCGAGGTTATCACCATCAATGGTTCCACCGGAGAAGTGATTATCGGCGAGGTCCCGACCATCGAACCCGAACTGTCCGGAACCTTCGCCGAGTTTATGTCCTGGGCCGATGAGGTCCGCAAACTCGATGTCCGCACCAATGCCGACACTCCCAACGATGCCAAGCAGGCGCTCAAATTCGGTGCCCAGGGTATCGGGCTCTGCCGTACCGAACACATGTTCTTCGCCGATGACCGCCTGCCGATCGTCCAGGAGATGATTCTGGCCGATTCGGCCGAGGATCGCCAGGATGCGCTCGATCGCCTTCTGCCGTTTCAGAAAAAGGACTTCAAGGGGCTGTTCGATGCCATGAAAGGCTACCCGGTCACCATCAGGACGCTCGACCCGCCGCTCCATGAGTTCCTCCCCGAAAAAGCGGCCATCATCAAGGAAATGGAAGAACTCGATAAATACGATGAGAATTACGACGAGCTGATGGCCAAGAAGAAGAAATTCCTGGTGCGTATCGACGAACTCAAAGAACTCAACCCGATGCTCGGACACCGCGGCTGCCGCCTCGGTATCGTCTATCCGGAAATCACCGAAATGCAGGTGCGCGCCATTATGGAAGCCGCCTGCGAACTGGCCAAGGCCAAGAAAAAGGTCATCCCGGAAATCATGATCCCGCTCATCGGTCATGTCAATGAGTTCAAAAACCAGAAAGAAGTCGTCGAACGCATTGCCAACGAAGTCATCAAGAAATACAAGATCAAGAACATGGAATACCTCGTCGGAACCATGATCGAAATCCCGCGCGCCGCTATCACGGCCGATGAAATCGCCGAGGAAGCGCAGTTTTTCAGCTTTGGTACCAACGATATGACACAGATGGCGATGGGCTTCTCGCGCGACGATGCCGGGAAATTCCTCCGCTATTACGTCGATAACGGTATTCTGCCGAAGGACCCGTTTATCTCGCTTGATCAGGACGGCGTTGGAAAACTGGTGCAGATGGGTACCGATAAGGGCCGCGAAACCAACCCCGATCTCAAAGTCGGTATATGCGGTGAGCACGGCGGCGATCCCGATTCGGTCGAATTCTGCCATCGGATCGGTCTCAACTATGTTTCATGTTCACCCTTCCGGGTGCCGATTGCCCGCCTTGCCGCGGCCCAGGCAACCATCAGGGAGAAAATGAAAACAGCCGAACGCGATAAATAATATCCGAATATATCTCGTTGCCAGGAGCCGCCCAAAAGGCGGCTCTTGGTGTATATGCGACTTTATTCGAACAGAAACCAACGGGGAAGAGCATGCCCCGAGCAAACAGATTGGTAGGTCGGGTTCCGAGAGAATGAGCATTGGCGAATGAACGAGAAACCCGACATCCCCTGTGAAAACGCTCTGGAATCCACTTTTTACATACTACCTGCACTCCACCATACCGCCGATCAGACATTCCTGTCTGATCCCATTTTCAGGTTTCGACAATCTTACCTAAAAATCAAAATCACATAAAAAATAATGTGATCGACAAACCCTACACAAATACACTAATAACAATACCGGGTGACAGCCTCAAACATGGGGCATGCCACGCATGCACCATGTTTGGGGATGTCGCAAATTACACCGGCTGGCGACAATGGTGACCGTCCCAAACTTGTTTGGGGCGGATTCCGAAAAAGCAACATGGTTGCAATAATAGACAGAGACATGCTAAAGCTTAAACCACAAACCCAAGGTACTTTACTGTTGTGTCAGGTCCTGATTCGTCGCCAACGGGCGGCGAATTGTGACCTGACACTATATAAAAACTGAAAAAAACCGAAACGAACCCATTTCGCTGTAACCGCATGAAAGCAATATTATTAAAACGAATAATGGTGTGACAGGAAATGACAATATGATAACATTTAACCCAAAGCGCCCAACCAACGTCGTTGCGAGGAACTCATACCCGCCAATGGCGGGGATGAGTGACGTGGCAATCTCGTCGCTTATATTTCTAAGTCAGCCTTATCGCAATAAGCGGCGTGATTGCCACGCTCCGATTTGCACCCGGGGCGCATCTCTCCGCTCGCAACGACGATTAAGACACTTTACTGTTGTGTCAGGTCCTGCCCTGAGGTTTACCGAAGGGTGTGACCTGACACCATATGTTTATAAACAAAAAACCCGAAACGAACCCATTTCGCCGTAACTGCATGAACACAATATTACTAAAGCGGAAAAAGAGGCATGATTTTGTGCTGCCGGGTGCGGTGACCCGGCAGCACTTCAGACACTTATTTTGCATGAGATACCTTAAGTGGTGTCGGGTCTCTGTCGGAGATCCTGAGCTTCGAAGGGCACCCGACACCCGGCGGTCGCCCCGGCGACCGCCGATCGTATGTGGAAACAACAAAAAAAACCGAAACGAACCCATTTCGCTGTAACCGCATGAAAACAATATAATTACAGCGAAAAAAGGCGTGACAATATATGACAACGATTACATTTAACCCAAAACGCCCAACACACGTCGTTGCGAGGAGTTCAGGGTCGCCGATGGTGAACCTGAACGACGTGGCAATCTCGCTGCTTCTATCTCCAAGACAACCTTATCGTAAAAAGGTTTGTGATTGCCACGCTCCGATTTGCACCCGGGGCGCATCTCTCCGCTCGCAACGACGATTAAGACACTTTACTGTTGTGTCAGGTCCTGCCCTGAGGTTTACCGAAGGGTGTGACCTGACACCATATGTTTATAAACAAAAAACCCGGAACGAATCCATTTCGCCCTAACTCAAAGAAAACAAATTTATTACAACGAAAAATGGTGTGACTGGATTGACAATCATGAAGCAAATTTACTTTATGATAAATGGCCACAATGAAACGGTACCCGTCCCAAACTTGTTTGGGGCGGATTTCGAAACAGCGGCCGCGGACAGGAATGTCCGCGCTACGGTGATATGGAGAAAATGTAGCGGCGGGTTTAAAATCCGCCGAGTGTCCGGTCACCGTCGGAGAGCCTGAGCCTTGCCGCACCGCTTGTCGAAGATCCTGATAGTTATGATGGGCAGTGGGTTAGTTTGCTAAGGCAATGTGATTGATTTTGCGCCACGTTTGGGTATGAGACAATGATTGATTGGGCAATATGATGATTTTTACACAGATGAAGCATCAACATGGTGTAGGGACAGCGTATCGCGCTGTCCTCCTTACAGGCAACATGGTTGCTATAACTAACAAGGACAGGGCAATGCCCTGTCCCTATCCTTGTAATGGAACATACCCGATGCATGGCACGGGCTCCTTGCCTTTAAGGAAAATAAGGATGGATACCGGCCTGCGCGGGTATGACATGAATATGAGAAAAACAACAAAAAAACCGAAACGAACCCATTTCGCTGTAACCGCATGACAACAATAACAATACAACGAAAAAAGGCATAACAGGATATGACAGTGATTACAATTAATCAAAAAGGCCCAACCAACGTCATTGCGAGGAGTCAAAAAGCCGCCACTGCGGCCGACGTGGCAATCTCGTCGCTTATATTTCTAAGTTAGCCTTATCGCAATAAGCGGCGCGATTGCCACGCTCCGATATGCGCCAACAGCGCATCTCTCCGCTCGCAACGACGATTAAGACACTTTACTGTTGTGTCAGGTCCTGCCCTGAGGTTTACCGAAGAGTGTGACCTGACACCATATGTTTAGAACCAAAAAAACCGAAACGAACCCATTTCCCCGTAAACGCATGAAAACAATATCATTACAACGAAAAATGGTGTGACATAATATGACAACAATCACGGATTGATTCCGCCCCAAAAGAGCCAAAAAACATTTGAACAATATTCAGCCCAAATATGTCTTAAGAATGGGAAAAAACTGTAAAAAACAGTTGTCAGCAAGGGTCTTATTGCTTATAATTACTGGCTGAAATAGGACTTAAGCTGTTGAGGAGAGATAAATAATGAAAAGATTTGTTCTTGTGCTGTTCGTGATTTTCCTGCTGGGCGCCGGCTGCGCCGATGATATTATTATCGAATCACCATCTTCGTTAAGAGGTAGTTATAAGGGAATTTACGAGATTGTCTGGAATTATGGTTCTTCAACCGAACAGAAGACTGAGTTTATGTATGTCCTGTGGTCTTTTACCGACCAGCGCTTCGAATTGGACAATGATACCACGCGCGCAATAGTCCTGGATCCAATTACTTACTCCGATATGTCCGGAAGCTATTCGCTCGAAGATGTTATGGTATTCTCTAATGTTACTTATGATAACTTTGGTACGTTTAAAGTCGAAAGCGTTCCCGAGGGCGATTTCAACTTTATTACCATACGGCACGAGGGTGCTCCGGATACGCTGAGATTTCTGCAGACCGGCGAACACCAGAAAACAATCTGGCTGGTCAAAGACGAGGTTGAAGAATAGCAGGAATATGAATTATTGCCCCCTCACGAAGGGGGCATTTTTTTATTATCTGAAACGGGAGTATGTCGATGTTGCTGAATAAAAAATATATATTGCCCCTGGCCGCAATCGTGCTTCTTGCCATAGCGGTCGCCTTTATACCCGGCTGTGACGATAACGACAATATTTTACCATCCGTCGAATTCTCCTATCCAAAAACTTATACCGGTACATACCGGGTTGTGCAAAACTGGCTGGCCGCGGATTCCACATGGACTCAGGCCTATGCCACTTTCAGTTTTGAGTCCGATTACACTTTTCATATGTGGGTCGATTCGTCATATCCCGGCGTCGATTTCGACGTTTGCAGTGTCGAGGGTTCCTATGCTTTCACCGGCGACAGTCTCGAAATTACAATCAGCAATTTTAACCTCGGCCAGGATATCTGTGTTCCCGATGTCGGTCCGGATGCCAAATTCCGATATACGATCGATGGGGATTATGTCGTTTTTGAGTGCCGCCAGGATGCCCCGTATAGAAAAATAGAAATGTACGGCCGATAAAAATTCCAAAATTTCTCCATATAACTCTCATTTTTACTGACAGCGGTTGTCAGTGGCCCTCGTTATAATTCCCCCGTATGCGGGGAGTCCATAGTTATTCCCTCAGCATCTAAAATTTCAACATGAGGAGGGAAATATGCTGGCCAAAGTGTATTCATCGGCGACACTGGGCGTCAACGCCTATCTGGTGGAGGTTGAAGCTGATATACAACAACAACTTCCGCTGTTTATCACGGTCGGGTTGCCCGATGGAGCGGTGCGCGAATCCAAAGAGCGCGTAACCGCCGCCATCAAAAACTCCGATTTCATCTTTCCGGCCAAAAAAGTCACCATCAACCTGGCTCCCGCCGATATCCGCAAGGAAGGCTCCGCCTTTGATCTGCCGATGGCGGTCGGGATCCTGGCCGCAACCGGCCAGATTCTCCGCGACAGTTTCGATGATTATGTCCTTCTGGGTGAACTGTCGCTCGACGGCGCCGTCCGGCCGGTGCCGGGCGTTTTGCCGATGGCGATGCATGTTCGCGAAAATAACGGGGTGAAAGGGATTCTTGTGCCTAAGGAGAACGCTTCCGAGGCGGCTATGGCCGAAGAGCTTCAGGTTTACCCGGTCTCGACATTGAAAGAAGCGGTCGATTTTCTCGAGGATGAAAGCAGTATCAAGCCGTACGAGCTGGATATCAAATCAGTCTTTTCGGCTTCGAGGAAATATGACGTCGATTTTTCCGATGTAAAGGGACAGGAATCGACCAAACGGGCTCTCGAAATCGCCGCGGCGGGCGGTCATAATATCATTATGATCGGCCCGCCCGGGAGCGGCAAAACGATGCTGGCGCGGCGGTTGCCGACCATCCTGCCCGATATCACCATCCCCGAAGCGCTCGAAACAACCAAAATTCACTCGGTGGCGGGACTGATCTCCGACAACACCGCCCTCATCGCCACCCGCCCGTTTCGCTCGCCGCATCACACCGTCTCCGATGCCGGACTGATCGGCGGCGGCCGGATTCCCAAACCGGGCGAGGTATCTCTGGCCCACCACGGCGTCCTCTTTCTCGATGAAATCGCCGAGTTTCACAAAGATGTGCTGGAGGTGATGCGCCAGCCGATGGAGGACGGACAGGTGACCCTCTCGCGGGCGACCATGTCGCTCACCTATCCGGCGTCGTTCATGCTGGCCGGGGCGATGAATCCCTGCCCGTGCGGATATTTCGGCGACAACTCGCATGAATGCACATGCACCCCGGCCGCCATACAGCGCTATATGGCGCGCATCTCGGGACCGCTACTAGATCGCATCGACATTCATATCACCGTGCCGTCGGTCAAATTCAAGGAACTCTCATCCGATGCCTGCGGCGAAAAATCTGAAATTATCCGGGCGCGGGTCAACGCCGCCCGGACGCTTCAGCAGGAGCGTTTCAAAGACGAGAAGAAAATATTCTGCAACGCCCATATGCAGTCGAAAGATATTCGCGATTACTGCAAAATCGACGAGAAATCGAAATCGCTCCTGAACCTGGCCATCACCAAACAGGGTTTGTCGGCGCGCGCCTATGACCGTATTCTGAAAGTCTCGCGAACCATCGCCGACCTGGAAGATGTGGAAAATATCGAGACGACCCATATCGCCGAGGCCATTCATTATCGCTCGCTCGATCGTAATCTATGGCTCTGATTCTCAGAAACGGTAACCGGCGGCGGCCATAAGGCTGATAAATCTATAATCCTCCATATGCTCGTATTGCGGGAAATTACCGAGCATATTCAGGCCGATTTGATGCCGGATATGTCAAACCAATAAATATCTTCCCTTGACTTTTATTCAACCGTAATTAACTTGATGTAATTTTTAAGAGGTTGTGGGAATGAGCCGACAGACAAAAATGGAAAAAATGCTGCTTCACGCCGGGCGCATGCTGACCTCAACTCTGGATTATGAAGAACTGATGAAGCTGATCCTCGAGTTGACCATCAAAGCGACCGATTCCGAAGCGGCCCTGGCATATAGAATCGACAAAGACGTTCCGGTCGTCCGCGGCCGATTTTTGCGGGCGGGCGAAAATAAAGTAAATTATTACAAGCTCGATAAGGGAGAGGGCATTATCGGCTGGGTGGCGGAAAACAACGAACCGGTAATCGTTCATGATGTCCTCAAAGACGAGCGGTTTTCCCCCAAACTGGAAAATTTTCTCAAATTTAAGTTCCGGTCGGTGCTGGCCGTACCTCTTGTGGGACGGGGACAGATGATCGGTGTCATCGAGGCGGTCAACAAGATCGACGACGCCTTCGATGAATTGGATCTGGATACGGTGGTCGGACTGGCCAATCAGTTCGCGGTGGCCATCGACAATGCCAATCTGTACCGTGAGGCCAACCGCCGCGCCGTCGAGCGCCAGCTTCTCTCCGAGGTCAGTAAGAAACTGTCGAGTACGCTTAAAGTTGACGAGGTGCTGG